>Ga0182007_10000663_pt1 | contig 19750 bp, 13 predicted proteins | sample Sormic07211113_1_FD_123023 | JGI IMG/M metagenome (GOLD analysis project Ga0182007, IMG submission 123023) | Rhizosphere microbial communities from Sorghum bicolor, Mead, Nebraska, USA - 072115-113_1 MetaG | ecosystem: Host-associated > Plants > Roots > Rhizosphere | place: USA: Nebraska... | reverse complement strand
GCCTCGGCCTCGTGCTCGGCCGGCTGACCGTCCACCAGGTCGTGCCACCACACGTCCCGGCCGTCCGTCCAGTCGACCTCCTGCCCGGTGCGCCGGACCACCAGCACGCTGCGCACGCCCGGGCACTCGCGCACCGCCTCGTCGACGGCCGGTTTCAGTGCCGAGGGCTTGCCCTTGCGGTAGCCGCCGTCCGAGGTGATCACCACACGGGCGTCGCAGTCCAGGATGCGGCCGCGCAGCGCCTCGGCCGAGAAGCCGCCGAAGACCACGGTGTGCGGGGCGCCGATACGGGCGCAGGCCAGCATCGCCACCACCGTCTCCGGGATCATCGGCATGTAGACGGCCACCCGGTCGCCGGTCCGGACGCCGAGCGACAGCAGCGCGTTGGCCGCCCGGCAGACCTCGTCCTTCAGCTCGGCGTAGGTGAGGGTGCGGGTGTCGCCCGGCTCGCCCTCCCAGTGGAAGGCGACTCTGTCGCCGTTGCCCGCGGCGACGTGCCGGTCCACGCAGTTGTACGCCGCGTTGAGGCGCCCGCCGGTGAACCAGCGGGCGAACGGGGCCCGGCTCCAGTCGAGCACCTCGTCCCAGGGCCGGGCCCAGTCCAGCCGGGCCGCCTGGGCGGCCCAGAAGGACTGGCTGTCGGCGTCGGCCCGCTCGTAGTCCGCCGCGGTGGCGTTCGCCGTGGCGGCCAGCCCGGGCGGAGGCGGGAACCGCCGCTCCTCCCGCAGCAGGTTCGAGAGTGTCCCGCCGTCGGCGTCGGTCATGTCCGGGCTCCGGCGACCGGGCCTCCCTGGCGCAGGTGCAGCCGTGCCGCCACATTCGGGAAGACCGGGACGACCGGGCGGGCCGAGGTGGCGTTGGTGACGCCCGCGAAGGACGCGTACCAGGCGCACACGGCGGTCACCAGACCGAGCCAGCCGCCGGCCTTGGTCGTGGTCGCGGACTGCGCGAACTCACCGACGCACAGCACGACGAAGGTCGCCGAGAGGGTGACGAACACCGCCAGGAGCGCTCCCGTCGTCCGGAGCGCCGCGACCGTCATATAGACCGTGAAGACCGCCCAGACCAGCAGAAACAGTCCGACCGCCTGATGCGCGGTGGCCGGGGGCAGCCCCGGAGCGACGAACTTCGCCAAGGCCGCGTACGACAGCCAGAAGGCGCCGTACGAGCAGAACGCGGTCGCGCCGAAGGTGTTGCCCTTGCGGAACTCCCACATGCCGGCCAGGAGTTGGGCCAGCCCGCCGTAGAACAGGGCGAGCGGGAGGACCACCGCCACGAGATTCTTGTCGGTGATGAGATCGGCGTTGAAAGTGCTCAGGACGAACGTCGTGGCCGCGAACGCGGCGAGCCCGAGTGGGCCGGGGTCGGCGATGTCGGGAGCAGGAGCCGTGGTTGGCATGCTCATGCGAGACAGCCTCCTGTCATCCGAGGGCACATAGGTGCAAATCAACCCTGGCCCACCGGGTACCCGAGGGAACCCTTGACAGTCATGGCGGTCGCCCGTGCGGGCAAACGGCTCCTCACGTTCCGCGCCGGTGCCGGTGCGGTCAGTGACGTAGCTTCACCTTGTGGACCGCCACGACGCCGAGGGCCGCGACGGCGATCTGGATCAGCCACTCGATCCAGTCGACGCCCTTGGTGTCGGCGACGCCGAGGCCGGACGCGATGCCCGATCCGATGAACGCGGCGACGATGCCGATGAGAATCGTCCACAGGATGCCGATCCGCTGTCGGCCGGGTACGACCAGTCGGCCCAGGATGCCGAGCACGATGCCTATGACGATGGCGCTGATGACGCCTGAAATTTCCATGACTGGACTGTCACCCCTCGGTTGTCGGTGCCTTTCGAGTGCCCGTTCGATGGGGTGTCACTCCTGCCGTCGCACACCCTGCGGCGGCACCCGGTTCCCGGTGCGGGGCGGGGCGGCGCAGCCGGGCGACGTGCAGCGCGGCGGCGACCAGCACGCCCAGCGCGATGGTCAGCACGGCCGAGGTCAGCCGGGTCCGCCGACCGCCGATGGCGCTCACCACGGGGCCGCCGAGCAGCATGCCGAGTGCGGTGGACGGGGTGGTGAGCGCGGTGCGCGTGGCCAGGACGTGGCTGAGGACGGCGGGCGGGCAGGCGCGTTGGAAGAGCGCCGTGCAGATCGCGGTGAACGGGCCGTACACCAGCCCGCCGACGGTGAAACCGAGCAGGCCCGGCAGGACCTCGCCGGAGAGCCCGAGCGGCAGCAGCGCGGCTCCCCAGCCGACGATGATGACCACCACGACTCCCCACAGCGGCCGGTTCCGCAGCAGCCCGGCACCGAGCCCACCGGCCACCGCGCCGACGCCGAACACGGTCCAGAAGACCCCGAGCAGACCGGGCGAGCCGTGCAGTTCGGTGGCGACGTGGATGGGGAGGGCGACCTCGACGGGCCCGTAGAGAAAGAAGAACACACAGGTGACGGCCGTGAGTCCGAGCAGTCGGGGCTGCCGGACAATCACGCTCCAGCCGCCGGTTGTGGTGGCGTCGGTCGAGGGACCGTCGGCTGTGGTGGCCTCGGTCGTGGTGGCGTCGGGTGTGGTGGCCGTCCGGACTGTGTCCCTGGGGGCGTCTCCCGCGGTGGACGTTCTGTCGCGCGGCCCCGGCTCGGTCTTGGCGGTTGTCGGGGTGGGTGGCGGTCGCTCATCCGTCGCCGGACGGACCGCCGCGCTGCCCGTCGTCGCTCCCAACCCGCTCGCCTGCCGCTTCAGGGCCCACCGGCAGCACACCGCCAGCGCCGCGAAGCTCGACGCGTCGGCGCCGATCACCCAGCCGGGTCCGGCCAGTGCCGTCACCGCCCCCGCCAGGGCCGGGCCGACGATGACGGCCGCTGTGGTGAAGGTCGACACCAGCGCGTTGCCGGCGATGCGGTCATCGTCCGGGAGCAGTTCGGCGATCAGGGTGTACGTGCCGGCGCTGCCCCAGGCGTGCAGCAGGGAGGAGACCGCGAGGAGGGCGACATAGCCGGACGGGGAGAGCGTGCCGGCGACGGCGAGAACCGCGATCGTGCCCAGCGCCACCGCCCGCAGGGTCGCGTCGACCGAGACCAGACGGGCCCCGGCGAAGCCCCGCACCAACCGCCCGAACAGCGCGGCGCCGATCGTGGCTGGCAGCGAGTACGCCGCCACGGCGAGCCCGGTCCACACGCCCTCCCGACCGGCCGGCGCGATCTCCAGGGTGAGCCAGGCCACCGCGACCAGGGTCATCCCGTCGCCCAGCGCCGACACCAGCAGCCCTGGCAGCAGACGACGCAGCACCGGCTGCCCCAAGACCCGCCCGTACGCCCCGAAGCGCGGTCCGCGCATCGGCATCACCCCTCCCTGTTTCCGGGCCATCCTGCAACCTCGACCCCGGTCGAGGTCCAGGTCCAGCCCGACGGCTACGACGGACGGGTTACCCGTGATGCGTTCTGAGGCCTCTGTGACCGGTGCGGCACACTGTCCCCCATGACACGCATGAGGAAGATCGCCTCAGTGCTGGCGGCCGCCTCGGCCGCGCTGTTCGCGATACCCCCCACCTCCGCCTCCGCCACCCCCCAACGCCCCCTGTTCCGCGAGAACTTCGACCACCTGCCGCTGGGACCGGTCACCGCCGGCCGCGGCTGGACCACCGACACCTCCAACGGCTCGCTCACCGTCGAGCGCAGCGCCGGCGGCCATGGGCGCGAGCTGCGCCTGCACACCGAGGGCAACGGCCGCGCTTTCCTCGTCCTGTCCGACCTCGCGCCTCCCGGCAACAGCTTCTGGGCCCGACTGCGACTGCGCGTGGACCGGTTCCCCGTCGCCCCCGACTGGGCGCACTGGACCCTCGCGGAGGCCTCCGGCCCCGATCTCCCCACACTGGTACGGCCGTTGGGCGGCCAGTACGTCCCCACCGAGAAGGGGGACTTCTTCGGCGTGGGTTCCGACCTCGGCCCCACCGGTGACTGGACCGCGTGGCGGACCTCCGCCCCCGCCACCGCCGGGAGTTGGAGCTGCGTCGAGTTCCATCTCGACGCCACCGACAACCGCGTCACCGTCTATCTGGACGGCAGGGAGCAGCCGGATCTGACCGTCTCCACCAAGCAACACGGCGGCACGGAAGACGACTTCGTCTTCCCCCGCTTCGACAAGCTCAAGCTGGGCTGGCAGTTGTACCAGGCCGACCCCACGCCGTCGTCGTACGACCTGCGGATGGACGACGTGGCGTTGAGCACCCGGCGCGTGGGCGGGTGTGCCTCATGACCTGTGGTGCGAATGACCTGTGGTCCGACGCGCAGAAGTGTGCCGGGTGGAACGGCCGCGGGAATCTCACCGGCTGACCGCTGACCGCTGACCGCTGACCGCCGGTCCCGGTGGTGGACCGGTGGACTACCGGTACCGGCGTCATACCTCCCGGTGGTCGATGCCGAGCAGGCTCGCCGCGGCGCGGAAGTCCGCGCCGTGGTGGCCGACCGCGAGGGACCAGTGGTGGCCCACGCCGGTGGCGCTCCACGCGTCGACCCACTCGCCGGGGTCGCGGCCGAAGTCCACGCGGCTGGTGGTGTTGCCGATCTCCAGGAGGGGGCCGGGCACGACGGTGCCCTCGGACGTGACGAACGACAGGCTGCCGTCCGCGTCCTGCCCTAGGCCGAGGAGGGTGACCGGGCCGTGCCGTACGTCGAACTCGACGCTGACGCCCCAGCCGCGCTTGCCGTGGTAGACGCCGAGACCGCGCAGCAGCGGGTCGCGGGCGCTGACGGCGAGGTGGGCGGGCCCGTCGTGACCCATCTCCACCACGCCGGCCTCGAAGTCGAGCGCCTGGATCTCGGTGAAGGAGCCCCCGGCGCCCACGCTCTGCGAGGCCAACTGGGCGACACTGGTGCGCAGTTCGTACTCGCCCGCCGCCGGGACACCCCGGGCGGTGAGCAGGGACGCGCCCAGGATCATTCCGGCACCGAGGCGTTCGTGCAGCTCGCCGTCGAGCCCCCGGTGGTAGTAGGCGAGGGAGTCCAGTCCGAAGTCCTCGACCAGCCGGTCGAGCGCCACGGACACGGTCGCGCCCCAGGCGAAGTCCTCGTCCACCACACTCTCGTCGAGGGTGAAGATCCGACGGGCCAGCTCCATGCGCGCGCGGGTCTCCGCCTCGGTGACCTTCTCCACCCGGTGGCGCAGATCGTCGAACTCCAGCACCTCCACATGCGAGCCGAAGGTCGCCGGAAGGAGGGTCGGATCGGTCGACACATCGAGCATGCCGGGATACAGATGCCCCATCAGCCCGTGCCGGGCGTGCCGCAGCGCCGCCCGCACATGTGCCGCGCGGATCCACTGCTCGATGCGCCGCCACGCCGACTCCTGCCGCAGCCAGCCCGACACCGACCGGAAGGGGATCCCGGCCCGCCGGAACACATTGCCGACCTCCGGCACCGAGCACTGCGCGCAGTACGCCAGCCAGTCCCCCGTGTCGAAGGAGGCGTGGTCCATCCGCTCGGACGGCTGGAGGTCGACGACCAGCACCGGGGTGTGCGAGCGCCGGGCGATCGGCAGCACCATCGACGAGGTCAGATACGTGGTCAGGAACAGCACGATCAGATCGCAGTCCGTACGCCGCAGGTGTTCGGCCGCGGCCGCGCCCTCCTGGGCGTCGGAGATGAAGCCCACGTCCGTCACGTCCGCGTCCATCCGCTGGAGACGTTCCGTGACGTACGCGGCGGACTCCTTCAACTGCGGCAACAGGTCCGGGAATTGTGGCCAGTACGTACCGAGCCCTCCGGCGACCAGTCCGATCCGGGGGCGGCGGCGGTGCACCGGAGGGAGCAACTCCTCCAGGGACAGGGAGTGTTCGGCGGTGGTCATGACGCGGGTGCTCCTTCGGACGGGCGCTGCGGGGCTCAGGCCCGGGCCACGCCCAGATCGGCCGGGGCGGTCGCGGCCTGGGGCGAACGGCGGATGAGGACTCGGACGATGTACACGCCCGCGACCGCGGACGCCGCCATACAGGCGGTGATCGACCAGAGCAGGACGGAGGCGCTGTACTCCATCAGGGCCGGCGTGACGAACGCGACGCCCGCGAAGACCCCGCGGGAGAGGGCGTAGGTGAGGCCCTGGGTGGTGCCGCGGGTGTCCGGGGGCAGGGTGAGCTGCGACCACACCTTGTAACTGGCCTCTCCGGCGAAGGGGTTGGAGATCTGGTAGAGCACGAAGAAGACCAGCATGCCGACGAGCGCGCCGGCCGTGACGGAGGCGATGCAGAACGCGACGATCTGCACGACCGTGAACACGTAGAACAGCCGGTCGCGCAGGGGAGTGTCGGCGATCCGCACGAACACGAACGTCAGCACCAGCGCGATCGGCAGGAAGGCCAGGTTGATGCCGGTGGCCAGACTCTGCGAGGCGCCGCTGACCGTGACCAGCAGATAGGTGCCGAACTGGCCGAAGGTGTTGGCGCCGATCCCCCAGGTGACGTAGTAGGCGAAGGTGGCGGCCATGGGGAGCAGGGCGGCGCGGTTCATGATGTTCTTGAGTTCGATACCGCGCGGGGCCTCCAGCGCGGCGGCCTCCTGCGCCAGTTCCGCGTCCGACGGCTCGGCGGCCAGGTCCAGCCGGGAGCGGAGCTGCCAGGTCACCAGTGCGGCGACCGCCAGATGGCCGGTGATGATCCGGGCCCCGGTCATACCGGTGTCCGACAGGAGATAGCCGAGGAAGATCACGACGACGATGCCCGCCACCCACATGACCTGGGTGAAGGAGACCAGCCGGGCCCGGCCGTCGGCGGGCGCCGCGTCCGACACCACCGCCAGGGACGTCGGCAGATCGGCCCCGGCGGCGAGACCCGCCACGAGCACGCCGATGAACAGCACGACGTCGTCGGGCGCGACCGTGATGACGATCGCGCCCAACGCGTAGCAGAAGATGTCCCAGTTGTAGACCCGGCGACGGCCGAACATGTCGGCCAGCCGCCCGCCCACCAGGGAGCCCACGGCGATACACCCGGTGACGATGGCGCTGATCGCGCCCGCCATCCAGACGCCCATGTCGTAACTGTGCCGGTAGATCGCCAGGTTGACGGCGATGCTGACGATGAGGGCGGCGTCGAGATAGGAGGCCATGCCCGACAGGGCCGCCACCTTCCACAACCGCCAGGGGATGGGCTGTTCCGAGCGTGGGGAGGAGATCGGGGTTCGGACCATGATGCGACTCCGTCGTCGTCTGGGGATGGGCCGAGAACGGATGGGGCGGGAGCGTGGGGGACGTGGCGGCTCTGAGGCCGGTACGCAGTGGATATCCGGTGCGCAGTGAATATAGGGAGGGAAAAACGTTCCAACAACCCCTCATGCGGCCATTGGCAGGAACACGCGTCGGTGTTCTTCCCGTCTCTCCGCTCCGGTGCCAACATTGCAGGTTGTCGACCACATGGCCCGTGTAAAACGTTTTTGACCGTGAGGACGCCTCGTGATCTCCTCCGCGCTCCAGCAGCTGTTCGACGACCCGCCCCGGGACTTCGGCCCCACCCCGCTGTGGTGGTGGTCGGGCGCGAGGGTCACCCGCGACCGTCTCGCCTGGCAGATGCGCCGGTTCTCGGAGGGGGGCGTCCACAACCTCGTCGTCATCAACCTGGCCCCGGCCGGTCCGAGTTTCGGCGCCCCGGCCGACGAACCGGCGTGGTTCGGCGAGGAGTGGTGGGACCGCTTCACCGACGCCTGCGAGATCGCCCGGGAGCTGGGCACACGGCTGTGGTTCTACGACCAGATCGGGTTCTCCGGCGCCAACATCCAGGGCGGCATCACCCGCCTGCACCCGGAGGCGACGGGCCGCGCCCTGCGCCTTCGCCGCACGACGCTCGCGGACGGCACGGTGCGGCCGGGGAGTTCGGAGACCCTGGTGGGGGTCTACGGCACCGACGGCCGGCGTCTGCCGGTCACCGCGGCGGCCGAAGGCGGCGAGGTCGACCTCGTCACCGCCGTCCCCACGGCCTTCGACTACCTGGACCCGGACGCCGTCGCACTGCTCCTGGACGCCGTCCACCACGAGTTCGACCGCCGTGTCCCGGAGTATCTCGGCAACGTCGTCGCGGGCAGCTTCCAGGACGAGCTGCCCGGCACCAACTCCTGGAGCGACCGCCTCCCCAAGGAGTTCCTGGCCCGGCGCGGCTACGACCTCCTCGACCATCTGCCGGCCCTCTTCCGCGATCTCCCGCAGGCCGCGAAGGTCCGTGCCGACTACTACGCCGTCCGCGCCGAACTCACCGAAGAGGCCCTGTTCAAACCCCTCGCCGCCTGGCACGACGAACGCGGCATGCTCCTGGGCTGCGACCAGAGCCACCCCGCCCGCTCCGGCTACCCGGCCCAGTCCACGCAGATCTACACGGACTACTTCCGCACCCACCGATGGTTCGGCGCCGCCGGGAGCGACCACCACGGCGACTCCAAGGTCCACTCCTCGATGGCCCATCTCTACGGCCACGAGCGCGTGTGGATCGAGGCGTTCCACTCCTCCGGCTGGGGCGGCACCCTGGAGGACACCTACGACTGGCTGCTGCCGTTCCTGCGCAGCGGCGCCAACCTGTACAACCCGCACGCCAGTTACTTCGGCACCGCGGGCGGGTGGTTCGAGTGGGCGCCGCCGTCCACCGACTGGCGCCAGCCCTACTGGCGGCAGTACCCGGCCTTCTCCCGGGCCGTCGCCCGTATCTGCTCGATCATGTCCTGGGGCACCTACGGCGCCGACGTCGCGGTCCTGCACCCCACCGCCACCATGCAGGCCCTCATCCCCCTGGACGCCCCGGTCCGGCACTTCGGCGACGGCCGTCTGGGCGAGCCCCACGGGGACGTCGACGAGACCCAGCGGCACTACCTCGACCTGTGCGGCACCAACAACTGGCTGCGGCCCCGGATCGGCGCCCTCGACCGCCACGGCATCTCCTTCGACATCATCGACGACGCCTCGGTGCAACGGGGTACGACCGCCGAAGGCGCCCTGCGCGTGGGCGAGTTGACGTACCGCGCGGTTCTGCTGCCCTCGGCGAGCGTCCTGGAGCAGGGCACGGCCCGACGGCTGACCGAACTGCTCGACGCGGGCGGGCGGGTGGTCGTCGTGGGCCGCCCGCCCGAGGCCGCCGCCGGGATGGGCGGTGACGACACCGTCGTGGCGGCGCTGTGCTCCCATCCGCGGCTGGAGCGGGTGGACGACGCCGAGGCGGGGGGAGCCGCCGCGGCGGGGATCGCCGCATACGCGCGCGCTGAAGTCCCGCTGCTGGTACGGCGGTCGGGCGGCCGGGCGGTCGCGCTGGTGACCGGGGCCTGCCCCGACGCCCGCACCGATCCGCCGAACGGCGACCACACCGTCGACCCCACGCGCTACGCCCGCACCACGACCGTCACCGTACGCGCCCCGATCGCCGAGGCCGAGGTCTGGAACCCGGCGACGGGCGCCCGTCACCCCGCCCGAGTCACCGCCGCCGGGGAGGCCTCGGTCATCGAAGTGCCGTTGGCGGGCGCCCCCGCCGCCCTCGTCGTATGGCGCGAGGGCACCCCGGCGACCCGGCCGACGGCGCGACCGCACGCACGCCTGCACACCATGGACCTGCCGACCGGGTGGGAGGGCCGCCTGGTCCCCACCCTGGACAACACCTGGGGCGACCTCGCCCTGCCCCCGGGTTCGTCCGTCGACGAGCCGCAGATCTGGACCATGCGATGGACCGAGACCGACGCCGACTGGGAGAAGACGCGGGCGACCTACGGCAACCGGGTGCGCGTCCTTCCGCCCGTGCCGGCGGCGAGGGTTCCCCAGCCGCTGGACCGCGCGAGTGTCCGTCGGATCCTCGCCGGCGAACAGCCCCTGGCGGACGACGACTGGGCCGTGGCGCTGTTCTCGTCGAGCCGCGGGATGCCGGACCCCGACGGCCTGCTGGGCAACAAGGGCCTCGTTCCGGAGGAGTTCGTACGCGTCCCCGTGCCCGGCGGCGGAACCGCCGCCCGGGTCAGGGCCGTTGTCGAGACCGAGCACCGCGGACCGGCCGACCTGCACGTCGGTGCGGCGGCCACCAAGCGGGTGTGGTGGAACGGCGAGCGCCTGGAGACGGGCGTCGGATACCAGGCGTCGGCCAGGGTGGAGGTGGACCGGCCGCGCAACGTCCTGGAGTACGAACTCTCCGACGCCCAGGACCGGCCCGCGCAGATCTCCGCCGAATCCCATGCCCCGCTGGGCAGTTACTTCTGTCTGGCCCACCCGGACGGATTCGCCGCCCGCCCGCGCTTCATGTGCCTGCCCGACCACGTGCGCCCCGCCGGCGGCATCACCTACCGGGGCCGGCTGCGCCTGGCGCACCCCGACCCGCGGGCCGTGCTCGTGGTGGGAGCCGCGGTGGGCGTCACCGTGCTGCTCGACAGCGTCGTCGTGGCGCGACAGGAGAAAGTCCAGTACTACGAGGCCGACTGGGGCGCGGTGCCGATGTTCTTCCGGCACGAACTGGCCCTCGGCGAGGGTGATCACGTGCTGGAGGTGGTCGCCGACAGCGTCCGTGCGCGGGACGCCGTCTTCGTCGACCTCGTGGCGGGCGGGGCCGCGCTGGTGAGCGGCGCCGGGTGGCAGGCGCGGACGGGGAAGTGGCGGGGACGCACCGTCGAACACCTGGGCAGATGGAGGGAGTTGGGTCACTGCCACGCGGTGGTACGACCGCACCCGCTGCCGGACACCGAGTGGCTGAGCGGCGCTGCGGTGCTGGGGAGCGCCGTACCGCCGTGGCGCAGTACCGACGACGTCCGCGAGACGGCCCAGCGGTTCCGGTTCACCGTGCCGCCGGGAACCGTGTCGCTCGATCTGCCACTGGAGCTGCCGGCCCGGGCAGGGATCGCGGACGGCCCCGAACTCGCCATCTGCAATGGGAAGGTGACGTGGGATCAGCCTTTGCCGGAAGCCACGGACATCGAGGTTGTCACCGCGCCCACGGCCGTCCTGCGCGGTGGCTCCGCCTGGCGCGGGCCGGTGCGTGTCCGCACCGTACCGGCGCCGTTGCCGCTGGGGGACTGGCGGCAGTGGGGGCTGGGCGGTTGGAGCGGCGCGGTGACCTATTCGCGCACAGTGGAGGTCCCCGCCGGGCCTGACCCGGTGCTGGATCTGGGGCGGGTGCGCGGGAGTGTCGCGGTCGCCGTCGACGGGGAGCCGGTCGGTGAGGCCTTCTGCGGCCCGTACCGCTTCCAACTGCGCGGCAGCGCGGGGCGAACCGTCCGGCTCGATGTGACGGTCCACAACACCCTCGCCCCGTATCTCGCCGAAGCCACCCCGACGGCCTGGGCGTTCGAGTCCCAGCTGTCGTCCGGACTGCTGGGGCCGGTCACGCTGGAGATCGCCGGGTCAGCCGTCGGAGAGTGACCGGGTGGAGTCCCGCAGGACCAGTCCGGGCGCGAACACCCTTGCCTCATGGGCGTGTTCGGACCGCGCCTCCACCTCGTCGAGAAGCATCTCCACGGCCGCCCGGCCCAGATCCTCCACGGGCTGGCGGACGGTCGTGAGGGTCGTACCGACGAAGCTGGCGATGTCGAGGTCGCCGTAGCCGACGACCTGTACGTCCTCGGGCACCTTCACCCCCCGCTCGGTGAGGCCTCGGCACAGCCCGGCGGCGAGGAAGTCGTTGGTGCAGAAGACACCGTCGGGCAGCTCGTCGAGCCCACGGGCGATGTCCAGACCGTACGCGACCGTCATCTCCTCGGCGACGACCTGGCCGAGACGGGCCTCGCGTCGGCTGCGCACGGCCTGGCGGGCGCCCTGGTGACGGTCGGCGCACTGCCGTATCGACCGCTCCCCGTTCACCACCAGGATGTCGCGCGCCCCGCACTCCAGCAGGTGCTGCACGGCGATACGGCCGCCGGTGATGTCGTCCACGGAGACCGAACAGCCCTCCTGCGCGGGCATCGCGCGGTCCGCGAGAACCAGGGGGATACCGCGTTCGCGCAGCCGGGTCAGCCGGGTGGGATCGGCGCTCAGCGGGACCACCACGGCACCGACGGCCCGCTGCTCGACCAGCATGGTGAAGTAGCCCTGCTCGCGCTCCGGGGCGTCCCCGCTGTGGCAGAGGACGAGGGAGTAGCCGTGGTCGTAGGCGGCGTCGGCGGCGCCCCTGGCGATCCGGGCGTAGAAGGAGTTGGTCACGTCCGGCAGCACCAGTCCGATCGAGGACGAGTGCCCGCTGCGCAGGCCCGCGGCGCCCGGGTGGGGGACGTAGTCGAGCGCCGCGACCGCGTCGCGAACCCGCTGCGCGGTGCGGGCGTTGACGCGCTCGGGGCGGTTGAGAACGTTCGACACCGTCGACACCGACACTCCGGCGGCGGCCGCGACGTCCTGGATACGGGCGGGGCGAGGCGGAATGGTGTCCACCCCCTCGCTGTGACAGCCGCGCCACCAGGCACGACGTGGTCCTTGCAGGCGGACGCAAGTGTACCCCGGCCGGGGTTGCATCGTTTTACGGAGCAGTCTGCGGTGTCGAAGACTCTTGGAACGGTGTTCCAGCTTGACGGTGACTGGAACGCCGTTCCATGCTGAGAGTGCGCTGGAACGCTGTTCCAGTCGTCTCCAGTCGTCTTCAGTCGTCCTCTGCCGCGTGTCCGCCCAGCGGTCCGCGATCGGAAAGGGAAGCACCATGACCACCGTCACGATCATCGGCGCCGGACTCGGCGGCCTCACGCTCGCCCGTGTCCTGCACGTCCACGGCATCCGCGCCACCGTCTACGAGGCGGAGGCCTCCCCGACGGCGCGTACGCAGGGCGGGATGCTCGACATCCACGACCACAACGGCCGGCTCGCCCTGGAAGCGGCCGGTCTGATCGACGAGTTCCGGGCCCTGGTCCTGGAGGGCCGCGAGGCGACCCGCTTCGTCGCCCCCGACGGGACCGTCCTGCTCGACATACCCGACGACGGCACGGGCGGCCGCCCCGAGGTGCAGCGCGGCGAACTGCGCCGGATCCTGCTCGAATCGCTTCCGGCCGGAACCGTCCGGTGGGGCCACAAGGTCACCGGAACCCGTGCCCTCGGCGAGGGCCGCCACGAGGTGACCTTCGCCGACGGCGGCACGGTCCGGACGGAGGTGCTGGTCGGTGCGGACGGCGCGTGGTCGCGGGTCCGCCCGCTGCTCTCGGCCGCGACACCCGAGTACGTCGGCCGGTCGGTCGTGGAGACCTGTCTCTACGACGCCGACACCCGCCACCCCGCCGCCGCGAAGGTGGTCGGCGGCGGGGCGCTCTTCGCGCTCGCGCCCGGCAAGGGCATCCAGGCGCACCGGGAGAGCGGCGGCACCCTCCACACCTATGCGGCGCTCACCGAGCCCCAGGACTGGTTCGCCGCCGTCGACTTCACCGACCCCGCCGCGGCCACCGCGCGGATCCTGCGGGAGTTCGACGGCTGGGCGCCGGAGCTGACGGCGCTGATCACCGACAGCGACACCGCTCCGGTCCTGCGCGCCCTCCACACCCTGCCCGCCGAGCACCGCTGGGACCGGGTGCCGGGAGTCACCCTGCTCGGCGACGCCGCCCATCTCGCGGCCCCGAACGGCGAGGGAGCCAACCTCGCCATGTACGACGGCGCCGAACTCGCCCACGCCATCGCCGCGCACCCCGGCGACATCGAGGCCGCGCTCACCGCGTACGAGGAGGAGCTGTTCCCCCGAAGCACCGCCGCCGCCGTCGAGGGCAACCAGCTCAACGAGTCGATGTTCGGCGACGACACACCCCACGGGCTGATCAAGATGTTCAACGACCAAGGAGGGACCCGGTGATGAGGCCGATACCCCGGCTTCCCCTGGACGCACCCCGGTCCGTTCGGAGGACGTCTCAGCCGTCTCGGCCCTGCCAGGTCGTCACGCAGACCTCGTTGCCCTCCGCGTCGGCGAGCACCCAGAAGGCGGGGGCGCGGGTCGCGGAGACAAGGCGACCCCCGGCCGCCAGCGCGGTCTCGATCCGCCGGGGTGCCTCGTCGTGCGGAACACAGACGTCGAAGTGGACGCGGTTGCGCTGCGGGCGCGGCCGGTCCATCCGCTGGAACCAGAGGGCCGGCCCCTGTCCGACCGGGTCGACGAGGGGATCCTCCGGTCCGTCGGCGCCCGCTTCGTCGGCGTAGCCGAGCACCGCTCTCCAGAACGGGCGTATCCCGGCGATGTCGATGGCGTCGATCGCGATCTCCAGCACCTGGACGGACCGTGCTTCCGCCGTGCCGATCTCGGGCTCGGTCCCGAGACCCGCCGCTGCCGCGACGGCGGAGATCCGACGGGCCAGTTCGACGTCCCGGGCGGTGACCGCCGCCCGGTCCACGGACTGCAGAGTGAAGACGACACGGTCGGGGCGGACATCGATCCGCAGGTGTCCGTCGGCATGGTCGCCGCACACCGCGACGGCGTCGGCCGCCAGAGCGACCGCCCGGGCCGACGAGTCGACCGGGACCGATGTGCGCACAGTGCCGAGCAGGAACCGCCACCCGCAGTCCTGCACCGCCTCCGAGGCTTCCTTCCGGCTCAATACCAGGTCATCCATGCCGGCATCCTGGCAGCCGGCTCGGCGATATGTATCCGAATTCCCCGGCAACCCATGGTCCCCGCGGGTCTCAGGCCGTCTGTTCGGCGGCCCGCTCCAGCCGTACGATCACGCTCTTCGACGTCGGTGTGTTGCTGATGTCGGCGACGCTGTCGAGCGGCACCAGCACGTTGGTCTCCGGGTAGTAGGCGGCGGCCGAACCCGGGGGAGTGGGGTAGGAGACGGCGCGGAAGGCGTCGGCGCGGCGCTCCGAGCCGTCCGACCAGACGCTGACCAGGTCGACGAGGGCACCGTCCGCCAGGCCCAGGCCGGCCAGGTCCGCCGGGTTGACCAGGACGACGCGGCGGCCGCCCTTGATGCCCCGGTAGCGGTCGTCCATCGCGTACGGGACGGTGTTCCACTGGTCGTGCGACCGCAGCGTCTGCAGGACCAGATGGCCCTCGGGTGCCTTGAGCACGGTGAAGTCGTTGACGCTGAAGACCGCCTTGCCGCTGGGCGTGCGGAAGGTGCGGGAGTTGACCGGGTTGGGCAGACGGAAGCCGCCCGGCCGCCGTACGCGCTCGTTGAAGTCCTGGAATCCGTCCACCACTCGGGCGATGCGGTCGCGCACGAGGTCGTAGTCGCTCTCGAAGTCCGCCCAGGGGATGGCCGGTCGGGACCCCAGGACCCTGCGGGCGAGACGGGTGATGATGGAGACCTCGCTGAGCAGGTGCGGGGAGGCCGGGGCGAGACGGCCGCGGGTGGTGTGGACCTCGCTCATGGAGTCCTCGACCGTCATGAACTGCTCCCCGCCCGCCTGGACGTCACGGTCGCTGCGGCCGAGCGTCGGCAGGATCAGCGCGGTGCGTCCGCACACCGTGTGCGAGCGGTTCAGCTTGGTCGAGATGTGCGCCGTCAGACGGCAGTTGCGCAGGGCGCGCTCGGTGACGTCGCTGTCGGGACTCGCCCGGACGAAGTTGCCGGCGACGCCGACGAACACCTTGGCGCGTCCGTCGCGCATGGCCCGGATGGAGTCGACGGAGTCCAGGCCGTGCCGGGTCGGCGGGGTGAACGCGAACTCCCGTCCCAGCCGGTCCAGGAACGGCTGCGGCATCCGCTCCCAGATGCCCATCGTGCGGTCGCCCTGCACATTGCTGTGCCCGCGCACCGGGCACACCCCCGCGCCCGGGCGGCCGATGTTGCCGCGCAGCAGAAGGAAGTTGACGACCTCCCGGATCGTCGGCACCCCGTGCTTGTGCTGGGTCAGACCCATCGCCCAGCAGACGATGACACCGCGGCTGGCCAGGACCCGCTCGTGCACCCGCTCGATCTCGTCCCGGGTCAGCCCGGTCGCCTCCAGCACGGCGTCCCACGAGGTCTCGCGGATGTGCGCCACGAACTCGTCGTAGCCCGTCGTGTGCGCCTCGATGAACTCCCGGTCCAGGACAGTGCCCGGCTCCTTGTCCTCCGCCTCCAGCAGCAGCAGGTTCAGCGCCTGGAAGAGGGCGAGGTCGCCGCCGGGCCGTATCTGCAGGAACCGGTCGGCGATCTGCGTACCGCGACCGACGACACCCCGCGCCTTCTGCGGATGCTTGAAGCGCAGAAGTCCCGCTTCCGGCAAGGGGTTCACGGCGACGACCTGACCGCCGCGGCGCTTGGTCTCCTCCAGCGCGGACAGCATGCGCGGATGGTTGGTCCCGGGGTTCTGCCCCACGACGAAGACGAGATCGCAGTCGTAGAGGTCGTCCAGACCGACACTGCCCTTGCCGATGCCCAGTGTCTCGCCCAGAGCCGAACCGCTGGACTCGTGGCACATGTTGGAGCAGTCCGGCAGGTTGTTGGTGCCGAAGGCGCGCGCGAACAGCTGGAGCAGGAAGGCCGGTTCGTTGGCCAGCCGGCCCGAGGTGTAGAAGAGCGCCTCGTCCGGGTGGTCCAGGGCGCGCAGCTCGTCGGCGAGCAGGTCCAGGGCCTCGTCCCAGCCGATCGGTTCGTAGTGCGTGGCGCCCTCGCGCAGCACCATCGGCTCCGTCAGCCGGCCCTGCTGATTGAGCCAGAGGTCCGACCTGCGGCTCAGCTCGTCCACCGAGTGCCGCCGGAAGAAGTCCGCGGTCACCCGGCGGGAGGTGGCCTCGTCGCTGATGTGCTTGGCGCCGTTCTCGCAGTACTCGTTGCGGTGCCGATCACCGGGCGCGGGCTCGGGCCAGGCGCAGCCCGGGCAGTCGAAGCCCTTCGGCTGGTTGATGCTCAGCAGGGTCAGCGCGGTGCGCCGGGGCGAGGTCTGGCCCAGGGCGTACTTCAGGGCGTGGACGACGGCGGGTGCGCCGGTGGCCCAGGTCCTGGGAGCCGTGACGGACAGCTCGTCCTCATCGGGCTCGTCGAAGTCCCGCATCGGGCGTCACGCCCTCTCTGCTCGTGTGCCCCCTCACTGTTCGTCGGGGCGTCGGGCCAGGTCAAAGCGGAAGTTCCGATCGTTTGAGAGGCGACACCGATCACCGCAGGGTGATCGGCACGAGCGGGGCCGGAATCCGGGGCACGAGGGATCATGGGAGGGTGCTGCTGCGCCAACTCGAGTACCTCGTCGCCCTCGCCCGCGCCCGCCACTTCGCGAAGGCGGCGCAGGCCTGCTACGTCTCCCAGCCGACCCTCTCCGAGGGCATCCGCAAGCTGGAGGACGAGCTGGGCATCCCCCTGGTCCGGCGCGGCCGGCGGTTCGACGGCTTCACCCCGGAGGGCGAGCGGGTCGTCGTGTGGGCGCGGCGCATCCTGGCCGACCGGGACGCGATGCAGGGCGAGATCCAGGCCCTGCGGGCGGGACTGACGGGCCGGCTGCGCATCGGCACCGTCCCGACGGCGTCCACCGCGGTCGCCCTGCTGACCCAGCCGTTCTGCGCCGCCAACCCGCTCGCCACCGTCCAGGTCTTCGCCGACCTCCAGGCCGCCGACCTGGTCAGCCGACTGCGTACGTACGAGCTCGACGCCGCCGTGACCTATCACAGCTCGGTCGTCGGGGAGGAGTTCACGTTCGTCCCGCTCTACCAGGAGCGCTACGTCCTGCTGACCCGGCTCTCGGGCGCCGATCCCGGCCCGGTCGAGGTCTCGTGGGAGGAGGCGGCCCAGTACCCCCTGTGTCTGCTGCACCCCATGATGCAGGGGCGCCAGGTCCTCGACGCGGTGTTCGAGACGGTGGGGGCGCCGGTGACGCCCAGGGTCGAGACCGACTCCATCGCTTCCCTGTTCGCGCAGGTCAGAGCCGGTCAGTGGGCGAGCGTCGTGCCGCACACCTGGCTGCACGTCTTCGGCGTGCCCGCGGGCATGCGCGCCCTCCCCCTGGTCCGCCCGGTCCGCACGGAACGGATCGGCCTGGTGCTCCCGGCCCGCGAACCCGTCCCGGTGATCGCCCAGGCCCTGCTCGACGTGGCCGCCCGGGCCGGCATCGCCGCCGCACTGGAACAGCTGCCCGACTAGGGTCTGTTGCGAAAGTCCCGGTGTCCGCCCGGACCAGGCGCCCCACTCGCGGGAACCGGCAGGAACCGGAAGGGGAGCCCCGTTCGTCTCCACGCCAAGTGGGGTGAGTGCGAGGGGAGTTCGGCATGGCGGCACAGAACATCGACGAGGTCGTGGACGGGCTCGCCGGGATCGTCCGGGAGGCCGAACGCGACGGTGACCGGGTCGGGTACTTCGCGGCGCTGTACCGGCAGGTGACCGTCGAGATCCGCGCGGCCATCCACGCCGGGCAGTTCGAGGACGGCGCCCGGATGGACCGCTTCGACACGCTCTTCGGCAACCGCTACTTCGCCGCGTACGACGCCTGGCGCCGCGACCGCGGCGGCCCGCGGTGCTGGCGGGAGACGTTCGGGCTGCTCGACGACTTTGACACCGTCATCGTCCAGCACCTGGTGCTCGGTGTGAACGCGCACATCAACCTCGACCTGGCGGTCGCCGCCGCGGGGACCAGCCCCGGCGCGGACATCCAGGATCTGCACCACGACTTCCTGCTGATCAACGACATCCTCGCGCGGGTGGTACTGGCGGTGCAGGACTCGGTCGACGCCCTGTCGCCGTTCATGTCGCTGCTGGACAAGGTCGGCGGCCGCACCGACGAGCGCATCCTGGACTTCAGCATCGTCCGGTCCCGTGCGGAGGCCTGGCACAACGCCGTCCTGCTGGCCGGCCGGACCGAGGCGGAGCGCGCGGCCACCATCGAGCGGCTCGACGTCCGGGCCGCGGTGCTGGCCAGGCTGATAGCGCGTCCGGCCGGCCTCGTCCGCCCGGCGCTGGAGCTGATCCGCCACACCGAGAGCGCCGACGTATCCGCCGTCATCACGCACCTGGACGGCGCCATGGAGCGAGCCTCCGCCCGGCAGGCGACGGGTTGAGCCCCGCCATCCCGCTGCAGGCGCCGACGCCGACGCCGACGGACTGACCGTGGCTGGACTCCCTGCCCGACCGACCCGTGCGGCCCCGCCGAGGGAGAGTGCTTCTCTCGGTTCCTCGTCCTTGACCCCCGCCCGGCACTCCATGATGCTGTGTTGCGGCACGTGAGATGCGTGCCGTAATGAGGAACATCACTTGAGGTCTTGTACCAGCCGAGGAGTGGCCATGACTCACCAGGTCCGTGCTGTCGTCGCGCGGGGGAAGGGCGCCCCCGTCAGCCTGGAGACGATCATCGTGCCCGATCCCGGTCCGGGCGAGGCTCTGGTCGGGATCCAGGCCTGCGGAGTCTGCCACACCGACCTGCACTACCGCGAGGGCGGGATCAACGACGACTTCCCCTTCCTGCTGGGCCATGAGGCGGCCGGCGTCGTGGAGGCGGTGGGGGAGGGCGTCACGGACGTGGCGCCCGGCGACTTCGTGATCCTCAACTGGCGTGCCGTGTGCGGCAACTGCCGGGCCTGTCTGCGCGGACGGCCGCAGTACTGCTTCAACACCCACAACGCCAAGCAGAAGATGACCTTGCTGGACGGCACCGAACTGGCCCCGGCCCTGGGTATCGGCGCCTTCGCCGAGAAGACGCTGGTCGCCGCCGGACAGTGCACCAAGGTCGACCCCGCCGTCTCGCCGGCCGTGGCCGGTCTGCTCGGCTGCGGTGTGATGGCCGGCATCGGTGCCGCGATCAACACCGGCAACGTCGGCCGCGGTGACACCGTCGCCGTCATCGGCTGCGGTGGCGTCGGTGACGCGGCGATCGCCGGCTCACGCCTGGCCGGAGCGGCGAAGATCATCGCCGTGGACATCGACGACCGCAAGCTCGACACTGCCAGGAAGCTCGGGGC
>Ga0182007_10000662_pt1 | contig 19752 bp, 19 predicted proteins | sample Sormic07211113_1_FD_123023 | JGI IMG/M metagenome (GOLD analysis project Ga0182007, IMG submission 123023) | Rhizosphere microbial communities from Sorghum bicolor, Mead, Nebraska, USA - 072115-113_1 MetaG | ecosystem: Host-associated > Plants > Roots > Rhizosphere | place: USA: Nebraska... | reverse complement strand
CCGCGTTTCTGCGGTTTCTGCTTTTGATTTCCTCATTTCAACAGGCTCTCCTATCAATCTGGCACTGCGGCTTCGCACGCCAGAAACCGACCATAATGATTAAAGCTTATCAGATTAATCTAAGCCTCACACTCAAAACGGATATTCGGTCTCATCTCATCATCTATGTGATTTTCCCCGACCTTGGCGTCCCCACCAGACACGCTAGCGACATCGCATTCATAGGCCTTGGAATCCCGCTATGGCCATCCCTTAGGCTCGATCACCTTCGTCGCCCGTCTTGCGTCTCGACTGACCAACGACGCAACTCAATGATCATTTAATCGATTTTCGAATAGGTGTAATCCGCGCTTGCTGGATTATCCAAAGTCTCTGCAACAGGCATGCTTTCCCTCAGCAACATCACCGATCTGTTCTTAGCAGATGTCATTGGGCACATCCGTGCGTTGATTATTCGATAGGAGATACGATATGAAACTGAAAAACAAAGTGGCTTTCATTACGGGTGGCACCTCCGGTATTGGCTTAGAGACAGCCAAACTATTTCTGGCCGAAGGTGCGGACGTCGTGATCGTTGGCTCCACTACTGATCGCTTGGAAGCAGTTGATCAGGAACTGGATGGCCAAGCGGTGTTTATCCAGGCCGATGTGCGTAAAGTCGCTGATATCGAACGTGCTGTTGAAGAAACGCGTGCGAAATTCGGTCGCATCGACATCGTGTTCGCCAATGCTGGCGCCAGCACGGTCGCTCCGTTGGAAGCGGTTACGCCAGAGTACATCGAAGACAACCTGGCTCTGAATTTCAACGGTACGTTTTTCACGATCCAAAAAACCGCCCCGCTCATTCCAGCTGGTGGAAGCATTATCGTCACTACATCGTTCCTGAACACCGTCGGCATGCCTGGCCTATCGATTCTCGCCGCCACAAAAGCCGCTGCCAGGTCATTGGTCCGCACTCTGGGAGCAGAGCTTGCTCCTCGAGGAATCCGTGTCAATGCAATTAGTCCAGGTGCAATCGCCACGCCGTTTTATAGCAAGATCGGTTTGAACGAGGAGCAATTGGGCGAGGTCGCTGCTGGCTTGCAGCAAAAGATTTCGCTGAAGCGATTTGGTGAAGCATCGGAGCTGGCAAAAAGTGCGCTTTATCTGGCCAGCGATGACTCATCGTATACAACAGGCATTGAGTTGGTCGTGGACGGTGGTCTGACACAATTCTAACGCTAGTTGATCATGCTTTCTCACGGGCGACCGCGTAAGCAAAAGCTAAGCGCGGTCGTTTTTTGAGACCTTATGTGCGCGTATCTCGTAATGTCAAAATCTCCTACACTGGCGACATTTATCCCGAAATGGACTAGTGATTTGGACCGTCTCGAAGCTATGGCGATGCTGCTATCCGCTGTTGACAAAGGTAGTCTTTCCGCCGCCGCCCGAGAGCTACGTATTCCAGTGTCAACGCTTACTCGTCGCGTGACTGACCTTGAGGCGCATCTGGGGACAAGGCTGCTGACGCGTACGACACGTAAGCTAATGTTGACGGATGCAGGCGTTGCATACGTCGCGGCTGCGCGTCGAATCTTGGAGCAAGTCAACGATCAGGAGCGAGAGGCAACAGGTGAGTTTACGGCCCCTCGAGGTGAATTGGTTATCGCTGCTCCCGTGCAATTTGGACGGTTGCACGTGTTGCCGATCATCAACGAATTTCTGTCTTTGTTTCCCGACATCACAATCAAATTGCTTCAGTCCGATCGCAACATCGACCTGGTTGATGCGCATGCTGATTTGGCGATTCGTATTGGAGAGCTTGCCGATAGCAGCATGATTGCGACAAGAGTTGGATATCTGCGTCCGACTGTCTGTGCCAGTCCTGCTTTTTTGAAGAAATACGGCGTACCCAGTGAATTGGATGCACTCACGAAGATACCGTGTGTTGTGTTCAACAGCCCGTATCTTTCACCTTGGCGTTTTCGAATACCCAAAACAGGGAAGGTTATTACCGTTCCTGTAGAGCCACGTCTGCAGGTTTCTGCCCCCGATACCGCGGTGGATGCTGCGGTTTATGGGATTGGAGCGACGTTGGTGCTCCAGCACGATTCCGCCGAAGCAGTTAGGGAGGGGCGGTTAGAAATCTTGCTTCAAGAGTTTGAGGTTGAACCGGTTCCAGTGCATATGATTCACGTGTCGCGTAATTTGATGCCAATCAAGCTCCGTCGCTTCATTGATTTTGCTGCACCAAAGCTTAGAGAGTCATTGTCTCAGTTTGGGAAGACGTGATCCAAGAGAAGGGGAAGTGAGCATGAGGCAAGCTCAGCCGCCTCATCACGGGTCGAGGGGAGGTATCGCCGTTCGTCAATGTTGGAAAGGGTGCTGATTAGCGAGGTGCTATACCCAACTGGCGATGCAGATTACATCACTTTGGTTCGTCATTTTCGTAGGAGATGCTGATCTGATAAGGCGACTACATCACGCCTTACCTCTCGATGCGTAATGATACGCCGTGTGAGGACTCGTCGTGACGCGGCGCTATCACTTGATCTCATTAACCTATCTGATTGCATTCCCTCGCGTGAAATGAAGGAAGAGGGCTCCCCGTTTGAGCGCTCACTGCCCTCCGCAAACCATGTGCTAAACGCCGAAAGCCATATGCATTCTCTGTCTCGAAGTGATAGGTCGTTCGTGAACCTGATGCTTACGCGCGATCGCGCTTGACGAATGTCTTTTTAGGATCTACTTTTCCACATGATTCTATCTATCGGTAGATTCATAGGTAAAAAATGCCGCTTAGGAGTCAGCGCTGATCGTCGCTGGAGTGGACCTTCCACGCGACGTGCTGTCACGCCAAATTGCTAAGGGGCGCGTGACAACAAATAGCGACGATCAAATCCTCGGTGGCAGGACGTATGTTCACGACATCCACAAAGTCTATCGCCTCGTTCATCAGGAGACTCTCAATGTCCGCGCCTATGCCTCAGAAGCTTTTCAACCCTATACAGATTGGCGATATTACTCTCCAGCACAGAGTCGTAATGGCACCGCTTACTCGACTCAGGGCTGTCCTACCTGGCGGGATACCGAGTGACCTCATGCTTGAATATTATCGTCAACGAGCTTCGGTTGGAGGGCTGATTATTACTGAATCAACTGCAGTTGCTCGATCCGGACATGGCTACTACGGCTCCCCGGGGATGTACGATGCAGCGCAAGTTTCAGGTTGGAAACGCATTGTTGAGACTGTTCATGCGTTCGGAGGCCATATGTTCGCTCAACTTTGGCATGCCGGCCGCTGCGCACATGACTCCGTAACCCAAGCAGCTCCAATTTCAGCCTCGGTCGATGCTGCGTATTGGGAAGACGAAATCAACATGGTGCCGACCTCCGAAGGTTTTCAGTTGCCGTCTCCGCATCGTGCATTGCAAACACACGAGATCCCCGAGCTCGTGGAGCAATACCGAAGTGCCGCCGCAAATGCCAAAAAGGCCGGCTTCGACGGCGTTGAACTGATGGCAGGTAATGGGCATTTGATGGATCAATTTCTACAAGACATAAGCAATAAGCGTACTGACAAGTACGGCGGTTCGATAGAAAATCGGGTACGGCTTCTTCTAGAGGTGGTGCATGCCTTGGTTTCCGTGTGGGGGCCGGGCCGAGTAGGGGTCCGTATCGCACCGAGTGGAACATTCAACGGAATGGGGGATAGTGACCCGCAAAGCTTATTCCGACATTTAGCGAGCCGCCTTAACGAAATCGGATTAGCTTACCTTCACGTGATTGAACCCAGAATCAAAGGCGGAGAAACATTGATTGAAGGGCAGGAGCCCATTGCTGCGAGAGATCTGCGTCACTATTTCAACGGCCCCATTCTTGCTGCTGGCGGCTTTGAACCTTCCACGGCTGAAACAAGCGTTGCCAACGGTGATGCAGACTTGGTTGCGTTTGGTCGGCATTTCATCGCTAACCCAGATCTGCCAAAACGCATAGAAAAAGGATTTCCTCTCAATGCGTATGATCGAAGCACCTTTTATGCCTACGACGAGCGCGGCTATACAGACTATCCATTTTTTGATCGGGACTAGCAGGGATCGATTTTAAAAATTGACATGTGAAAGGCGGCTATACCTTTTCCCATATAGCCGTCTTTTGCCTCTAGGAGTCACACAAGATCGACCGATTGCATACCAGGAGAGAAGAGTGGAATCAATGTCGGACGCTGCGATCCTCAAGAGGGACGTCGAGGCGTGCTTTTGTATCAAGACGCCAATGGGCAGCGTCACGGTCTCGTTTTGGCGTTGCCCGTTCGAATCTACAGCATTCCCCGGGTTGCGCGATCGTAGGCTTTGATATCCCCCAGAGCGTTCGCAAGTAGCAAGGCTCCGACGATCGTCGAAAGCAATTGAGACGCTCCTTCGAGTGTCATGCCTTGAGTCGTCATCCTCTCGAGGCACATTTCAAAGAAGCTCTGCACTGCGGTCGATACTTTATCGGGTAGATCCCTCGTCTCTGCACCTAGTACGGTGCTAGGGCACATCCGGTCGACTGAGTAGATTGTCCCACGAAAGGCTTGAACCCATATTTTTATGCAGTCGGGCTCGGCTGCGAAACCGTTGTCAATCAATTCTGCGATACGCTCGGTATAGCGGTGAATGACCGACGCTGCGAGCAGCTCTTTGGTAGGAAAATGGTAATGAACGGTAGAGCTTTTGACGCCTACGTCAGTCGCAATTTCTCGAAAACTGAAACCATTGAACCCGCCGACCCGAATTCGCCGTTCGGCAGCGTCCATGATCGCGACCCCGATGTCGCTCATAGTCCTGCTCCTTAATCATTTCATAGACTGCAATCATTCTATTCATTATGGGCATATTTGATACCTATCTGGAATCACGACGCAAATTAAAATGAGTTTTTCGTCCTGCGATTGCGAAAGGATTTCCAGGTTGAGCTGGCAGTTCATACAGCCCCGACGTCTCTTGGTGGGTAGAGCGATAGTCGACCATGGAGAGCGTGGCCTTACAAACGGTGCGACTCGAATCGAGCGAGTGAGGCAACGGTTTCTCCCTCGTCTATCAAGTCCTGCTATCGGTTCTCGGTGTTGCTGCTTCGAGCGGAATTGCAGCTTAGATTATAGCCGCACCGAGTCTACGCAGGGGAACTGACAAGGAGACAGGCTCGATCGCTTACCAATTTATTACTGGGTTACCACGTTTGATCAAATGAGTCGTTTTGCGTATGGAGGAGGTTAGACATGCGAGATAAACTGATCTATCGTTAGATAGATATGAGTGGGCGTGTTGCTGCTTTTTTTGAAAATTGAGCTCTTGCAGCCAATTTTTGAAACATTGCGTATTCCCTTTCCGGCACGTGACCCCCTTGCAGAGCAGCATTGAGGATGGCGGTGATGAATCAAAGTGAAAAGGTAGCGCGTTTTACAGAGTCGCATCGGAAGGGAAATCCCCTTTTGCTGTACAATGCTTGGGACGCCGGGAGTGCAAAATCCATATTTGATTGTGGCGCGAAAGCCGTTGCAACCAGTAGTTGGGCGATGGCGCGCGCGCAAGGATATCGCGATGGGGAAATGATTCCATTCAGTCTGGTGGCACAACTCACCGAGCGCATTGTTAGAGCAGTTGATGCCCCTGTCAGTTTGGATTTTGAAGGAGGCTATTGCGGTGATGATGATAGCGAGCTCGTTTTTAACGTCTTGGAGTTATTAAGCCTTGGCATCACGGGGCTCAATTTTGAAGATCGGATCGTCAAAGGTCAGGGGTTGTATGGAATTGACCACCAGGCAAATAGAATTGCCATCCTCCGTGAGGCTGCAAATACGAGAGGCGCCTCTTTGTTCATCAATGCACGTACTGATCTTTTTCTCAAAAAGGACGGGAAACCCGAAGATTATATGGACGATGCGATAAAAAGAGCCCAAGCATATGCCGCCGCCGGCGCGTCAGGCTTTTTTATTCCAGGGTTGGTTGAGGACCATTTGATACGAGAAATTTGTGACAACACTTCTCTCCCTGTGAATGTGATGCTGCTCAGTGGCATGTCATCTATCCGCTCGTTGTCTAAGCTAGGAGTGGCTCGAATCAGCTTTGGACCAACACCTTATGTGCAAACAATGAGTGTCTTGCAAAGTGCAGCCAGAGTGCTGTTCTCCATAAGCGGCGACTGAGTCCGCGGTAGCTCCTAACCGGCATGAGTGGGGGAGGCGTCACGCATGACAGACATGCGGGGAGATATTGCGCTTTTCGAAAGGTGACTTCTGTTGAGCCACTACAAGGATGTTTTTTTCTGGGATGGGGGGCTCACAGATGTCCCACTGCATGATCTACATTACGGCCTTCTCGATAGACTAGGTCTGAAATAATGTGCAAATTATTTTTGATCACTTCATACAGGAGATCATCAATGTACGATTTATGCTGGCGGCCTTACCGATTACAGAATAGCTTGCAAAAACTTTTATCGCTATAGCACCTTGGTGGATTGCGACAGGACAGGGATTAGGCTAATTTTATCAGTCGAATATTGCACGGCCCATCTCTCAATGTGCACCTCAGATTCGCTCCAAGCCGTACGTTCGTTGCCATTCAACCCGCCCTTGGATTGGCACCGTATCCTTACTTTTTTATCGGGACATCAGACATTTGGTGTCGAAGCTGTGGTGGACGACGTTTACGTTCGCAACCTTGAATTTAAAGGTAGCGTGGGCGTGCTTTCAGTCGCGAAGGCTCCTGGAGAAGACTCGTTAATCGCGACGGTGACTGGTGACGTTTGTCGCTACATGGATGAATTGGTTGAGCCGATTTCCCACATGTTTGATCTGTATGCTGTTCCCGATCAAATTGCTGAAGGATTGGCCGACGATCCGTGGTTGGGGGCGTTGGTTCGAGCGCGCCCTGGTCTGCGCGTGCCAGGGTCTTTTTCAGGCTTTGAATTGATTGTGCGCACTATTGTCGGCCAGCAGGTAAGCGTCAAAGGCGCCACCACTATTATCGAACGGCTGGTGCGTCGGGCGGGGATTCAGATTCTTCCAGACCCCAACGCACAATTGGGATGGCAGTTCCCGACTCCTGACGCCCTAGCACGGGCTGATCTAGAAAAAATTGGTATGCCCGGCAAACGCGTTGAAACACTACAACGCGTCGCTGCAGCGGTCGCTTGTGGCGAACTCTCTCTCAACCCTCCCTACGGTGATACTAGTGAACTTCGTAGGCAATTACTGGCGATGTCAGGCATCGGTCCATGGACAGTTGAATACATCGCCATGCGAGCTTGGCGTGATCCAGATGCCTGACCTGCGTCGGACTTAGTGCTGATGAATCTTATGACTTTACAAGACTCTAGCCTGACACGATTGGCATTGCACAAAAAGCGCGCGCAAGCATGGAAACCATGGCGAGCTTACGCTGCCATGCACATTTGGAATTCCGCAGTTGATATGTCAGGCTCGATGTAAAATATCCAGGCGCTCATTGTGGTCACAAGATTCAGATTGTATTTTAAACTTACATCCACAGACTCAGTAATGGTTTCACATAGGCTAGGTCGATAGTTGATGAGGATTCTATGGCATTCACGTTTCGCTACGTAAACTCCCCCGTAGGTTGTTTGACATTGGTAGCTCAAGGCTCTTGTTTAGCCGCCATACTTTGGGAGAACGATCGACCGAATCGCGTCCCCTTGGGTGTGATGAATGAAGACCAAGGCAGTGACATTCTCAATCGCGTTGAAATGCAGTTGCAAGAATATTTCGCGGGCACACGCGATCGATTTGATATCGACCTGAGCTTTCGGGGCACCGAATTTCAGAAAAAGGTATGGCACGCCTTGTTGACCATTCCTTTTGGCGAAACACGTACCTATCTAGATATTGCAAAGCAGATCGGCAACCCAGCGGCTGTCCGGGCGGTCGGCGCGGCGAATGGCAAGAATCCGATATCTATTATCGCACCGTGCCATCGTGTGATTGGTAGCTCCGGGGCTCTCACAGGCTTTGCCGGCGGCTTGAAAGCTAAGGAGTTGCTGCTGACTCTGGAGGGCTGCTTGCCACATAAAACGTCAAAAAAGCGCAATGACGACGTATCACTGCAACATTCCTTATTTTAGAAAGGTTTTCACCGCACAGAAATATACAAGATGAATAACTAGAATTGTCGTTAGAGGCCATTACCTACATCACATTCGTGATGATTATCTCTGCACACCACGTGTAGAAATTACCAGCGTTATCGCGAGCATGGCTTTGAGCATGCTTTCAAGTGTTCAAGACTGCAATGAGCGTTCAGCAATAATATTTTGAACTACTACCATCGCAGGCGCTAATGCTTGGGCAATGAGATCTGCTTTTGTAGTTGGTTTTACGGTCCTTCCACAAGGAATAAATAAAGGATCGTCAAATGAAGCGCGAAGTTTAATCAATACATTACTGACAGCGGGCTGAGTCACATTCAATGATCTTGCCGCCTTGGATACACCTCGCTCTTGGTAAACGACCAGAAAGGTAACGAGCGAGTTCAAGTCGAACTTATGGAAGATTTGCACATCGATTGACATTTTCAACCTCCAGGAAAATGCTCCTCCAAGAATGGAGGAGCAGCCTCTCCACACAGGTGCCACTGCTATCCAACGCTACTGGATCCGGGTGCCCATTCGAGCCTTGTGCGCCACACCGCTTTCCAGAGGCGACGCGCTGTACGGTGCCTCCCACCCTTCGATCCAATGGGCAATTTTTGCCGTTGGCTCCTTCACGTATAGAAGATCTACCTCACCTGCTAGCGACATGACGATCAGTTCATCAGCCGTCGTCGAAGCGCTTCAGGCATACGACATTAAGATGACGAGTATTTACTAAATCAATGATAAGAGACATCATCTAAACCGTCAAGCGCTAGTTTTTTGGACACCTGGCATTTTTTCTGATGAAAAATCGAGCATGATCAAAGAGGCATTTAGATTATGCGTTGACGCTAAGTGTCTTTTAGGCGTAACGTCAAATGACGTACGAAGAGAGAACCCAATCGGTGGATGGGCTGAGATCGCGGTCGCACCAGCAAGAAAGGCGATAGAGATGAAGACGTCAAAGGTACAGAAGGCAGCGACGCGTAAGCGCATTTTGGATATCGCTTCACAGGAGTTTCGAAAAAACGGTATCCATGCGACGAGCGTTGGAGAAATCATGGCTATGGCTGGGTTGACCCATGGAGGCTTTTACCGGCACTTCACCTCCAAGGAACAACTGATAGCGGAAGCGTGCGCGGTGAGTATGGAGAGCATCGTTGAAATGGTGAACGTCGCAATGCAAGGGGGGGAAGAATCGTTCATAAACCATTTCAGCGATTTTCTCTCATTGGAGTATCACGGTGACGTTACGGATGGCTGTGCATTTGTAATGATGGGAAGCGAGTTGGCGCAAGCTGATTCCGAAACGCGTCGAGTTGCTTCAGAAGGATTAAGAAAATGGGTGGATGTCATTGCTCAAGGTGAGCTTGACGCCAGGTCTAAAACAAACAAAGCGGATATATTATTTAAGCTATCAGCTATGGTTGGAGCCGTTACGATGGCCCGAATTGTTGACGATCAATCGCTCTCAAATCAAATTCTCAATGAAACGAAGGACCGATTGAGGAGGATGTTGACGAACGATACTCCAAAAAAATCGATGTTGGATAACAAGTAGTTCATATATAATATCCAAATAACTTTATCAGTAAAGGTACCATTTAAGCATATTTCGTATTCACCGTTCCACTTAGGAGGTTTTATTTCATGTATTTTGAAATCATTACTCAAGGCGCGCGTAATCTGAAAAATGTTGAAGGTTTTTTTCTAAAGGCAGAGCAATACGCTGCTGAAAAAAATTTTGACGTTGACGTGCTCATGCACGCGCGGTTGGCCCCTGATATGAAACCATTGATCTATCAAGTGCAAAGTGCATGTGACTACCTTAAAGTTGGAGCTGCTTGGCTCTCAGGAACGGACACTCCTCGCCACTTAGATATAGAGCAAACGATCAATGAACTGCGTGCAAGGATAGAAAAAACTCTAGCCTTCGTCGAAGGCATCGATAGGAAAAAATATGTAGGGGCAGACAAACGAACCATTACGCTTTCTTGGGAGCCTGGTAAGGTAATTGCTGCTCCCGATTATACGTTACAAGTTCTGATACCCAATTTGAATTTTCATATTGCGATGGCTTACGCAATTTTGAGAAACAATGGGGTAGACGTAGGAAAGATGGATTTTTTAGGACGGCTGAATATGATCGATGCATAAATCGTAAGCTCGCAACGTGAAGGCACAAAATTTCCATCAGCTGGATGCAATGAGCTGCGCCGGGCTCGCTAAGGAGATAGTCTATCATTGTCCTGGTGCGGACAAAGCGACGTACCAGCTGGGCCACTTTCTTGGGCGGTGGGATCGAGACAGTGACTCTTGCGAATGGAGTTCCCTCTATTTGACATCAGATCCGAGCGTCTGTACTTGCGGGCGAATATTGCCTATTAAAATGAATCAGAGCAATGCCTCGGTTTCATTGCACCATAAGTTGACAACTGATGACATAAATTTTTCAGCCAAATAACAATCATTGAGAGCTCCAGCAATCAGCATTGCGCCCGCCATAGACGACATAAGTTGCATGGCGTGCTCTTCGTTTTGTTCAGATTTTTCGACATTTTTTTCCATCAAAACGACGAGCAGTTTACGGATGCCATCAGTGAATGCATCGCTTATGGCGCCACCCATTCTTTTAACATCAGCTGCTAACGTTGGAATAGGGCAGCCATTTTGGCTGCATAATTGGTGCTCGCTGCTGACATAGTTTTTTACCAATGTTGTTGCTGAAAATTCATCAGACCAAAGTTTGCAGTATTCATCAAAGGTGTGAATGATTGCTTCCGACACTAGTTGTTCTTTACCGTTTGGGAACTGTTGATAAAAGCTACCGTGAGTAAGACCAACGGTTTTGGACAGCTTGGCAATACCGATTCCATGTACCCCATGTTCGCGGTACAGCTTGGATGCTGCCATCAAAATTTTGTCCTTGTTCAACATGCTTTGTTCTTTAGTGACTTTCATGATTTTTTACCGGAATTAATGACAGTTAACAGATACGGAAAGCAAAGTAATGAAGGAAGCCTCTCCTGAGGTTCAGCTACAGAACCAAGTGAGCGGGTAACAAAAAATCATATTTTAGGTCCGCATATGCAAGTCAAATTATCTGAAACCTGTCAGTGCTATTGTCGTTCAGTTGCTAGATCTTGGCTGTTGTGTTTGCCTCTAACGGTCGCCGTACTCTACAAAGAATGAAGAGGCGGCCTATTGCGAAACGCACAAATTGGTTCCTTCCGTTGCAGAAACACGACTACTGATGGCGTTGATCATCTGTTTAATTCCAGTCGTATAGCTGTCAGGGGGAACCGTCCACGGTGACGACTAGCTTGGCTATGGAGGGAGAGAATCCTTTAAGTGAATCGACCTGACGATTTCTGTGATCAGAGCTCGCTCTTCTCGAAGCATGCATTGACCAATCGGTCCCTCAATCATTGAGAGCTTTTGGCCGATTCGAGGCAGTTGATTCCCATCGTAGGTACCACTCAATAACGTCGGAACAGCATCCCGCCACAGCCGGCGTCTTATCTGACTAAGCAGTTTTGGTGCGACAAAATTGTCCATCGTCCCTATCCAGAAGCAGTGAAGCGATCAAATTCAAGAGCTCAGCCCAGGCTGAGCATCCAGCTGAAATCTACTCTCTCGGTGTTTCGAATCAGGCAACGGGACACCGAGAGCGCTTTGATTGGCACTTTCTTTCGACTCCCTGCGAAGCGAGATAGCGCGAGAGGCATTACCTTATCGCAATCCTATGTCACTTGTGAATCTATCGTTAGATAGATTGCCTAAAGAAGGGACCGCCGGTATTCGTTCAGGCTGCAGACACAAGGTTGATATGGAAGGCTAGCGCCAGCTAATTACCGTCCTGAATGGAGGCTGCGGGCCTCAGCACTAACTACGTAAGAGCCTCCGGTCTGGGCCGAATTTGATGGCAAGAAGAGTGTGCTAAGGCGTCGCGAGCGGTCACTAAACGTATTCACATGCTTGTCCAAAAACCCGTTCCGGTAGTCACTTCATGCGGATCCTCGGCTACTTCAACCCCACCTTTGATGACTGAGAATCCGTCTCTGAAAATGAATTCAGATTTTGGGATTGTGCTAGGTTTCGGCCATGGCGCCTTGGTACCTTTGCCGACCACGAGCAAAATGGATATCAGATGATCTTCGGGCAGATTGATAATTTTGGCCACTTCGTCAGCGTCAAAACCAATCAGGGCGCAGGAGTCGTAGCCCATCGCTTTGGATGCGAGCATCATTGTTTGAGCAAGAAAAGTCGCGGAACGAATCGCCTCATCACGTTGCAGTTGTTCACGTCCTTCATAGAAGGATCTCGTCATTGGGACCAGTACATCCCGAACGTTGGCAGGTGCTTTTTCCCAATATCGAGCAGGGTCTTTATCCCACGCTTTGACATCAGCGCAGATCACGTAAAGCAACGATGCATCCGTTACCTGCTCTTGGTCAAAAGCTGCGGCACGAATTTTTGCGCGAATGGTTGGGTCTTTCACATCCACCAAGCGCCAATGTTGAACGTTGAAAGACGATGGCGATTCGAGCGCCAGATCGATCAACAGGTTCTCTTCCTCAGAAGAGATATGGTGCGTCGGATCATAATGCTTGACCGAGCGGCGTTCGCGAATCGTTTGAAATGTATCCATGGTGGACCCCTAAAAGAACGATATTGGCATTCACATAGTCGGTTACGATGTCATTATAGCTTAAACACATCATCTATAATCCTGCAACAGAATGTTGCCTATGAGGCTTCGGAGCTTGATTCGAAAAGGGGGGCTGAAGGGCGCCGCGGGGTCAAAAGAAGGGGGGAGAGTTCGGAACAGACATACACCCACAACCTTGCAAACATTGCTTGAAAAATGGATTAAAAAAGCGCTATTCCGCCTCTCGACGTTTCCCCTACGAGCTCAATCAATGTGTCGTCCTTACGCATTCCATCGACGTTGCAACATTCGATGGACGAGCGTCAGTCCGCATTCGGCTGCCTCAAGTTGGCGTTAGATAAGAGGAGAAAATGCTATTGGAGAACCAGGGGAGGGCTCGTATCGTCATCAGGCCGATTTCGGCGGATCAGCATCTGATGGTCAATTTTTCCGTATCCCGCCGTCTCCAAAAAATAGCTGCACCTAGCGCTGAACGATTTGCTGAAATCGCATCTGGTCGAATGAAGTCGGTCGACACAGCAGATGATGAGATCGCGCAACAGCGCTTCGCTAGGGTAAGCGACAAAAGCTTTCCGGTGTGCAAATTCAGGAAGTGGCTACCACCCAGTTCCTGGAGGACATTGATGATCTGTCGCCTCAATTCGTAACGAAAAGCCCAAGATTCTGCGGAAGCCAACAAGACTTGATTGAGCTATGCGTTGACTAGCAAGGCTCCCAAAAGCGACCGAGCCCATCGGGAGCTTGAGAATGATGGCATGTTGGAGTGCTTGTTCCTGGCCGCCGTTCTCCGCTGCCACTCGAACCGGCAACAATTAGCCACTCGCTGGGCATCAGCCGAATCTCCCAAACCAGTTAGCAAAGCCCAGGCGATGCTGCGGCGCGTTATTCGTCGTGGAACCGCATGCAAGGCGGTGTTCCGTTCTGGCGTGGATTGCCTAAACCATTCCCATCCTGGCGCGTCGCGTCGCAGTTCCAGCAGCACAGAGTCGGTACCTGCCGATTTGCAGCTCACGGTCGTTCAACAGAATAAACAAAACCCGCTTGACACTTTGGATGATGGGTATTAGCTTAATTTTAGTGAAATCTCATCAGCTAAAAAGTGAGTAGCTACCGACCTGATGACGTCGCATGTCGGGTTGCTGCGGGTTTCACCGATGTAGGTCAAGGCGATCGAGGCGGTGTTGCTGGCTCATTTGGTTGTGCCCAAAACAGCGAGCCGGGATCGTTCAAGGCGACAACGACCTAAAACCCTCCAACGCTTCATTCTTCATAGGACTTACCAAATGGTTACCTTTACGCATCAGATTCAAGAAGTGGAGCTTGAAAAAGAACGGACTGCTTTGGTTCTGGTAGACATTCAGAACGACTTCCTTACTGACGGTGGCAAGTACTTCGTCATGATTGAGGAGTTGTTGAAGCGAAACAATGTGAATGCCAATCTGGAAACCCTTCTTCAGACAGCCAAAGATAATAGCTTTCCAGTCTTCATGTCGCCGCACTACTTTTTCCCGCATGACCATCATGGCCATCACGGTCGTACCCACCTCAGCCCGATGGAAGATTTGGCACTTAATGGTGGCGTCGTTGCACGACAGAGCGCGCTCAATTTCGAGGGCGTACAGGGCTCGGGTGCCGATGTTCCTGATCGTTTCAAAAAATACATGGAGGACAGCAATACGACCATTACATCTCGCCATGTCTCTTACGCTCCGACTAACGATCTCGTATTGCTGCTACGTCGCCGGGGAATTGAGAAAGTCATCATGGCGGGACCGGTCGCAAATCTCTGCCTCGAAGACCATATGCGCAACCTAATCCAGAACGGTTTTGAGGTCGTTATGGTACGCGACGCAGTCGCGGCCGCAGCAAACGAGGAGGGCTCCGGCTACGACGCCGCGATGATCAACTGGCGATTCATGGCCAACGCTGTTTGGACCACAGAAGAAACTGTCCGTCACATGACTGAAGTTACGAAATCCTAACGGATATTCGCCCCCAGCCCCGGCTTCAGCAAATGACCGAAGTTGGACGGCGATGCGGCATGCAACAGCACTGAAGATTGGCTAATCAATCCGAAATATTACGAACGGAAGCACCAACTGCTTCCCCTCACACCTGTAGGAGATAGTTATGAGTAAAGGTACTATTCTAGTTGTCGGTTCCAACGCGACTCAGCTTGAAGCACAAGGTGGCGGTACAATCACGATTGGCCAATTCTTAAACGAGACTGCCATACCTTTATTGGCACTTGTCAACGCTGGCTATGATTTCGTTCTCGCTACTCCGACCGGCGAGAAACCGCATATGGATCAAGATTCCGATGCACTGATCTATTTCGCCAACGATGATAAAGCTCGTACTCAAGCAAGGGATTTCTTTAATAACGATCCTGCCATGAACGAAGTTCAGACGGTGCGAGCCGTGATTGATGATGGTCTCGATCGATTCGCTGGCGTCTTTTTTCCGGGAGGCCATGCACCAGTGGTGGATTTGATGCAAGATTCGGATGTGCGTGAGGTGCTTCATCACTTCCATATCAACAACAAACCTACCGCCGCTATTTGCCACGGGCCAATGGCGATCCTTGCAGCGCTAGATAATGCGCATGAGTTTCGCGCAGCTCTGATCAATGGAGATCAAGCTAAAGCCCGCGAACTAGCTCAAGATTGGCAGTATGCCGGCTATCGCATGACTGCTTTTTCGCGCAGTGAAGAGGAATACGCCGAGGAGAACGTCTTCCACGCCAAGCTTCTCTTCAACATGCCCGATGCTCTGCAAGCAGCCGGTGGTGAAGTCATCACAACCGATAAGGATTTCACGTCATTTGTGATCGTCGATCGCGAGCTGGTGACCGCCCAAAATCCTATGTCGGATCACGAGCTGGCCAGCAAGTTTATCGAAGTGCTCGAACAGTCCGCATAAACCGTGCTGCATTTTTGTCACGGTTACCAAGAGATTTTCTTCTAGCTCCGCAACTTGTCACCAACAGACATCGCATTCGAGATGTCTGTTGGGTGGCATACATCTCACGTGACAGTACATACGCTCAACTTAAATCAAGGACCAAATCATGGCCAATACCAAAAATATTCAGGAAAAAAACAAGGAAGTCGTCGTAGCCTTCTATAAGGAAGCTCACTTTGATGGCGATGTCGATGGCGCGATCGCTCGATATGTCGGTAATACGTATATTCAACACACACCTGGTGCTGCAGATGGCGTCGAAGGCTTACGCAATTACATCAATGCTTTTTTGGAGACCTTTCCCAGTGCCAAGGGTGATATTCGTCGCGTGATTGCTGAGGATGACATAGTCGTTGTCCATGCGCATTGGACTGGCTTGATCAGTCCTAATGGCGATGTTGGTGTCGATATCTTCCGAGTAAAGGATGGCAAGCTACTTGAGCACTGGGATGTCATTGCAGCAATCCCTGATACATCAAAAAATCAAAACACAATGTACTAACCATCTGAGCGGGGGGGGGCTTCCATTGACCCTCGCTCGATAGGTACACACTTGATGATGGGGATACCTATTGTGACCAATCGGGAAAGCATCATAACGAGTCTGGCGCCTGAAAAAATGATTGAGGCGGCCTGCGTGACGTCGCGTTCGTTTGAGCCTCTGCGAAGCGCTGATCAAGATAGCTCTTACGGTTGGCGCGTTGTTGCAGCGGCGTTTATTGTGGCCGTGTTCGGTTGGGGACTTGGATTCTACGGCCCGCCTGTTTATTTGGAGGTCATCCGTCAATCGCATAATTGGTCGATCGCGTTCGTATCAGGGGCTGTCACACTCCATTTCCTGGTTGGCCTCGTTGTCATTCCAAATCTTCCACCTCTATATCTTCGCTTCGGACTGCCGATTGTGACCTTTGTCGGTGGGATCGTGATGGCGCTGGGTATCCTTGGCTGGGCATTTGCCAACAACCTTTGGCAGCTCTATGTGGCAGCGCTTTTTTCCGGTATCGGATGGTCGGCACTTGGAGCAGTAGCCGTCAACGCGATCGTTTCTCCATGGTTCATCTCGAAGCGCTCTCTGGCTCTCAGTGTGGCATTCAACGGCGGCAGCGTAGGCGGGGTAATTTTTTCGCCTTTTTGGGTAGTTCTGATCGATTGGATAGGCTTTCCTTTTGCCGCTATGGTGGTTGGTGCGACGATGGTCGTGACACTTGGGGTTCTGGCTCTACTCGTTCTAGGACGCTCACCCCGCGGAGTCGGGCAGGCGTTCGACGGACTGTCTTTCCAAAGCCCATCTCTGGATACTGTTTTTCCTGTGGAGCCCGTCACATCGGTTGAGCGATTGGATCTATTTCGAGACCGATCCTTTTTGAGTTTGTGTATCGGAATGACTTTAGCGTTGTTTGCGCAAACAGGGCTCGTCGCTCACCTCGTTTCAGTGTTGGCTCCCGTGCTCGGTAGACAGGGTGCGGGCCTCGCGGCCGGTGCATTGGGCATCGCTGCTATTGTGGGGCGATTAGCCATTGGCTCGCGAGCTACCAGTGCGTCAAATTGGCGTGCCATCGCATGCTATAGCCTTGTGGCTCAAGCCCTAGGATGCGGGGTGTTGATGCTCTCCCATGGTAATAATCCTACACTTTTGGTTTTAGGCGTGGTGCTCTTTGGTTTGGGAGTTGGCAATGCCATTTCCGTCCCACCAGTGATCGCCAACCTTGAGTTCTCGAGTGCTGACGCAGCCCGCGCAGTTGCTTTGATTGTCGCGATATCACAGGGTGCTTACGCCATTGCTCCAGCTGTGTTTGGCCTTTTTCGTCAAGTATTTTCAGATCAGATAGTATTTTTTGCGGCTGCTTTAGTGCAGCTTTCTGCTATCGCTGCCTACCTTTCGGTGAAAATTACCAAAAAAAACATCGTCGCGAAAGCAGAGATCTGCTCTGACTCCGACACCATATTCTGATCGAGTGATGAGTTTAATTCGACGATTTAACTAGTATTCTGAGGTCATCGCGTGCCGCAATGACCTCATGTTTTCAGACTTTTTTGGACCTTCTTTGTATCGCTGAAATTATCATTCCTTTAAGAACATGACTCTGGTTTTCAGCAGTGAATACATGCACCATGCTGGTGCGCGTCACAGCGTTGCTGCCGATCTTGAAGCGTTAGTTGTGTAATAAGAAAAAGAATAAAAATTGAATCAGATCGTGAATCGAGAAATAGTTCCCTTTAATTCGATTGCTAAATTAGATAATTCTAAACTGGCCTCAGATGTTTGATCCGCACTCGTCGCGGAGTGGCTTGATAAGTCCCGAATCTTAATGAGGCTTTGATCTAGCTCTCGAGCAACAGTTGCTTGCTGTTCCGATGCACTTGCAATCATAAGATTACGATCTTTGATTAGTGATACCGCGCTGGAAATTCGTTCGAGAGCAGTATTCACCGTCATCGCACGTTTTAATGTCTGATCTGCGTGAGACGCGCTGAGGTGGAGAGATTCCACTGTCTCCATCGTGCTGCCCTGAATGTTGATAATGATCGATTGTATTTCTTGGGTGGAGTCTCGTGTACGTAGCGAGAGTGAACGAACCTCGTCGGCAACCACTGCAAACCCGCGGCCTGCTTCGCCGGCTCTCGCTGCCTCTATCGCTGCATTGAGTGCCAACAAATTGGTTTGCTCGGCAATACTGCGAATGACTTCCAAAACCCTGCTAATGCCACGTGCCTGATCTGCCAATTCATTAGCTTGAGAGGAGGCATTGGAAACCTCATGGTTCAACGTTTGAATATACTCAACAATTTCCAAAATCTGTTTATGTCCATCTCGCATTTCTTTGTCTGACTCCTGAGAAAGCTCCGAAGTAGACACAGCGTTGCTAGCAACCTCATCCACTGCCGCACTCATTTGAGTAATGGCGGTGGCTGCTTGTTCAATTTCACTGCTCTGTTGTTGCAATCCGCGATTGCTTTCACCCATTATCACACTCATTTGTTCAGAGGCGGTGGCAAGTTGGTTGGCTAAAGTGCTAATGAGGCTGACGGTCATGAGTAAGTATTGCTGCATGTCTCGCATTGCGAATAAGAGCATGGCAGGTTCGTCATTGCCGTGTGGCTCTAGGTGCACGTTGAGTCTTCCTGCTGCGATGGATTTTGCGGCGTTTAGCGCTTGATGGATCGGTAAGATGATGCTTTTCGTAAGCATCCATGCCAATACAATTGTGAGCAGCGAGGCTATTCCCAGGACGATAAGGACTACTGTAACTGCTCGTCCGTACAGCTCTTGCGTTTCTTCGGTAGCTTTTGTTACACCAGCTTGATTTAGCTCCAGTAATTCTGTTAGATGCTCGCCCATTGATCTTCCAGAATCCGCGAGCCCCGTGCTGAGTATTGAGGACTCCTCGGGATTGAGCGAGCCAGTTTTGAGTGACAATAACAGACGATCTAAAAAACGAAGATAAGTTGTTAAATCTTTCTCCAGGTATTCTACTAACGCAAGATCCTCCGCTCCTGCATTTCGTGACTTGTATTGTTCTAATTCACTTACTAAGTGAGCTCTGGACTGAGCGATCAATTCCTCACTCTTTGATCTTGTCTGAGCGGCGTCGTTGGAGCGAATTCGAACGCTTTCAATTCGTAAAACTCCAACCTGGCTGCTAAATTTTTGCAAAGTCGTCATGCCAGATAACCAATAATCATTTATATGCTTGGTCATCCTGTTTAACTCGGCCATGCGCGAAAGGCAAAAAAGCCCGGTTAGTAATAAAATCAACGTAATAGCGCTGAATCCAACGGCGGCACGCTTTCCTATGGTGAGCTTTCTCAATAACACATTAAATCTCCATTCGGGATGACTACTGATCTTCGGTATATCGACAGAGCGACTAACGGCCACCAAGATCGGTTCTAGAGTGACGATAAGTGAGCGAGACCTAATGGTCAGCACTACGTTGGGGTGAGCGGCTAGCACCATGGTGCTAATCATTAGATCTTTGGAGTTATAGATGAGTTATGAAGTT
>Ga0182007_10000659_pt1 | contig 19821 bp, 26 predicted proteins | sample Sormic07211113_1_FD_123023 | JGI IMG/M metagenome (GOLD analysis project Ga0182007, IMG submission 123023) | Rhizosphere microbial communities from Sorghum bicolor, Mead, Nebraska, USA - 072115-113_1 MetaG | ecosystem: Host-associated > Plants > Roots > Rhizosphere | place: USA: Nebraska... | reverse complement strand
TCTTGAGCGTTCTTCGAGAAGAGGAACGGGTTTAACGCCTAGTCGGGGCGTAGCGCAGTCCGGTAGCGCACTAGCATGGGGTGCTAGGGGTCGAGTGTTCGAATCACTCCGTCCCGACCATATTTTTCAATGACTTAGCCGCCTTTTGGTGGCTTTGTCGTTTCTGCCCTAGTGACATTCCGAGTGACCCTAGGGGTTTTACCGCTATACCTGCCTCCTTTTCAGGATCGTCAGCGCTGGTGCGCGTGAGTCGGTTGCTGATACCTTATTTGCCGCTGCAATCAGTTGATCCAGCTCCGCTGTCGAGTAGTGGCTGGTGATGCTGCCGTTCTTGTGCCCGAGCAAAGCTTTCCGGTCTTCCTCCGTCACACCAGCGGCACGCAAGCGCCTACCGAAAGAATGCTTGAGGTCGTGGATGCGGATTCGCAAAAATCCGTCATGCGCTGGCCTCAAGTACTTTTCCTGCCACTTCTTCGCCGCCCTGATCCGCGCCTTCTTCCAGGCTGAGTCATTCATGCGGTGCACGGTCGTTTCATTCCCTTCGCCATCTGGCTTGCCAAACGGAAACACGAACAGCGGGTGCTTGCCTCGTTGCTTTTCGATGACCGACTTGGCCACGTCATTCAGCACCACCAGGCGTTCATCGCCGTTCTTCACTCCCGCCCGTGCGCTCCTACCGCCAAAATTGGCCGGTATCAGGAACACGCTCGTCGCCAGTTCTGGCACGGCAATCTCCCAATCCCACTGAAGTTTGCACACCTCCTGCTCCCTGCATCCCGTGTTGACCTTGAACATCGCCATGGTTTGCAGATGAGCGGGCAGTTCGGCGAACAGGATCGACTGCTCTTCCCACGAAAGCGGGTAGGGCTTGCGACAGGTCGTCTTCTCATCCAGCAGCGAGATCATTGGCACTACGTCCAGCCAAGGCCGGCGCTCATCATCCCGCCATTTCCGTGCACACAGGTTCAGCACCCTAATCACCCGCTGAAGGGCGATATTCACCGTCCTGTTCGTTACCGGCTTTCCGATCTCCGGCGCCAGCTTCGAGCGAATGTAAGACGCCAGGCTGTTGTCGTCGACGTGCGTGATCGGCAGGTGACCTATAAACGGGTCTAGCTGCGCCATATAAGTTGCTGATATATGAATCGAAGCTTGATCCTTCACCTCAAGCAGGAACTTGATGGAAGCCTCCCGCCATGTCCGCACCGTCCTGACGCCATAGACCTTCTGTTGCCGCAACTTCTCCAGCATGTGGATCAGGTACTGCTCGGCTTCCGCCCGGTCACAAGTGCCAGTACTCTCTTGAATTCGCTCTCCTCGGTATTTTTTGTCGATTTTCCAGATGCCGTTCGGCATTTTTTGGAGGCCTGTAATTGCTTTTTGGGCCATGGTTCTGCTCCTTTGGCTTCCACATGGCGCTCGCTGCGAGGCCGATTGTTGTCCTGATTCGCCACCTTTTCAACTGACTTGCTTGCGATCCAGGCATCCGCCCACTCGTCGAGCTCGATCCGGTCGAACGCAACGCCCTGGGTACCGATGGGAAACTCGCGAACATTGGGTCGCACGGACTTGTTGAATTCGTCCCGGCACATGCCGAGGTAGCCGTAGGCGTGCTTGAGGCGGATAAAGCGCGGGGGAGGGGCTGAAACTTGGGCTGCACTGTTATTGGCCATGTGCGTCTTGCTCCATACCGCGCGTGGCGGCAGAAGGTGGGGGAGTTAGGCGGTTACTTTGGCTATGGCGGCATCTGCAATCTTCATTGCGCCTTGCGCGTCGTTCACGTAGGCCGGATCGAAACCGCCAGCCAGATGAATGGTCCCTTGGCACGCACGGAGATATTCACGGTTGAGTTTCAGTGCCCTGGACCAACTCCTCGTTCTGGACGCCGTACTCGATCGCCAAGGCGCGAAGGCGTTTCGCCTCTGCCTGTTGCTCAAGTGCCATCTCTTCGAAGTATTCGTCTGGCTCCCAAGGGGACGGGATGATCTCGGCTTTCCAGTCACGCCAAAACTCGACACTCTCGCCCTGCTCAAGCATTTGGGCCTTCAGAGTGCAACATGATTGGCCTCTGCGTGGAGGGCTTGCCCATGCAGGTGTAATGTGGGGCAGCCCCCACCGTCGGTATTGTTTCCCACTGCCCGGTTCATGGGGCGGTCCGTACCATTGGTTATGCACGCAGAGGCTTGGCTTTTGCACTTTGGACTTGAACGGTTTCTTGTCCAGCTGCATGAACGGGGCCAACGCCGGATAACGATCAATGCCGACGCGCTGGAAGTATTCAGCTAAAGGTGGCGTTTGCATTCGTACCTCCCCAGCCGAGCAGGCTGATGTCGATGTTTTTCGCCTGCAGCTCTTTGAGCGACAGATAGAGCATCGCACGGCCACCGGCCATACCGGCGTGCGGCGCGGACTTCACGAAATAGGGTTCTTCATTGATCAACTTGACGAACTGCGCGCCGCTGTTGATCACCGGTGTGCTGCGTTCATCGACGTTGCAATAGCGCGTGTAGCTGGCATAGGAGAGGACCGGGTCGAGGATCAGGTATTCCGGGGTGACCGCGTAGTGTTGACCTTCGGACAGGTACACATTGCCGGTTGCGGTTTCATCGGCGCTGCGTGAAATGGCCACGATAACCGACATTTTTTGCACCACCAGGTCGATTTCGCTCTGCACATAACCGTCGCCAGAATTGGCGCAGTGGTCAATCATCACCTTGATCACCGGGTCGAGCGCGTCCAGTGACTGGAATAAACGCAGCTGCTCACACACTTCCTTCAACTTCCACAGGCCGACGATGGCCACCTGTAAGGAAAAGCGTGGGCGGTCATCCATTTCCGGCGGCAGCAGGTCGGAGGCCTTCTCCATCAGTGCGTCGATGTCTTCGGGGGTGGTGGTCAAAGCGCTGGCCATGATCGCCTTGCCGAGGCGGCGCAGGTGATCGCGGCCTGCCGAGGCTAACCGGAAGTGATCCCGGCATTTCGCCCGTTTGATTTTAGACAGGTGTACGCGAATGCTCCGCTCCTGAATCGCTGGCACCTCGATTTCCTGTTCAGAGATCACGATCAGCGGCGACGACAGGGGGATGGCAATGGCCTCGGCGTTGGTGCGTCCCATGTTGCCCCGGCCCAGTCGACCCTTCAGCGTTGACTCGCCGTTCCACGCCTGTTTGATCCGCTCGACCACGTCCTTGTAGGTCTTGCTGCTCATCTTAGATTTGTTGAACTCTTCAATGATGCGCGGGATGGTCGTGGTACTGGAGAGGTAATCAAGCATCGCGTATTGCGAGGTCGAGGGTGCGCTGACCCCGGAATCCTTCTGCATGTAATCGGTGCCGTTGAGCCAAGTGATCAGGCCGGCGGTCTTCGACTTGCCGGCGCCGGCGCTACCCCACAGCGACAGGATCGGAAACTGGCTGTACAGGTGCATGAAGTGGGTCTTGAAATGCGCGGCGACGGTCCAGCCGACCATCAGTCCGATCTCGTGTTTTTGAGTGATCTTGAGCAGGTGCGCCAGGATTTGGTCCGCCTTTTCATCACCACGCTCGGCCATGGTGGTTTTGGCGAAATACGGACGGGCCAGCAGGTTGCCGAGGAACTGGTGGGTGCCGCGCACCTTCACCGTGTTCACCGACATATCAGGTTCGACATAGGTGAACAGCGGGATGTCATCGACGAAATCCAGGTGGACCCCGGCGGTGTAGACTTGGAGTATCTCGCCCATGTCTTGATCCTCTCGATAAACCGCCACTTTGATCCGCTGTACGTCGAGTTCGGTGCCCTGAAAGGTCAGGTCGCTGAGACCTTCGAATTCACGCAGGAACGCCGTGCGGCTGGCATAGCCGGGTTCCTTAAAAATAAGCTTGTCCACTTCCACCCCGCCCTTCATCACGCTCATCCATGTACCAATCCGACGCGGGCTGGTGCCATCCTGTGGTACGTCGATGAACGCATCAATCGGCTGCAGAGTGAAGTTGCTGATGCGGCGCTTGCTGTCCCCTTGTCCGAAGTAATAGCCATCCGGTTCAGCCACCGCGCTCAGGTTGGCGTCGGGGTCGCCGTCCCGATTGATCCCCGCCTCGATCGCGCAGCCTTCACACGGGCGCTTGCTGAGAAGGGCGCGGATCGCGTTGCAGCCAAAGCTGAACGTCGGAGTGTGTTCGACGTAGCGGATCTGCGCTTCGATGTGATCGCGGCGCAACTTGGCGGTGTTGTACTTGCTCGACTTGGCACTGCTGGCCAGCCGCGCCGCCAGGCTTTCGGCCACCGTCTGCGACACCCCGGCACGCACAATGTAGGTGGCCAGTTGGGTCGCGACCTGGTTGTAGGACGCATCGGCCTTCAGCGATTCGCTGTCGCACAGCATCTGGATGCAGGTCGGGACCGGTTCGCGGATGGCTTCCATGTCCGCCGAGGACGCAATGATCACCCGTTTGGGCTTGGCGTGGATGCGTTTCTTGGCCTCTTCGAACAGCGCCTTCAGCTCGTATACCACCTGCCCCTGTGGGTCTTCAACCTCGACGGTGCGCGGCGCCTTTACCCACTCGCGGTAGCGGTCAACGGTCAGCTCGGCCAGTTCATCCGGGGTCACCGGCACCCGGAAGTTGCCGTCATGGCGTTGCAGATTGACGATGCGGAAACTGTTGCCCCGGCCGCTGCTGTACACCGAGTAATCGAGGCCGATCACGAACAGGTCGCGGGCCATTTCCTTGTAGATTTCCGGCAGGCGCAGGAAGGGGCGGGAACCTGCAAACAGCAATTCGTCGACCAAGATGTGCAGGCCCTTGCTGCCCGACAGGTAGACCTTGATGGTGCCTTTCGGCACGCCCATGCGGGTCAGCTTGCCGATCAGTTCCTGCCCGCTGGTGATGGCCTGGGCCAGGTCATCCTTGCAGTCGATGTCGAAGTACAGCGGGCCACGATAGCCGATCCTGTCGCGGTTGCGCGGGATCTCAGCGTCCGTGCCGTCGTCGACTATTTGATTTAGCGCCAGGATCGTGAGTTTCTTCGCGCCCTGGGCCTTGGCCAGCACGACCGGGTCTTCGCCGGCTTTGTAGGAAAGCAGAAACCAGGCGTCGTGCTCAGACCGTTGATAATAGTGATACATGCCGTTACTCCCCTGTCGACGTGGTGACGTTTACATTCTCCAAGGCGAGCTTCAGCCGCAGGAGGTCGATCGCCCTGGCCGGAACTTCCCGGTGGCGACGCGAGTCGCAGTCGGTGAACCAGCCGGAGACGCTATGCCGCGAATAGCACGTGAGTAGCGCGAGGTCCTTGTGTGACAGACGGTGGGATTTGGCGAGTTTGCGAATGAACGTAATTCGTGCATCCGCAGTCATGCGTTCCCCGGCGGAGCGGGGATGAGTGTGTTTAGTCAATTTGGTTACCTTCTATCCCCGAAAACCAGGGGCTCCCAATACAAAATTGGAGGAAAAGGCCCGGATAAACCGGGTGTTTACTTGAATGCCGCCCTTTCAGTGGGACGGTCACTCGAATCAATCCTTGTCGTTTAATGAATCAATCAGGTTCTGATGTTCAGCCAACCTTCTCTACTGGCTGTGGGTTTTTTTGGTTTTCATCTTGCGTGAAGTTGTGCGAGATACCACGTTGTTTGGCTTCTTCGGCCATCTTCGCCGCGATGGTCAAGTAAGGCTGCACCGTCCGCATAACTTTTTCACTGAGACGGTGCAAGACCAGTGGCCGGCTGTCTTTCGGGGCACGCTGGCCGCGTTCGTCGCAGTTTGATTTGAAAAGGCGATAGTCGTGCTCTTCCAGCCCGCGCGCCTGGAGGGTCTTGCGCAGGTTGCTGATGGTCGGTCGGTTCGGTAACTCCAACAGCATCAGCTCACCCTTCTTGATCTGGTTGTAACCTAAAGCCAATGCGTCGTAGATAAGGGTGGCTGGTTGGTGCTGGGAGCCACGCGTTACGCGCTCTTGGATCAGATGCTCATAGCTGAGACTGCCAGGCTCGAATATTGAAAACGCAATACCATCAGTGTTCCAGTTCGGTTTGCTGGTGACTTTGTTTTTGCTTTTCATTCTGAAGCCCCCAAACGCTCTTATTTTATTGGTGCATCGGTTTGTACACTTGTAAGGATAGCCCATGTTTTAAAAGCGTAGTCACTTCTTGGCTGAAAATATCACTCGTTGATGTGATCATTCTGATTTGGTATAGGGTGTAAAGTTATGTGTTGTTGTCATATCTGATTGATTATTATCAAATATTTCATTTATGAATTGGTGCTGAGCGTGCTTTTGGTGTTGCTGTTGACGGCCTGTTTTTTTTGATGTTTTTTTGAAACTTTGTACTGTGTACCGTGGGCCTTGTACTGAGTACCCTTGGGAGGTAGTAAGCTTGTACTGAGTACCGCTGGGATCTAAGGTTAGTTGAAGGCGGTGAGGGGGTCTGTACTATCCGGTTGAAAAAAAATAATAGGAAAAAGTCGTGGGTGGGGTTTCTGTTGGTACATTAAATGCTCTTTATATTACATATATCGGTTAATATTTTAAGGTATTGCTAAACAGTCTAGTTGGTGTCGAGGTATGTATTTCGTACTGTTGTTGGCTGTGCTTACATATCTATGTGGTTGGGTTTTTGTATTATGTACCAGTCATGTCGAGAGGAAGGTGCCCCTTAGGAAATAGCGCGACTCCACTTCGGTTAATCGCTCTTATTAGTGCCTAAGACAGCAGTGCGGATTGCTCAAGAAAGGACTGCATTAATTAGTTCGTCCGAAAAAATTAACAGCATCTCGTTCGGATAGCAGCAGATATGACCCGTTCGTGTGTTGCGTCCATCGAGGCTCGGTTACTGGCGAAAACGGCTGCGATGGAACGCGGCAGCCTGGGCAAGCTGATCGTCTAAGCATTGGCGAAAGCCCACCAGTGTGACAAAAAAAGATATGCAAACTCCAAATAGAGCCGGCCCCCGAGAGGAATGTGGAATTACCGGCTAGGTCTATCAATAGAATGGTCTTTGCTTTTTGGTAGGCATGCTATCACCGGCTCTTAAACTTATATGGGAGAAGACTATGATTATTGGCTACGCCCGGACCTCATCCGTTGAGCAAGAGGCCGGATTCGAGGCGCAACAGCGCGAGTTGAAGCGCATGGGGTGCGAAAAGGTCTTTCAGGAGCAGGTTTCCTCCGTGGCGCAACGCGCTCAGTTGGAAGCCGCGATTGATTTTGTCCGCGAAGGTGACTCCTTTGTGGTCACCAAGCTCGACCGGTTGGCTCGTTCGATCACCGACCTGCTACAGATTCTGCAGCGTCTGGAGAAGAAACACATCGAGGTCAAGATTCTTAACCTTGGGTTGGACACCAGCACCCCGACGGGAAAGCTGATCCTCACCGTGCTCGGAGGGATTGCTCAGTTCGAGCGAGAGATGATGCTCGAACGCCAGCGCGAAGGAATCGCCAAGGCCAAGCGCGAAGGCAAGTACAAGGGGCGGCAGCCGCTCCCCGAGGAAAAGCGCGACTCGATCATCCGCTTGGGATTGGCTGGGCTCAAGAAAGCCGAGATAGCCCGGCAGGTCGGAGTCGGCCAGGCCACCGTGTACCGCGAGTTGGCCGACCTCCGCAAGCAACAGGCAACTATGAACGGATCAATTCAACCTTGAAGGGGCTGAATCAGCCCGTTGGAGACAAAAGAAGGCATCCACGTTATCGAGCAGCACTACCCGAAAGCAGCCCTGTGGCACTATGCGGCCAAGACTTGCGGATTTTGGCGGAGCAGATGCATCAGTTGAAAGAGGTGGTCTCAACCCGAGAGTCCCGGAGGGTCGGTGCTCCGAGGGAGTGGCAAACTCGTTATTCATTTAGTCCACATGATGGACTAATCTGATGGTTTCAACCACCCAACGGGGGGCAGCAACATGCAGACCTACAACATCCATGCCGCCAAGACGCACTTCTCGCAGCTTGTCGATGCGGCGGCAGGAGGGGAAACTATCATCATTGCTAAGGCTGGCATCCCCGTTGCGAAGCTGGTCCCGCTCTCCGCTCCCGCTCGGCGCGGGATGCTCCCCGGGGTGGCATTCAACGCCGAGGCTTCGGACGGCCTGGACGTTGAGATAGCTGACCTGTTCGAGGGTAAGGCATGAGGCTATTGCTCGACACCCACGTCCTGGTATGGGCGGCTATCGGCGACGGCAAGCTATCCAAGGCAGCGGCCCAGCTTATTGACGATGAGGCCAACACCCTGTATTTCAGCGCGGCCAGCATATGGGAGCTGACCATCAAAGGTGCCGAGCACACCGGCGTTATCCCGGCTGTGTTGCGCAAGGTGCTGTTAGATGCGGGCTACCTTGAATTGCCGATCACCTCTGACCACGGTCTGACGGTAGGCACCCTGCGGAACCATCACCGCAGGCCGTTTGACCACATCATGGTGGCTCAAGCGCTGGCCGAGGGTATCAGTTTGGTGACCCACGACAGCGCCCTGCACGCCTACCCGCACACCATTATTGTTTGATCCCCAAGGTCCAGTTACTTTGTATCTCGGAGAATTCGCCATGCTCACTCTGAAACAACCCAGTCGCCCTACCAAGAAGTGTTGGAACTTATTACCCAGCACCCCAGCACCAGCGGCGATTGAGTTTTCCCGAGTTGGGGATACTTTTGTGGTCACTAAGCTCGACTGGCTGACCCGCTCGATCACCGACCTGCTGCAGACGCTGCACCTATAGGAGCTGAAGAAGGTTGAGGTCGAGATTCTTAATCTGGGACTGGACACCAGCGCGCCCACCGGCAAGCTAATCCTGACCGTGGTAGGTGGGATTGCCCAGTTTGAGCGGGAAATGATGCTGGAGCGGCAGCGCGAGGGGATCGACAAAGCGCAGAAGGCCGGCAAGTACAAGGGCGTAAGCCAATCCACGAGGAAAAACGCGCGGCCATACTGTGCCTAGCAGGGGAGGGCATGACTAAGGTCGAGATTGCCAAGCAGCTTGGCGTCGGGCAGGCCACGGTTTACCACTCACTTCTGAACTATGAAGGGGCCAATTCGTTTTTTTCTGCCATGCCCAAGCCCCCACACCTATTGGAAGTCTTATGCCCACTCTCCATGACTGGTCCTGCCTCGCCGCTATGGCGTCCTGCCGCTGACCGGCGAAGCCGCCGCCTGCTGTGCCTCTCAGTGAACCGGGGGGCACGCTGCTAAACGCCTACTTCGGCCTGCCGCACGCCGAGAGATGCGTCACGCCTTTGCGCCATAAGCACTGTCGGCGACTACCCGGCGATCGCCAGCATGCTGCTGGGCCGCGCTGTGCTGGACGACCTGATGGTGTTTGCCCTGCATGTCGACCAGTGCGACTACGTGTTGTAGACCCCGAGCGGGCCGAACGGCTTCAACGAAGGCGACACCTTCTACACGGACTACCTGAACACTGGGCTTGAACAACGCCAAGCACAGCCACACCCCGCAGATCGAAGGACGGAATGTCCACGCGCTGTCCGGTCGGGTTCTCTGACACGTCGGGCGGGCATAGTACCCGCTGTAAATTGCAGTACAATTTGTGCCTGGCCATCTGTCTGGAGAGCCCCATGCCCAGAATGACCCTCGATCTGTCGGACGAGATCGACAACCTCTTGAACGACATTGCCAAGCAAAGCGGCATCACCAAGGCAGAGGCGATGCGCCGCGCCTTCGCCCTGCTGGCCGTCGCGTACGACGAGAAAAAGAAACCCGGCTACTCGCTCGGGATCGTTCGGGAGCGTGAGGATCACACCCTAGAAGCGGTCTGCCGCGTGGTCGGGATTTGACCCTGCCAGAGAAGGAAGGCACACGATGCAAACCCATGCTCTCAGCCCTGCTGAACTGGAAAAAATCCACGCCGAAATCGTAAAACTAATGGACGACACCATCAAACGGAATGCCGAATCCCGTAAGTTCAACGCCGAAGCAGGCAAGTTCAACGCCGAAGCCAGCAAACTGATTGCCGATGCCAGCAAGTTCACCCGCGAAACCTTCTGGTATCCGATGGCTGTGGTGACTGGGCTCTACTGTGTCATGACCGTGATTTACAAGCTGCTCCACTAAACCGGCGTAACTACACCTCCAGCCGACACGAGAGGGCCTCCATACCCCGAATGCCCGCCTGCCCAGTTTGAGCGGGAAATGATGCTGGAGCGGTAGCTCGAAGGGATCGATAAATTGCAGAAGGCCAGCAAATACAAGGGGGGTAAGCCAACCCACGAGGAAAAACGCGCGGCCATATGCCTTTGCGCCGAACTGGAATAGAGCGCTGACGACCGCTCGGCTCCCCAGCGTGATGCTGGATGACCTGATGGTGTTTGCCTTGCTGCACGTCGACCAGTGCGACTATGTGTTGCAGACCCCGAGCGGGCCGAACGGCTTCAACGAAGGCGACACCTTCTACACGGACTACCTGAACACTGGGCTGCCCGACAGCTACCACCTGCTGGTGAACAACGCCAAGCACACCACGCCCGCCCAGGTCGAAGGACGCAACATACCCGCGATACCCGGCCGGGTTCTCTGCCCCGCCGGGCGGACATGGCACCCACCGCAAAGTGCAGTACAATTCGTGCATAGCTAATCTGTCTGGAAAGTCCCATGCCGCGCATGACCCTCGATCTGTCCGATGAAATCGACCAGAAGCTCACCGCCATTGCCAAGGATCGCGGTATGACCAAGGCCGATGCCATGCGCAAGGCCTTCGCCCTGCTGGTCATCGCCGACAGTGAAGCGCGCAAGCCCGGCTTCTCGCTGGGCATCGTCCGTGAACGGGATGACCACACCCTCGAAGCGGTCGGTCGCGTGGTGGGCCTCTGATGGACAAACCCGACATGAACCTGAGCACGGTGGACCTGAGCACCGTGTTCCCCGCCGCCGAGGGCGTGCGGCTCGATGAAGGCGGGCGCCTGCGCTTTGCCCGGCAGGTGCTGCTGGGGCTGGCGCTGATCTGCTGCGGGGTGTTCGTCGCCTACGGCCTGCAACCGGACAACCCCGGGATCAGCCAGATCTTCGAACTGGTGAAGATCGGCGCCCTGCCCCTGGTCACCTTGGTGATCTCGTTCTACGTCCCCAACAGTTCGACCAAGTAACCCGCTGCGCGAGCGGCCCCCTGAGAAGGGCGAAACGTCCAGGCACTGCAGGGCCGCGACGGGCGGAAAAGCCCGCCCATGTATTTTTTAGATTACAATTCAATCATAGTAGTGATAAAGCAGATCGCCACGTTTAGGGCGTGGGAACGCCAGCTCCTGGGCATCGAGACGGCAAAAACCTTAGCCAGTCAGGGGAGCCAAACATGAACGACCGCCTAGTTGATTACGACCCCGCCGCCGCTCTGGTGGACCCCGAATCCATCGCCATCTTTGTGGCCGATGCTTTCGAAACAGGGGACGCGGCTTATATCGCCAAGGCCATGGGCGTGGTCGCCCGCGCCAAAGGCATGACCGAACTGGCCCGCGAGTCGGGGCTGGCCCGCGAACAGCTGTACCGATCTTTCAGCGATAAAGGCAACCCCACCCTGAAGACCATGCTGGCGGTGATGCGCGCCGTGGGCATCGACATGACCGTCCGCCCGCATGTGTGAGCCGGACCTGCCTGAGAAGGAGACAACCCCGAAGAAGCGCACGAAGCCGAAACCCCACTACACCTTGGAGGAACTGCTGGCCCGCTGCGATCTGAGCCTTCCGAGGTCGGCAGAAGAGACCGCCTGGCTGGAAGCGCCGCCGGTTGGCCGCGAACTTGAAGCCTAGGGGCCAGAAGGAGAACCGCATGTTGACCCCGTCCTAACTCGAAAGAATCCACGCTGACATTGTCCGGCTGCGCGCCGAGACCATGAAGCTGCTCGACTCCCAACCCACAAGCCCGGTCGACGCGCGCGCCTCGATCCGCGACCTGTTCTGGTATCCGCTGGCCTTCACCATTGGCCTCTTCGCCACCGTGGCCGGTCTCACGGTGTAGGTGACCAAGCTGCTTAGCTGATTCCGACCTGCCCCGTGTGTCACTCACGTAGATACAACTGTAGATACGCGGTGGGGTGGCGACGAATGCAAATACCCCGGAGGGACCACTATGAAAAGCAATATCAAGAAGTGGGGCAACAGTCTGGCCCTACGTCTGCCGGCGTCCGTGCTCGGTGGCACCGTGTTTGAACTGGGCCTGGAGGTCGACGTGCGCGTCGAAGGCGACCGACTGATCATCGAGCCGGTTCGGCCGCCGATTGACCTGGACGCCATGCTCGCGGCAATCACCCCCGAGAATAGTCACGAGTTGATCGACTGGGGGCCACCGGTGGGCAAGGAGCTCTGGTAATGGCTAAAAGCGGCTATGTGCCCAACGCGGGCGAGGTGGTGTGGTCATGACTACTCAGATCAAGGGTTATCCGTTCGAGGTGCCGATTGCCAGCGCCAAGCCCAGCGCGGCGCTGGCCGATCAGGTTTAAAGCGTCGACTGGCTAGCGCGCCAAGTGCAGTACAAAGGCCAAGTAACCGCCGCAGAACTGGAGCAAATCCAGCGCGTGGTTGCGATTGGCCGTCCTTAATCCACCGCTGCACCCGCCCGACAAGGGAGCCTCACCTGAAAAGGAGCGACCCCCAGACGCTCCTAGCCCTTGAAGTGAACTATAAACGCGACGAAAACCTAGCCGCAGGACTGAAGTACGAACGAAATCCGGCCGGTTGAAAAGCTGGCCGACGGTTTATGGCTGCCTGAAAGGAACCGACAGAAAGGGCTCAGTTGCTCCCCCAGGGCAGAGCCTTGCAAGCTATTTTTAGTTACCTTTTCTTATATATATTAATATTTAATTATTATTTATTTATATGAGAAAGGAAGGCTAAAAAAGCGAGAGACTTCTAAGTGATAATAACTTGTATCGAAAATCCTCAAAAATTAAGTCGCTAAGTGTTCTTGGTTGACTTAGTGACTTGTTTGTCAAGCAAAGTCTTCGCGGGTCTGTTCGCGTGTTTTCAGATAATTTGTAATAAAATCAATGGCTTGATTATTTTATCTGATTATCGCTTTTGAGAAAAGTTATTGCTATCAGCGCTATTCTAGCTACTCGTTTAAGCAAACGAATAAATAGCTAGCGAATAATCGGTCGGGTAACCGATAAATAGTCAGTACGAAAGAGTAAAACTTCAAAACTAGGTATCTGGTCGCGTAGTCGATACCCAGGTTTTGTTGTCTCGTTTTCCGCGCACCGGCCGCCATTGTGGTGTGGGTTGTAAGGAGGCCTCATCGCCCGCCCGTACCGAAACCGTGCTGGCGCGAGTGGTCGCCGTGTTCGGTGCGGCTCAGCCGCACTGTGCTTATTTGTTTGCCAACCGTCGCGCAATGCGCGCGCAAAGTGTTGGTGTACGACGGACTGGGTATCTGGCTGGCGGCCCGCCGCCTGCACCAGGGCAAGTTGTTCTGGATGGGTTCTCGACACGGTACTCACGTGGAGTTGGGCGTTGAGCAATTGAACGCCCTGGTGCTGGGTTTGCCCTGGCAACGAGTCGGGCCGGGCGACGCTATTTCCATCGTGTGGCGCCAGCCATGGCTCGGAATATTGGAGAGGTCTTTTAGCTTGCAGTTTTCCTCCCGCTCGTTACGCTATTGCCCTTCTCCAAACGTAGGAAAAGACGGTGGACCTTTTCAACGATAGAAACCCACGGCTCGACCTGAAGCCTGTTGTCATATTCAATAAGTACCTCCGCACTGTGTTTCTGTTGGGGCGTTGCGAATGTGGCCGCTGCAAAGATGCTGGCTACGATGATTCAGCCTTCAAGCCAAAGCACAACATTGAGATCGATGGCTTGAACCATATGCGGCGATTCGCGATCAGCTTGGCCAGCGATACCGCGATGGCGCTCGAAAATGCCTGGGAGTCTTTCTACCAGGCCTCTATGGACCTCACCGACATGAGTCTGTGGCTCAAGGCGGTTCAGAAATTTACCGACGAATCCAACCTGCGCTACCTTCTGCCGGTCTTGATCGAATCAGGCTATGCCGAAGACACGGATGGTGAGTTGCGCGTGAGGTATTTCCGCAAGGCTGAATAACGCCCTGTACCACTGTTATACCGTTATCCTGGATGGTCTAAGAGTCGGCAGCAAGGTGATGGCATCCAATCATGACTGGCATGCAGCCGGCACGCATCGCCGGCGAGATGATTCGCGAAGGGGGCTTCGAAAGCGGTATCTGGCGCGTCAACGCGTATTCGGGACGCTACAGCCGCGACTACGCGACAGCTGTACCTACCTGGGAAATGCCGTTCGCAAGATTGCCTCGTTCTTCTCTCAGGATCGCTTCGAGCTGAGCCCTGTCTCGACGACAGGCAGCGTTGCAAGTGCTGCGCAGGCGGTGGCAGAGCCATCTCTTTCAGTCTCTGCAGTCTGAGCTGGCTTTATTTTTTTCAACTCGGTAAATTTTTCACGTGCTCCCGGCCGTAAGGCGGATCGGGAGACAAACTTCAAACGTGGTCATTTGTCCGAAGCGCGTCTCGGGCTCAGTAATCTGATGTGGGTGTGTTTTGCATGGCAGTTAAGCTTGAGCTTTTAACCCAAGATCCTGAAGAAATTGAACTGGTAACGCGGTATTGGGCCATGGATGAGGAAGGTGCATATCTGGAGAGGGTCGCTGATCTTGTTCCGTTTCGGGAGATCATGAAGTCTGGCCAAATCGCAAAGCAGGTGCGTGAGTACTGCCTGGCTTTCGACGAAAACCAAAGCTGCTGTCTCTGTGGGGGCGAAGTGCGCGTCTACGGTCGCGCCGAAGCCAAGAAGGTCTTCCAGCGCTCATCCACCCCCTGCGACCCGTGTGCTGAACTTCAAAATAGGACGCGCGCAGAGCAGGCAGCGCTTGAGCAAGCGGAGATCAGTAGACGGCTCGCTTACAAGATCGAGAGGAGCGCCGCAGCTACGCTGGACTACACGTCCCTTCCGGATAATGTGGTGCTACTCTTGCTGGCTATCGATGCAGTCGTTGCTCCGCGCCTGGCTCATGGCACCTTCGGCATGGGGGATTGTGACGACTTGGCACCGTTGAATGCCGATAAATTCGTAAAGCAGCTTTACAAGGATGAATACCTTTTGGAGGATCCCAGCGCGGCCAAAGCTGGAACCTATTTCCTCCAAAACGGCGACCTATGGCTTAAGACCTATCAGCTTGAGCTGTTCCTGCCGCCCGACAAAACTCATGGGCGTGGTATTGGTGCGTTAGGCCTGCTGAATGAGCATCGGTTTACCGATGCCGATTCGTTATTCAACCTCTGGCTGGATTACGCCGTAGCCGATGTGCTGCGTTACCTGTCAGACCAGTGCAATATCTACAGCCATGATCTCGAAGACGAGGCGATTGAGAAAATCACAAGCACAGTCAGGCATGGATTGCAGACGTACAGCGTTGCACAGCTGTGGTCTGTGATGTGGAAGGTTGTCAGAGATGCGGCCAGCCTCGCGAATCGCGAGTATTACAACCGGCCCAAAGCCGCCGCGACGATACCCAACAAAATTCGCAAGCTCCTGGAAGTGGCAGATCAGCAAGGCGGGATTCAGAGAAGCTGGGACAGACCAGAGCATCATCTGGCTGGCTCTCTGGGGATGGTTTTCTCGAACCTCTTTGACATTGATGAATATTCTCAAGGCAGCCACGTAATCGAGATGTTCAATCGGCTGCGACCTCCTGTCCAGGTTGAAACCGAGCATGATTTACAGTCACTGGCCGAAACCTTCATGCGTAGCGCATCGGACGGGCCAGATCCTTGGTCGGCGATGGAACATTTTGCAGACAAGATTCGTGCTGGCTTGACGACTGAAGACGCGTTGATGGAAGTCCTCAGTCAGTGTCGCTAAATGTTCGCTTAGCAAAGCTGCGCCAACGGACATTCGTCAGGCTGATGATTACAGGCGCCCCACGGCTGAGCAGTTGAAAAGGTGGTTGCCCACAATCCGTTTTGGCCTTCATCAAAGGTGCTCTTCAGGGCTTCGGCGTACCAGACGATCAAAGCCGGTTTGAGTTCTTCGGGCCGGCCGAGGCGTTCAATTAAGCTCGCGTAGGCGAAACGATCAGGATAAGCCGTACGGCACGCTGGAAGATGATTTTCATCACTGAATGATGGCCCACTCGTTGACTGAGCTGCATGGCCAAGACGCTGAAGAATAGTGGACACTGCCCGCCAGCCATAGCAGGAGCTTCGATGAGCGACTCGGTTTGCTGCTCGACCGGGAGCTGACCTGGCGCGACAACAAACGCCTGGAGCGGCTGCACAAACAAGCCAAACTCAAATACGCTGGTGCCTGCCTGGAAGACCTCGCTCGTCGCCTGGGCAGATGCCTGGACGAACGCCAGCTAGCGACCCCGGCCAGCGGTGACTGGATCCGCCAACAGCACAACCTGTTGCTGACCGGGCCAGCCGGCGTCGGCAAAACCTGACCCGCCTGCGCCCTGGGCAACTGGGCCTGTCGCCAAGGCCACAGCACGCTGTACTTGCGCACGCCTCGCTTGCTGGAACAACTACGGATCGTCCTCTGCGACGGCAGCTTCGGCTGCACGCTGCAACAACTGGCCAAAGTCGACGTGCTGATCCTGGATGACTGGGCCCTGGCCCCCGTTGGAAGAAAACACCCGGCACGACCTGCTGAAAGTGATCGATGATTGCACCGGCTCCCGGTCGACAGTACTGACCAGCCAATTGCTGGTCGATCACTGGCACTGCTGGATCAACGACCCGGCAGTGGCTGATGCGTTATTGGATTGGCTGGTGTACAGCGCGTAGCCGTTGCGGGTGTTGTTGCGGTCAGGGCTTATGACGTCGAAGCCGCGAGGGGGCGACATAGGTCTGAGGCGCAGATGAAGTCCGTAAATATGGTTTCAATCCGCACGCCTGGGGCGCGACCTTCAACGCCTGCCTCGACAAGGTCAAGGAGCTGTTTCAATCCGCACGCCCGCGTGGGGCGCGACCACGTATGTGCGGCGCACCGACCCCCGCAGACGAGTTTCAATCCGCACGCCCACGTGGGGCGCGACTAATCCGCGCCGACAAGGTAGTTCACTCGCAAGGGTTTCAATCCGCACGCCCGCGTGGGGCGCGACTTCACTCATTTTTCAAACCTCCGATAGTCCGTTATGTTTCAATCCGCACGCCCGCGTGGGGCGCGACTTTCCACGTCGTTGAATTCCGCCTTGCTGTAGGCGTTTCAATCCGCACGCCCGCATGGGGCGCGACCGTGTTGTAACTCGACGTATTGTCGTAACAGTTTCAATCCGCACGCCCGCGTGGGGCGCGACCTCATCCTTATAACTTGGCGACTACCATAAGGAAAACCCTCGAGTTCCGCGAACCGCAGCGTACTGCCGCAAGCGGAAGTTGCAGTTGCTCCTCAATAAAATTAAATCCAGTCAAATCAATTTGTTAAAGAACCGCGAACCCACCGGGGGTTTAGCCGGTCGCTTATGGTTCGCAAAACTAGAGAATTAGCGGGCCATTGAAATCCAGCACCGCCTTTGCGCCGATATGTTCGACTTTGCTTTGCCAGTTTTTGCCTAAGTAATAGAAGCGCAGGTTGTCCTGCTCGGGGTCAATCAGGCCGCAGAGTCGTTGTTTGAGAAACGTCCATTGGGCTGCATCTACCTCAACCTCAAACACTGAATACTGCACGCGTTGCCCATAATCGTGGCATGCCTTCGCCAACCGCCGAAGGCGCCGGGGACCTCCAGCTTCCATGGTGCTGACGTCATAACTGGCCAAAACCATCATGGCTCTACCTCACTTCCAGAGAAACGGCGGGTAGGCATCCAAATCGGCGGGCCAGCAACTGCGCCTGAATCGCCGGGAAGAGCCCGACAGGCATTTTCTCTTCGAGGAAAACGTGCTGGAGTTCTTCACGTTTACGCTCCTGGTAGGCAGTCAAAAGCGTCTTGCGTGCCTCCTCGCGCAAGAACACCGCACCATTGTCCATACTGTGAAAATCTTGCTCACCGAGTTGTTTGTGATTGAGCAATGACAACGCCAAGCGGTCTGCCAATACCGGGCGAAACTCCTCCACCAGATCCAATGCCAAGCTGGGCCGCCCTGGTCTATCGCGATGTAAAAAGCCCACGGCGGGGTCCAACCCAACGCTTTTCAACGCCGAACGGCAGTCGTGGGTTAACAAGGTATAGAGAAACGATAGCAGGGCATTCACGGCATCCAGAGGCGGGCGTCGACTACGGCCGGTAAAACGCAACGCGGGGCTGCTGACGCGAATCAGTTGATCGAATACACCAAAATAGGTTTGCGCGGCTTCACCCTCCAGCCCACGCAATATATTGATATCGGGTTCTGTCAGGAGCTTGTCGGCGATTCGCTTCAAACGCTGGTATGCGTGTTCCATGGCGGCTGAAGCTTCAGGTGAGAGCTTCTCACCATGATCACGCAGTGCGCGGCTCAATACGGCGCGCTGATTAAACAGTTTGCCAGCTAGAAGGTTGCGCACAATGTGGGCGCAGCCTTTAGGATCGTCACTGCGGCGGTACTGTTCACGGCGCAACAGCACATTGCCGGATATCGGACCTTCCACTCGTGCGAGAAACTTCCCGTTGGGGCTCAGGTAGCAGACGCTGATACCTTGCTCTGAGCAGAACCCTAGCAAAGGCGGCGACACCAGAACCCGGCCGATGCAAACCAGACTTTCAAGCATATGCACTGGGAGTCTGCCTTTTATTTCACCCTCGACCTCCATGACGATGTTAGCACCGTCTTTTCTAAGCCATGCGCCTTCGGTGGTGATGTACAGCGTGTTGAGTTGACGGCGCATGGTTCATTCCTTGAGTTGTTTAGCCAACCAGGTATTGACCGAACTCTTGCGCCCCAACAAATGGGGTTGGCAGAGGTTGATCAATGAACAGGCATCACAACGACGCGGCTGATACTCCGCAGTCGGGGTGCGACGAGACTCAATCAGCGTACGGGTCGCCTGGATGGTTTTCAGGGTCAGGGCTCGAAGGGCTTCGTCAAATGACACGACCTTGCGCCGACGAGTCTTACCATAGAATAAAGCGCCTTCGGTAACAGGCTGACCAAACATGGCCTCTAGGCACAGCCCCTGAGCGAAGAGCTGGACCTCATCGGCGCGGTGCTTTTTAGGGCGACCGCGCTTGTATTCCACGGGGCAAATGCGCTCGCCGCTATCGGCGAGATGGAACTCGACTACATCGGCAATGCCCACGATGCCTAGCGTCTGGTTGACCAACGGCATGGCGGTGGCCGTGCGCACACCATGGCGCTGTTCGGTGTGCGGCTGGTCTGCGCGCTCATGCAGCAGCCGCCCTTCGGCGGTATTGCGGTTTTCAGCCCATAACTGCTCGATATGAATCAGGGCGCACTGCCGAGGGCAATACAAGTAATGCTGCAAGGCGGACAATGGAATCAGGTCATCGTCGTCCATGCCCGCCTCTCTTCAGATCAACTCACATACGCTGACGCCTTGCGGCAGGGATTCACTGTCAATCGACACCCGGTAATCGCCGAAGCTGCGGGCCGGCGTGGCGGCCTCACCCTGTACACGCTCTACCTTTACCGTGTCGAACAACACATGGGCCGGTGCATTGCCCATGGGATGTTCGTGTTTGAAGACGATCAACTTGCGGGCGGCCATTTCGCCACGGGCGGCTGAGCGGTCGTGCTCGAACATGTTGATCAGGCTGCGCCAGAGCAATTCGAGATCGTCTTCGGAGAAGCCGGTGCGCTCAGCCAGCTTGGCCGAGATAAAGCCATGGGCGCGGTAAAGGCCATAGGGAATGATGTGTTTACGGCCCATGGTGCGGTTATCGCCGCTTTGCTCTTCCGCTTCTTTCTGGGTGGTCACGGCCATGCGGGTGATGGAGATTTCCATCGG
>Ga0182007_10000658_pt1 | contig 19821 bp, 29 predicted proteins | sample Sormic07211113_1_FD_123023 | JGI IMG/M metagenome (GOLD analysis project Ga0182007, IMG submission 123023) | Rhizosphere microbial communities from Sorghum bicolor, Mead, Nebraska, USA - 072115-113_1 MetaG | ecosystem: Host-associated > Plants > Roots > Rhizosphere | place: USA: Nebraska... | reverse complement strand
CGCCGAGCGTTCCCGCCGCGGTTGCCTGAGTGGATTTGCCGACCAGCAATTGCACGCCCTGATAAATCAACCACTGAGCAGCCATATCGCCCAGGGCCTTGAGCATCGACTTAGCGAAGTTGCCGACCGTGTCGCCCAGCGCGTCGCTGGCATCTTCCGCGCCGCTGGCCACATCCGAGAAGAACGTGCCCAAGTCACTGGTGGCAGTACCAAGCGCGCCCGATGTGAAGTCGGCGGCGATCTGCGAATAATCCCGCGCCGCATCGGCGTAGTTTGCCCACGCCTCGTTGACGCCATTCATCCAGTTAACTTGCTGCTCGTCCGTAGCGGCGTAGAAGTTTTCCTGCGCCACCAGGCGCTTGTTCAGCTCGTCCTGTAACACCTGAGTTTCGTTGGCATAGAGCTCCGGCGTGATCTGCCCGGTGTTGCGCTGCTCGTTGAGGCTTACCACATCAGCGGCATACTTCTGCCGCATGGCCAGGTCGGCGCGCATCCGGTCGCGGGCTTTGTCGCCCATCCCAATGCCGGCCAGCTCCTGGTCGAAACCGTCCTTTGTGGTTTGGGTGGTGAGGCCTTGGGCATTCTTGAATGCCGTGAGTTTCAGGTCGTCTTCGTTGGCTTTCTTCAGCTTGTTCAGCGCATCGAGCTCGGCAGCCATGCCCATGAGCTTTTTCTTTTGCGCCTCGCTCAGCTTGCCGAGCTTACCCTCCTGCAGCTCGAAGGACAGCTTCATCACCTCGGTGGCGTTTTTCTGCTTGTCACCCGTAGTGTTGAGCAGTTCAATCTGGCGCTGATAGCCTTCCTCGGCGGTATCGAACGACTTGAGCTGCTGTTTCGCGGCAGAGCTCGCCTCGGTGGTGTTCTTCCTCAGCGCCTTGGCGGCAGCATCGTCTGAAGATTTTTGGGCATCCTTGGCCGCAGCAGCCGATCGGATGGCAACAATCATGCCTTCCGTTAAATCCGTGTTTTCAGCAATGAAGCGGTTGGCTGCCTCAAGGCTGGTTTTGTCTTGAGCGGCGCCGAGCTGCTTCTGCAGCTGCTCAAGATACTTCTGACCTACCTGTTCGGCGGCGGCGATGGCGGCATTGTTCTTATTTCGGGCCGCGGTATTGGCATCGGTCTCGCCGGTCAGTCTCGAAATCACCTCGCTTTGCCGGCCAAGCTCAGTACTGAGATCGCTGACTGGTATCTGGCTTTTGTCGATAGCGTCCGCCATCGACGCAGTGACCCCGGGAACGGTACGCAACTGATCAGTGACGGCCTTCCAATCAACAGTTATGCCGGCCGCCTGATCTTTGGATGCCTGCCTCACCAAGTCCAGCGCCTGCTGCGCCTCCTTTGGCAGGGGGGTAAGACCAGCCATAAGGCCATCCGCGCCTGCCGCGCCCATACCTCGAAGATCACTCTCGAACTTGTCAGCTATAGCCCCGGACATCTGCCCGAGCTTACTTTGCATGTCCTCGACTTTTGACTTCAGCTCGTTAAGCGTCACCGATTGGGTGGCCCGATTGAGCTTTCCGAACCTCTCAATCAGTTTGTCTAGAGGATCACTCAGATTGCCCAGCTTCTGCTCGAGAACGCTTGTATTGTCGCGCAGCGTAAGGAAAGCCGTGGCAGCGCCGATCGCGAGCGACGCAATCCCAAGCGGACCACCGAGGACGCCCATGATCACACCAGTGGTCCGGCTCAAACCAGCTTGAGCAACTGAGACAGCGTTGGTTGCGCGAGCCTCAACCAGGCGCGCCTCGGCAAGTTGTATCGACATCTGCGTCTGCACTGCGGTGCCACGTGCTGCAACCGCTTCTTTCTGGGCAAGAAATACCGATGTCTGGGCTTTTTGCTGCTCGGCTTCTGCAGCGAGCAGCACTGCTGCCGCTTGAGCTTTCCTTGCAGCTGCGTCTTTGAATGCGGAATAAATGGAAACCGCCGCGGAATCTGCGGCGCTAACCCCGTAACGGGTTAAGGCTGCAATGGCCGCAACGATAGCGATGTCGGCGAGCGTTTCAAAATTGTCACCGAGCATGCCGATTCCGCTCGCGAGAGTCCCGGCAAAGTCAGTCGTTTCATTCAAGCGACCGATGTACACGGTGAACGCATTTGAAAGGTTCTGCACAGCATCGCGAACCGCCACGCTCATGCTATCCGCCAAGACACCATTGGCTTCGGCGGATTTCTGCAAGCCTTCCGTTAGCAGATCAAGGCTAAGCTTACCCTGCGCCCCAAGGCTGCGGATCTGCTCGACGGACTGACCGGTAGATTCGGAAATCGTATCAACCACAGTCGGCATGGCTGCGAGCATTGATTGCCAGCCATCGGCTTCAACCTTGCCTGTTTGCAGGGCCTTCGAATACGCATCGATGGCGGAGCTGGCCTTGTCAGCTGACGCTGAGTTTGTCACCAGCAAAAAGCTGAAGCTGTCCATCACGTCGAGCGCTTGGCCAGTGTTGTAACCCATTGACCTCAAGCTGTCGGAGGTTCGTATGTACAGCTCTTGCGCTTCACTTAAAGGGCGATAGGTGCGCTTCGCCGTTTCGAGCAGGCGCTGCTGGACCAAGTCGTACTCGCTGACACTGCTGGTTGCCATGCCGATGCGATCAGACATTTGCCCGTACGAATCTGCCGCTTCAATGATCTTCCCAAGACCTACAAGGCCAACAGCGCCCGCAAGGGAACTCTTGATGAGACCTGCAGCATTCTCCGCGCGCTCGCCGGCCCGATCAAATGCAGCATCTACACGACCCAGGCTCTTATCAATCTTCCCAGACGTTTGGGCAACACTCGAGTCTGCGCGCGCCATCTCCTGACGCAACTGGGCAGTGGTCGCCTCGATGCGGACGAGCATCCCCTGTACGTCGGTATCGGCCATGCTTTTCTCCAGGCATAAAAAAACCCGCCGAAGCGGGAGGTAAAGTTGAAAAAAACTAAAGACAGAACTTAGACCAGGCTTGCTCAAAGTCGCTTGAGCTTAAGCGCCCATCCTTCTCAAAAACGACCATCTCTTTGGTTGCTGCGATGAATCTCCGGAAACCGCCATATCCACCAAACGAGTTCTTCGAATTTACCTCGCCACAAAACCCGCGCTGATTACGAAACTCAGCGCTGCCTGGATCTTTCAAGACTCCGGTTACAAACTCCCTGGCCACGCGCTGATATCTTATCTCAGTCATTTCGGCCGCATGCTTTGCCTTCTCCGCCTCCGACTGTCCGCACGCCGCCAACAACAAAAAAACAGGAAGCATCATTATCAGCTTTTGCATTCGTCAATCCCTCGCTCTTGATCGGCGAAGACTATCAAAATGCTACGCTGACTGCCTCCCCGTGAGCGCGTGCCGCAGCTTATCCGCCACAGTCGATGGTGACGGCTTGCCCGTTTTGGGTTTCGTCTTACCGCCGCCGAAGGGGTTGGTCATCTGAGCCCACTCGAGCCTGGCGTCCATGGCCAGGAACAGTTCTGGGATCGGCGTGGTCCAGGCCAGTTCGGGCGACCAGCCAAGCCACCCGGTGGCCACTGCGTAGAGCCGGTCGACGTAGCTGCCGTCCTCGACAGCACTTACGCCGCCGCCGGCTTTTCCTTTCCCGCGTCAGGACCCTTCGGGTTATACAGCGCCACCAGGTATGCATTCAGCTGCACAGACACTTCCAGGACACCAGCCTGCCAAACCTGCTCGGCGACAGCCTCGGCGGCCTTACCTTTCAGGCCAGCACCACTGGCGATGATCACCGCGCAACCATCGACGCTCAACGCGTTGATAGCCTGGGACGCCCCGCGCAGGCCACCGAAGTGAGCTTCAATTGCACGCACGGCACCGAGCGTCGGCATCAAGGTGTAGGTCTCGTCGTCGAGCTTGATATCGACGGTTCCGAAAAGGGTCTTGCTCATTCGTCAGATCCTTAAGAGTCGGGGCCGAAGCCCCGCAGGTTAAGCGGCTGCAGCCGGGAGGATTTCCAGAATGTCGGAGTTGATGCCGATGGTGACGTTGCGGCGAACCACGTTGTCAGCCCCGCCGGCGGCAACGGTGTTGTTCATCACCTTTCCGCGCAGGTAGAACGTGGTCGGCAGCAACGCCGGCGTGGCATCAGGATCGCCATCGTTCAGGGTGATCTTGATGTTGTAGTCGCCCTTGCTGCGGTCCTTGTGAGCAACCTTCAGCTTGGCCTGGCCCAGGTCGCCGTTGTCGAGACCGACAGCCAGGGTCAGGTCACCCGCATCAGCGGTGCCCTTGTACTTGCGCACACGGCCATCGCGTAGCGAGGTGAATGTCACGGAGCTGAACGTGTCACCGAACTCGCCCAAGTCCTCCACCTCGCCTATATCGACGTAGGTGTCAGCCTTGTAGAGCGCTTCAGTGTCCGCGCCGTTCTTGCTACCGATACCGATTCGGCAGCCGGCGGCTGTGTTGAGGTTGTCATCGGCCATGGGGGTTCCTCCAAAGGCACATTGGATAAAGCCGCAGGGCGGCCGGTGTTGGGAATTAGTGGGTGGTGATAACGCGGACCGTGATCGATCCCTGGTACGTGACGCCGTCAGCATCGCGCTGGGCGTCGGCTTGCTCGACTCGGACTGATACAGCCCGACCTACTTCGAGCGGCAAGCGGCGCTCATCCAGAGCAGCAACAATCTCGCCATTGATCCGCTTCACCTCGGCCTGGCCGTGGGCATCAGACCAGACAGACAGGTAGATCAGGCGCTGCTCGCGCTTGCGCCCAGCGATAGGGCTAGTGTTCGCCGATATCTCCCGGTCGAACGAGATGTAAGGCATTGGCGTATCCAGCGGCGCACCGTCGTACACGGGACAGGAGACTTCAGCCTCCAGGCGCGCGAACAAGGCCTCTTGCAATGCAACGGATGGATCAGCCATCGGTAACGCCCTCACTTGCTTTGCGCAGCGTCCGGGCCACGGCTGCCTTGATGTTTGCCAGAACAAACTCACGGTTGACCGCCATTGCGGGCCGGAGCCATGGGTGTGCCGGCCGGGCCGGAATATCTGGGTACTTCCCGAAGAAATGAGAGCCATCGCTTTTGTTTTTTGTGGGGCGCCGGTTCAGAGCATTGCGACGGCCCTTGAGTTGAGACTTGTCCCGGTTGTTGGTGTGCTCACCGCCTGCGGCACTGATGTCAGCCCGACGGTAAATGGAGCCGCTGTAGCCCTTGGTCCCGTACTCGAAGAAGCGCAGATAAAAGAAACGGCGCGTGTCCCTTTTTCCCCGGATACCGATCTGCGCATCCAAACCGCTTTTCGAAACAAAAACCTGCAGTGCGGCCGCAGCAGCGCCGGTATCTTTCGGAACGAGCTGCCGCATTGTTTCCAGGATCTTGTTGGCCGCCTCCTGCATCGCAGGTGCCAATTCGTTATCCATGGTTTCGTGAATGTTGCGCAGCGTCTTCCGAAGCTTAAAGTCGCCGGACATCCGGGAACGGCGAGTGGCCATGGATCACTCCTTGGCCGGCTCGGCCTTCTTGGGGATTGCTTGCTGTTCATCAGCGGCGCGTACCAAACCGCGACTGATAAGGTCAGCACCCGTTTGGGAATCGACAGTAAAGTCTTCACCTTTGGATTTTTCACCAACGGCGCCGGAGAGATTTCCCAAAGCAGTTACTTTCATGACGCACCTCTATGGGTTGGGGACGTTTGAACAAAGCAATCGAAGCATGTCGCGTTCGTTGTTGGGCAGCGAGGCTTCGATCAAGTAGGTAGTAGCAATTCCATTTGCTGTGTGCACCAAGCGGTTACCGGCAACAGCATCTGCCCTTGGCCTGACAATGATCTCCGCGGTGACCAGTGCCTTTACCTGTTCCGCCACTGGAGCGGTTCGGCCGGTAGGGAGCGTGATCTCCGCATAGATCTTGCCAAGGTCAGACCAGGAGACATCAAATCCGCCGGTTTTGTTTTTCACGCGGATCGGACTTTGCAACATGCAACGGTGACGCAACTGGCCGGCCCTCATGGGATATCCTCCGGCACGGCGTCGATGACGCCACGCCAGTTCCTAGAAGCCCACAACAATGCCTCGACCCCCATCGGCAACTCCGCAGTGATGGTGCCGATCACGACCGCCTCACGGGTCGAGTACGAGTGCCCCAATAACAGCAGCAGCGCGTTCTTGAACGACGCGGGGAAATCGGTCGCCAGCTTGAGCGCCGGGTTGTCGCAATACCACAGCGCCCAAGCCAGCGCGGATTCAGCATAGAGCTCGATCAGGTCGTCATCGTCTTCATGGTCGACGCGCAGATGCTTGCGCATCAGCGCGATCGGCAGTAGATCGGTGACGGGGATGCTCATTTTTTAGAACCTGCTTTCTTGGTTGTGGTGGTGTCCGGCGAGTTCTGCTCAGGCATGGGATCGTCATCAACCTCTTCCGCCAACTCCAACCCGATCAAAGCTTCAGCATATTCATCCTTGACCTCGCGGACCTCGAACTGGTCGAAGCTGCCGGCGTGGTAGTGGGAAAACTGACGTAACGCGCGAATCTTTATCATGGCCTTGCCCGGGGCAGTTTCCTGCCCCGGCCCTATGGTTATGGAGTTGGTACGGTGAATGTGCCCTTGATGATCGCAGTCGGACGGTAGTGAGTTACCGCCAGGCGCTCTTCGCAGAGGATGGTCAGCATGTTCTTCACGAAGTTGTCGCGATCCTGGTTGCTGATTTCAATTGTTGCGTCCATGCGGTCCCAGATCTGCGAGGCCAGATCGAAACCACCGACGGTGAAGGTGCCCTGAGCTTGCGCCTTGGTGGCCACAACTGGCAGCCCCCACATGACCTTCGCGGCGAATGCGGCAGGACCACCGAAAATGTATCGGCCATCAGCATCCTTCAGCAACGCAATGGCATGCCAGTCACGCGGGTTGAGGATCAGCCCCGACGCTTCAAATTCCGACTCGCTGGTCTGGAAGATGGCGTGTGCGATTTGATCGGCGCGGGAATCGCCAGTGGCATTGAGGGCGGTGTCGTAAACACTCGCCACGTGGTTCAGGCCGATCAGGTTGTCGCCGGTACCGTCACCATTAAGGAGTTGACCCTCCTCCACCAGGTCCAGACCGAACAGCAGACGGCCGTTCACATAGGATTCCAGCATCGGTGCATCGTCCATGATCTGACGCGAAGCCTGGATCCAGTGGGCGATAGTTCTGACGTTGGCAGTTTCCTTCGTGAAGGTGAGCTGCGATTCTGGCTTGAGCGCACCTTCGGCCACCGGAGCGGCGCTGTTGGTGAACACGTTTTCACGCACGTACTCGATTGCGTTCGACGTGGTTCGCCCCTGAGCAAGCAGGTCACGGATGGTCAGGCGACGCAGGCCCGGCATCAAGATGCCAGCGTTCTGCTGTGGCTGGACCAGGGTGCCTGCGGATGCCGCGCCAGAACCGAGGGCTTTGCTGAAGCTCTTGACATCGACCTTGCCGGTGCTGGAGCCGTTCCAGCCTTTCTTGAGATCTTCAGCGGCCTTCTCGGCAAAGGACTTCTTGCCTTCGGGATTGTCGAGACCGCCGCCTGCAAGCTTCGACTCCAGGTCGAACAGGCGGGTGCCGGCGGTCTTCAGCTCATCCTGAACGGTCTGCAGGTCACCCTGCAGCTTCTTGCTGATCTCGCCGGTTGCGGAGATTTCTTTCTTTTGCTCGTCGAAGAGCGCAGTCATGTTGGTCTGCGCGGTTTCGATAGCCTTCTGAATTTGGGCCAATTCGGACATGGTTTATTTTCCTACAGATGGGAAGGACTTGATGCGCTCGAGGAGCGCGGTGATTTCGCCACCTTCGGAATCGCTCCGAACTGCGGACTTGAACCGAGCGATAAAGCTCAGTGCTTGCGACTTCGAAAGGCCAGCCGAATCCCTCAGCCAGTGCTCTACGTCGCGAATAGTGGTGATCGACTCCATGCTTTTCATGGACTCAATGGTCGCCTGCTCATTGGCAGGGAAGGTGCAGATGCTGATCTCGCGGAGGGCCTGCACGTTGTTGAATGCGCGGCCTGTGTCGATGATGGTGTAGTCGTCCTTCGTCACCGTGAAACCGACTGACATTCCCTCAACCGTCTTGTGCTCCATCGCCGCGCGGAGGTCGTTGGAGACGGACAAGCCCGGAGTCAGTTCACCTACAACGAGGAGACCCTTGCTGTCCTCCTCCAGGGTCTGCCACTTACCTAACGGCATCTCCCAAGTTTGATGGTTGAAGAACATGCCAACCTTTCGACTTTGAGAGGTCAGAGCCTTCTTATAAGCGCCTGGCAGGATGATGTCGCCGTCCGAGTCGATGACGTCAAAGACACTGGCGTACCCCTCGAAAACCCCGGCTTTCCCGTCCGAGGAAAACTTGATCTCGGTCTCGGTAAAAGCCAGTGTTTTTTGGATATTTGACATTGGGTAGCTCCAGAAAAACTAAGCCCCGCTCGGGGCGGGGCTTGGTTTGCCAAGTTGATCAAGCGGCACGTTCTGTGACTGTCGCGTCGCGACATCGCCACCAGGTAGTTTGGGCCGGTTGTTGACGCGACGACCTTCGTTCGGCGTCAACAGGCCTGTATCGATCAGGGTTTTCAAGTAGTTCGCCCGAGCAGTCGAATCGCCGCTCAACAAGCCGTCTCGGTTGTGCTCTGCGTGGATTCTCCCAAGGTCTGCCGGCTTCACAAGCCAGCGCAGAATGCAGCCCTCCCAAATCTCGAGGTAGGGATCAAGGGCATATTGAAGAAACCCAAGGTTTTGTTGCTCGATGCCGGAACCCCAGCTGGTGGACTTTTCAACATCACCCACCAGGTGCGGCGGCACACCGAAGAAACGCGCCAACTCACTGACCTGGAACTTTCGGGCCGCCATCGTTTCCGCGTCCTGCGGGCTCACACCAATGGCCTGGGTGGTGAATCCACCCTCAAGAATCCACAGGCGCTTCTTCACCGGGCCACCGGAGATCTCCTTGAAGTTCTCCTCGACCTGGGCGCGCTGCTCCTTGTTCAGGACCTTGCCATCCCCAGTCATAAGCAACTGGGGGGACTTCGCACCGTTGGCATAGAAGTCGCGCTGCTGGTCTTCCATCGCCACGGCAACGCTCGCTGTTTTGGCAGCGAAGGCGATCGGGGAAAGGCCAACAAGTCCGTTAAAGCCGAAGCCTTTGAGGTGGAATATCTCGCTGTGCTTAAAGTCGGCGTACTCGGTGTCTCGTCGATATCGGTAGACGATCCGTTTCCCTTCTAGGCGAACATCCATGTTGACCGACATCAGCGGCACAAGACTGATGACATCGCCGACACTATTTCGCTCGATCAGGGCGTATGCGTTTCCGTAATAGCAAAGCTGCATCGTCATCGCGACGCGGAAGTCGAAGGCCGTCATGAAGTCGTTTGGCCGATACTTCAGAAGACGGGCCAGCGGGTTGTTCAGTCCAACCTTGGACCGGTCCTCACCCGTCGTTTCAAAAACATCCAATGGCATGCAGGCGGTTACGCTCGAAATAAGCCGTACACAGGCGAACACCGTGGCAATTTGCAAAGAGCGCTCGTCGGTTACAACAGAGTCGCCAACTTGACCGGTAGCGGAGACTGGCCCCGTTTGCGACCCCTTGTTTGGCGTCGACAATCGCCCGCCGACAAAGAAGCTTGCCATACGCGCCCAGAATGGACTGCGAGTGCGCAGGTCAATGCTGTAGTCGGTGTCTGCCATTACATACTCATCGGTCTGGAGAGGAAGTCGTCGACAGAGCCCTGAATGTCCGCGTTAGCGAGGATTCGGCCTATCGTCATGATCAGCGCGACAGCGCCGTCGATCTTGTTGTCATCACCCTGCTTGATCGGACGCACTACGTCGTCATTACCCGTCATGTTCTTCCCGATTACGTTTGCGATGCACCAGGTCATGATCGGGTTGCCGTCGTGATGGAACCGGCCGGCAGTGATAGCCGCCTCGAGTTCCTTCATCGGATCCGACATGTTGGTGTAGTTCTGCGTGATCGTGATCGGATTGAAACCCTCGTCGTCAAGGTCGTGGCTCAACCCCGTGGCGCCGTGCGGGTCAATCGCGCACTCGCGAACTGGCGCCTGGTGGTTGGCTTCCTTGGTGTCTTCGAGGATCTCGCGGTAATCAATCTCGGCGCCGTCGGTTATATCGAGGTGCTTGGAGTTGATCCAGGCCTGGAACCGTTCGGACATCCGCTTGTTGTCGCTGTTGTAAGCGGTGTCATAGGGCACCCAGAACTTCGGCCCGACACTGTAATAGTGGGTCTTCCCGTCAATCACTCGCCAAAACAGACGTGCTCTGGAGTTCATGTCCAGCTTGCGCGCCAGGTCGAAGCCGGCAATCCACTCTTGCCCTTCGAACTGCTCCAAGGTGAGAGTGGTGTCTTCGCATGATTTCCAGTCCTCCATGTTGAAGAAGCCGGATTTAGCGCTGACCCAGAGGTTCAGGTGCTTCGTTTTAAAGGTGTTGGTGAATCGTGCCGATCGTATCGCCCGGGCCTGCTGGCTCTCCAAATACTCCTGGAACACCGAAACCCCGTGGTTGGGGTTGGCCTTGGCCAGCATCTTCGGATCAGTCCAGTCGTCGCCCTCATCGAGCGTCCATATCCAACCGAACAGCTCATCGTCCGGAACGGTGCCCGCCAGCATCTCGATGACCTGGCGGCGCTTGTCATAACACGGACCTTCGATATCGGCGCCGGCAGTGGTGATGATGAACATCAGTGGCTGACGACGAGCGCCCATACCGGTGAGCATGGTGTCGTACTGAGCCGACGTGGGGTGTTCGTGGTATTCGTCGATGATGGCGCAGCTGGGTGATGCACCGTCGCCCGGGTTGCCGATCAGTGGCTCGAAGCGGCTGAAGTCGGACGGGATGTTCATGTTCGAGGCGTTCACCTCAATGCCGGCTGCCTTCACCAGCATCGGCGACTTGGTCACCATCAGCTTCGCCGGGCGGAATACTTCCCAAGCCTGCTTCTCAGTGGTTGCCCCGGCATACACCTCGGCGCCGTACTCGCCATCTGCAACGAACATGCAGATACCCACGCCGCCAGCCACGACTGACTTCCCATTCTTACGGGGCACTTCCCAGTAACTTTCTCGAAATCGGCGGTGGCCGCCCTTCTTTTTGACCCAGCCATAAGTGACGGCAATGCCGAACAACTGCCATGGCTCCAGGGTGATGAGCTGTCGCTTGAATGCCCATTCACCTTTGGTGTGCGGCAGCAACTGCATCAGCTTGAGCTTTTTCTCTGCCTTGGCCGGGTCGAACTTATATCGATACCCGCGCTTGCGGCTTGCCGCCAAGTCGTCGAAGTGTCGCAGGATCGCCTGGTGGACGTACCGGCAAGCCGGAACCTTCCCGCGGAGCACAGACCTTCCCCACGCCATCGCCTTGTCGACGCTGGGGTGCAGGGCTTTGGTCATTAGGATCTCAACAGGTTGGCGAATTCGTTGGTTTCTTTCCCCTTATTGCCGCCTATCAGCCGGGTCCGGCTGGCCGGATCGAGGCCGAGCATCGATCCGAAGGTGACCATCTGGCGCATTGTTTCGTTGGCAGCGGTCAGCGCCGGATTTTTCATCGGGCCGCCGGTGGCTCCCTCGACCACAATGCCGTTCTGCTGGATAGATTCTTGAGCCATACGCCAGTTGTCGTAGGCCACACAGAACGCCTCGACGTTGTGCAAGTCAGTGAGGGCGACAACGTTTTCGCGAAGCAGCTCGGGAACAATCATCTTCCACATAGTGGCGGCGCGATCGCTTAACCACTCAGGCGGGTCGACGTTGGTGATCTTCGAGAACTGCGGCTCGTCCTTGTTCAGCGCACGCTTGCCGGGGTTTCCGGCCAGTGCTTTTTTGGCCGTCGGCTTGGGTTTGCGACCACGGCCGGCGACCGTGGCGGTACCTCCCATCGCGCAACTCCTGAATTTTTAATTTCGCGGTCGTACGAGAAAGGCCAAGGGGACGGTCTAGCTATCGAAAACCCCAGACTTTTGACCCTCCCCCTCCCGTATTGAGAATCAACCTCATTTCATCAATGTTTTCGGTCAATTCGCACGATTCCTCGCCGGATTGCCCCAGCCGCCGTCCTCGGACGCCGTCTTCCTGCTGTGGCAGGGGTGGCAAAGGGCTTGCCAGTTCGAGCTATCCCAGAACACGGCCTTGTCACCCTTGTGGGCGATGATGTGGTCAAGGTCAGTGGCTGCTACCACCAACCCTTGGCGCTCGCACTCAGCACAGAGTGGATGCTTGGCCAGGTAGGCCTTGCGTGCCTGTTGCCACTTGTAGCTGTACCCGCGCTGAGCGCTGGTCTCACGCTGCCGCTCGCGGCGCTTGGCCTCGGCACTCTTGCCGATGTCCGCATGGTCATCGCAGTAGCGCGGGTTGCGGGTCAGCACATTGCAGCCCTGGGCATTGCATGGTTTCTTCGACCTCAGAGGCATACCTTACCAACCTCCAACCATCTTGCTGCCGACTGCCAAGCCGGCAACGAACATCAGCACCATCCACATAGGGTCAAGGTTTCGCATGGTGGTCTACCTCGTCTGGCTGCGTTTGATCTGGGCGTCCACCTGGTCGGCACACGTGTCCAGCAACTTGACGGCCTGGTCTTTGAGATCCCACACATCACCGTTGTCGCGCAGGTCAGCCTGATCGGCATCAACGCGTTCGCACGGGATTAGTTCAGGGGGCTCGACTCTTACTGCCGTCGTCTTTGTTACCAGCCGCGGGCTTCCCGCGCAGGCCGTCAGGCAAAGGCTGAGCAGCCCAATCACGAACAGGCTTGCTGTTGCGCTTGAGTTCTTCAAAGTCTTTCCTCGCCTTGTTGGCTTTCTTTTCGCTGGCCTTGATTCGTGCGGCCAGGTCGGCGGTGTAGTCGGCGTTGCGCTTGGCTTCGGCGCGCAGGGTGGTGATAGTCGCCTGGCTCTCGGTGTTGGCCGCGATGGCGTCGTCCTTGCTCTTAGCCTCGATCGTCACCTGCCCTTCAAGGGCAATGACCTGGTAGTGCTGGATGCCCAGCAACAGGCAGGCGACGAGCGCGATGATTGCTGCAGCAGCGAACGCCTTCATAGCGAATCAACCTTGCGACCAAGGAAGCGGGTCACCATCTCGCGAATGGCCGTGACGCCGAGGAAACCAATGGTTCCGCCGGCGGCAACAGACAGGCTCGATGGCCAGGCCATCCACTCAATGACGCTACTGGCAGACAAGCTCAACCCACCACAGATCAGCGCCTCGAAGAATATCCGGCGCTTACTGGTCTCTTTAGCGTCATACAGGATGCGCAGAAAGGAGATAAGGATCGCCATAATTGCGCCCTGCCAAAGTGGATTGCTCAGGGCCACCCAGATAGCGGCCCACGTGTCCGGGTTCTTTTCGGGCATGAGCTTCATCCGATGTCCTCCCTTGCGGGGAGCGTGATAGGTACGGCTCCATCAGCACTCCCAGCTCGGAGCAATGGGTGTGGTGGAGCCGAAAACGAAAAACCCCGGACGATGCCGAGGTCTGTGGTGTGCGACGTATAAAAGCGGTTAACGGATCAGCGTTGGCCGCGTGATATTGTCTCGACTCATTACATACATAGGAGACAAATTGTGACTACCAAGCACATTGAACGATTCGATGAAGTCGCTACAAGCATTCTCAAGGATATGTACCGTCGCTTTCCGGCGACATCCTACCCAACACCCACAACTATCGGGTTGACAACAGAGGTCCCGGATAACAGTGATGGCGACAGCAAGGTAAGCGAAGAGTACGAAGCCTTTGCTTCTGAGGTCCGAGGCGCAATGCAATGGCTTATCGAAGAAGGATATGTCAGCGACCGCGGCTACAAATTTGGAGCAAGCTATGTGCTATCTAGTGACGGGCTAAAAGCTCTGGAGCGGATTGCACCAGAATGCCGCGCGCCTCTCATTATGAGTTGAGCAATAAAAAGCCCGGCTCAATGGCCGGGCTTTTGTGTGTCGTTTCTCATACGCGCAAGATCGACATGATGGGGTTAATTTACGATCAAAGCGCCACTACAGTCAAGCGGCATCAATGAAGATTTCTTCCCGATCGAATATCTCGGTCGCGTGCACCACTGCCTGCTCCTCGAGCCGCTCAAGGCAGCGCGCAATCCCAGTTTTCCAGCGACGACGGGTCGACTCTGGCTTACCCTCAAGATCCCAAGTGTTCATGTCGTAGAAGTCGGCCGGCAGCACGATCATGTCAGTGGATCTCTTCACGTACTGGCCGCGCTCGACTTTCACCTCGGTCTTCCAGCCAGAAGCGATCATCTTGCCGATTGCATTGTGCTCCAGGTCTTCCCGAAGGCTACGGGACACCACTTCACGGCCGCCGCGCGGCGCAACTTGGACGCCCTTCAACTTGGGGATCGCCCAGGCCGTCACCGCCTTATAGATGAACAACTGAGGCGCTGGCGACTGAATCCGGCTGATGAGGCGACCGATTGAAGCGACTTTGTTGCCTTTATGCGTCGAGTACTTGGCAACCAGAACATCCCACTGCGCCGGAGCCAGATGACTGTGCAAGAGCGCATGCAGGCAGCAGTCGTAATCGAACTTGTCGCGTACCGAGATAGAGCTGCCGGTGCCACCCTGACGCAGATCGGCATCGATCAGCTTCTGCCAGGACTGCTTCGTGCTGTTGTCGATGTTGTCGGCGGCCAGTACGCGTACCAGGGTGCCCATCACGTCTTTATAGATGCCCATCGCTCAATCCCCTGTGTAGTTCGAGCCGCCGGCACCGCGGCGGTTGTTCTGTTCGTATTGTTCGTGGGCGCCGCCGATCAACTTGTTCACCTTGGCGATCTCCCCCAGCGCATCTCGCAGCCTTGCGTTGAGCACCTGCACCACATCGATAAGCGGCAAGGTCTTCAGCGTCTTACCGCACACCCAGCCCGACGCATGACAGTTATCGCAGGTCATTTGATGGAAGACCCCGGTGTAAATGCCGGTGCCGCGGCAAATGTTGCATTCGACGATGAACTTCAACTGACGCTGGAAGGACGGTCCATGCGACTTCGTCATACGGCCTCCATCAGCTGCTTGTGGACCAGGTACACGTCATCACCATTTGGAAGGGTTGGCTCATGGTGGACCTGGTACTTCCCGCCGGACCGCATCTGCACTTCCAGCACCGGATCGTGGTTCACCGTGTAGATGAAGATAGCGCTGACATCAGTCGGATTCACGGCGAGTCGGGTGCGCTTGATGAGCTGAATCAGCATTTTTAAACCTCGCCTATGGTTGATTCTTGAATGGCCTCGCAGGCCTTATGTTCCGTGGCTTCCAGCGGATTACCAGAATCTCCCGTTCTAAAGCCGGTCAATCCGTGAATGTGGTTAAAACCCTTCTGGTCTAGATGGGCGTGCCACTGCTCCAGGGCATCGCGCTTGCGGCTCATCACGTCCGACTGGATGTACACCTTCACGTTGTGACCCATCGCATGGTTGATCAGCAGCTCACCGATCAGGTGGTCAATGCCGATGTCTGCCCACCCTGTGCGGGCCACCTTGCGCAGATCGTGACTTGTCCACTCGCCCTGACCCAACCGGGTGAACACGGCACTGGCTTGGCCTTCACTCAGGGCCTTGCCATTGCGAGCCGGGAACAGGAACTGGCCGTCATATCCTCTGGCGTACTGACCTTCTCGATACCGGATCAGCAGCTCGCACGCTTGCTCTGTCAGTGGTAGGTGATGCTCGACACCGGTCTTGGTGTGCTCGGCCGGAATGAACCACTCACGCTCGGCTAGACTGATGTGCGACCAGCGCGCCTGACGTGTTTCGCCAATACGCGTGCCATGGCAGAGCATCATCAAGGCCAACATGGCATCCAGCGGCACCGCCTTGGTGACTTCGGCCAGTTGCTCGAGCAGACCTTGCAGCTGAACACCACGCAGGCGCGATGGCTTGATCCCGACCTTGGCCTTCGAGAAGTCGTTGAACTTGATGGCGGCCATCGGATTGGCCGAGATGTGACCCAGCTTGAACGCCTGACGGAATGCCAGAGCCAGCAACTGGAATGCCGAACGCACGTAGTCGATGCCGATCTTCTCCTGCAACGGCCACATGAACTGACTGTCGAGGGTTGCCTTGTCGATACCGGCGAGCGGGTGGTTGCCAAGGCACGGGATCAGGTGACACTTGATCAGCGAGGCGCCCGTCTTCTTGCGTTTGGTCGACAGATTGCGGTCGCGCGACATGCGTTCGGCGTACCAGTCCAGCAGCTCACGAACTGTCACCCACTTCGACAGGTTCGAACCATCACCGGACTCCAAGCGCAGGCGAATCGCTGGCAGCGCCGCGACGACCTGTTTGGCATTGAGGTCAGGAAAGGCCCCGATACGGTTCCACTCCCCTTTCTTCACCAGGTACCACGACGCCCGGGCGCGGTCCTTATTGAATCGCAGGTATAGCCCGCGATTCTCAATGTCCCGCAGATCCCGGACACCGCCGGCGGCCTGGCGCCTGATCTCTGTGTCGGTGATCTTTACGGCGGCGCTGGTCATGCGGCCACCACGGTTGGAGCAAGTCGCAGGTAAGCCCGGACCTGCTCCATAGCGTCGAAGTGCCCGCGACATACCACTGCGAGATAGCCCTGCTCATTCAGGCGACGGATACAAGCTGCCTGGCTTGCAGAGACTGCCGCTGGATCAACAGTGGCTTTGAACTCGATGTACAACCCGAAGAACCCACCGCGAGCCATTGGCAGGACCAGATCAGGAATACCCGCCTTCACGCCCTGCTGCTTCAACTTCATCGCTACCAGTTTGTGCCGGTGACCACCATTCGGAACGTGGTAGATCAGCTCGAACACTTGCGGGTAACGCAGCTCGATTTCGGTCATCAGCGCGGCCTGCTCTTGGCCCTCGCGGTCGACTGACTTGGCGCGCACTGGCTTTTGCTTGAACAGCTTCATCTCGGCCGGCTTCATTTGCGCTCACCGCGCGCAATCCGGTACCGGCGCCCTAAGTGGCGAATGCCGCACCAAACGCCGCCGCCGACAATCAGCATGAAGCTGAGCCATAGGTGGATCAGAATATCGTTCAGGTAGGCGCTCATACCTTCTCCCCGGTGATGATGTCGATAACTTCGAAAGTGTTGGGCCACATCAGGCGACCGAACTGCTGGGCGATGGCGCGATGCTCGAACAGCCCAACAGCCCGATCTGGCTTGTCAGTGAGATCCAATTTGTAGCCGCAGCAGTGCACGGCGAAGCGGTACTCGGCAGGATTGGTCGGAGCGAGACGGGAATCAGCCACGGGCACCTCCCAACTTGGCACGCAGTTGTGCCAGGGCGTCCTGTCCAACTTCAGGCGTCACCTTCGCTTCAGCTCGAGCGGGCAGAGCCTTTGGCATCGCCTGGAGCGGCTGACCAGCCAGCAAGCGGCGAATGGTGATGGTGTAATTTCGCTCGAACAGCTTGAGGCTGAGTGTTGAATCGAGCCTGTTCAGGCTTTCGAAGCCGCACTCTTTGGCGGCATGCCAGACCGCGTCGTGCGACCACTTGCCCTGCCCTGCCATCCCGGGATGAGCGTTACGGCACGCCTCGCGGTGCGCGGCCGCAAGTGGCGGCAGGCCCAGCATTTCTGGGGTTGGTTTGCACCACTCAATAAATTGACCAGGGCTTGGGATGAAGTCACCGGGCTGCTTGCGAACCTGGGTCATGCCAAAATTGATTTGGCCTTGAGTGCAGACGCCTTCCTCGATGAACGCCTGGAACCATTGGCGTTTCGATGCCTGGTAGGTTTCTTTGTCTGGCCAGGCTTGGCGCCACGCTGAACGGATCGATCGCAGCTCCTTGAACAGGTCGTTGATGGCCAACACCAACGTGCTGCTGGTTTCATTCGCGACTGGTGCTGTATCGCTCGCGGCGATGAACTCGCCGGCTTGGGCCTTATTCCAGAGTCCCTGGGAAATCACGGAGACGTTCTTCATGGCTTCACCCCGTTCTGCCATTCGGTGTCGTCGTCATCGAAGTCGGAGGCCGGCGCTGCTTTCGGCTTGAACTGCTTCACATTCGAAGCAGCCGACCGGACCTTGTCGTTGTTGACCCACTTGACGAGCATGCCCACCCATTCAGCTTGGGTGTTGACCTGGCGCTGAGGCTCGTAGTGACCGGTGAATGCGACGCGGACTGCTTCGGTGAACAGATCAAGCGACAACCCGCGGTGCAAGGCGTAGGTTTTCAGCAGTGTGTGATCCGGCGCCCAGTCGAGGGTCATTTCGATTGGCATGCGAGGATCAACAGGCTCTGCCGCAGAGAGAGGTTCTTTATTCTTCTCTACATCTTCTTTAGGTAACGCACCGCTAACGCTGGCAGCGTTACTTTTACCGTTACTCGCCTTGTAGTTCGCCACGCGCTTTGCCGTGAGAAGCCTGTTTTTAGCGGTCTTCCCGTTGTGACGGTCGAAATGAGGAAGGCTGATCACACCATCGAGTTCGATCATCCAGGCGACCGACTTCATGTGCTCGCAGAAACCGACAACGCCAACGAGACGATCCAGTAACTTTTTACTAACGCTCGGAGCGTTACCGTTTTCGGTTTGTTGGTCGAACCATCCCCACACACGCATCAACTTGCCGACAACTGCGTCAGGGTCGATATCGGCCAGGTCGGCGATCTGGCAAACCTCGGGCTTGTCCAGGGTGGTGAGTTCAAACTTGATCCAGTCGCCGGCCATTACGCGGCCTCCTGCAGTAGTTCAGCGAGACGTGTAAGGCCTTTCGGAGTGACCATTGGGTCGAATGCAGCGCGCTCGATGCCGGTTTCGGGATCAGGCTTCAAGGCGGTGACCTTGTGAGTCATGTGGCCGGAGGTGATGCGTGGCTGATAGGCAACCCATCGCTTGCATCCCTTTCGCCGATAGATCCAGCGATGCTGCTCAAGCCAAGCAAACAGTTGCGATGGAGGGATGCCAAGTTGCTTGGCCGAATCAGTGACACAAATCGCGCCACCCGCAGCAGCGAGCCGTTTGATTGCGGCGACCTTCGGGGCCTGTTCAGATATGACGCGCTGAAGCTCACCGTTCTTATCAGCAAGGTCGGCCGCAAGACGTAGGGCTTCAGGCAAGGTTTGGGGAATCGTGACGGCCTGTCGTGACACGTTTTCAAGTTCGTGCAAACGTGTCACGACACGGAAGCGAAGCGGTGCGCTGTAGCCGGCGAGCAAGGTGACGACCAAGTCCTGCCCGAGTACGTATTCAGTTTGCTGACGGTTCAGGCCGTCATGGTAGATGCGTCCAAAAGTGGACGCATCGAAACCAAGGTCCCCGAGCATGCGCTTGGTGTCGCGCATGACATGCTGATGCTGCTTCCCAGTGAGCTCGGCTATCTCCCGGCTCGACATGGTGACCGTATTGCTTGGAGCGATGATCGTGTTCATAATGGCCCCTCATGTTGTTGCTGTTTAAGAAGCCGGTCTAGCCACCGGCTTTTTTTCGTCTTCGTTTTTTGTACTGGATGAATCCACAGCTAAAGCAATTCACTTTCGGTTTACTTCGTCAGCGTTGATAATTGGCCCATCATCAAGCGGATGAACGGCTGGGAATCGAATTACGCGGCAGTACGCTTGGCTTTCAAAACCCGTTTGTGAAGGGCCACGATCGCCGTACCCACCTCGTAACGGGCACTCCCGCCTTTCGTGATTCTGAAAATGGTCGGCTGAGTCGTTTCGCACTGTTCGGCGATTCGAGCCTGGCTCCAGCCGTGCTGTGCCAACTCGGCCAGCATTTCTGTAATGGTCATAAGGGCCTACCAATGCGATTTGTAATATCTGCGATAATACGCAACCGAATTACAACAGGCAATACACTTCGACCTCCTTTAATACGCCGGGTCGAACAAATGACGATCGCAGTGCGGCTGCGCACAAAAATG
>Ga0182007_10000657_pt1 | contig 19828 bp, 18 predicted proteins | sample Sormic07211113_1_FD_123023 | JGI IMG/M metagenome (GOLD analysis project Ga0182007, IMG submission 123023) | Rhizosphere microbial communities from Sorghum bicolor, Mead, Nebraska, USA - 072115-113_1 MetaG | ecosystem: Host-associated > Plants > Roots > Rhizosphere | place: USA: Nebraska... | reverse complement strand
ATGGACGCAGCGGATAAGGCGGCTGAAATCACCGGCGGCACGCCGCGTACCATCGAAGGTCCGCTGTATGTCGCCGGTGCGCCCGTGCGCGACGGCATCTCGAAGATCGACATCGACCCGGATCAGGATGCGGGCCCGCTGGTTATCCGCGGCACCGTCACCGGCCCGGACGGCAAGCCCGTCGCGGGAGCGGTGGTCGAATGCTGGCACGCCAATTCAAAAGGCTTCTATTCACACTTCGACCCGACCGGCGCGCAGAGCGAGTTCAATCTGCGCGGTGCGGTCAGCACGGGTGTCGACGGCAAGTACGAGTTCCGTACGCTCATGCCGGTCGGCTATGGTTGCCCGCCGCATGGCGCGACCCAGCAACTGTTGAATGCGCTGGCTCGTCATGGCAACCGTCCGGCGCACGTGCACTTCTTCGTCACCACGGACAAGTACCGCAAGCTGACGACTCAAATCAACATCGAGGGCGACCCGCTGATTTGGGACGACTTCGCCTACGCCACCCGCGAGGATCTGATTCCGCATGTGGTGGAAAAGACCGGCGGCACGGCGCTAGGCATGAAGGCCGACGCGTACAGGGAAATCGAGTTCAACATCGCGTTGACTCCGCGGGTGCAGGGCAAGGATAACCAGCTTGTCAATCGCCTGCGTGCGTCCGCCACGGCGTAAGCGCTCAACGCGGCTGCTACGTCGTACCGCTGCTGCCGCTCAATGCTCCGCAAGAATCTTTCGACACCGATGCGCGTGCTCCACGACCTGGAGCACGCGTAGGGAGAGCACACATGTCCGCCATTATCGACAAAGCCAGGCAACTGGATGAACTGCTGCACACCGCCGTTCAGGACGACAGGCAAAACGGTGTATTCCGTTGCCGCCGCGACATCTTCACGAACGCCGATTTGTTCGAGCTTGAGATGAAGCACATCTTCGAGAGCAACTGGGTCTATCTCGCCCATGAAAGCCAGATTCCCGACAACAACGATTACTACACCACCTGGATTGGCCGCCAGCCTGTCGTGATCACGCGCGACAAAAGCGGCGAACTGCACGCGGTCATCAACGCCTGCGCGCACAAGGGCGCGATGCTGTGCCGTAAAAAGCACGGCAACAAAGGCACCTTCACCTGTCCGTTCCACGGCTGGAGCTTCGCCAACACCGGCAAGCTGCTGAAAGTGAAAGACGTGAAGACCACCGAGTACCCGGTTCAATTCAATACCCACGGCTCGCACGACCTGAAGAAAGTCGCACGCTTCCAGAGCTATCGCGGCTTTCTGTTCGGCAGCCTCGATGCAGACGCGATTCCACTGGAGGACTACCTCGGCGAGACCAGGGTCGTGATCGACCAGATCGTTGACCAGGCCCCGGACGGTCTGGAAGTGTTGCGCGGCAATTCATCCTACGTCTACGACGGCAACTGGAAGATGCAGATGGAGAACGGCTGCGACGGCTACCACGTCAGCACCGTGCACTGGAACTACGCTGCGACGATGGACCGGCGCAAGGCCGACGGCACCAAGGCCGTGGACGCGAATGGCTGGAGCAAGTCGATAGCCGGCGTGTACGGGTTCGACCACGGCCACATCCTGCTGTGGACCAGGACGATGAACCCGGAAGTGCGACCGGTCTATCGATACCGCGACGAAATCAAGGCACGCGTTGGCGACGTAAAGGCGGACTTCATCGTCAATCAGACACGGAATCTTTGCCTGTATCCGAACGTGTTCCTGATGGACCAGTTCAGCACCCAGATTCGCGTGGTACGTCCGATCAGCGTGGACAAGACCGAAGTCAGCATCTTCTGTTTCGCGCCGAAGGGCGAGAGCGCAGCCGAGCGGGCGACCCGCATTCGCCAGTACGAAGACTTCTTCAACGTCTCGGGCATGGGCACCGCGGACGACCTCGAAGAGTTTCGCGCCTGCCAGGCTGGCTATGCCGGCACCACTGCGTTGTGGAACGACCTTTCGCGCGGGGCGCCGTTGTGGGTCGAAGGTCCCGACGCCAACGCGAAAAGCATGGGCATGAAGCCGCTGATCTCGGGCGAGCGAAGCGAGGACGAAGGCCTGTTCGTGTGTCAGCACGAATACTGGGTGCGCGTGATGAGCGACGCACTCAAAAAGGAACACGGGGAGGCCCTGGCATGAGCTTCGATTACCAGACGATTTGCGCCGCGCTGTTCCGCGAAGCGCGCCTGCTCGACGACCGTCGATGGGACGACTGGCTTGCCTGCTATACCGGGGACGTCACCTACTGGATGCCGGCGTGGGACGACGACGACCAGCTTACCGACGACCACGAGAGTCAGATTTCGCTGATGTATTACCCGAACCGTGGCGGCCTGGAAGACCGGGTGTTCCGTATCAAGACCGAACGCAGCGGCGCGTCGATGCCTGAACCGCGAACCAGTCACAACGTCACCAACGTGGAAGTGCTGGCCGAGCGCGAGAACGAAGTGGACGTGCGCTACAACTTCAACACGCTCAGCCACCGTTACAAAACCACCGACCAGTTCTTCGGCACGATGTTCGTCACGCTGCGAACGGTCGGCGATGAACTGTTGATTTCCCGCAAGCGAATTGTGCTTAAGGACGACTACATCCGCCAGGTACTCGACGTCTATCACGTTTGAGCGCAAACCCTGCGGAAATGAGATGAGAGGACCAGGAGGCAAGATGTCCAGCTACAACATTGCACTGAATTTCGAAGACGGCGTGACCCGCTTCGTGACATGCAAGGCGGGCGAAAAGGTACTCGATGCCGCCTTTCGCGCAAAGATCAACCTGCCGATGGATTGCTCCGATGGCGTGTGCGGCACCTGCAAGTGCCGAGCCGAGAGCGGACGCTACGACCTGGGCGACGATTACATCGAAGATGCGCTGACCGAAGACGAGAAGGAAGGCGGTCTCGTACTCACGTGCCAGATGGTGCCGGAAAGCGATTGTGTCATCGCGGTGCCGGCGTCTTCCATCGCATGCAAGACCGGGCAAGGCAGCTTCGCCGCGACCGTATCGAAGGTCGAAGCGCACAACGACGCGGCCATCGTGCTCGAACTCGATGTGGAGGCGACCGCGCCGGTATTCCTGCCGGGCCAGTACGTCAACATCGACGTTCCTGGCAGCGGTCAGCACCGTTCATATTCTTTTTCGTCGGCGCCGGGCGAATCGAAAGTCAGTTTTCTGATCAAGAAAATTTCGGGTGGCGTGATGAGCACCTGGCTCGACTCCGCGCAGGCCGGCAACAAGGTGGAACTGACCGGACCGCTCGGCAGCTTCTATCTGCGCGCTGTGGAGCGGCCGTTGCTGTTCCTCGCGGGCGGCACCGGGCTGGCGCCGTTCCTGTCGATGCTCGAAGTGCTGGCCCGTGCGAAGTCGCAGCAAAAAGTCCATCTGATTTACGGCGTGACGCGAGACCTCGATCTCGTGCAGGTCGAGGCAATCGACGGGTACGTGGCGAAGCTGCCGAATTTCACTTACAGCACCGTCGTGGCCGACACGGATTCGACCCATCCCCGCAAGGGTTGGGTCACGCAGCACATGCCGGCGGAGGCCGTCAACGATGGCGACGTGGACGTGTACCTGTGCGGGCCGCCGCCGATGGTCGATGCGGTGCGTCTGCATTTCGACGCCAACGGCGTGAAGCCCAACAGCTTCCACTACGAGAAGTTCACGCCTAACGCGGCACCGAGGGCGGCATGAGCACGCAACGGTTTGCCGGCAAGGTGATGGTGGTCACCGGCGCCGCACAGGGCATCGGTCGCGCGGTCGCGCTTCGCGCAGCGGCCGAAGGCGGCAAGGTGCTGTTCGTCGACCGCGCCGACTTCGTCTCCGAGGTCGCCGCCGAAGCGAGCGGCGCGGACACGGCCGGCTTCGTCGCCGACCTCGAGACATACGACGGCGCGGCATCGGCGATGGCCTTTGCAGTGCGCAAGTTTGGCGGCATCGATATTCTGGTCAACGGTGTGGGCGGCGCGATTCGCATGCGTCCGTTCGCCGAGTTCGAACCGGCACAGATCGACGCGGAAATCCGCCGCTCCCTGATGCCGACGCTGTACGCCTGCCATGCCGTGTTGCCGCATCTGCTCGCGCGTGGCGGCGGGACCATCGTCAATGTCTCATCGAATGCGACGCGGGGTATCCGCCGCGTGCCGTATTCGGCGGCCAAGGGCGGCGTCAACGCGATTACGCAGTCGCTCGCGATGGAATACGCGGAGCACAACATCCGCGTGGTTGCGACCGCGCCGGGCGGGACCGATGCGCCTCCGCGACGCGTCCCGCGCAACACGGCCGGCGATAGCGAGCAGGAGAGGATCTGGATGAGCGAAGCGGTCAGGCAGGTCACCGAATCCACCTTCTTCAAACGTTACGGCAGTATCGAGGAGCAGGCCGCGCCGATTCTGTTCCTCGCTTCGGACGAGGCGGGCTACATCACCGGGACCGTGTTGCCAGTCGCCGGAGGCGACAACGGCTAGCGCTTGCGGACACTTGCTACGCTTAATAGCCCACGGTAGTGCCGTGTGCGCCGAAGATCGACATGACCGCCTACATCATCGGCATATGCAGATGATGCGGGTCGTTCAGCGTCTCCGCGACGCGTTGCAACGCGTCGCGGCAATCGTCGCGATTTTGCGGCCCGCCGAGACACACGCGGATAGCGTTGGGCGGATTGCCGTCCGTCGAGAACGCGGCGCCCGCCACCACGCCGACGCCCTGATTGCGCAGTTGCAACGCCAGCTCGGGTGCGCTCCAGTTGCATTGCGCCGGAATGGGCAGCCACAGGTGAAAGCCGTCGACCTGCGCGTCGTAACGCAATTCAGCGAGTTCCTGCGCGGCGATCGCCTGGCGCGCATTGGCCTCCACGCGAATCGCATCGAGCATATCGTGCGCGGTGCCGTCGTTAACCCATTGCGTCGCCAGCATCGCCGTGAATGGACTGGGCATGACCGTCGTCGCGCGTAACGCGCCGGCAATGCGTTGCGTTTGCCGCGCGGTCGGCGCGCGCAGATAGGCGACGCGCAAACCGGCGCCGAGCGTCTTCGAAAAGCCGGTGACGTGATAGGTCAACTCGGGCGCGAGCGCGGCAAGCGCGATGGGCTTTTTCGCCGGCAGCCAGCCGTAAGCGTCGTCTTCGATGATCGGCACGCTATAGCGCAACGCGACGTCGGCGAGCGCTTCGCGGCGCTGACCCGGCAACGTGAGCGTGCTCGGATTCTGCAGCGTCGGATTGCAATAGAACGCGCCGGGTTTTTCGCTCTTGCACAGCGCTTCGAATGCATGAGGCAGCGGCCCTTCGTCGTCGCGCGGCAGCGGTTGCAGGCGCACGCCGAGTTGCGACGCGATCGCCTTGATGCCGGGATACGCGAGCGTGTCGAGGCAGATCGTCTCGCCGCGGCGCGCGAGTTGCGAAACGAGCGCAACGAGCGCGCTATGAATGCCGGGGCAGACGAGCACGGTATCGTCCGTGCAGTCGGGCAGACGCTCTTTCAGCCAGGCGCGGCCCGCCGCGCGATCGTCGGGCGTGCCGCCGAAATCCTGATAGCGCAGCAGGCGGTACGGATCGGCGTGCGCGAACAGACTCGCTGCCGACTCGCGCAGACGCGCCGCGAGTTCGGGCGGTTCGGGCGGCATGTTCATCGACATCTCGACACTGCTGCCGCCCGCGAGCGGCAACGTCTGGGTTCGGCCGCGCACGAAGGTGCCGCTGCCGGCGCGCGCGTCGAGCAGGCCGCGCTTGCGCGCTTCGGCATAGGCGCGCGCGACGGTCGTGTAGTTCAGTTGCAGCGCGGCCGCCAGATCGCGCAGACCCGGCAGACGGTCACGCGGACGCAGACGCCCGCTCGCGAGATCTTCCTCGATCAGATCAGGAATCACCAGATAAGCCGGTTTGCGGCTTTCGGTTAATCGCTTGAGCCAGTGATGCGTGAGGCTGTCCATGCTAAACATTCCTTATTGGCGTCGCTCGAAAGTAGCACGCGGTTCGCAATAGAAATAAATCATTTTTCATTCAACCTGAGAGTTGATCGCATTGATTGGATGAATGCACGCTTTCGGGGTTTGCCGCACCATGCGCACGCATGAACAGGTCTTGCGCTGCGCTGACAGGGTGCGCGGCCGCCTTGCGCGATTCGGCGCAAAGTCCCGTCGAACAAGGCATGCGAAATTTTTTTCGGGTCGCTCGAACAATCGCTCTTTGAATGATTGGAAGTTGATTGCATGTTTCGGGCCGGATATTGGCATATCCATTGCGTTATTGAATTCGCCAGCCGGCCATTTTCCGGCGGGCAAATACGATCAATTACGCGACTTATTGGAGAGTGATATGCCCGCCGTCAATAAACCTCTGCATCAGAAAGGCGATTTTCTGGTCGATTACGAAGAGAAGGTGTTCCCCGACGTCAAAGCCGAACCCGGCGAAAAGGCGCTGGTGACGTTTCACACCGTCGCGTTCGAAGGCTCGATCGGTTTCGTCAATCTGTTGCAGGCCACGCGCCTGCAACGCAAGGGCTTCGATACGTCGGTGCTGCTGTACGGGCCGGGCGTCACGCTCGGTCTGCAACGCGGCTTTCCGACGCTCGGCGACGAAGCCTTTCCGGGTCATCTGAACTTCAACAAGCAGCTCGTGAAGTTCATGGAAGAGGGCGGCAAGGTGTACGCCTGCCGCTTCGCATTGCAGGCGCTGTACGGTCATGGCGAAGCGTCGCTGATCGAAGGCATCCGTCCGGTCAGTCCGCTCGACGTGCTCGATATCCAGCTTCTCCATCGCAAGGAGAACGCGCTGATCATCCACACGTGGACAGTTTGAGCCCGGGCCGGGTGCCGATCATGTCCGACCAGCGAATCATCCGAGCGGCCGCGGTGCAGATCGCGCCGGAGTTCGATCGTCCCGGCGGCACGCTCGACAAGGTGTGCGCCGCGATCGACGAAGCCGCGTCCAAAGGCGTACAGCTGATCGTCTTTCCCGAGACGTTCGTGCCGTACTACCCGTACTTTTCGTTCGTGCTTCCGCCCGTCGCGTCGGGCGCCGATCACATGCGGCTGTATGAACAGGCCGTCGTCGTGCCGGGGCCCGTCACGCAGGCGGTAGCCGAACGGGCGCGCCGTCACGCGATGGTGGTGGTGCTCGGCGTGAACGAGCGCGATCACGGCAGCCTGTACAACACGCAGCTCGTGTTCGACGTCGACGGTCGCCTCGTGCTCAAACGCCGCAAGCTCACGCCGACTTTTCACGAGCGGATGATCTGGGGCCAGGGGGACGCGGCGGGACTGAAGGTCGCGCAGACGGGTATCGCGCGCGTCGGCGCGCTCGCCTGCTGGGAGCACTACAACCCGCTCGCACGCTATGCGTTGATGACGCAGCACGAAGAGATCCATTGCAGCCAGTTCCCCGGTTCGCTCGTCGGGCCGATCTTCGCCGAGCAGATCGAAGTCACGATTCGTCATCACGCGCTCGAATCGGGCTGCTTCGTCGTCAACTCGACGGGCTGGCTGAGCGAGGCGCAGATCGATTCGTTGACGAGCGATCCAAAGCTGCAAAAGGCGTTGCGCGGCGGCTGTCATACCGCGATCGTGTCGCCGGAAGGACAGCATCTCGCCGAGCCCTTGCGCGAAGGCGAAGGGATGGTGGTTGCCGATCTCGACATGTCGCTCATCACGAAGCGCAAACGGATGATGGACTCGGTCGGCCATTACGCGCGGCCCGAGTTGTTGAGCCTTGCGATCAACGATCGTCCCGCGACCCCGGTCGCGCCGATGAACACGGCGTTCGAGCGATTCAGCGCCGACGCCGCTTTCGATACCACGGGTGGAGGTCAGGATGAATACCAGCGCGAACCCGCCGGCCATGAGCCGGCAGTCGAGTGAAGTGGGAACCGAACGGCACCGGCAGATGACGCAACTGCGCACCGAGTTGCAGTCCGCGGGTTTGCGTCTGGTCGATCCGAACGCGGGCGTCGCGAGCCGGCGCGGCGGCGCGGGGCCGTCGGATCACAAGGCGGTCACCGTCGACGGCGTGACGATCATGGTGCCGGTGCATACGAGTTCGGCGTGGAACTCGCCGTTCGTCGCCAGTGCGCCGGATGAAGCGGGCGCGAGCGCGCTGCTGCGCGGCACGATACCGATCGCGGACATCAGCTTTCCGAAGGCGCCGCGCTTCACGCGTTTGCAAACGCTGGACGGCGTGCCGTACTCGCACATCGCCACGCTGCACGGCACCGACGTGCTCGCGACGACCGTGCTGCAAACCTGCATCCGTTACGAAAGCCGCCGCAAGACCTGCAAGTTCTGCGCAATCGGCCAGTCGCTCGCGGCGGGCCGCACGATTGCGCGCAAGACGCCTGAACAACTCGCCGAAGTCGCGCGCGCGGCCGTGCTGCTCGACGGCGTCAAGCACATGGTGCTGACGACGGGCACGCCGCCGACGAGCGATCGCGGCGCGCGGATCCTCTGCGAAAGCGCGTTCGCGATCAAGGCCGCTGTCGATCTGCCGATCCAGGCGCAATGCGAGCCGCCCGACGACGACCGCTGGTTCGAGCGGATGAAGGCGAGCGGCATCGATACGCTCGGCATGCATCTGGAAGTGGTGACGCCCGCCGTGCGCGAACGCGTGATGCCCGGCAAGGCGAGCGTGCCCGTGTCGCGTTATAGGGAGGCGTTCAAGGCGGCCGTCGCGGTGTTCGGCAGCGGGCAGGTGAGCACGTACATTCTCGCCGGACTGGGCGACACCGCCGACGCGATCCTGTCGATCTCGCGTGAACTGATTGCGCTCGGCGTCTATCCGTTCGTCGTGCCGTTCGTGCCGATCAGCGGCACGCCGCTCGAAGACCATCCCGCGCCGACGCCGGCGTTCATGAAGTCGGTGCTGGTTCCGCTCGGTGCGATGCTGCGCGACGCGCGGATGCGTTCCGCCGACATCAAGGCGGGCTGCGGCAAATGCGGCGCATGTTCGTCGCTGGCATCGTACGAGGAGTAGCCATGTTCTGCGAAGCCGTCGATGAACTGGACGCCTTGCCGCTTGCGTTCACGCCTGCGGAGTACCGCGTGAAATGGGCGACGCTGCCGTGGGAAAGCAACGAGGCTTATGCGCTGCGGCGCGCGGTGTTTTGCGTGGAGCAGGGCATCTTCGCCGGCGACGACCGCGATGAAATCGACGCTCGCGCGAAGCTGCTGGTCGCGCTGAGTTGCATCGCGGGCGTGCCGGAGCAGGTCGTCGGCACGGTACGGATTCACGAGACCGAGCCGCATGTGTGGCTGGGCTCGCGGCTCGCGGTGCATGCGGCGTTCCGCTCGCACGGCAAGCTCGGCTCGACGCTGATCCGGCTCGCCGTGAGCAGCGCGCACGCGCTCGGTTGCGAGACGTTTCTTGCGCATGTGCAAAGCCAGAATGTGCCGTTGTTCCGGCGTCTGCACTGGCAATCGGTGGGCGAGGAGATGCTGTTCGGCCGTGCGCATCGTCTGATGGAAGCGGACCTCGCGCACTATCCGCCGTGCTTTACGCCGGAGAGCGGGCTCGTCACGTCGTCGCGGGGCCGCTCATGAGCATCGCTTCGCTCGTTGAACGGCTAAGGGCAAGCCGCGGCTTCCGGCATAAGACCGATATTGCGGGCGTCGTCGCGTCGTTGGCGCAGCGCCTGCCGCACGGCGTGCGCGATCTCGCGCAGGCGGTCGCGCTCGGCGACGACTGCGCGGCGATCCGTGACGGCGACGGCTACCTGCTCTTCGCGATCGAAGGGCTGGTGAGCGATTTCGTCGAAGCCATGCCGTGGTTCGCGGGCTACAGCAGCGTGATGGTCAACATCAGCGACGTGTATGCGATGGGCGGCCGGCCGCTTGCCGTCGTCGATGCGCTGTGGAGCGACGGCCTCGGCGCGGCCGAAGAAGTGCTGGCCGGCATGGCGGCGGCGTCGCTTGCCTACGGCGTGCCGGTGGTGGGCGGGCATAGCAATACGCGCAGCGCGCAGCCGCAACTCGCGGTGTCGATCGTGGGCCGGGCGCGCGCGTTGCTGTCGAGCTTCAAGGCGCGCGCAGGCGATCGGCTCGTGATGGCCGTCGATCTGCGAGGCCGCTTCGAAGACCCGTACCCGTTCTGGAACGCCTCGGTCGGCGCGCCGTCGCAGCGCTTGCGCGACGATCTCGAGCTGCTGCCCGCGCTCGCGGAAAGCGGCCTGTGCGATGCCGCGAAGGACATCAGCATGGCCGGCGTGCTGGGCACGTCGTTGATGCTGCTCGAATGTTCGGCGATGGGCGCGCGAATCGATCTCGACGCGATTCCACGACCGCCGGGCGTCGACTTCGAGCGCTGGCTCAGCGCGTTTCCGAGCTTCGGCTTCGTGCTGTCAGTGCGCGCGGAACACGTCGACGAAGTGCTCGCGCGCTTCGTTGCACGCGATCTGGCGTGCGCGGTGATCGGCGAAGTCGATGCGTCGCGCGAAGTGGTGCTCACTCAGCGCGGCGACGCGGCGCTGCTCTGGAATTTCGGCGACGGGCCGTTCATCGGCGCGCCTTCGGGAGCGCGCGCATGAAGACACGTCCCCTTCGAATCGCGCTCTTCACGCATTCGGTGAACCCGCGCGGCGGCGTCGTGCACACGCTCGAACTCGCGCGCGCATTGCATGATGCGGGGCATCGCGTGACGATCTTCGCGCCGTCGGTGGGCGGGGCCGCGATGTTCCGGGCGTCGCCGTGCCGGATCGTGCTCGCTCGGGTCGCTGGCAACGCGAGCGACACGGTATCGATGGTGCGGACGCGTATTGATGCGTTGAAGGCCGCGTTGCTGGCCAGCGATCCGGCGAGCTTCGCCGTTCTCCACGCGCAGGACAGCATCAGCGGCAACGCGCTCGCCGAACTTCGGCATGACGGCGCGATACGCGGGTTCGTGCGAACGGTCCACCATCTCGACGACTTCGCCGTGCCGCGCCTCGCCGAATGGCAGCGGCGCGCGTATGCCGATGCTGACGCCGTTTATTGCGTCAGCGATGCGTGGACGGGCCGGATGCAGCGCGACTTCGGCGTGAACGCGGTGACCGTGACGAACGGCGTCGATTTAACGCGCTTCACGGCAAAACGTGACGCCACCGACACGGCCTTGCTCGCACGATTCGGCATGGTCGGCGCGCCCGTCGTGCTGGCGGTCGGCGGCATCGAGGAACGCAAGAACACACTGCAACTGCTCGAAGCGTTCGCGTTGCTCAGGCAGACGCATGTCGATGCGCAACTCGTCGTGGCGGGCGGCGCGAGTCTTCTGGATCACGACGCCTATGGCCGGCGGTTTTTCGAACGCGCGGCGGCGCTGAACCTTGCGCTTGGCGCGGGCTGTCCGATCGTCGTCACCGGCCCGCTCGACGACGAGGTCATGCCCGCGCTCCTGCGCCGCGCGGATGTCGTCTCGATGGTTTCGTTGCGCGAGGGTTTCGGGCTGGTCGTGCTGGAAGCGCTCGCGTCGGGCGCGCCGGCTGTCGTCTCGCGCATCGCGCCGTTCATCGAGTACCTCGATGAACGCGTCTGCTGCTGGGCGCAGCCTGACGACGCGCATAGCATCGCCGGCGCGTTGCGCCGTTCGCTCGATGCGCGCGGCGGCATCGATTTCGCCCACGCGGTGCCTGAGTTGTTGCAGCGCTTCAGCTGGACCGCGAGCGCCCGCCGTCACATCGCGTTGTACCGGCGGCAACTGCAACCCGCTCCCGTCTGAACCCTTCACTCATCGAGGATACGTCATGCCAGTCATGCACTTCAGGGTCCAGTGGCCCGATGGCACCGAGGCCAACTGCTATTCGCCGTCGACGGTGGTCGGCGAGTTCCTTGCCGCGGGCGAGAGCTATGCATTGAGCGAGTTTGTCGAACGCTCGCGCGAGGCTTTGCAGATCGGCTCCGAGCGCGTGCGCGAGAAATACGGCTTCGCCTGTTCGGCCGCGATGGATCAGCTCGCGCAGATCGAGCAGCAGGCCGAGGCTTTTTCGTCGGACCCGCTGGCGGTCGTGAAGGTCGTCGAACTTTTGTGAAACCTGAATGCGGCGCGCCCATTGACGAAGCAATGGCCGCGCGCCGGAACATTCATACGAAAAGCAGGAAAGAACCATGTCGAACACAACCGTTAGCCCTGGCCCTCAGGCGGCCCATGCGAATCGTCACTACCCGGTCATCGTCGCGGGTGGCGGCCAGGCGGGCCTGTCCATCAGCTACTACCTGAAAGAAGCCGGCATCGATCATCTCGTGCTCGAAAAGCATTCGGTCACGCACACCTGGCGTTCGCAACGCTGGGACGCATTCTGTCTCGTCACGCCGAACTGGCAATGCGCGCTGCCCGGCTACCCGTATCGCGGCGACGATCCGCATGGCTTCATGAAGAAGGATCAGATCATCGCGTATCTGGACGGCTTCATCGCGATGGTCGACGCGCCGGTGCTCGAGCACACCGAGGTCAAACGCGTGAAGCGCGGCGCCGATGGACGCTACAACGTGTCGACCTCGAATGGCGAGTTCACCGCGGATCACGTCGTCGTGGCGTCGGGCGGCTATCACACGCCGATCGTGCCGCGCATGGCCGAGCGCCTGCCCGCCGGGATCGTGCAGATGCAGTCTTCGCACTATCGCAATCCCGAGGTCTTGCCGGACGGCGCAGTGCTCGTCGTCGGCTCGGGGCAATCGGGTGCGCAGATCGCCGAGGATCTGCATCTGGCCGGGCGCAAGGTGTACCTCGCGGTCGGCGAGGCGCCGCGCTGCGCGCGTTTCTATCGCGGACGCGACGTGGTCGACTGGCTCGCCGACATGCACTACTACGACATGCCCGTCGAGCAGCATCCGCTGCGTGAAGGCGTGCGGGACAACACGAACCACTACGTGACCGGCCGCGACGGCGGACGCGACATCGATCTGCGGCGTTTCGCGCTGGAAGGCATGGAGCTGTACGGCCGGCTCGAGGATCTGCGCGACGGCCGCCTGCAGTTCGCACCGAACCTGATCGAGAACCTGGACAGCGCGGACGATACCTACAACCGCATCAACGCGAGCATCGATACGTTCATCGACCGGCACGGCATCGACGCGCCGCGCGAAGCGGCCTATGAGCCGGTATGGCGGCCGGACGGCGAGCGCACCTCGCTCGATCTGGCGGCGAGCGGCATCACGTCGATCATCTGGTGCATCGGCTTCACGCCGGACTTCAGCTGGATCGATGCGCCCGTGTTCAATGGACGCGGCTATCCGGCGCACACGCGGGGCATCACGCCGCAAGCGGGGCTGTATTTCATCGGCTTGCCGTGGCTGCATACGTGGGGGTCGGGGCGCTTCTCGGGCGTCGCGCGCGACGCGGCTTATGTCGTCGACGCCATTCGCGCGTCGCTCGATGCGTCCGACCCGGCAACCGATAGTCTCGCGGCCTGAGCGACCGAAGCCCATGCAGAACACGACGGGACGCTATCGCGCGGGCATGCCGCAATTGAGCTTCACCGGCCTGTCGGAGAACTGGCTGCTGAAGGAATGCGGGCATCGTCATTGGGAGGCGCTGGCCGCGCACACAGGGCGAGCCACGCCGGATTTCAGCGACGACAACGGCGGCCGCTCGTATGCCGCCTTCACCGCGATCCGCCTGCGGGCGCACGGTTTCGATGCCGTGCGCGAGAACGACGAGTTCGACATTCACAGCGCGTTATGCAGGACCGGCCCGGTCCGGCACTTCAGCACACACCGCATCGTGCGTGACGATGCGTCGATCGCGGAGGTGTCGATGTCGTCGACGTTCGTCACGCGCGCCGAAGCGCGCAACAATCGTTCGGTCGCGCGTGCAACGCTTACCGTGCTGGCGGGGGCGGTCAGTCCGGCGCCCGACGAAGCGCTGGCCATGACGCAAACGGGCAAGCGCCTGAGGGCAGGAGACCGGGCCTCATGCGAAGGGCTCGCGCCTGGCGTGCACGAGGCCGCCCGCTTTCTTCCCTGTCCGAACAACGACTTCAATGGCGCGGACTTTCTCTACTTCGCGAGCTTCCAGTCGTTTGTCGATCGCGCCGAATGGCAACGGCACCGGTTTGCGGAGCCGCCCGTGATCGCGAGCCGGTCGCTGCACTTTTATGGCAACGTCAACATCGGTGATGCGTTGAACGTGCATGTGGTCGGCGAACGCGAAAGCGGGCAGGGCATCGTGCATTGGAGCGAAGTGCGACGCGGCAGCGACAACCTGAAGATTGCCGACGTCGTCACGGAAAAACGCTGGAGACAGCGATGAGGTCCGCCGTCAAACGCGAGGCGCCGCTGCGCTTGCAGTCCCGGCCCAGGCCCCGGCGCCGCGCCGTGCCGCTGAAGACGCTTTATACCGCCTCCGACCTCGCTGGCGTCGCGCATCTGAACAGCATGCCTGGCGCCGCGCCGTTCGTGCGCGGTCCATACGCGTCGATGTACACGGCGAAGCCGTGGACGATCCGGCAATACGCGGGCTACGCCGAAGCGGCCGATTCGAACCTCGCGTTTCGCACCGCGCTGGCGGAAGGGGCGCAGGGCTTGTCCGTCGCGTTCGATCTGCCGACCCAGCGCGGCTATGATTCGGACGATCCGCGCACGAGCGCCGAGGTCGGGCTGGCCGGGGTCGCGATCGATACGGTCGAAGACATGGCGCGTCTTTTCGCGGGCATTCCACTCGACCGAACCTCGGTATCGATGACGATGAACGGCGCGGTGCTGCCGGTGCTGGCCGCCTTCATCGTCGCGGCCGAGGAGCGCGGCGTGGCCGCGGCGCAACTGACCGGCACGATTCAGAACGACATTCTCAAAGAGTTCATCGTGCGCAACACCTGCATCTTCGCGCCTGAACCGTCGTTGCGAATCGCCGCCGACGTGGTCGATTATCTCGCGCGACATGCTCCGCGCTTCAACGCGCTATCGGTGTCCGGCTATCACTTTCAGGAGGCCGGCGCCGATCCCGTGCTCGAACTGGCGCTGACGATGGCCCATGCGCGCACCTACATCGAAACGCTTGGCGCGCGAGGCATGAATGCCGACGACGCCTGCGAGCGCATGAGCTTCTTCTTCGGCGTCGGCACGGACTTCTATGTCGAGGTGGCGAAGCTGCGCGCGGCGCGTCTCGTCTGGTCGGAACTCGCGACGCAGTGCGGCGCGGCTTCCGACAAGGCGCGCGCCCTGCGGATGCATTGCCAGACGTCCGGCTGGTCGCTGACCGCGCAGAAGCCGTCGAACAACATCGTGCGCACCACCGTCGAAGCGCTGGCGGCCGTCTTCGGCGGCACGCAGTCGCTGCATACGAACGCCTTTGACGAAGCGCTGGCCTTGCCGTCGGCATCGTCGTCGCGCCTCGCTCGCGACACACAACTCATGCTTCAGCACGAAATGGGACTGTGCGACGTCGTCGATCCGTGGGCCGGTTCGTACATGATGGAAGCGTTGACGGCCGACATCGCGGCGCGCGTGCGTTCGCTGATCGGCGAGATCGACGCGCGCGGCGGCGTCGTGCAAGCGATTCGCTCGGGATGGATTCGCCAACGCATTCACGAATCGGCCGTGACGCTGCAGGCCGAAATCGATAGCGGGCAACGCGTCGTGGTGGGCGTCAACGCGTTCGTTCATGGCGACGCTGAAGAAGCGCCCGAATGTTTCGAACTGGACGGAAAAAAAGTGCGCGGCCACCAGCTCCGTCGCATCGCGGAGGTCAAGCTGCGGCGCGATGCGCAGCATGTGGCGCGTGCGTTGGACGCGCTCGAAACGGCCGCGCGCGCGGGCACGGACAACCTGCTCGCGTTGACGATCCGCTGCATGCGTGCGCGCGCGACAGTCGGCGAATGCACGCGCGCGCTCGAAGCCGTGTGGCCGCGTCATGCGATCGGTTTGCATGCGAGCGCCGGCATCTACGAGGAAACGCTTTCGTCGGATGCAAGGTGGAAAGCTGCCTGCGAACAGGTCGATGAATTGACATCGACGCTGGGGCGCAAGCCCCGCGTGATGATCACGAAGCTCGGACAGGACGGCCACGATCGCGGCGCGCAAGCGGTGGCTGCCGCGTTGATCGATGCGGGCTTCGAGGTCGTGTCCAACGAACTCTTCATCTCGCCCGCGGAAGTTGCGCGGCGCGCGCTGGCGAACGAGGTCGACATGATCGGCGTGTCATCGCTCGCGGGCGCACATGTCGAGTTGACGTCGCAATTGATGCGTGAATTGCGCGCGCGGCATGCCGCGATACCCGTCGTGCTCGGCGGGAATGTTCAGGCCGAAAGCGCGGGGGTGCTGAAAGCGCTGGGTGTCGCCGAATTTTTCCTGCCCGGCACGCGCATGCACGAAATCGTGCTGCGCCTGGTGCGGCTCGTGGCGTGCTGAAGTTCTGACGGGAAGCGGCGACGGCATGACGCGCCGTGAATCGCGCGTCGCCCCACCCCTACCGGATTACTACACGCCAATCGCGGCCGCGGCCTTCGCGACCGCCTTGCCCCATTCTTCAAGACGTGCCGGGTCATAGCGCGATTCCGGCATCGAGATGCAGATGCTCGCCGCTGGCGCGCCGTCTGAATCGATGATCGGCGCGCCGATCGCGCACACCGCGGGACGGTACTGCGAGAGATTCACCGAATAGCCGCGTTGCCGGATGCGCTCGAGTTCCAGCCGTATTTCGGCGGGATCGCATGGCGTTGTTTCACTGAACTTCGGCAGGTCGCGGCTCAGGATTTCGTCGACCTCGGCTTCCTTCATGTACGCCAGTACCGCCAACCCCGTGGCGGTGGCGTGAAACGGGCTCGGATCGCCGATCGGGCTGAACGTGCGCACCGTTTGCGTACAGTCCGCACGATCGATCAGGACCATCGAGTTGGTGCTGTCCGGCACCGACAGATGAACCGTCTCGTTGGTCAGGTCGCGCAACTCGCGCATCGGCTCACGCGCGGCCGCATACAGCGCGCCGCCGCGCAGCGCGGCAGGGCGCACGCCGAGAATTCGCGGCCCCACTTCCCAGCGCGTCAGATCGCCGCTCGACTGACGAAGCCAGCCCGCCTCGTGAAACGTCAGCAGCACGCGCTGCACGCTCGACTTCGGCATATCGAGCTGACGTGCCAGCACGCCCACGCTGACCGGCTGGTTCTTCGACACAGCCTCGAGGATCTCGAGGCTCTTCAACAAACTTTTCATGCAGGTCTCCGATGAAGGACGGCGACGGGCGAGCGCTCGCCCACGCTGCGCTTGCAACGCAAAAAAGCGCGTGTTACTTTTCGTTCACTGTTTGTGGAACGCCGTGCCGTATTGTGGCACACCCTCATCGAGTTGGAAAGCATTGGAGAACGATTACGGCAATGGGACTCTCTTTTCAGCCGCTCGACGCCTTGCCGGTTATCCGGGCTCATGGCGCGCGCATCCCCGCAATCGGCCTCGGCACCTGGCGGTCCACGCATGAGGAAGGCGTGCAAGCGGTGCGCGCGGCGCTCGAAGCGGGCTATCGGCATATCGACACGGCGGCGCGCTACGAGAACGAGCAGGCGGTCGGCCAGGCGCTCGCCGCGAGCGGTCTGCCGCGCGACGAGGTGTTCGTCACGACCAAGGTGTGGCACACCGAATTGCGCGCCGCGGATTTCAGGCGGGCCGCCGAGGCAAGCGTCGCGCGGCTCGGGCTCGATCACGTCGATCTGCTGCTGGTGCATTGGCCCAACCCTGAAGTGCCGCTGGAAGAGACCATCGGCGCGCTGTGCGAAGCGCAGCGCAGCGGCTTGACGCGGCATATCGGCGTATCGAATTTTCCGGTGGCCTTGCTCGATCGCGCAGTCGCGCTCGCCTCGGTGCCGTTGGCCGCCAATCAGTGCGAATACCACCCGTATCTCGACCAGACCCTGGTGCTCGATGCGTGCCGCCGGCATGGCATGGCGCTGATCGCGCACACGCCGCTCGGCAGCGGCAAGCTGCTTGCCGATCCGGTCATCGCGGAGATCGCACGCGAACACGGACGCAAGCCGGCCCAGATCATCTTGCGCTGGCTCATGCAGCAGCCCGGCGTGGCGGCGATTCCCAAGTCGTCGAACCCGGTGCGCATCGGCGAAAACCTTGCGGTATCCGATTTCGAACTCGATGCGAGTTCGATGGCGCGCATCGGCGCGCTGGCTCGCGCCGACGGTCGCGTGAGCCAGCCGGCGTGGCATCCGCGGTGGGACGCTGCGGCCAATTCTTCAGCGGCGGACAAAACATGAACTTCGTCGACACCGACATCGCCATCGACATGAATGCAACCATGCACAGGCGCGGGGAACTCACGCTCGAAACCGACCGGCGGCATCTGATGCATCCCGGCACGCACGCGTCCGACCATGCGTCGGGCGAACTGGATGCGCGGCTGATGACGCGCGCACAGGGCATCCGCATAGAAGATCACGCGGGGCGCTCGTACATCGACGCGTTCGCGGGGCTTTACTGCGTGAACATCGGCTATGGACGCGAGGAAATGGCCGACGCGATCGCCGCCCAGACGCGCCGGCTGTCGTTCTATCACACGTATGCGGGCTTTTCGAACGACCCCGCTGTCGAACTGTCGCGGCGTCTGATCGAAGAGTGGGCGCCGCCCGGCATGAAGAAGGTGTTCTACGGCATGTCGGGCTCGGACGCCAACGAGACGCAGGTGAAGCTCGCCTGGTACTACAACAACGTGCTCGGAAGGCCGCGCAAGAAAAAGATCATCGCGCGGCAGCGCAGTTATCACGGCTCGGGCATCGCGACCGGCAGCCTGACCGGGCAGCCGAAGTTTCACGCCGGTTTCGATCTGCCCATGCCGCAGGTGCTGCACACGGCGAGCCCCGACTTCTATCGCGACGCACGCCCCGGCGCGAGCGAGGCGGAGTTCGTCGCGGATTGCGTCGAGCACCTGGAGCAACTGATCGCCCGTGAGGGCGCCGACACGATCGCCGCGTTTTTCGGCGAGCCGGTGATGGGCTCGGGCGGCATCGTGCCGCCGCCGTCGGGTTATTGGCCCGCGATTCAGGCGGTGCTCGAGCGTCACGACATTCTCTTCGCGGTCGATGAAGTGGTGTGCGGTTTCGGTCGCCTCGGTTCGCGCACGGGCAGCGAGCACTACGGCCTCGCGCCGGATCTCATGTCGGTGGCGAAAGGACTGACGAGCGGGTATCTGCCGCTGTCCGGCGTGATCGTCAGCGAGCGCGTGTGGGATGTGATCGAGCGCGGCTCGCGCGAGCAGGGCGCGATGAATCACGGCTGGACTTACTCCGGCCACCCGGTGTGCGCGGCGGCGGCATTGACGAACCTCGACATCATCGAGCGCGAGCAGTTGGTGAGCAATGCCGCGGAGGTCGGCGCCTATTTCCAGGCGCGTCTGCATGAGGCGTTCGACGCGCATCCGCTGGTCGGCAACGTGAGGGGCGTGGGCATGCTCGCCGCGCTCGAACTGATGGCCGGCAAGACTGAACGACGGCCATTTCCGGCCGCGGCGAAGGCGAGCCAACGGGTGGCGCAGGCGGCGCTCGCGCGCGGTTTGATCGTGCGCGCGCTGGGCACGAACGACATTGTCGGCTTTGCGCCGCCGCTCATCGCCACGCGCGCCGACATCGACGAGATCGTTGCTATCGCACGCCATGCGCTGCACGACGCGAGCGACGCGTTATCGGCGCCATGACCCGCGAGGCCCGAGACCGCGACCGACGGCTCGCGGAAGCCGCTGGTTTTTTCACGCCCTCGCTGAGTCCGGCGAGCGGGGCTATTCAATCCAACCAGGGACTCGACCGTGTCCATGCGCAACGACGTTTTTTCCCTCGATTTCACCGACACGCCGTACTGGTGGCAAGACTGGCGTCCGCATGACGAACTGATGTCGGAGGTGCCCCGCGAGGTGGACGTCGCGATTGTCGGCGCCGGTT
>Ga0182007_10000656_pt1 | contig 19842 bp, 13 predicted proteins | sample Sormic07211113_1_FD_123023 | JGI IMG/M metagenome (GOLD analysis project Ga0182007, IMG submission 123023) | Rhizosphere microbial communities from Sorghum bicolor, Mead, Nebraska, USA - 072115-113_1 MetaG | ecosystem: Host-associated > Plants > Roots > Rhizosphere | place: USA: Nebraska... | reverse complement strand
CCCTTGGGCAGGCCGGTGGTGCCGGAGGAGAAGACGACCCACAGGGGGTGGTCGAACGGCACCGCGGTAAAGGTGAGTTCCTCGGTGCGCGTCGCCGTGTCCCCCCAGGGGAGGACCAGCGACGGGTAGGGGGTCGAAAGCTCGGTCAGGCCCATGTGGTCGACCAGCACGGTGGCCTTCACCGTCGGCAGGGCGCGGGCAAGTTCGAGGGTGGCCTCGCGGCGGTCGTGCGTGGTGCCGTTGAACAGGTAGCCGTCGGCGGCGATCAGCACGGTGGGTTCGAGCTGGGCGAAGCGGTCGGCGGCGGCCTTCGGGGCGTACTCCTGTCCGCACGCCGACCACACCGCCCCCAGGCTCGCGGTGGCCAGGAACGCGATGATCGCGTGCGGGGTGTTGGGCAGGTAGCCGACGACTCGGTCGCCCCGGCCCACGCCCAGCTCGCGCAGGGTCGCGGCGACCGACGCGACCTGGGAGCGCAGGCGGCCTCCGGTCACCTCGTACCCGGAGCCCGTCTCGTCGAGGGCGACGATCACCGAGCCGTCGTCTGTGAGGTTGCGCAGGACGTGGTGGGCGTAGTTCAGGGTGGCGCCGGTGAACCAGCGGGCCCCGGGCATCCGTTCCTCGGCCAGCACCCGCTCGTACGGGGTCTCCGCGTCGATGTCGAAGTACTCCCACACCGCGCCCCAGAAGCCCTCCAGGTCGGTGACCGACCACCGGTGCAGGGCGGAGTAGTCGCAGAGGTCGGCTTCCACGCCCCGGTGCCGGGCGGCCCAGCGGCCGAAGTCGGCGATCCGGCTCCCGGCAGCGGCTTCTGGGTCCGGGGTCCAGAAGGGGCGGGCGTACGGCGTGGTCATCGCGCGGAACTCCTCGACGGTGGTGCGGATACGGGCTGTTCGACGGGCCCGTGGGTGGTGCACAGCAGGGGCGCCCAGACGGCGGCGCCGGTTGAATCGCCGCCGTCTGGCGGGACGACGCCCATCACGCGTCCATCACGACATCGGGGCGCAGCAGAACGGCGTCGGCGGTGCTGCGTAGGGGGTTCCCGGAGCGACCAAGGTGTTCGCCGCGCAAGGCGCCCCGCTCGCTGTGGAGATCCTTGTGGGGTGTCGCGACGGCGGCTTGGGCCACGCGTGTTTCAGCCATGGTGCCCTCCGAACCAACACCGTGATGAGCAAATAGTCATCACTGACCTGATCCTCGTCAATAGATCAGACTCGAAGAGGTGATGATTCAATCAGAGATGTGGCAGTGGGCAGTTTCGCAGTTACCCTCAGTTCATATCCTCGTCGGCCCCCCGCCCGGCGACCGCTCCTTGACGGACGCCCTGGAGGGAATTCGGCCAAGCCTTGGACGAGCGTCTGACCGGGATCGACGACCACCGGCGCCGGAGAGTCAGGTGCTCCGCGCCCCGGTGCGGGAACCCGCCGCGGCGTCCTGCGACGCACCCTCGGGGCGGAAGCTGGCCGAGCCGCCCGAGAAGCGGGCGGTGAGACCGTCGGCCGTGGTCGTGACCGAGCGAAGCTGCAGGCCGTCGGGGATGTCCGCAGCTGGATCGGCTGCCCGAAGACCTTGTCGACCAGTGTGTCCGCGGCGCCGGGCAGCGCACCGCCGGCGACCTCGAAGTCCCTGAGGGCGATGCGGTTGCCGGAGGCCACCGTGACGGTCGTCGTCACTGGGACCTCTTTCCCGAGGGGCAGCAGGACGGCCGCGCTCACCTACCCGGGCGACCGCCCTCGGAGATCTCCAGGTCGAAGGCGTTCGACATGTCCGGATACGACAGGAAGGCGGTCACCTCGTCGTCGTGCCTGCGCTGGGGCGCGGACATGGGGGGTGCTCTCCTTCAGTGGGCGGAGGGGGAGCGCAGTGATATTTGCACATCGACGGGCAATAAACTACTCTACTCGTCGATACGCAGGTAATCCTTTGCCCGGGAGCCCCTTTGCCCTTTCTGCCACGACACCCGTCGAGAAGATGACAGGGCCGTACGCACGGCGCTGGTCGGCATTGATCGTGCTCTGCCTGAGCCTGCTGATCGTCGTCATGAGCTCCTTCCCCCAGCCGGAACAGCGGGTCGGCGGCGCCAACGACACCTCGGTGGAACTGGGCGGCTCCCTCGGCATCGCGCCGCTGGGCTCCCTGGTCGGCACGGGGTACCGGGACAGGCTGACCGACCTGGTCACCTGGGACCCCGAGGGTGGGACGCAGCGGGCGCGGGCGCTGGTCGATGCCGTGCAGGAAGCCTTCGCCCACGGCATCGTCCAGACCAGCCTGATCGGCGGGATCATCATGATCGCCGGGACGATGATCGTCCTCGCGGTGCTGCCCGGTCGCCGTTACGCGGACAAGCGCCGGCCGAAGGATGGGCGGGATATGCGGGAGATGCGGGAGATGCGGGACACAGGGGACGCACAGGACGCGGACGAGGCGCGCAGGGGCGCCGCCTGAGAGGCCGCCACCCCAGAGCGGGCCGTGCCATGAGCGGCGCACGGCCCCGGACGGTGCCGGGAGGGGACGCCCGGCACCGTCCTTCTTCACCGCTCGTCGCGTCCGACGCGGCGGTGCGAGTCCTTGACGCCCGTCCGGCCCGCGGATCCCGGCCTCGACCGCCGAGGCGTACGGCGATGCCACTCCGTGCCGGAACGCCGGACTCCAGGCCTGTCATCGGCCCGTGGGCCATGGTGGGTGTCGCCCACGGGCCCCTTCGTCCGGCACGGCCGGATCGCGGCGTCGCTCACCCCTGCTTCCTCCGCCGACCGCGAACCGCCTGGCGTCCCGTTCGCCGGTCCCGCGCCCGCGAAGGCACGGGCCTGGTCATGAGCCGGCGGCAGGCAAGGCGGACAAGAAGGACCGCGCCGACCGGGGCGGGGAGTACGGCCGGGTCGAGCAGCCCGCCGCGGGTACGAAACCGCGTCGGCACCCTCGGAGCCCCGGCCTGACCAAGATCACGGGCTTGGCGTTACTGCCGTTCCGCTGATCCCCAGGGCCGAAGCAGACGCCTGCCCCCGTCGAGCATCACCCCAGGACCGTCGGAACCGGCAGCAGCTAAGGTGTCGGAGCCTCCGTGGCGCCGCCCGGGTCGCCGCTCGTGTCAGCACCCGCCCCCGCGTCCCCGTCCGACGGGTCGCCGGTGGCGTCCTGGGTGATGACGACCACGGTGCTTCCCGCCTCCACCTCGCTTCCCGCCGTGGGGGTGCTCGACGTCACCACCGCGTCGGACGCCTGGGAGTACCCGGTGGCGACACCGACCTGGAGGCCGAGCGCACTCAGTTCGTCCTGGGCGTCGGAAAGGGTCTTGCCGACGATGTCGGTGGGGATCACCACGGTCTGCACGGACTTGGCGACCTTGACGTCGATCGCCGTACCCGGCGCGACCTCTTCGCCGGAGACGGCGCTCTGCTCGACCACGGTTCCGGACTCGGCGCTGCTCTCGACCCCGGTCGTGCTCCCCAGCTTCAGGTTCCGCTCCGCCAGCAGCTTCCGGGCCTCGCTCACCGTGCTGCCGGTGAGGTCCGGGACGGTGACCTGCTCCGCCTCCTTGGCCACCGTGAGGGTGACCTCGGTGCCCTTCTCCACCTGCTCGCCGCCGTCCGGGTCCTGCTTGAGGACGGTGCCGGGGCGCTCCTCGGAGTCGACGTGCCGCAGTGTCACCTCGAAGCCCTTGGCCTCCAGGATCCGGGACGCGTCGTCCTGGTCCTTGTCCGTCACGTCCGGCACCTCGATCTTGGGCGCACCGGTGGAGACGGTGACCGAGACCGCCTCACCCTTGGCGATTCTCCCCTCCAGCGGGCTCTGTTCGCAGACGTGCCCCGTCGGCTGGTCGGCGCAAGGCTCCCGCTTGGAGACGGTGACGGTGAGGTCGACGTTCTCCGCCGTGGTCCGGGCCTGATCCAGGGTCTGGCCCACGAGGGAGGGCACATCGACCTTGCCGTCGTCGGCCGTACCACGCCCGAACATGAGCCAGCCCACCACCAGTGCCAGGACGACGACCGCTACACCCGCCGCGATCAGCGGAGCGATTCCCCGGCCACGGCCGCTCTCCTCCTGCTCGGCATCGTCGTACGGGAAGTCCGTCTCTTCCCGCGGGGGTTCGGCGCCCGAGACCAGAATTCCCGTACCGAGGTACGCCTCGATGTCGGCGAGCATGTGCTCCGCGGACTGGTAGCGGTACGCGGGGTCCTTCTCCAGGGCGCGCAGGACGATCGCGTCCACCTGCGGGCTGACCTCGGGGTTGTAGAGGCTCGGCGGGCGCGGGGGCTCCTGGATGTGCTGGTACATCACCGCCATCGGCGTCTCACCGGTGAACGGCGTGCGGAAGGTCAGCAGTTCGTACAGCAGGCAGCCGGTGGAGTACAGGTCGGAACGGGCGTCGATCTCCCGCCCCATCGCCTGTTCCGGCGAGAGGTACTGGGCGGTCCCGATCACGACGGACGTCTGCGTCATGCCCACGTCCCGCGCGTCCCGGGCGATCCCGAAGTCCATGACCTTGACGTCTCCGGCCCAGGTCAGCATGACGTTGGCCGGCTTGATGTCCCGGTGCACGATGCCGTGCTCATGGGAGTGGCCGAGGGCGCGCAGGACCCCGGCGGTCACGTCCAGGGCGCGCTCGACGGTCAGCGGCATCCCGGAGTACAGGGAGTCCCCCAGCGTCATGCCGTCGACGTACTCCATGACGAGGTACGGGAGTTGGGCCCCGTACGTCATGTCCTCGCCCGTGTCGTACACCGCTGCGATGGCGGGGTGGTTGAGCGACGCGGTGGACTGCGCCTCCCGCCGGAACCGTTGCTGAAGCGTCGGGTCGTGTGCGAGGTCGCCGCGCAGGGTCTTCACGGCCACGCCGCGGTCGAGCAGGAGGTCGTGCGCGAGGTGCACCTCGGCCATGCCGCCGGTGCCGAGCGGGCGGCGCAGCTCGTACCGGCCGCCGAGGAGGGTCGCCGGGTGCCCCTGGTGGGCAAGGGGCAGGTCGTCTGGTCCGCCGAGGTTCACTGCGCTACTCCACAGAGGGTCGGAAGTGGGGGTCCGCAGGCATGGCGCCGCAGCGCGCAACCCACGAAGCCAGGAGCACAGGAAAGATAGTTGCACAGTGGCGAGCAAGTATGTTGCCCGTGAGGAGCTGTAGACGTGAGAGGCCCGTCACGGTGCGGTCAGGGCCGGTGTCCGGAACTCCGCCTGCGCGGCATGACGTCCCTCAGGCTCAGGTACGACGACTCAGCCGTCGGTCCGAGGCTGCGCCGCCACGGTCGAGGCGACCTCCTCGACCACGGCATGCGACCGCTCCTCGGACACCCCGGCCGGGATGAGTGTGACGACGGCGACCTGGGGCCCGCCGTCGTCCTGGAGCGCACCGGTGTTGACCGCCTCCAGCAGCGCGACGGTCATCGCCTCCAGCCCGGCGCTCAACACGGCAGCCGGGAGGTGCGTGTGGAAGACGCCGTCCCGCTGCCCGCGCTCCAGGACGGCCGTGATCTCCTCGCGGGCCGGTGCCAGCACCTCGGCGACTCGTTCCGTGCCGAGATCACGGTTGGCCAGCGCCAGGAGCAGACGGTACCGGTCCCCTACGGGCCACATCGAGAGCACGAGCTGAGCGAGGCCCTGCTCGGCGGACTGCGCCTGCGCACGCTCGGCACCGGCCTCCATCGCCGACCGCGGCGTTTCGGAGGCTTCCTCGGCGAGGGCGTCCAGAAGCGCCGCGCGCCCGGGGAAGTGCCCGAACAGAGTGCGTCGTACGACACCCGCGGCTCGCGCCGGCTCCTCCAGCGTGACATCCGGATTCCGCCCCAGCTCCTGACGAGCCGTGGCCAGGATGCGCGCCCGGTTCGCCCGCGAGTTGCGACGCAACGGCTGACGGGCGACGGGCTTGGACACGGACCTCGATGGGGCAGTACGGAGAGGAGCGGACGCGGCGGAGCGAAGGGCCGGGCATTCTCGCACGAAGGGCCGTCACACCATCCGGACCTGATCCGATCCGGATGGAGGCGTGAACGACGGGAGAAGGCGTCCGGAGCGGTCCCTACGGCCGTTCGGCCGCCAGCAGGGCCGGGAACGCCTCGTGCAGGGCCTCGCGCCAGTCCCGGATCGGCTCGATGCCGACGGCGGTCCAGCGGTCGTGGCCGAGGACGCTGTAGGCGGGCCGGGGGGCCGGACGGACGAAGGCGGCGCTGGTGGTCGGACGGACCCGCTCGGGGTCCGCGCCGAGCAGCCGGAAGATCTCCCGGGTGAGCCCGAACCAGGTGGTCTCGCCGCCGCTGGTGCCGTGGTGGACACCCGCCGGAGCGGTACCGGCCAGCGCCGCGCGCCCGAGGCGGACCAGCCGGTCGGCGAGGTCGACGGTCCAGGTGGGCTGGCCGCGCTGGTCGTCGACCACGTCGAGGGTGTCCTTGACGCTCTCCAACTTGATCATCGTGCGGACGAAATTGCCGCCGCCCGCGCCGTACAGCCATGCCGTGCGCACCACGTGGCCCGCGTCCGGGAGCGCGGTGAGAACAGCCTGCTCACCGGCCAGCTTGGTGCGACCGTAGGCGCTCCGTGGAGCCGTCGGGGCGTCCTCGGGGTACGGAGAGGTGCCGTCGCCCGCGAAGACGTAGTCCGTGGAGACCTGGAGCAGCCTGGCGCCGGTCTTGGCGCAAGCCGCTGCCAGGTTCCGGGGACCGTCGCCGTTGATCCGCAGGGCCTCGGCCTCTTGGGTCTCCGCGTCGTCGACGGCCGTCCACGCGGCGCAGTTGACGACCACATCGGGCTGGTGCTCGGCGACGGCCTCGTGCACCGCCTCCGGGTCCGTGATGTCGAGGTCCCCTCGGGCCAGGCCCACACTCTGCTCGCCGTCGGCCGCCAGGCGGGCCAGCAGGTCCTTGCCGAGCATGCCGCCCGCACCCGTGATCAGCCAGGTGGAAGTCACAGCGCCGCGCGCTCCTTCAGGGGCTCCCACCAGGCGCGGTTCTCGCGGTACCAGGTGACCGTCTCGGCGAGGCCGGTGGCGAAGTCCTTGCGGGGCTCGTAGCCCAGCTCCGTGCGGATCTTGGTGCAGTCCACGGAGTAGCGGCGGTCGTGGCCCTTGCGGTCCTGGACGTACTCGACGCTCTCGTCCCAGTCCGCGCCGCACGCCTCAAGGAGCAGCGCGGTGAGCTCCTTGTTGGAGAGCTCGGTGCCGCCGCCGATGTTGTAGACCTCACCGGCGCGGCCCTTGGTGCGCACCAGGTCGATGCCCTGGATGTGGTCGTCGATGTGCAGCCAGTCGCGGACGTTGCCGCCGTCGCCGTAGAGCGGGACCTTCTTGCCGTCCAGCAGGTTCGTGATGAACAGCGGGATGACCTTCTCGGGGAAGTGGTGGTGCCCGTAGTTGTTGGAGCAGCGGGTCACCCGCACGTCGAGGCCGTGGGTGCGGTGGTACGACAGGGCGATCAGGTCGCTGGACGCCTTGGCGGAGGAATACGGCGAGTTGGGCTGCAGCGGGTGCGTCTCGGGCCAGGAGCCCTCGTCGATGGAGCCGTAGACCTCGTCGGTGGAGATGTGCACGAAGGTCTTGATCCCGGCCCGGTGCGCGGCGTCGATCAGGGTGTGGGTGCCGACCACGTTGGTGCGGACGAACTCGGCGCCGCCGTCGATGGAGCGGTCCACGTGGGACTCGGCCGCGAAGTGCACCACCTCGTCGTGCTCGGCCATCAGCTTCCCGACCAGCTCGGGGTCGCAGATGTCGCCCTGGACGAAGGCGAAGCCCGGGTGGTCGCGCACCTCGTCGAGGTTGGCCGGGTTGCCCGCGTAGGTGAGCTTGTCCAGGACGGTTATCGCCACGTCGCCCGGGCCCTCGGGGCCGAGCAGCGTACGCACGTAGTGGGAGCCGATGAAGCCGGCGCCGCCGGTCACCAGGATCCGGGTCGGGCGGGCGGGAGAGGAGGGGGTGGTCATGACGAGATCTGCACCTTGCTGTGGTCGCCGAGGACGAGACGGTGGGCTGCGGGGTTGCGGGGCGCGGGGGTGACCTCGACGTTGCGGCCGATGAGCGAGGTCTCCACGCGCCGCACGCCGGTGATGGAGGAGTCGCGCAGGACGATGGAGTACTCGACCTCGCTGTCGTCGATCCGGCAGTCCTCGGAGATGGAGGTGAAGGGGCCGATGTACGAGTCGCTGATCACCGAGCCGGGGCCGATGATCGCGGGGCCGACGATGCGCGAGCCGCGGACCTCGGCGCCGGCGTCGATGCGCACCCGGCCGATGATCTCGCTGGCCGCGTCGACCGTGCCCTCGACGGCGGGCTCCAGCGTCTCCAGGACGGAGCGGTTGACCTCCAGCATGTCGGCGACGTTCCCGGTGTCCTTCCAGTAACCGGAGATCGTCGTCGAGCGGACGTCCTTGTCCTGGTCGATCAGCCACTGGATGGCGTGGGTGATCTCCAGCTCGCCGCGCCAGGACGGCTCGATGCTGCGGACGGCCTCGTGGATGGCGGGTGTGAAGAGATACACACCGACCAGCGCGAGGTCGCTCTTGGGCTCCTTCGGCTTCTCCTCCAGCCCCTTGACGCGGCCGCTCTCGTCGAGCTCGGCGACACCGAAGGACGTCGGGTTGGGCACCCGGGTCAACAGGATCTGGGCGTCGGGACGTTCCGTACGGAACTCGTCGACGAGGCCGGTGATCCCACCGACGATGAAGTTGTCGCCGAGGTACATCACGAAGTCGTCGTCGGCCAGGAATTCGCGGGCGATGAGCACCGCGTGGGCCAGGCCGAGCGGCTGGTCCTGGGGAATGTAGGTGACGTTGATCCCGAGTTTCGAGCCGTCGCCCACGGCCTCCCGGATCTCCTCGGCGGTGTCGCCGACGATGATCCCGACGTCCGTGATGCCGGCGTCGGCGATCGCCTCCAGCCCGTAGAACAGCACGGGCTTGTTGGCGACGGGCACCAGCTGCTTGGCCGATGTGTGGGTTATCGGACGCAGGCGGGTGCCCGAGCCACCGGAGAGAACGAGAGCCTTCATGCGGCGCATCCTAACCGGGGTCCGGGTCAAGCACCTCTCCGTGCGTTCCATCACAGTTGGCCAAACCATTGCGCGGGCTTTGTGATCCGTTCGTGGCCGCGCTACCCGCTTGACGTGACCACGGTGTGACCGTCACGCGTTAGCCTTGTCCGTCAGCGAGCGGCGTCGTGCGCCGGGTCATGACGTAATGACTCCCGAAGACTGAAGCGGAAGAAGAGACATGCCCATCAAGGTGAGCGTGGTGATCCCGGTCTACAACCCGGGCAAGTACATCGAGGACTGCATCTCCTCTCTTCTGCGCCAGAGCCTGCCGGACGACGAGTACGAAGCGATCTTCGTCGACGACGGTTCCACCGACGAGACGCCCGAGCGCCTCGACCGGCTCGCCGCCGAGTACCCCCACATGCACGTCATCCACCAGGAGGGGTCCGGCTGGTCCGGCAAGCCGCGCAACGTCGGCATCGCCGCGGCCAAGGGCGAGTTCATCCAGTTCGTGGACAACGACGACTGGCTGGGCGACGAAGCGCTCGAGCGCATGTACAACTACGGCGTGGCGAACGGCGCCGACGTGATCGTCGGCAAGATGGCCGGAAAGGGCCGCCCGGTCCCGCTGGAGCTGTTCCGCAAGAACCGCCCGCACGCGAACGTCGAGAACGCCCCGCTGATCGACAGCCTCACCCCGCACAAGATGTTCCGCAAGGCGTTCCTGGACAAGTACGACCTCCGCTACATGGAGGGACGCCGGCGCCTCGAGGACCACGTCTTCGTCACCGAGGCCTATCTGCGGGCCGAGAACGTCTCCGTGCTCAGCGACTACCTGTGCTACTACCACGTCAAGCGCGAGGACGCGTCCAACGCGGGCTTCCAGCGCTTCGACCCGGTCGGCTACTTCAAGAACCTCCGCGAGGCCCTCGACGTCGTCGAGCGGCTCACCGAGCCCGGCCCGCTGCGCGACCGCCTCTTCCGCCGCTGGCTGCGCAACGAGATGGTCGAGCGGATGCGCGGACAGCGTCTGCTGAAGCTGCCGGAGGACTACCGCCAGGAGCTGTTCGACGAGATCCACAAGGTGGTCGTCGAGCGCTTCGGCCCCGGTGTCGCGGCCGGTCTGCAGCCCACGCAGCAGATCGTCGCCGGCCTGATCGCGGCGAACCGGCTCGCCGACGTCGAGGAGTTCGCCCAGTGGGAGTCGGGGATCAAGCCCTCCGGCGCCCTGGAGACCCTCGGCTGGGAGGACGGCAAGCTGTCGATCGGCTTCACCGCCGAGTACAGGTCGGCCGGCGAGCCCGTCACCTTCCGGGCCGACGGCGACAAGGACCTGCTCGTCCCGCCGCTGCCGCAGACCAGCCTGGACGCCATCGCCCTGCTCGGCGCGGACACCTCCGCCCCGCTGGCGAAGTCCAAGGTGGACCTCGTCGTACGTGAGCGCTCCACGGCCGCGGAGTTCTTCCAGCCCGTCGAGCTGACCCGGGAGAAGGTCGCCGTGGAGGGCCGGGAGGGCTACTTCCGCCAGATCCTGCGCGCCACCTCCGAGGTCGACCCGCTGACGGCGGCGAACGGCGGCGGACTGGACGCGGGCATCTGGGACGTCCTCATCCGCATCAGCTCCTGCGGCTGGACCAAGGAGACCCGCCTCGGCTCCGTGCGCGGCGAGGAGGCGGGCAGCGGGCGCCGCGCCGCCGTCCTCGGCTCCCCGGCCCGTCTGGTCCTGCCGTACTGGACCGACCCGCACGGCAACCTCTCGCTCGACGTCGGCCAGAAGACCAACCGGATCTCCTACGAGTTCGCCGGCCTCGCTCCCGCCGACGTCACGGTGTCGACGGACCCCGGCCGCCTCTCCCTCGTGCTGCCCTTCCACGTCCCGGGCGAGAGCGCGGCGACCGTCCGGCTGAAGAACGCCTCGGCGTCCCGCTCGGTCGACCTCACCGCCACGCTCGACGCCCGCGGCTCCGACCGGGCCGAGCTGAGCGCCGCCCTTCCGCTCGACGAGCTGACGGACGGCCAGTGGCGCCTGGAGCTGACCGTGCCCGCCACCGGGGGCGGCAAGCCGGTGGCCCTTCCGCTGGTGCTCGACGTGTCCGCGAGCGGGGGCGTCGTGGTCAAGCAGCTCGCCGCCGCTGCCGCCGACCTGGCCGCCACGGCCCCCGCGCGCCGCAAGCCCGCCGGCCGCCCCGCGGAGCCGACGCTCCTGCGCCGCGCCGCGGGCAAGCTCCGCCGGGCCATGAAGAAGTAACCGAACCACGCGAGGCAAGGATCAAACGTGCGACCACTGGGAATTGAGGGCGCCTGGGTGCTGGAGCCCAAGGTCTTCCCCGACGACCGAGGCAGCTTCCACGAGTGGTTCCGCGGAGCGGCGTTCCGCGAGGCGACCGGCCAGGACCTCACCCTCGCGCAGGCCAACTGCTCCGTCTCCAAGCGGGGCACCCTGCGCGGCATCCACTTCGCCGACGTCCCGCCCAGCCAGGCCAAGTACGTCAAGTGCGTGCGCGGCGCGGTCATCGACGTCATCGTCGACATCCGCGTCGGCTCACCGACGTACAAGCAGTGGGAGGCCGTCCGGCTCGACGACGAGACCCACCACGCGGTCTATCTGTCCGAGGGCCTCGGGCACGCCTTCTTCGCCCTGACGGACGACGCGACCGTCGTCTACCTCTGTTCCGAGGGCTACGCCCCCGAACGTGAGCACGGTATCCACCCGCTCGACCCGGACCTCGCCATCGAATGGCCGGCCGGCATCGAGCCGCTGCTGTCGCCGAAGGACGAGGTCGCGCCCACACTGGCCGAGGCGGAGGCACAGGGTCTGCTCCCCGCGTACGAGGACTGCGTCGCCTTCCGTAGGACACTCCGCGGCGAGTGATCGGCAGCAGATGTCTAGGACGGGCCCTTACGTGGAAACACGCAAAGGGCCCGGGTCTTTTTCCCTTTAGCACCCTTTGGGGAACGCGAAAGGGCCGGTAGCCCTCCTCCTGGGTGACGGAAAGACCACGGGCTAGGAAACCGGGGACTGAGTGGCATGGGCTTGACCAGCGAGACGACTGTGTACGTGATGGCGGCGGTGGCCGCCATTTGTGTGGCGCTGTTGGTCTGGTTGTGGCCACGGCTTGCGAAGCAGGGTGTGTGGCAGGTGCTCGGACGGCTGGCGGCCGTCGGAGTGACCCAGCTGACGATCATCGCGACGTTCGCCTGCTGGCTGAACTCGTCGTACCAGTTCTTCGGATCCTGGGGCGAGCTCTTCGGCAACGTCGACACCGCGCCCGTCGGTGTCACCCAGGCGTCCGGGAACAACGGCGACGCCGGTGTGACCGGTATCTCCGTGAAGGGCGCGCTGATACAGCCCGCCGGCAACGAACAGCTCAACCGCGTCAGCGGGCTGCCCACCGGCGACCCGGCGGTCAACGGCAAGGTCGAGTCCGTGAAGGTCATCGGCCGCCGTACGGGCGTGGTCGACCCCGCCTTCGTCTATCTGCCGCCGCAGTACTTCCAGAAGGCGTACCACCGCCAGCGCTTCCCGGTGATCGTCGCGCTCAGCGGATACCCCGGCTCCATCTTCAACCTCGCGCAGTACCTGCGGGTGTCGCAGACCGCCGGAGAGCTGCAGAAGAGCGGCCAGATGCAGCCCACCATCATGGTGATGATCCGGCCGACGATCGCTCCGCCGCGCGACACCGAGTGCGTGAACGTCCCGGGCGGACCGCAGACCGAGACCTTCCTGGCCAAGGACCTTCCGGACGCCCTGAAGGCCTCCTACCGGGTGGGCCACGACGCCACCGCCTGGGGCGTCATGGGCTACTCGTCCGGCGGCACCTGCGCGCTGCAGCTGACGATGCGCAACCCGAACGTGTACACGACGGCCGGCGCCCTCTCGCCCGACTACAAGATCAAGGACGACGCCACCACCGGCAACCTCTTCGGCAGTGGTCTCGGCCGGGTCAACCGGGTCAACGGGCACGACCTGATGTGGCGGCTCAAGCACCTGCCGGCGCCCCAGGTCTCCGTCCTGGTCGCCGACAGCAAGCACGGTGAGAAGGGCTACCCGCAGACCCTGGCCTTCATCAAGGCCGTGAAGGCGCCCATGCGCGTGGTGTCGATCCTGCCGGACAAGGGCAGCCACAACTTCCCGACCTGGGTGCGGGAGATGCCGGCGACCCTGAAGTGGATGAACCAGCAGCTGACCTTCCCGCAGGACGTCGTGCCCCGGCACCTCAAGAAGCCGCACAGCACGGTCCGCGCGTCGGGCGCCGAGCCCTCCGAGCCGGCCACCAAGCGCAGGTGAGGGAGGGCCGCCAGGCCCTCCGAGGGATGCGCGGCAGGTCCGCCTAGCGCTTCGGCACGTGGATGTCCACGCTGCTCAGCGTCTGCGGCCGGTCCGTGAAGACCCTCAGCCGTACCCGCAGACGGTTCCGGTGGGGGAGGGCGTAGCGCCCGCCGCTCGGCACGAGGACGTACCGCGCCGACTGGTGCGGGCGCAGCACGGCCGGGCCGCCGCGCACCGTCCAGTACGCGGAGGTGCTCTCCCCGGTGCTGGAGGCGAAGTGCGGGGTCAGCGCCGTGTCACCGGTGTTCGTCGCCCGCACGGTGAGCCCGTCGATCCCGCCGCGGTCGCCCCGTACGTCGCTGACCACCAGCCGGATCGGCGGCCCGCTCGCGGCGGCGACGGCCACGGAGCCGGCGGCCGGTGCCAGCACCGCCGCCGCCACGGCCACGCCGACCGCCCGCCGCCGGCCCAGCGGCAGCCGCGGCTGCCAGGCCGAGGCGAAGGCGGACGTGGTTGCGGTGGCCGCGCCCGCGACCCACAGCGGGGTCATCATCAGGTAGTACCCGTCCTGAGACCGCGTGGCCAGGTAGAAGGCACACCACGGCAGTACGACGGCGGCCGGACCCAACCGCCGCACGAAGAGCGCGAACAGCAGGAGCAGCCCGGCGGCCATCAGCATGCTGGCGTAGGAGTAGAAGTCCAGCCGGCTGCTGCCCTCGGAGAAGTAGTACGACAGGCCCATGAGCCCTTGGCCGTGGGGCACCCCGTGCTGGGTGAACGGCAGGGCCAGGCCGGAGAGCCAGGCCCGCGGGCCCTGCGCGATGAAGTAGGCGTTGGCGGCCAGGGCCACGACGGCGGCGACCGCGGTGAACCGGGCGACCACGCCCAGAGCGGCGCGCGCGGGCAGCTCACCGCGCCGCACCGCGTACACGCCCACGAGCAGGAACGGCGTCAGGAACCAGGGCAGCTGGTGCGTCGCGCACGCGGCCCCGAGGAGCCCGGCGCGCACCAGGTCGGAGCGGCGCAGCCGCCCCCCGGCGCCGATCGAGGGCCAGCGGATCACCACCGGGATCAGCAGCGCGAGCGCCGTGATCGCCGGGTAGCCCATCGCCGCGTACCCCTTGAGCATGGGGAAGCCCAGGCAGACCACCGTCGCCGCCGACCGCCACGGCGTCGGCAGCAGGACCCACAGGGTCACGGCGCCGGCGATCAGCAGGAGCGTCGGGACGAGCGTGGCCGCCTTGGCGCCGATCAGCGCGTACACCGGGGCGTTGAACAGCAGCGCCAGCGGCGGATACGCGAACGAGTAGTCCGCGCCGCCCGCCATCGTCTTGGTGACGCCGACGTGGTGCCGCTCGAACACCCAGGGCCACTCGTGCCCGTACACCCCGTGACCGTGCACCAGCTCGTGCGTGGCCTGGGTCATCAGCACCGTCTCGTCGTTCATCGCGCCGCTGAGGGCGTACGAGCACAGCGCCAGCGCGATGCCGAGCAGCAGCGCTCCCGCGTCCACGCGCACGAGGGCGCGGCGGCTGCGGACGGCCAGGGCGAGGATCCCGAGCGTCAGGATCCCGGCGTAACCGAGGGTGATGAGCCCCCCGATCAGCGGCCGTGTCGCGATCGCGCTGGTCCAGTCGGAACGGGTGCCGACGAACAGGCTGATGACGGCGAGCAGGGTGATCGCTCGGTGCAGCGGTGCCGGGTCGGCCGGTGACGACGGCCCCGGACGGTCGGACACGGCGTCGGGGACGGGGACGGTGGCGGCGGCATCGGCCGTCTTGCTCATACGGGGAGCCTCTTGGACGGGTGAATGATGATCAGATGAGGGAGCTCTTGTAGTACAGGCTCGCCATCTTATTGGTGTCGGTGGCGGAGTTTTCCGAGGCGAATCCCATGACGAGTCGGCAGGCGGCCGTGTTGGTGGTGTCGGGGATCTGGATGGCGAGGCCTTCGGGTTCCCGGTAGTAGAGGCTCTGGGCGGCTTTGGTGAGCTGGCGGTCGCTGACGGAGCCGGTGTTCCAGTCGATTCTGGTGATGTAGGTGTTGCCGTCGGGGTTGGTGGGTGTGGTGGTGGTGTTGTCGGCGTAGGTGTAGGCGTTTCCGTCGATCATGTACAGGTATTGGCCGAGGGTGGTGAAGCCCTGGAAGTCGGAATAGGCGCTGCCGGTGGGCTGGGCGACGGTGGCGAGCGGGGTGAAGGTGCCGGCTTTGAAGGTGGCGAGGTCGTACAGGGCGAAGGAGAAGGTGTTGTTGAGGCGGTAGCGGACGGCGAGGCGGCCGTTGACGGGGTCGATGGCGATGGTGGTGCGGTCGGCTCCGGAGACCGGGCTGTATTTGGTGAGCTGGGATGAACCGGTGGTCAGGACGGCGCCGTTGGCGAACTTGAAGCGGGCGATTCTGCTGCCCCAGCCGTTGGTGACGTTGTTGGAGTCGGTGGCGGCGACGGCGTCGGTCTCGGTCCACAGGTAGGCGCTGTTTCCGGAGGGTTCGGCGGCGATGGCGACGCCGTGTCCGAATCCCTTGAGGTACATGCGGCCGATTTCCGCGCCGGTGAGATCGAGGCGGGTGACGACCAGGTCGCCGGCGGCGCCGCGTTCGGTGCCGGTGTATTGGCGGGATTCGCCGGGGAGTTGTCTGCCGCCCTGGACGAGGCCGATTGTGTAGATGTGTTTGTTGGTGTTGTCGAAGGAGAAGGACTGCATGACCCGGGTGTCCTGAAGCGCTATTTCCCGCAGCAATTCGGACGACGGTGCGGTGAGGTCGAATTTGCTGGACGCGGCGACGGTTGCGGATGCGGTTCCGCTGGTCAGGGCGAGGGTGGCGGCGGAGCCGAGGGTGGCTGTTCCGAGCATTCCCCCGGCCCATTTGATGAGCTGTCTGCGGTTCATCCCTGAAAGTGCGTCGCGCATGTCGTGTTCCCCCCTGGGAGCTTCTCCTTGGTTGTGAGGGGGGATTGAAGCATCAGGGGATCGGGTGACGCCAGCCCGGGTTTGTCGGCCGTTCCGTGTAGATGCCACGTGTGATGTATGTCACGTAACTGCTTCTGCCGTGGCTTGATCTGGTCTGGCGTTCAATGTCCGTTTCGTTGACCTTTCCCTGGATGTTTGCTGCTGGTTAAGTTCCGCTCCGGCCTTGTGGCCGATCTGTGGGTTTCGAGCGAGACCTGTGGGCCGGGCAGGGCGTCTTGTGTCGTTTTCGGGGGCGAGGGTCTGCTTTGTCGCGGCCGCGTGCCATGTCTGGTGGGGGTCGCGGTGGTGTCGCGGTTGAAGAGTCTGGTGCTGGTCGTTTCCGGTGTCCTGGTGACCGGTCTGTTGTCCGGCGGGCCGGCCGCGGCGCTGTCCCAGTCGGCGGCATCGCACGTCGAACGGACGCCGGCGGTGCCGACGCGAGCCGCTTCGGCCGTCCGCAAGGACGAGTCGGATCCGACTCCCACCAAGCCGGCCAAGTCCACCTGGCCGAAGTCGACCGGCGCCCTGGTGAATCTGAACGGCGTCAAGCCGGGCAAGGCCCTGGCGGTGGCACCCTCCGGCGCGGTGGTCGACGCCGCCGGGAGCGGCGCTGACGCGAAGGCCGCCGTGGTGTCGGTCGGGCCGGCCCCCTATCGCGACCTGCTGAAGAACGCGCCGGATGCAGGCGTGTCGGGTGGCTCCGGGGCGGCGAAGGCGAAGTCGGCGGCGCCCGCCTCGGTCGATGTCGAGGTGCTGGACCGCAAGGCGGTGGCGCCGGCGGGCGGTGTCGGGCTGGGCGTGCAGCTGACCCGGAAGGACGGCGTCAGGGCGGCGGGCCTGGTGCGGGTGACGCTGGACTACTCGGGCTTCAAGAACGCCTACGGCGGCAACTTCGCCTCGCGGCTGCGGCTGGTGAAGCTTCCGGCATGCGCGCTGACCACACCCAAGGCCAAGGGGTGTTCGCCGGGTGACCGGAAGGTCGTGAAGGCGGTCAACGACGTCAGGTCCGGCACTCTGACCGCGACGGTCCAGGCGGATGCCGACCCGTCGGGCCGGGTCCTGCCGGACGGCGTGGGCTCGGGAGTGTCGGCGCAGCTGGCGCGGTCGGCGGCGTTGGAGGCGTCCGCTTCCTCGGCGGGGACGGTGTACGCGGTGGCGTCGGGGTCCTCCTCGGACGCGGGGGACTACCGGGCCACGCCGCTGAGCACATCCGGCTCGTGGAACGTGTCGCCGGGATCGGGCGGCTTCAGCTACTCCCTGCCGATCCAGGTGCCGAAGCCACCGACGGGTGAGGCACCGGATCTGTCGCTGTCGTACAACTCCCAGGCTGTCGACGCGTTCACCTCCGCCGCCAACACCCAGGCCGGTCAGGCGGGCCTGGGCTGGGAGCTGAACCCGGGCTACATCGAGCGCCGCTACCGCCCCTGCCGCACCGACGGCATCTCCACCGTCGGCGACCTGTGCTGGGACTCGCCGAACACGGCCAAGGAGCCGGACGGCGCGTTGTACGTCATCAACTTCAACGGACACACCTCCAACCTGGTCCAGGACGGCACCGGCACCGGGTCGTACCACGTGCAGGACGACCCGGGCTGGCGGGTGCAGCACCTGACCGGCGGGCACGGCGCGGACGACGAGTACTGGGTGATATCCGCCCAGGACGGCACCCGCTACTACTTCGGCTGGGGTCGCAGCGAGCGGGACAAGGTGCAGAACGGCACCGACGTCTACACCCACTCCGTGCTCACCGTGCCGGTCGCGGGCAACGACGCCGGCGAACCCTGCCACGCCACGTTCCCCGAACCCTGCGACCAGGCCTGGCGCTGGAACCTCGACTGGGTCGTGGACAGGAACGAGGTCGAGAACACCTACTTCTACGAGAAGCAGGCCAACCGCTACCGCTCCTGGATCAACACCGACAAGGCCCGCGACTACGACGCCTCCTCCTACCTGGTGCGCGTGGAGTACGGCTGGGCCTCCCAGCTGTCCGGCGCCCAGCTGCCGGCCAAGGTCGAGCTCAGCCACGTCGGCCGCTGCACACAGCGCATGACCGACGACCCGCTGGCCCACGACCCCGGCGCCTGTCCGTCGATCTGGACCAGCCCGTCCTCGTACCCCGACGTGCCGACCGACCTGATGTGCAACACGGGTGACGACTGCAGGTCGATCACCGGCCAGACGGCGTCGCCCACCTTCTTCAGCACCGACATGCTGTGGGACATCAAGACCTACGTCCGCGGCTCCGACACCAACACCGTCGAGTCGCAGATGACCTGGGACCCGGCGATGCAGTACCAGATGAAGTACGGGCTGCCGAACCCCGACGGCACCATCGGCAACCAGCTGTGGCTGGACTACGTACAGCGCAAGGGATACGGCGACGGCCCCGACATCACCCTGCCGACGATCAACTTCAACGGCGAGTGGCTGGACAACCAGGTCGGTTCGAGCCTGCTGAACTTCCGCCGGGTCAACCAGGTCCACGGCGACCTGGGCTCGTTCGTCAACGTCTCCTACGGCTTCGCCAACGCCTGCACCTCCGACAACCTGCCCACCGAGTCGAGCAACGACATGGACTGCTTCAAGCAGTCCTGGACGCCGGAGGGCAAGACCTCCGCCACGTCCGGCTGGTTCAAGAAGTACCTGGTCACGAAGGTCGAGGCCGACCCCGGTGTCGGCAAGGGCGCCGGCGACGACGGTGACCCGGTCATGACCACCACGTACGACTACAACGGCAAGCCCGCCTGGGCGTTTCCCAACGACCCGCTGACGCCCGACAGCGACGAGTCGTGGACGGACTGGCGCGGATACCAGCAGGTCGAGGTGCACACCGGCACCAGGTCCAACGCGGCCTCCACCTACTACTGGCTCTACCGCGGCATGGACGGTGACCGCACCTCCAAGACCGACTCCTCGGCCACCCGAAGCGTCAGCGTCACCGACGGCCAGGGCACCTCCCACACCGACAGCGCCTGGTTGCGCGGCAAGGTGATCGAGACCAGCCAGCGCGACGGCGCCGGCAACTCCCACCAGCGCGTCTTCCACGACTACTGGGTGCATGACACCGCGGTCTACGACGGCCTGCCCGACGCACGTTTCGTACGCGAGACGAAGACGACCACATCCACGCTGGTCTCCTCGGGCTGGCGGGACCATGTCGTGGAGGACCAGTACGACGCCACCAGCGACACCAGCGCCAAGTTCGGCCTGCCGCTGCGCACCAACGACTGGGGCGAGGTGAACGTCGACGACAACCGGTGCACCGTCTACGGCCGTGCCTACGACACCGACTACTTCCCCGGCTCCGACGTGCAGCGCTGGATGGTGCTGCCGGACGAGACCATCCACCACAGCTCCGACTGCGCGAGCCGCACGGACGCCAACCGCGACGCGTACCAGGTGAACCTGTACGACAACGCGACCGACGTGGCCACGGACAAGCCGACCGACGGCAACATCACCAAGGCCCTCGCCTACGACACGGCCTCGCACGCCCGCACCACCACGACCGGCTACGACGCGGCCGGCCGTGTGAAGTCCTCCAGCGACGGCAAGGGCAACATCACCACCACCGACTACAACTCGCCCAACAACGCCTGGCCGACCGACGGCGTCGTCGTCACCTCCCCGGACCCGGACGGGAGCGGCGCCCTGACGGCGCAGACGACCACCACCTGGT
>Ga0182007_10000655_pt1 | contig 19878 bp, 15 predicted proteins | sample Sormic07211113_1_FD_123023 | JGI IMG/M metagenome (GOLD analysis project Ga0182007, IMG submission 123023) | Rhizosphere microbial communities from Sorghum bicolor, Mead, Nebraska, USA - 072115-113_1 MetaG | ecosystem: Host-associated > Plants > Roots > Rhizosphere | place: USA: Nebraska... | reverse complement strand
CGGACGCGGGGCGCGCCTCGGCTATATGGGCCGGGTCCATGGGAGTCACATCCATGGGGGGCCGCGGGGTGATGGCGGTGACGTCCGTGTGCGGAGCGTTCGGGTGGGGGGTCGGAAGGCTGTAGAGGGAGGCCGTGTGGGACGCCTCCCGGTGGGATGCCTCCCGATGGGACGGCACAGCCGCGGGACCCGGGTCGACGGGCGCGGGCCCCATGGGTGTCGGCCTGTCCATGGAGGTCGGGTCCATGGAGGTCGGATCCATGGAGGTCGGCGCCATGTGCGGGCGCTCCATGTGCGCGGACGACATGTACGCCGCCCCTGTGTGGTCGGGCTCCATGTGCTCGGACTCCAGGTGCTGCTGAGCCTCGGCGAGGCCGATACCGCGCTGGAAGGCGGCCATCAGTCCCGGGTCGTGGCCCACGACCTGCTCCGCGTCCTGGCGGGGAGCCGGGCCGTCCCGCAGCTGCGGCGCGATGTGTTCCTGGGCGCGGCGGCGGGGCAGTTGGGGCTTGCCCATGGTGCCCCGGACGGTGCCGACCCGGGGCGTGGGCGGTGCGGTCACGTTCTCCGCGACGAGCCGTCGGTCGTCCGGCCGGATGCCGGGGAGCGCCTCCGCCGGACTGGCGCGCTCCTCGTGGGCACCGCGCACGGGCAGGGGCGCGGGCCCACTGTCGCCGACGGGACCACGGGCCGCCGCGGAGCCATGGGCCGACGCGGAGCCATGGGCCGACGCAGGACCGCCGCCCGCCTGGGGTCCGCCGTGCTGCAGGGGTGAGTGGGGGCCGTCCCACCGCTCTCCGCGGCGCGGTGCGGGCGCCGGAGGCGTGGCACCGCGCCCGGCGGGCTCGGGGGCGGACCGGGACGGCACCTGCGGCTGCGGGGCTCGCGGCGGTACGGCCGCCACGGGCACCCCGGTGACGCCGTGCGGCTGGGGCGCCGCCCCGGGCATGCCCGGCGCCGAGCCCAGCAGCCCCTGGGGCACCACGAGTACGGCCTGTACACCGCCGTAGATGTTGGTCTGCAACCGGACGTTGATGCCGTGCCGCCTGGCCAGCTGCGAGACCACGAACAGCCCGATCCGGCCGTCCGCGAGCAGACTGGCGACGTTGACCTGGTCGGGGTCGGCGAGCAGGGCGTTCATCTTCTTCTGCTCCCCGACGGGCATGCCGAGGCCGCGGTCCTCGACCTCGACGGCGAGGCCCGAGGTCACGAGGTTGGCGCGGAGCAGGACCTGGGTGTGCGGGGCGGAGAACACCGTCGCGTTCTCGACGAGTTCGGCCAGCAGATGGATGACGTCGGCGACGGCATGGCCGCGCAGGGTGCCGTCGATCGGGGGCACCAGTTTGACCCGGGAGTACTGCTCGACCTCGGCGATGGCGGAGCGCAGGACCTCCGTCATGGAGACCGGATGGCTCCACTGCCGGCGCGAGACGGCGCCGCCGAGGACGGCGAGGTTCTCCGCGTGGCGTCGGATGCGGGTGGCGAGGTGGTCGACGTGGAAGAGGCCCTTGAGCAGGTCAGGGTCCTCGATCTCGTTCTCCAGCTCGTCGAGGATGGAGATCTCCCGGTGCACCAGCGACTGCAGCCGCCGCGCCAGGTTCACGAAGACTTCGAGCTTCTGCTCGCTGCCCGCCTGGCTGGAGAGCTGGGCGGCCTGCACGACGGCGGCGACGGCGCCGTCGTGCGCGCGGGTGAGGTCGGCGGCGAGCAGCTCGAAGTCGTCGGCACCCTCGGCGGGCGCGGTGCGCGGCGCACGCTTCGGCGGGGCTTCGCCGCGGCGCAGCGCCTCCACGAGGGCGCGCAGGTCGGCCTCGCCGCGGGCGCTGCTGCGGCGCAGGGCGCCGATGCGGTCGCTGACGGTCCTGGCGGCGCGGTCGGCGGCGACGGCCGCGATCACGATGCCGGCCAGCGCGACGGAGACCGCGCCGGCGAGGACGCCGTAGAGCGTGAGGCCGGGGCGGGCGCCGGTGGAGCGGACCGTGAACAGCACGGCGGCGCTGGCGCTCAGGGCGACGGCGATGGGGGGCAGTACCGCGAGCCTGAGCAGCTGGGGCCGTATATGGGTCTCGGGCAGCGAGGGAGCGGTTCGGGCGACCGGTCGTCCGTGCCGTCCGCCCTCACGGCGGTCTGCGCGTGCGGCCGGTGCGCGGAGGTGAGACATCGGATTCCTCGTCGTACTGGTCCGTCGGTGCCTGGGGCGCGTGCTGCGCTGTTCGGGCATGCGTTGCCCGATGGACACTCACAGTAGTCGTCAAGGCATCATGTGCGGTGGGCAGTTGACAAAGTCCCACGCGGAGCATCCCGCTCTGGTATGAGGCGTCGTACGACAGACCGATAAACCCAGCGGGCATCCGGCCTGAGTGGCAAAAGAATCGATCAGACCTGGTCACAGGCGGTCAATGAGAATGAGCGAGGGCCGGGGAGTCGTCACTCCCCGGCCCTCGCCATGTGCCGTCGCCTGTCCGGTCACCGCCTCTGCCGGACCGTTTGGGTCCTTTCCGTGCCCCTCTGAGTCATCCCCTGAACGTCACTTTCCGTGTCAACCACGGAGACGGGCTCACGCCTTCGGCTGGGTGAAGCGGATGCTGTTGCCGAAGGGGTCCCGCAGGCCGCAGTCGATGCCGTACGGGCGCTCGGTGGGCTCCTCGGTGAACTCGACCCCCTTGGCGCGCAGGGTCTCGTACGTCTTCCGGCAGTCGTCGGTGCTGAAGATGAGGAAGCCGCCCGTGGCGCCCTTGGTGAGCAGTTCGCGGACCTGCTCCGCCGTCTCCTCCGACAACCGCGGCGGGCCGGGCCGCTCCAACAGGACCTGGCGGTCCGGGTGGCCTGGGACGCTGACGGTGAGCCAGCGCATGAAGCCGAGGTCGGCGTCCGTGTTGACCTCCAGGCCGAGCTTGCCGACGTAGAAGTCGAGGGCCTCGTCCTGATCGAGGACGTAGATCTGCGAGTGCGTGATTGCTGTGAACATGTGCATCACGCTACGAGCCCGGGCCCGGCAAAACTTATCCAGAACTGCTCTGTCGGCCGAGGGGCGGACGGACGTCAGGCGCTCGGCCGCATCCACGCCATGGTGAAGCAGGTGGGCACGTCCACGGCGACGGCCTGCTTGCGGTACTCCCTCGGCGAGTGGCCGACGACGGCGCGGAACGTACGGCTGAAGGTGCCCGGGCTGCCGAAGCCGACCTCGAAGCAGATGTCCGTGATGCTGCGGTCGGTCTCCCGCAGCAGGAACATGGCGCGCTCGACGCGGCGGCGCTGGAGATAGCGGTGCGGGGTCTCGCCGAAGGTGGCTCGGAAGGTCCGCGCGAAGTGCGCTGGGGACACATGGGCGATCCGGGCCAGCGCCGGGACGTCCAGCGGCTGCGCGTACGCACCGTCCATCGCATCCCGGGCCCGCAGCATACGGCGGTTGATGTCTTCGGCGGCACGGCTCACCAGGTCATCACACCACAGGACCACCGGAGCACCGGAACCCCGACGGCCCCGGCCCAGAACCCCGACGGACCCGGCCCGGAACTCCGGCGCCCGCACGCCGCGGACGGCCCGGGCGATGGCCCGCTGATCACCCCCTGAGGCACCAGGAGGCACCCGACCGAGGTGCCATGCGGATCCCGGACCCGCTCACCCGTTCCACCACACGCGCCGCACGCGCCGCCCCGCCCCCTACAGTCGCTGAGCGGCCGGGGCGGCGGACCGTCGGGCGCAGGCCAAGCCCCGCGACCCCGCAGCATGGTCCGGCGAAACCGCCGCACCGCACAGCCCACCGGCGTCACCGGCCCCGCAGGACGCGCGCTGCCGCCGCCCTGCGTACCCCGCCGCCACCCCGGTCATCGGCGTCACCCGGCCGGGACGGCCTCCGGCTCTCCCGTGCCCTCGGTCCTCCCGAGCCCGGCGTCCTTCGCCACATCGGCCTCTGCCCTGTCGGCCTTCGCCGCCTCCGCCTTCGCCACGTCGGCCCCCACCTTGATCGTCGCCGCCGTGAGGGCCTCCGTCGTCGGCCAGCCGTCCTTCGGGGCCGGGGCGACCGTGCGCCACCACGGGGTGGAGGGCACCGACTCGGCGGTCGGTTCGAAGGGCTCGCCGGGGCGGGGCAGGGCGATGCGGGAGCCGGTGGCGTGGGCGGCCACGATGGTGCCCTCGCCGGGGTCGGACCACGCGTGCATGGCCAGGTTGAAGGTGGCCCAGTGGATCGGCAGCATCACTCCGTGCGGCTGCCCGCCCTGGAGGTCGAGGTGGGCGCGCATGCCCTCCTCGGGCGTCATGTGGATGTCCGGCCAGAAGTCGGAGTACGCGCCGATCTGGATCATCGTGGCGTCGAACGGGCCGTGTTCGGCGCCGATGTCCTTGAAGCCCTCGAAGTACCCGGTGTCGCCGCTGTGGTAGATGCGGTGCTCCGGGCCCGCCACGGACCAGGACGCCCACAGGGTGTGCTGGGTGTTGCGCAGGCCCCGGCCGCAGAAGTGGCGGGCCGGTGTCGCGGTCAGGGTGAGGGAGCCGATCCTCGTCGCCTCGTGCCAGTCCAGCTCGCGCACCCGGTCGCTGGAGATGCCCCAGTGTTCGAGGTGGGAGCCGACCCCGAGGGGGACGGCGAAGAGGGTGTCCGTGCCGGCCAGCGCCTTGATCGTGGGCAGGTCCAGGTGGTCGTAGTGGTCGTGCGAGATGACCACGACGTCGACCGGGCCGAGGGCCGCCAGGGGCACCGGCACCGGGTGCAGCCGCTTGGGGCCGACGAAGGAGAACGGGGAGCAGCGCTCACCCCAGACGGGGTCGAAGAGCACCCGCTGTCCGTCGATCTCCGCGAGCACGCTGGAGTGCCCCATCCAGGTCAGCCGCAGCCCCGTGGCGGGCGCCTCGGCGAGGTCGGCCAGGGTCGTGGCGTGCACCGGGACCGTGCCCTTGGGACCGCGACGGGGCCGCTGCTCGTTGTCGAAGAAGACCTTCGCGAAGTCCAGCGTCGAACCGGAGGGGCGGGTCCGGGCCGTGCCGCCGGGATTCTGGAAGACGCCGTCCTTGAAGTGGGGTGATCTGCGGATGCGCGCGAGGCGCTCACCGCTCGGGTCCGCGCCGAAGGCCTCGGGCTGCAGTGAGCGGAGCCCGGAGCTCAGGGAACGGAAACCGGACACGGTACCTCCAGGTGGAGTCGGTGAGGCATTCCATTATGGTCGGCGCCACTGACAACACCGGGGTCGTCCGGGGCTCGGCGGGCTCATTCCAAGGAAAGCCCAAAGAACCGGCCCGCCGCTGGGTGAACAGCGGATCGTCCGCCTCCATTCCCGTCACCGTCCGGCGAGCCGTGGCGACACCCCTGGCCAGAGGACCTGCGGGGTCCCGTTGACATGCACCGACAACGCTCCCGATACTGACTCTCGATTCAGTAACCGGGACGGCTTCCGTGGTGACTCGGTGATCGCGGTTCAGTGATCGCGGTTCAGTGATCGCGATGCATTGATCGTCTGCCGGTGAGCATCACCCGCGGCCCGTTGGAGGCACCGTGTCCGACCTCCCCACCGAACTCGTCCCGCTCAGCGCCCAGCAGCGCGACATCGTGGACCTCACGCGCGCGTTCGCGCGGGAGGAGATACGCCCACGCGCGCGTGCCGTCGACGAGGCGGACGTCGAGACCCCCTGGGACCTGTGGCGCAAGGCGGCCGAGGTGGGGATCACGGGCTTCATGCTGCCGGAGGAGTACGGCGGGGGCGGCTTCACGGACGTGTTCACCCAGTGCCTGGTCCAGGAGGAGCTCTGCGTCGGCGACCTGGGCATCGGCAACCTGCTCTGCTCGAACGGCTTCTTCGCCGACCCCGTCCTCGAACTGGGCAGCGAGGAGCAGAAGCGGGAGTGGCTGACCCCGCTCACCGGCCCCGACACCCCGATGACGGCCCTGGCGACCACCGAGCCGGCCGCCGGCTCCGACGCCGTCTCGATCACCACCACGGCCCGCCGCGGCGCCGGCGGCTATCTGCTGAGCGGTCAGAAGGCGTGGGTCGCCGTCGGCACCGAGCTGGCCGAGTCCGACTTCTGGTCGTCGCCGCCCCGGCTCGACGGCACCCTGATCCGCGCCGACATCGACCCGGACCAGATGTACGCGGGCGCGCCGACGGACGTGGCGCTGGTCGGGCACGCGCGTGCCGTGCTGGAGGCGCTGCTGGCCGAACTGCCGGACCACGCGCGCGTGCCCGACGACATCGCCGCCCTCCGGGCCGCCCGGGACGCGGAGACCGCCGAGCGGGACGCCCGCTGGATCCCGTATCTGCGGGTGCTGCGCGAGGTCCTCGCCGACGACGCGATCCTCACCTCGGACAGCGCCCAGTGCTGCTACTACGGCGCCCTCCCCCACCTCCCGATCGGTTCCCGGAGCCAATACCTCCACCCGACCGGCTTCGGCACCCTCGGCTACGCGCTGCCCGCCGCGATCGGCGCCAAGGCCGCCCGCCCCGACCGTCAGGTGGTCGCGCTCAGCGGCGACGGCGGCCTGCAGTTCACGGTGCAGGAACTGGCGACCGCGGTAGGGCTCCGGCTCCCGCTGCCCGTCGTGGTGTTCGACAACGGCGGCTACGGCGAGATCCGCGACGAGATGAGGGCACGCGGCGACACCCCCACCGCGGTGGACCTCCCGCCGGTCGACCTACCCGCCCTGGCGCGCGCCTACGGCGGTCACGGCACGCGCGCGTGCGGCCCCGAAGAGCTCCGCCGCGCCCTCACCGAGGCACTCGCCACACCCGGTCCCACCCTGATCGTCGTCCCCGAGGAGACCCGATGACCGTCGCCCCCCTGATGTCGCTGACCTGGACGGATCACCTCACCGGCCGCCGGGGCTTCCTGGTCGTCGACCGGCTGGTGCGGGGTGTCTCCAGCGGCGGGCTGCGGATGCGCGAGGGCTGCACGCTGGAGGAGGTCGCCGGGCTGGCGCGCGGGCTGACCATGAAGGAGGCCCTGCACTACAACCCCGAGGGCCGCTACGTCCCGCTGGGCGGCGCCAAGGGCGGTGTCGACTGCGATCCCCAGGACCCGGGGGCGTACGGGCTGTTGGTGCGCTATCTGCGGGCCATGAAGCCGTACATCGAGAGCTTCTGGACGACCGGTGAGGACCTCGGTCTGACCCAGGACCTGGTGGACCGGGCGGCGGCGGAGGCGGGGCTCGTCTCGTCCGTCCAGGCCGTGTATCCGCTGCTCGACGACGAGGCGACGGCCCGGCGACGGCTCGCGGAGGCGTTCGCCGTCGAGGTGGACGGCATCGGGCTGGACGAACTGGTCGGCGGCTGCGGGGTCGCCGAGTCGGCGCTGGCCGCCCTGGACCGGGCCGGTGTGCCGTACGAGGGCACACGGGTCGCCGTGCAGGGGCTCGGCACCATGGGCGGGGCCACGGCGCGCTTCCTCGCGCGCGCGGGGCTGACGGTCGTGGCCGTCGCCGACATCAAGGGCACGATCGCCAATCCGGCCGGGCTGGACGTCGAGGCGCTGCTGGCCGCGCGGGACGGGTACGGCGCCGTGGACCGCTCGGTGCTGCGGCCCGGGGACCGCGAACTGCCGGGCGAGGCCTGGCTGTCGGCGCGGGCGGAGGTGCTGGTGCCGGCGGCCGTGTCGTACGCGATCGACACCGTCAACCAGGAGCGGATCGAGGCGCGTTGGATCGTCGAGGCGGCCAACATGCCCGTGCTGCCGGAGGCGGAGGAGCTGCTGGCGGCGCGCGGGGTGACCGTGCTGCCGGACGTCGTCGTCAACTCCGGGACCAACGCCTGGTGGTGGTGGACCCTCTTCGGCGACATCGGTCCGGACGCGGACGAGGCGTTCGCCCACACACGGCGTTCGATGCGGGCCCTGGTCGAGCAGATGCTGGCCCGGGCCGAGGCCGACGGGACGACCCCGAGGGCGGCCGCGCACGCGATCGTGGCGGACCGGCTGCCGGTGATCGCCGAGCGGTTCGGGTGGTACCGGTGACGGAGGTCGGGGAGCCGGCGGCCGGCCCGCGCCCGGCGCCCGCCGACGCGGGACGACCGGCCCTGCCGGAGGCGCTGATCGACCCCGTCTCGGTGGCCGTCGTGGGTGCCTCCGGCAACACCGCGAAATGGGGGTACTGGCTGGCGAAGGGCGCGCTGGCCGGGCGCGGACGCCGGGCCGTGCACCTGGTGAACCGGCGCGGCGGCAGCCTCGGCGGAGTGCCGTTCCTGGCGTCGCTCGCCGGTGTGTGGTGCGAGCACGTCGTCGTCGCCGTTCCGCCCGCGCAGGTCCTCCCGGTGGGCTCCGAGGGGCTCGGGGCGGGCGCGCACTGCGTCACCGTCATCACGGCGGGCGGCGATCCGGGCGACGAACGGGCGCTCGCGGCTCTGGTGACCGGCGGTGGGGCCCGGCTGCTCGGCCCCACCTGCATGGGCCTGGTCGACACGACGACCGAACTGCGGCTCAGCTGGGGCGACTTCCCCGTCGGCGCGGTCGGTCTGGTGTCGCAGAGCGGCAACCTCGCCCTGGAGATCGGACGCCTTCTGGCCCGCGCCGGACAGGGCTTCTCCCGCTTCGTCTCGCTCGGCAACCAGCGTGACATCGACGCGGCGGACGCCCTGGAGACCCTGATCGCGCATGCCCCGACCCGGGTCGTCGCCGCCTACGTCGAGGACTTCCGGGACGGACGTCCCCTGCTGACCGGCTGGCGCGGCGCCCCGCCCGTCGACCTGGACGCCGCCGCGGGCGCCGTGCGCGCCATCACCCGGGCCGCGGCCGAACATCCGGAGCTGGCCGAACTGGAGGTCAACCCGCTCCTCGTCCACCCGGGGGGGCGCGCTCGCACTCGACGCGCACGCCGTACCGCGAGCCCCCGCGGGCGACCGCACCCCTGGGAACCGGTCAAGAAGTGGCCTCACCCGACGTCATCAGCGGTGACGGAATAAGGTGACCGCGTGGCGAGAGTGCGGTTGAGTGTGGCGGAGCGGCGCGAGGAGTTGCTGCGGGCCGCCATCGAGCAGATCGAGGCGCGGGGCGTGGCGGCGGTGCGGATCGCCGACGTGGCCTCGGCGCTCGGCGTGAGCAACGCGCTGGTGCTGTACCACTTCTCGACGAAGGAGAAGCTGGTCGCCGCCGCGTTCACCTATGCCGCCGAGGACGACCTCGCCCATCTGCGCAAACTGCTCGGCCGCCGTACGACGGCACTACGGCGACTGCGGTCGGCCGTGCGCTGGTACGCGCCGACCGGTCAGGCCAAGGGCTGGCGGCTGTGGATCGAGGGCTGGGCGGTGGCGCTGCGCGAGCCCGCGCTGCGGGAGGTCGCCCGGGACCTCGACCGGCGGTGGAAGGCGGCGCTCGCCGAGGTGATCGCGGAGGGCGTGGCCGCGGGCGAGTTCCGCTGCCCGGACCCGGGCGGCACGGCGCTGCGGCTGACGGCCCTGCTGGACGGGCTGGCCGTCCAGCTGACGTCGTACGCGGGCGCGGTGTCGCGGACCCGGGCGCAGGACTGGGTGGACGAGGCGCTGGCGCGGGAACTGGGGCTGGAGCGGGAGGCCTTGACCGCCTCGGGGAGCTGAACGCGCTCTCCTCACCGCGGCACCGCGGTGCCGCGGCACCGCGCCGCCCGGAGGTCGGCACGGCCCGCGCCACCGAAGTCGGACGGGCTGCTTCAGGCCACCGAGGCGATCCGTGTCCTGATGTCCTCGGGGGACAGCACGCCCTTCGCCGTGACGTGGTCGCCGGACGACTCCCCGCGCAGACGCCGCCCGATCCACGGCACCAGGTGCTCGCGCGCCCAAGCCACGTCGTCGCGCCGCACCTCGAACGTGCCGCGCGGCGGAAGCGGGGGCCAGGGCTGGTCCGGGTCGGCCGGGACCGGCAGGCCGAGGACCTGACCGGCGCGCAGCGCCACGCGCGTGTGCCCCTCGGATGAGAAATGGAGCCGGTCGCCGTCCCAGGCCCGCCGGTCCTGGATGGCCTTCAGGGACCACAGGTCGAGCACGGGACAGCCGTAACGGTCGGCGACGGCCCGCACATGTCCGTTGTAGGTGGCGATCTTGCCGCGCAGGTGCTTGAGCACGGGCACGCCACGGGTGTCGAATCCGGTCGTCACCATGACGGTGCCGGCGACCGCGGTGAGCTGGGCGACCGCCCGCTCGAAGCGCTCGGCGACCTCGTCGGGGTCGGTTCCGGGCCGGAAGATGTCGTTGCCGCCCGCGCAGAAGGAGACCAGGTCCGGTGCCAGTTCGACGGCCTGCGGGACCTGCTCCGCCATGATCTGGTCGAGCGTCTTGCCGCGCACGGCGAGGTTCGTGTACGTGAATTCGCCTTCGGGGCGCCGGTCGGCGAGCAGGACCGCGAAGCGGTCCGCCCAGCCGACGAACGCCCCGTCGGGCCCGGGGTCGCCGACGCCCTCGGTGAAGCTGTCACCCACCGCGACGTACGACCCGATCTCTGATCTGCTGTCACTCTTCGAATCGGCTGCCACGCCGTCATGATTCACCTTCGAAGATGACCTACGCGACCGTAGGCAGAGGCTGACGGTCGGTGAGATAGGCCACTTCTAAAGTGTTGACCAACTATGGAATAACCCTCTGATCAGGGATGTTGGCGGCTTGTCGTTGTCGAGGTCGGGGACCCGGTCAACACCGAAGGCCGGACCCGGGGATCGGGGTCCGACCTTCGGTGGCGTGTCGGGCGAGGCTGTCGGCGGGGGGTCAGCCGACGGCGACGCCCTTGGAGCGGAGGTAGGCGACCGGGTCCACGTCGGAGCCGTAGTCCGGCGTGGTGCGGATCTCGAAGTGCAGGTGCGGGCCGGTCACGTTGCCGGTCGCGCCGGAGAGGCCGAGTTGCTGGCCCGCGGTCACGGTCTGGCCGACCGAGACGAAGATCTGGGACATGTGGGCGTACTGGGCGTAGTAGCCGTCGGCGAGCCTGACGACGACCTGGTTGCCGTAGGCGCCGCCCCAGCCGGCGGTGACGACCGTGCCCGCGCCCACGGACCTGATGATGGTGCCGGTCGGGACGACGAAGTCGACGCCGGTGTGGTAGCCGCTGGACCACATGCTGCCGGCCACGTGGTAGCCGGTGCCGATGGTGCCGCCGAAGACCGGGAGCTGGAAGCCGGTGGAGGAGCTGGTGGTCCCGGCGCTCCGGGTGGCGGCCTTGTCCGGGGTCGCACTCTTCCGGGCGGTCGAGCCCCGCTCGGACGAGCCCCGTGAGGAGGACGACTCGGTGGTGCCCGTCGCGGCCCTCCGGCCGATCGTGAGCTTCAGGCCCGGGTGGATCAGCGACGGGTTGTCGCCGACGGCCTCACGGTTGTCCTCGTAGAGTCTGTGCCAGCCACCGCTGACATTCTGCTCGTAGGCGATCTTCGAGAGGTAGTCACCGGCCCGCACCGAATAGGTGCGCACGCCGGTGGTGTTCGCGGCGCTCTTCTTTTCGGTTGCTTTCTTCGCCGTATTCGGAAGAGCCTCCACGGCCTTTTCCGAAACCGACCGGGGAGCGGACTGGGCGGTGGCCGCGTGGGCGCCGGTGGCCCCCATCAGCGGGAGGGCGAGAGCGGCGCCGCCGGTTCCGGCGACGGCGATGGAGCGGGTGAAGCGCTGGGGCTTCGGGCGGCGGTGCTTACCCTTCGCGGGCATGGCGAATTCCTCTCCGGCGCCTGCGAGGTGAGCTGTCGGGTGCGGGCTGGAGATGCCCGGCCGCGCACTGGGCGCGGCTTTACCCCTAGCCGTTCCGGAGACCGGAACAGGCGGTTCTACCTGTGGGTCCCCCGCTCCTGCCGTTCACGGGTGAGTTGGTGCGGATTCCGGTCGGCGGCAGGATTGGGCGTCCGTCCGGATTGGTGTGGAACGTAAGCGACGAAGACGCGGAGGGACAAGCGCCGGTTCCCCGTGAAAACCTTTCCCTTGATCCGCTGGGAAAAATCCCGGTCACTCTCCGTGAATTGCGGGCCCGTCTCGCCGCGCAACCGTCCATGAAAAGCGCCCTAATTACGTGAACATGACGGGGTACGCACGGTCACGAATATGACGCTCCTCACGCGACGCCGCTCCAGCTCCCTTTCCACCAGGGCGAGTTGGAATGAAGCCCAACCAAGGGCACCAATTCGGACAGAAGGCTCAGATGCGACGCAGCCGGAAAACTGCCGCATCGAGGTCGCCACGCAGCCCGGTGTCCAGTCCGTGATGCAGCAGTACGGCACCTCGGTGCACTTCGCCCGTTTCGAGGCATTCGTACGACGCCGTGGGGTCGAGGGCGCGCAGCCGCAGCGCCGGTACGGGCTCGCCGTAGCTCTGCGCCTGGAGCCAGGCGAGGACGACCGACTCGTCCCCGCGCGTGTACTGCACCGCGCTGAGCCCGCCCGTCGGCGGCCGCAGCCGATGGAGGTCGCCGTGCTGGACGAGTGGCCGGATCTCCTTGTAGAGGGTCACCCAGTCGCGGGCCTCGGCGAGCTCCTCCTCCGTCCACTCGGTGAGGTCTCCCCCGACCCCGAGCACCCCGGCCATGGCGCTCACGAACCGGAAGCGCAGCGAGCTGACCCGGCCGTTGAGCTGGGTGTTGGGGCTGTCGGTGACCCAGGCCGCCATCACGCGCGCGGGGTGGATCTGGCTGAAGCCGTGCTGGATGGCGAGCCGGTCCAGCGGGTCGGTGTTGTCGGAGGTCCACACCTGGTCGGTACGGCTGAGGACCCCGAGGTCGATGCGTCCGCCGCCGCCCGAGCAGGACTCGAAGGCGACGCCCGGGTGGGCCGCCCGCAGCCGGTCCAGCAGTGCGTACAGACCGCGGACATGGTCGACCCACAGGCGCTGGGGGTAGGCGTCGCCGGGCCAGCCGGCGTCGGTGAAGCAGCGGTTGAAGTCCCACTTGACGTAGTCGATCGGGGCGCCGGACAGGAGCGAGTCGAGCTGCTCCCAGAGGTACTCCTGGACGTCCTCGCGGGCCAGGTTGAGGATGAGCTGATTGCGGAACTCCGTCCGCTTTCGTCCAGGTTGGAACTGGACCCAGTCGGGGTGGGCGCGGTACAGGTCGCTGTCCGGGTTGACCATCTCGGGCTCGACCCAGATGCCGAACTGCATACCGAGCGCGTGCACGTAGTCCGCGAGCGGCTTGAGCCCCTTCGGGAAGCGGTCCGGGTTGGGGGTCCAGTCGCCGAGCCCGGCCCGGTCGTCGACCCGCTTGCCGAACCAGCCGTCGTCCACCACGAACAGCTCGACGCCGATCGCCGCGGCCCGCCGGGCCAGCGCCCCCTGCTGCTCCTCGGAGATGTCGAACTCGGTGGCCTCCCAGGAGTTGAACAGCACCGGACGGTCCTGTTCGGCGTCCGGGACGACATACGCCCGCTGGTACGCGTGCCAGGCCCGGCTCGCCCCGCCGAAGCCGCCGTCGCTCCACAGGCCGGCGAAGACGGGAGTGGTGTACGACTCCCCCGCCTCCAGGCGCAGCAGCCCCGAGTCGTCGTATCCGGCGCCGCCGGTGATCTGCACGCGCGCGTCCGGGAGTTGCGCCACCGCGATCCGCCAGGAGCCGGACCAGCCGAGCGCACAGCCGTAGACCTCGCCACGCTCCTCGGTGGCGTCGGTGTCCAGGGCGACCCAGGGCAGGTGCTGGTGACCGGTGTGGCCGCGCCGGCTGCCGATGATCTTCTCGCCGTAGGTGAGAGCCGCCTGGGTGAGCCGGGATTCGGCGGCCCAGCGGCCGTGCAGCTGGGACAGGCGCCAGCCCTCGCGGGCGGGGAGGGTCCAGGTGGCCGCGTCGGCGCGCAGGAGCTCCAGGGCGGCGCCCTCGTTGTCCAGGGTCACCCACCGCTCCACCACGTCGTCACGCATCCGGTAGTGCAGCGTGACGGCCAGCCCGCCGTCACGGAAGCGCAGCCGCAGCTCGTCACCGTCGGCCTCGTACGCCTCGAAGTGCCACTCGGTGCCGCGCCGCTCCTCGGTGCGCACCGACAGGGCGGGGCGCACGAAGCGGGGGCCGCCCTCGACCGGGTACTCCTCACGGCCGTCGAGCTGCGACTCGAAGGGCCGGTAGACGGGCAGCGGACGTACGGCCAGGGCCTCGGCGTCGGCGAGTGCGATCCGCGGGCCCCAGTGCAGATGCAGCAGCTCGTCGCCCTCGGTGAGATGGACGGCGTAGCTGCTGGCCGGCCCGGAGAGCACCCAGGTACGACCGTGGTCGGAGATCTCCAGCATCAAGCCCTCACACTTCCGAACAGTGGCGATCAATCGCCAACATCATCAACGCCGGTGGGGCCCGTCTGCAACGCCTGTGGACAACTCATTGCCTCAGGAATCCATGTGTATCGTCGACAGAAGTGCCCGTCGTCGAGCCGCGTCGGCGGGGCGACCGGGAGGAGCCCCCGTGACCCAGCAGGTCCCGTCGACCGAGCCCGAGCTGTCCGGAGTGCGCAACTTCCGGGATGTGGGCGGGCTGCCGACGGTGGACGGCCGGCGGGTGCGGTACGGCGTCCTGTTCCGCAGCGGTCATCTCGCGCACGCGACCGAGGAGGACGCCGACTTCCTCGCCTCCCTGGGACTGCACACGATCTTCGACTTCCGCAACGCGGCCGACCACAGGCTGGAGGGGCCGGACGTCGAGCTGCCGGGCGTCCGCAATGTGAACCTGCCGCTGTCCGACCCGGCCGACGGTGCCGAGTTCTGGAAGATGGTCCGGGACGGCGAGATCGACCAGCTGCGCGCGGTCCTCGGCGACGGCAAGGCCGCGGGCCGCATGATCGGCTCGTACCGCAAGATCATCCGGGAGCGCACCGACGAGCACACGCGCGTGCTGAGCGCGCTCGCCGAGGACAGCGTGCCCGTCCTGATGCACTGCGCTGCCGGCAAGGACCGCGCGGGCCTGTCCATAGCCGTGACCCTGCTCGCCCTCGGCGTCGAGCGCGAGGCGATCGTCGCCGACTACCTGGAGTCGAACGCCAAGCACCGCCGCTACCGGATCCGCCGCAGCCGCTCCTCCGCCGCGGGCTACTCCCCCGACGTCATGGAGCTGCTCAACCCCCTCTTCGAGGCGCGCGCCGAGTATCTGGAGGCGGCCTTCGCGACCGTCGAGGAGACGTGGGGCGGCGTGGATGCCTATCTGGAGCAGGGGCTGGGGGTCACTCCGGAGATGCGGGCGCGGCTGCGGGAGCGGCTCCTCGACTGAGGCGCGGGCCGCCGGGCCCGCTCGGCCGAGCTGCTGCGGGCTACTTCGCGCCCAGCGTGAACAGCAGGTAGATGAAGGCCGCGAAGAGGTGGCCCGCGGCGATGTAGATGATCAGGCGCACCCACAGGGCGCGGGGGAACTTCTCTTCCATGTTGCTGTTGCTCATGGTGTGTCTCCGGTGTCGGGGCCCAGGCACAGCGTGGCCGTGGGGCTCTGCAGCAGGGTGTGGACGAAGAGCAGCTCGACCCCGTCGGCGTCCCGCGCGGCGATGCGGTGCGGGGTGAGCGAGTCGAAGTGCGCGCTGTCGCCGGGCGCGAGCAGGTGCGCGGTGTCACCGAGGCGCAGCCGCAGCCGTCCCTTGAGGACGTACAGCCACTCCTCGCCGGGGTGCACCCGCACGATGTCGCCCTGCGAGCCGTACGGGACATGGACGCGCAGCGCCTGCATCCCGCGGCCGGGCGCACCGGCCTGGAAGTAGGTCCAGCCGCCGGCCGCGGTCGGTTCCATGTCGGCGGCGCGTACCACGGCGTCCCGCTCGGCCACCGTCTCGCCGAGCAGCTCGGACACTGTCGTACCGTAGATACGCGCGAGCGCGAGCAGCATCGGCAGCGAGGGCTGGCGCCGACCGGTCTCCAGCCGGGAGAGATGGGCCGGTGACAGCCCGGCGGCACCGGCCGCCGCCTCCAGGGTGAGGGAGGCCCGGCGGCGCAGGGCGCGCAGCTGGGGGGCGACGGCGGGCAGCTCCGCTTCGGCTTCCGAAGAGCTCATGTCTCCATTGAGCCGGAGGCTTGCCTCTGGGGCAAATTTCTTACCTCAGAGGCAAAATTCCCCGGGCCGCCGCGGCTGCCGGGCGCGTCCGGCGTGCTGCCGGGCCCGTGCCGCCGCGGCTACCGGTTGGCGACCGCCTGCTTCACCAGGGTCTTGCCGAAGTCCCACATCAGTCCGCCGCCGCTGTGCGCGTCGTCCATCACGGCGGTGAAGGCGTCCACGAACCGGTCCACGTCCTGCTCACCGATGATCAGCGGCGGGATCAGCTTGATCACCTCCAGGTGGTCCCCGGAGACCTGGGTGAGGATCCGGTGCCGCTGCAGCAGCGGTACGACGACCATCTGCGCGAACAGGCCCTTGCGCGCGGCCTGCAGCATGGTCCAACGGCTGCGCAGCTTAAGCGACTTCGGCCTGCCGAACTCGATGCCGATCATCAGGCCCCGGCCGCGCACGTCGGCGAGCAGCTCGTACTTGTCGATCAGCGCGGCGAGCCGGGACCTCAGCTGCTCGCCGGTGGCACGCACGCCCGCGACCACCTGCTCGTTCTCCATGACGGACAGGACCGCCAGACCCGCCGCCATCGCCTGGGCGTTGGACCCGAAGCTCGCCGAGTGCACGAGCACCCGGTCCATGGACGAGTAGACCTTCTTGAAGATCCAGTCCTTGCCGAGTGTGGCTCCGACGGGCACATAGCCGCCCGACAGCGCCTTGGCCACACACACCAGGTCCGGTTCCACACCCTCCTCGTGCTGGTAGGCGTAGAAGTCACCGGTCCTGCCGAGGCCGGTCTGCACCTCGTCGGCGATGAGCAGCGCCTTGTGTCCGCGCAGCAGCTCCTGGGCCGCCCGCAGATAGCCGGGCGGGGCCTCGTGCACCCCCTTGCCCTGGATCGGTTCGACGATCAGGGCGGCCACGTCGCCCTTCTTCAACTCCCGTGCCAGGGCGTCGAGATCACCGAGCGGGACGGCGGTGTCGGGCAGCAGCGGGGCGAAGCCGTCCCGGAAGCCGTCCTCGCCGTTGACGGACAGGGAACCGGTGGTCAGCCCGTGGAAGGCGTGGTCGCAGTACAGGACACGGGGCTTCCCGGTGGCGAAGCGGGCGAACTTCAGCGCCGTCTCCACCGCCTCCGTACCGCTGTTGCCGAAGAACACGCGGTCCAGGTGCGGGCTGTGGGTCAGCAGCTTCTCGGCCAGCAACCCGGGCAGCGGCTGGCAGTCGAAGCGGGTGAGGTCGGCGAGAGAGGCGTCGAGGACGTCGTGCAGCGCCTTGCGGACGACGGGGTGGTGGCGGCCCAGGCCCATCACCCCGAACCCGGCGAGCATGTCCAGGTAGTCGTTGCCGTCCGCGTCCCAGAAGTGGGCGCCCTCGGCGCGCTCGTAGACCTTGTCGAAGCCGATGGTGTGGAGCATCCGCGGGAGTTGGTGGTTCAGGTACTTCCCGTGCAGCTCGTAGCGTTCGGCTCCGCGCTCGGCCAGGAGCGCACCGAGGTCGAACTCCTTGGTCATTCAGCGTTCTCCTTGACTGGCGCGGCCGCCTCGCCGCTCTCGGCCGCCTCCTTGACGGCCAGGGTGTCCTCGGCCTCCTTGACGGCCAGACTGGCGCTGATCCGGCCGGCGACCTCGACGGGCGTGAGCCCGATGTCGGCCAGCACCTCACCGCGCTTGGCGTGCGCGAGGAACTGCTCCGGAATGCCGAACCGCCGTACGGGGACGTCGACTTCGGCGTCCCCGAGGGCCAGCGCGACCGCCGCGCCGACTCCGGACGCACGGCTGTTGTCCTCCACGACGGCCACCAGCCGGTGTTCGGCGGCCAGACCGGGCAGCGCCGGGTCGACCGGCTTGACCCAGCGCGGGTCGACGACGGTGCAGGAGATCCCGCGGGCCTCCAGCAGCTCGGCGGCCTGGAGGCACACGGGCGCCATCACACCGACGGCGACCAGCAGTACCTCGGGCGTGGCCGGGCCGCGGTGCAGGACGTCCAGTCCGCCGACCCGGTCGACCGCCGGGATCCGCGGGCCGACCGACTCCTTCGGGAAGCGGACCAGCGTCGGCGCGTCGTCCACGGCGACCGCCTCGCGCAACTGGGCCCGCAGCTGGTCGGCGTCGCGCGGGGCGGCGATCCTGAGCCCCGGCACCACCTGGAGGATCGACATGTCCCACATGCCGTTGTGGGAGGGCCCGTCGACGCCCGTGACACCGGCCCGGTCCAGGACGAACGTCACCCCGCAGCGGTGCAGCGCCACATCCATCAGCAGCTGGTCGAAGGCACGGTTGAGGAAGGTGGCGTAGACGGCGACGACGGGGTGGAGACCGCCGGTCGCGAGGCCGGCCGCGCTCACCGCGGCGTGCTGCTCGGCGATGCCCACGTCCCAGACCCGGTCGGGGAAGCGGGCGGCGAACTTCCCGAGCCCCACCGGGTGCAGCATGGCCGCCGTGATCGCCACGACGTCCTCCCGCTCCTGGCCGATCGCGACGATCTCGTCGCCGAACACCGACGTCCAGGAGGGGCCGGCGGCGGGTGTGAGGGGCTCGCAGGTGAGCGGGTCCATCACGCCGACGGTGTGGAAGTGGTCCTCCTCATGGGCGAGGGCGGGCTCATAGCCGCGGCCCTTCTCCGTCAGACAGTGCACGAGCACCGGTCCGTGGAAGCGTTTCGCGCGCCGGAGCGCCGACTCGACGGCCCCGATGTCATGTCCGTCGATCGGGCCGACGTACTTCAGACCCAGGTCCTCGAACATGCCCTGCGGGGCGAAGGCGTCCTTGAACCCCTTCTTGGCGCCGTGCAGGGACTCGTAGATGGTGTTGCCGACGACGGGCGTGCGCAGCAGTACGTCCTTGCCCCAGGCGAGGACCTTCTCGTAGCTGTCGGTGGTGCGCAGGGTGGCCAGGTGGTTCGCGAGGCCGCCGATGGTCGGCGCGTAGGAGCGTTCGTTGTCGTTGACGACGATGATCAGTGGCCGGTCCTTGGCGGCGGCGATGTTGTTCAGCGCCTCCCACGCCATGCCGCCGGTGAGGGCGCCGTCGCCGATGACCGCGACGACATGGCCCTTCTCGCCCTGCACCTGACGGGCCTTGGCGAGGCCGTCGGCCCAGCCGAGCGCGGTCGAGGCGTGGCTGTTCTCGACGAGGTCGTGCTCGGACTCCTCCCGCGACGGGTAGCCGGACAGGCCGCCCTTGCCGCGCAGCTTCGAGAAGTCCTTGCGACCCGTCAGGATCTTGTGCACATAGCTCTGATGGCCGGTGTCCCAGACGATGCGGTCGACGGGCGACTCGAAGACCCGGTGGAGCGCGATGGACAGTTCCACCACGCCCAGGTTGGGCCCGAGGTGTCCGCCGGTCCTGGCGACCGCGTGCACCAGGAACTCCCTGATCTCCTCGGACAGTTCACCGAGTTCCGCTTCGGACAGCGCCTTCAGGTCGCGTGGTCCCCGGATGCTCTCCAGAATGGTCACGCTCGGGCCCCCTTCGGTCCGTGCTGTTCAACTCACGGTGACGGCCGGCTCCCCCGACGCGACGCCGTCCTGTTCCATCTGTTCGGCGATCTTCATCGCCTCCTCGATGAGGGTCTCCACGATCTTCGACTCGGGTACGGTCTTGATGACCTCGCCCTTGACGAAGATCTGCCCCTTGCCGTTGCCGGAGGCGACCCCGAGGTCCGCCTCCCGCGCCTCACCGGGGCCGTTGACCACACAACCCATCACGGCTACCCGCAACGGGACTTCCATGCCCTCCAGGCCCGCGGTGACCTCGTCGGCCAGCTTGTAGACGTCGACCTGGGCGCGGCCGCAGGAGGGACAGGAGACGATCTCCAGGCGCCGCTGCCTGAGGTTCAGGGACTCCAGGATCTGGATGCCGACCTTGACCTCCTCGGCGGGAGGCGCGGACAGCGAGACCCGGATGGTGTCGCCGATCCCCTGCGAGAGCAGCGCCCCGAAGGCGACCGCCGACTTGATCGTGCCCTGGAAGGCCGGACCGGCCTCGGTCACCCCGAGGTGCAGCGGGTACTCGCACTGCG
>Ga0182007_10000654_pt1 | contig 19885 bp, 17 predicted proteins | sample Sormic07211113_1_FD_123023 | JGI IMG/M metagenome (GOLD analysis project Ga0182007, IMG submission 123023) | Rhizosphere microbial communities from Sorghum bicolor, Mead, Nebraska, USA - 072115-113_1 MetaG | ecosystem: Host-associated > Plants > Roots > Rhizosphere | place: USA: Nebraska... | reverse complement strand
GCACGGTGCGGTCGGTCACCACGATTACCGAGTTGAACTGCTTGCTGCCCTGCGCGTTGTAGATCGACGACAGCTGGTGGGCGACCCAGGCAATCGAGTTGGACTTACCCGACCCTGCGCTGTGCTGGATCAGGTACTTATGCCCCGGGCCTTCGGTGCGCGCCGCGTTAACCAGTTTATTCACCACATCCCACTGGTGATAACGCGGGAAGATCAGGCTTTCTTTTTTGTATTTACGGCCTTCCCAGTCTTCTTTCTCTTCGATTTGCAGGTGCACAAAGTGGCCGAGAATCGCCAGCAAGTTGCTCGGCAGCAACACCTCGTTCCACAGGTAATCGGTGGCGTACTGATTGAGGTCGGCCGGCACATCGTTACCGGCACCGCCCGCCGTGGTGCCTTTGTTAAACGGCAAGAAGTAAGTAGCCGCGCCCTCCAGCCGCGTGGCCATATAGACCTCGTACTGGCTGACGGCAAAATGCACCAGCGCGCCGCGTTTAAAAGTCAGCAGCGGCTCGGGCTTTTTGGTGGTGGGGTCGATGGCAAAACGGGTGGTCTTGTACTGCTTAATGGCGTTCTGTACGGCCTGTTTAAATTCGGACTTCAGCTCAAGCGTGGCCACCGGCAAGCCGTTAACAAACAACACCAAGTCAATCCGCCAGGCTTTGGCTTTGCTGCCAGTCAGTTCTAAGTGCTCTTGGCTGGCCCAAGGTGAATACACCACCTCCGGCACCACCCGGCAGCGATTCTTGGCGTAGCGCGCCAAGGTATCCGGGTTCAGATCATGCTCGGGCTTAAACTGACACAGGCTAAAACGTGTACCGCGATGCCGAAGTTCATGCCGTAACACCCCCAGGGTGCCGAAGGTGCGCATGTCTTTACTGGCGGCATTCGGGTCGGTTTTATTCAGCTGGCTGGCGACCCGTTCCAGAAAGTGCTGCTCGGGGTTGCTGGGGTACAACGCGCAGAATTTATGCCACTGCTCATGCTGGGTTTCTTTAACAAAACCCAGCAAGTCTTCTGGGTACAGGGCCAATTCACGGTTGTAGTGTTCTGCCTTGCCCAGCAACCAGCCGTTGGCGAGTAAGTGTTTAAGCATGTCGTTCTGAAAGGTCAGCTCGCCGGCCTTGCTCATGCGATCGCTCCTTGCGTTAGCTGCGGATGTGCAGCGATCAAAATGCCCATCATGGCCGCCTCATGTTCATCCATGGCGGCATCGTTCCAAACCCACTCAGAGCCGTGATCGGCTGAAAATACATGCGCCAATTTCAACGATTGAATAAGCTCACGCTCAAGGCTCGCCTGAAATGCGCCCCTTTTCTCGACTGGGTCTTTATCGCTGTAACTGGAGTTCTCGCCAATAGACAGCAAGGCCAGGTTGCCAAAGCGATCCAGCTGCGTAATTTTGCCGGTATTCTTGCTTTGCGGGCTAACGTGCTCAACCGAGGTCACATGGCGCATGCGGTAAGTGTCCTTGCTATTCAATAGTGCGGGCCTCGATGCTTTATCGCTAGCATCCTCGGAGTTAAACCACTTCTCCCACAGCAAATACTCCAGCTTGTAAAACCAGTAATGCGCAGTGTCGGTGCCTAAGCCGCTAACCTCCTGATCGGTATCATTCGGCTTTGCAGCATCCGGATCAGCAAGCCCCAGAACAACATACAAGCTCATACCCTTAAGCACAGATTGCGCATAGCCTGCGTCTTGCTGCTTTAACGCATTGAGCATTACGCCGGCCCTATCCAGTTCTGTCTCTGGCTTGTACAAATCCTTGAGCGCTTGCGTCAGCCAAGGTGCGCGGGTTAGATCTTGGCTGAAATACATCATGCTTTGCAGCATGCTGATCGAATCCCACTCTTTACCCGTGCGCCTGGCACGGCCCTTCTTGCCGGGATCACCTGAAAAAGCCGAGGCTATCTCCCAGCGCACCGCTGCATGACTGCCATCATCGACATGGCCTTTAATCATAAAGTTGTCCATAAGCAGGCGGCAGCGCAGTAGGCAATGGATAAAGGCTTTGCACTGGTCTTTGTCCGCCAGTGGCTTTTGCTCGACCCCAGCGCGAAAGTGCTTATCAAACTCAGCAATCAGCTTTTTATGATCGACTGACACCAGGGCACCCGCACTGTCTGTGCCGAGAAACACCCGCAACACATGCAGCAAAAACACCGGAAAACTGACCAGGCTTTTATGCACCACGGATACCTTGTCATCGGTACTGGCCGTATTGGCTTTCAGGCCTTCGCCGCCAAGTATGTCCTCTAGCGTCCGCGCTGCGCCTTCGCCAGTGCCCTTTTCCCCCAACGCCTTGGCATGTACTCCACTCAATAGCGGAGTGTCGATATTCGTAGCGCCTCGCCCATAGTCGAGTTCGGCCTGCACGCTGCTTTTCACATAACCGTTGATATCGGCGCACAGGTCCCACGCCCAGGCGTAAACCTGCCGCTCGTTTTCTGGCATACCGTTGAGCAAGCGCGCCTTGAGAATCTCATGCTTTTCCAACTGAACACCGCGACTGTTCATGCTGTCGAAGAACCGATTTTTGTCGGTGTTACTGTGCAGCTGGCTAATAACGAAGGTGGCCTTGGACCATAAATAGCCACTGAATGCCTGCAATTCTGAAGCCGCTGTCGGCTCATGCCCAAGTTGCGGCTGCTTGGCAAACTTTTTGATGAAGTTGATGATCGTTTTGCGGGCAACAATCATCGCCTCATTTTTTAGCCAGCCATTGCATTCAGCGCGACCACAGCCACACTGCCAATGGTTCATAAAGCCTGCTAACGCCTTTTTGTCTTGCTCACGACCAGAAAAATCCAGGCGAGGGATTGCCGATTGTCCGGTTCCAACCGCCATAAACGCCTGCCACTGCTGTTTCGACTCAGTACTTAGATCAGACGCACTCACTAGCACTGAGGCAATCAGCCATAAGGTGGTCATGCGCTGCTGGCCGTCGATCAGTTCCAGGCTGCCATCGTCAGGCTTAGGGCTAACGACCACAGCGCCAATAAAATACTCAGCCGCGGCCTGTAGCTGGCAAGCCTCCCATAAATCGGTGAGTAAACAGTCGACGTGCTGCGCTTCCCAGGTGAAAAGACGCTGGTAGATTGGGATCAAGAAAGGCTTGTCTAGCGCAGGAATATTATTATCGCTGCCGCCACTGACAATGCGCTCTGCACTGTACTTATTTGCTGTCAGTTCATGAGCGGGGCTAGGCATGGTGTTCATCCTTGAAAAACGTACTGTACAGAACCGTGGCGAGTGCGCTGCGATGCTCTGCATGTGCACCCTTGCCTGCTGAGTAGTGGTTTTTGAACGTTTTGATATACCGATGTATCACGGGGCGCTTTTGGGTTTTTATGACTTTTTCGGGGCCAAACTGCTCCAGCACTTGAGCCTGCTTGCCACTCAGCTTTTTTATCAAAGCTAAGGCCTGCAGCGAGGACGGGCACTGCAGCAAGTCAGCAAAAACATGCCTTTCAGAAAAGTGATTTTCTACGGTACTGCGGAACAATGGGGCTTCGCTAATGCGCAGACTGAACACGTATTGATCGGCCAGCGCAGCGAAGGCGGCAAAGCGCTCATCCTCAGCAAAGCGATCCAGATAGAACACCAGCATCGCCAGCCATATTTCAATTAGCAGTGCATAGCCAGCACCTTGTCCTTGTTCAACTAGGCGATGCAGTTGCAGTAAGCGCCCGTGTTCCGTGGTGGGCTCTGCCGATTCGACGTTTTTTTGCTCGCACTCAGTAATATCCTGCGGGAAATACTGCTTATACAGCTCGGTGTATTTACCAATATAAAAAAAGAACTGTTCGCCACCCAATAGTGGCTGATTCAGCTGAAGCGGCAAACGCGTGAGGTTGCGCTCTTCCACGGCAATCTGTTGGCCCCGCACATTCACTTGTGTGGTGAATGTGAACGCATCGCCCCCGTCTTTAGCCTCATAACCCACCTCCCAGTCGCGATAAAAACTCACCGCCGTGGGTGGCGAAAGTTGAATGGTCTTGGGGCTGCAAACAGTGGACTTCAGATCAGGCTTGAGCTGTTGTACCGCGAATTCCTTGACCAGTAGCAAGTCGTCAACTTTTTTTCCGCGTTGGCGAATGCGTGTACGCGCCAGAATTTGTTCGGTTAAAAAATACGCCAAACGCTGACCGTTACCGACCTTTTGCTGCTCATAAGCCTCCCACAGGTGCGAGCAACCAATACCGACGCTGTCGTCGGAAACCACCGCGCGCAAGTGCCGGGCCTTGAGTAGGTCAAAGTCGCTGAGGCGTTTGCCGGAGGTGTTTTGGCTATCGAAAAAAGCAAAGGCTTGGTCAATCGAGGTGATGCTAATCACCACAAATTGCAGCTTCTTCAGTAGCTCTTGCTTGCAGGCTTGGAGCCTGATGCCGGGCTCAGTCGACAGGTAACGCTTAATGTGCGCAAAGTTAGCCGCCAAGCTCTGCTGCGACTGGCTGTCGGTAAACTGCGCCTGCAGCAAATTTTCGACTGCTGGCTCACTCTGCCCCAACGCATGCAGCAGCAACACCAAGGTTAGGCAACGCTGCTGGCCATCGACCAAATAATCCTTAGTAGCCGTAGTTTCATCTGTTTCTTGATGCAGGATCAGCGTGCCGAGAAACAGCGGCGCTGGCGTAGCATCAGGCTTGCCTGCTTCGGCGGGTTTGAACTGCTGTTCGATATCCGCCAACAACAACGCTACCTGATCTGGCCCCCAACAATAGCGGCGTTGGTACTCGGGGATGGCCAAGGGGCGCTGGATTAATTCGTCCAGTGTCTGTGTCGCAACAGTTACCGAATCTGCGCCGTTCACGCTGCCCACACCTTTCCCAGCAGCCAGCCGTTAGCCAGCAAGTGTTTAAGCATGTCGTCTTGAAAAGTCAGCTCTTTGGCCTTTGCGCCAGCCAATGCACTCATGCGGAAACTTCCTTGTTGGTTGGACTGGCTTGCGGCGCGACCCAGTCTCTTAAATCTATTTTTCCGGTGACGGCGGCGGAGATTAAGGCGGTGCGACGCTCTTGCATTAAATCAATAGCTCTCTTGGCTTTTCCAATCAAGCCATTAAAGGATATAAGATCTTGTTCAAGTTTCTTCACGATCATCCGCTGTTCTTCTTCGGGCGGCACAACAAGGCAAAGATTAGAGAACACATCATTTGATAATTGTTGCTGAGCAGTGCCGTAGGCACCAACAGCTAATTGCTCCGTCCAATATAGACTTTGCGAAATAAACCGAAGGTAATTGGTTAGCAATCCACTTTTAGTCCGTATAATCATCATTTGCGCATTAATAAATGCCGTATGATATCCGTGCTCTGAAGTATCAAATTTGGCCAGCTCTCCAATTCGACCAACGCTACCCCTAACTTTTACAATTAAATCGCCATCCAAGGCCTTGCCGCGATTTAGCGCATTAAACTTCTCGCGAGAGATAAATTTAACCTCTGCCAGATCCAGGCGTTCTTCAACTATATTTTTTGAAGATAAAAAAACCACTCCTTCAGTTGTAAAATCCTTTTCGTTGGGGTATTCGCTCCCTCTATCTCCATCAACAAAATTTGCATATCGTCTTAAAGTACAAGAAATCCAATGCTCCGGCACTTCCCCCAGCCACTCAACACCCGAGTCGCGCAGCTTGGCGTTGGCCCCGCCGTTTAATGAAGAGAGGCCTTTGGTGACGGCATGGCTAATCACGGCCTGACGTTTTTCTTTTAACAGTTGGATAAGCTGTTGTTGTTTTTCTATCAGGGTGTCGATTTTGGTGGTTTCGTGATCGAGGAAATCCACAATGCGAACCAGTTCATTCTCGGGAGGAAATGCAAACCGAGTTTTGACAATATCCGTGCTCGATAGATGCTTGACTGTCGTGTAATACGTCAAGTCATTAATTATTTTCATGCTGAATGGAAGCGCATAAAAAACAAAATTCTGTACGCGGTAGTTTGTCGCTCGAATACAGGCAACTCGCTGGTTTAGTGCAGCCACCCCCCCCTTCCATTTCGCCACATTAAAATCACCGTCCATTCCTATTAGAACGTCGCCATCACTTATTAGCGACTCTGGAGGAACTATGCCGACATATCCAACTTCAGTTCTTGATGAGCTAATGTCGCGAATCCTAACAAGCGGTATACCTTGCGAAGGCTCAAACAATTTTGAGTCAAATGGATAGCCATTGATCACCTTTGCTGACTCTTTAATACGTGCCAGTCGCCAGTGGCTAGGTATTAGCCCCAGCCACTCAACACCCGAATCCTTATATTCAGAATACGGCTTATATCGCCCCGCCATTACGAATGCACCTCTTGCAGCAAGGCCATAATTTCTGCGGATACGGCATCGAGATCGGCATCAATCTCAAGCAAATCCCGTGGCGGTTGGTACTGGTAGAAATGCCGGTTAAAGGGGATTTCATAACCAACGATGCCGACTTGCTGATCCTTCGCATCCTTCTTGCTGGCATCTATCCAAGCATCGGCCACATGGGGCTGCACTTCTTTAAGGAAGTAGGCTTCGTTGCTGGCATTAACCGACTGGCTTGGGTCGAGGGCGACGTTTTCGTTGTCGCGCAGTTCGCTGTCGGTTTGGTACTCCAACACCTCGCCATTAACGGCAAACAAGCCATACAGCGGGTTGGCTGGGATCTTGTGGATTTTCTTGATGACCTTGGCGGCGGCTGGGTTCTTCCAGCTCATGGCATCGGTCAGTTGCTTTTTGTCTTTGGCGTCCAAGAGCAGGCCTTTTTGCTTACAGGCGGCTTTGAGGGCGTCGTCAAAGGTATTGAAGTTGTCATGCTGCTCAGCGCCAACGCTGGCCTGTAGCTGCTGCGCTTTCACTAACAAACTCTTTTGGTCGAGCCAGGTGCGACGGGCGAGCAGGTCTTTCAGGTGTTTCTCTTTTAGCTCGGCGAAGTGCAGTTTGCAGTAACGGCGGATCGCCTCTTCATGGGTGCTCAACTCACCATAGCGCTTGCAGCTGTCGCCGTCGTTCCAGCACTCACCTTCCAAGGCGCTGAACTCTTGGTAGACCCAGCGCATGGCAGCGTTGAGGGCGCCGGGGGCGAAACGCAGCTCGGCCACGCGCGCGTCACTGAACTGCCAAGACAGCCGCAACGGCCGCTCGATGCTGATGCGCCGGTAGCCGAACTCATGGCTTTGGAAGATTTTGCTGGCGAAGGTCTTGGCGACCTCGGCTTTCGGGTTGGCGGCTGGGCGACCGCGATTGCTCTTTTGTGCGGCTTGTTTGTCCAGCGCGTAGGCATCGATGGCGGCAAAGCTGCCGAAGGCGCGAATGATGGTGGCGATATCCTCCTCAGCCATTTCATTGCGCTTGGAACCGAGGGATTTGCGCATTTTGCCGCACAGGTTCACGCCATTAATCAGCTGTACCTTGCCTTTACGTTCCGCGGCTTTTTTGTTCGACAGCACCCACACATAGGTGGAGATGCCGGTGTTGTAGAACATGTCGGTGGGCAGCGCGACTATGGCTTCGAGCAAATCGGATTCGAGAATATAGCGGCGGATTTCCGACTCACCCGAGCCGGCGCCGCCAGTAAATAACGGCGAGCCATTGAGGATGATGCCAATCCGCCCGCCACCCAGGGAGCCGTCGCGCAGCTTGCTAATCAGGTGCAGCAGGAACAACAAGGAGCCATCGCTAACCCGTGGCAACCCCGCGCCGAAACGGCCGTTGAAGCCTTTTTCAGCGTGCTCGGTGCTGATCTCTTGTTCGATCTTCTTCCAATCCACACCAAACGGCGGGTTGGAGAGCATGTAGTCAAACTCAGTGGCGTACAGCTGGTCGTTGGACAGAGTATTGCCGAGCTTGATGTTGCTGATGTCCTGGCCCTTGATCAGCATGTCGGCCTTACAAATGGCGTAACTTTCGGGGTTGAGCTCTTGACCATAGGCGCGCATCACGGCCTGCGGATTGAGCTCATGCACGTATTCCATGCCAGAGGAGAGAAAGCCGCCAGTGCCGGCTGTAGGGTCGTAAATGGTGCGGATGATGCCGGGCTTGGTCAGGGCATCATCGTCTTCCATAAACACTAGAGAGGTGGTGAGCCGCACGATGTCACGCGGGGTGAAGTGCTCGCCGGCGGTTTCATTCGAGCCTTCAGCAAAGCGGCGGATCAACTCTTCAAACACCAGGCCCATGTCGTGGTTAGACACCGCTGCCGGGCTTAGGTCGGTCTGACGCACCCGCTGCACAAACTTGTAGAGCAGGTTGGCGTCGTTGAGCTGTCCGAGGAATTCGGTGAACTTGAAGTGCTCAAAAATCTCCCGCGCATCCTTGGAGAAACCCTGCAAGTAGGACTCCAAGTTGGCCTTGATGCCGGCCTCGCCGAGCTTGGACATGTCCATTTTAGAGGTATTGAAAAACGACAACCCCTCTGCTTGGCCGGGCAGTTTGGTGGCGCGCAGCAGCAGTTTCTCTTGGGCTTCCTCAGACACACCAAGCTGCTGGATTTTTTCGTACTCAGCCAATACCGCCGCCTTGCTGGCCTCTAACACGCACTCCAAGCGCCGCAACAGGGTAAACGGCAGAATGATCCGCCCGTACTGGCTCTGCTTAAAATCGCCACGCAGAAGATCAGCCAAAGACCAGATGTAGGCGGCCAGGTTGTTGGAGGTTTGCGACATGAGTGGAAATCCTTTTGGTGCTGGGTGCTGATATTGGCACCCGCACGCTGATGAAAAAACCTGGATGCATTATGCGGCAATGGTTAAGGGCTTCCATGGCTGAATACATGATTTCTTACACCCCATCGCGCAGATCGTGAGGAGAAGTTTATAGACGGTAAGACTGCCAACCTTTCATATCGCGGCAGCGCTTTATCACTTCATGACAATCCATGACCTTTGATCTCGGTTTGCCCATAACGTTGACCATCGCTTCTACGTCCATTGGTGGCGAACGGTGCTCGTCCATTTCCCCTCGGAAGCAGAATGACTTGCGGGTTGCATGTCTTGGCACGCTGAACGACTGCAATGGGTCGATGCCTGCCGGTCAAGCTGTGTTGGTCAAACCCGCCCCAATTGATTCCCGAAGCCCATTTTTCTCAACTCGTTCTTAAGTCGCAAAGGGTATGCCTCAGCTGATACGCGCATATTCAAATTTATTTGCCCCTTCCGCTTGATAAGTAACACCCATAGTGCAACAGTGTTAGTAGAACACCCTAACTGATACGGAAGGCACATCATGTTCATCCGCGCATATCTCCGAGCATCAACCGAAGAGCAAGACGCCAGCCGCGCCCAAGCCACGCTTGAGCAGTTCGCTAGCGACCATAATAAAGTCATCGCGAGCGTACATCTGGAGAATGCTAGCGGCGCCTCCACAGACCGGCCCGAGTTGTTGCGTCTGCTCAAAGATGCGCGCAACGGTGACGTGTTGCTGGTGGAGTCGATAGACCGGCTCTCCCGCTTGCCGGTGGAGGATTGGCAGAAGCTCAAGGCCACGATTGATTCTAAGGGCCTGCGCATCGTCGCGCTCGATCTGCCGACCAGTCACCAGGGAATGCAGGACACGAAGGGCGACGAGTTCACCGGGCGAATGCTGGGCGCTATCAACTCCATGCTGGTGGAAATGATGGCCGCCATTGCCCGCAAGGATTACGAGCAACGCCGCGAGCGCCAGGCCCAGGGTATCGAAAAGGCCAAAGCTGCAGGTAAGTATCAGGGCCGGCCGATCGATGACGATCTGCACAAACGCGTTACGGAACTGCTCGGTGCCGGCCTTGGCATCCGCGCAACAGCCAGACACGCCAACTGCTCAACGACCACAGTCCTCAGGATCAGGGACTTGGCCAACGCCTGAAAACACTTTTCCAGGCCACATACATCTACAATATTCAGCCGTGGCTGAGGCACCATCTATTAGCGATACAACGCGTTATTACTAACTACTAAAAGAGTGTGATGTCCACGACTGAGCCGTTAAGATCAAGGAAGGCTGGGTTCGGTCGACACCTGTGCCATTATTGCTGAACTCGGTTTTGCGCTTTTTCTGGATCACACCACAGACCATAGCCCGCTGCTTTGTACTTAGTACGACCCTAAGGTTGCTTCATCGCGCAATGCCTGGACAGGCAGGATGAGGCCGCTGTTGCGAGAACTTGCCGAAGAGCTTCGGGAGCAGGACAAGATCCGTCGCGAGATCCTGGATTGAGCGAAACGCCACGGATGGCGATTACTCTCAATCCACCTCATAACGGCGCGCTAAGTAGCGCCGAATCCGCTCATTGCTCCAGTCGTTGGCTCGACCGAGTATTTCGTCCCGAATGTAATCAACCACATCACCTTGGAACACCGGGTAGGATTCGCGTTCACCTTCCAGTTCACAATCCCAAAACTCACCTTCGCGAGTCAGCAGCCACAGAGCGTCCAGCTCGTAAGGCTGCAAGCCCTCAATGCGGCCTTCGACGCAGGCGGTAATTGTGTCTTGGTAGGCGCGCCAGTAAAACGACGGCTCCCACTGCTGCTGGACACAGATCTCTTCCCAGATGCTGCTCAGCGGCGTGTCATCCCCAGACAACAGGCAGCCCTGCATGCGCTGGAGATCACGGATACAAACCATAACCAGACGCTGAGCCAAAGCCGCTCCTAGGTCACGGGCGATACTGTATTCCGAGAGTTTGCGTTGCCGTTTCATCCATGAACTTTCCTGTCTGATGGTCATTGGTTGGTGCGGACCTCTTGGCCTATCCTCAGAAGCATAGTCAATCCTTTGTGTAGCTACAGCTCTGAACTCGTTAGAGCAGTAGCCGCGCCAGAAATTGAACGCATCGCCCGCAGCAATGCATAGATCAACCGGATCGGGCTTGTTTGGATACTTGATGAAAAAGCAGAAAACACCGTGCTCGCCCGGGTCGTCATAGCCAGGATCGCGAGGTCTTGAGTCGAAAGAATGAAGTTTGTGTGCTACGTGCTTCAGGTCGTTTGAAAAGTGACGGCACGCATCTAATTGCAACAAAGCAACCGGCGAGACGGCCTCGATGAGTGGCTCCAACTTCTTCAGACGATCCTCGCCCTTTTTCACACTGGGCCAGAGCACTACCGCGATCTTGTCTGAAAGTGGTTCAGCCGCATGCTGGCAGCGACCAAGCGCCTGTACACCAGTGAGAAGTTGCGCCGAGCGAGGGGCCTATCGGCCTGGTAAACACACCAGAAGTCGTCAAAAGCCGGAATGGCCAGATCCCTGAAATATCCGCGTGATCCATTCAGGTCCAGATCACCCATAACCATTCTCCCCCGCTCCCATGTCGGATTCCCACCCTACCCGGCCGCCATCCCTGCCCGATACACGGTCGGAGGGTGGCTTGATCAAACTCGATCGGCGATGTCAGCGATAACGGCACAAGCTGCCGATTTGTGCTGCGTGCCACCGCCTAACTCGTCGACTTGCCCGCCGAGAATTGCGGCGTTTACTCGCTGAATCAGATCATCTTTGTGCAGCCCTGCCGCCTTTAGCAGCCCAGTCGGTCAACAGGCCGAAAGGCGAAGGCGTATTCGTGCTCAACACGATATCTGATCTCCGGCCCCCACCACGGCGCAAGATCAACTTTTTGAATATGCCTCAATACTCTCAACAAGCGTAGGGAGCGGGCTAATGACCAATCGTCGAGAACGCAGGGGTTTGTGCTGCGTTAAGGCACTTTGCCTTTACCTTGCTCTATGTGCTGGATATTGTGACATCCTTGAAGTTCTCGGCAGGTCGTTTTTTTCCAAGGATGGCATCTCGCGCTCCGAGCTATCGGCAGTGCCACTCAAAGCCTCTCTTGTAATCGCGGCCAGCTCAAGCTGAGCATCGGTTCATCGTGCTCAGAAAAATCCAATAGGCAGTAACCCCAAAAAAATAGCGGTGATCAACGTGAACTCAGGCCCTGAATCATTGGCTATCCAACGGTATGAACTTGTTCAGCAATGGATACTGGAGTTGGTCCCGGCAGACGGAACGGCCGTTGGCAACAAAACACTCCGTGACAGGATTGACCGTCGAGCCGAGCTTCAGGGTTTTTCCATCTCTGAGGAGGAGTACTGGAGCCTTCGCGACGAGCTCATTACCAAGGGGCTACTCAATAAAGGGGCTGGTCGTGGCGGATCGGTTTATCGATTTGATGCTGAGGCCAAGAAACGTTCGAGGTCCATTGAGCCTGATCCGCTTACCGATTGGGATGACCTTGATACCCCCCCAAGCGAGATACCGGATAGCCTGGAGAAACTGAGAAGCAGGCTTCTTGATCTCAGCGCTCGCAATCGGCTACTGAATTTTTCACATGCACGCTCCAAGCGGTTCGTACGAATCATTGATGAATTGCCTGACCACTTGTTTGAGTCGCTGGCAGACGAAAAAGCCATGCGATTTGCTGCCGTACCCGAACCAACGGAGAGGCAGCTTATTACCCATGGTTTTTTGAAGCTGGACGAGAAAACTGGTGCCGTTGTCGAGTTAAAGAAACAGCCGACAGCGGAGGTTTGGGCGCAGATTCTTGGTATGGCAACCAACTATGAGTTACCACGCCCCCCTGAAAGCGGGCAACCCGCCAAGCACTCTGACGATGCAATTCAGACACTTTATTACCCTGCAGAGATGGAGTCGCGGTTACAGGTTTTGTATGCCCAATCGCGATCAGCACTCGAAGAGACGGGGGCGAACATCCTTTATCTTGCGCTCGGGTTTCTGGAGTGGGATGAGTCGGTCGCGGGGAAAGAAAGCACCCGTCTGGCGCCCCTAATGTTGGTGCCAGTGAACCTGGAAAAAGGCAAGCTCAACCCTCAAACCGCGACATTCGAATACCGCGTACATCCTACGGGCGAAGACATCCTTACCAACTTGTCATTGCGAGAAAAGCTACGCGCCGATTTTGGTATCGCGTTACCGCGGATAACCGACGACAGCACGCCCGAGGAGTATTTCGAGCGAATTGTCGAAACGGTGCTGAAGGTCAAGCCTGACTGGAAGGTTCATCGCTTCGCTTCGCTTGGTTTGTTCGAGTTTGGCAAGTTGATGATGTATCTCGACCTTGATCCAGGGCGTTGGAAAGACCAATCGTTGCTGGACCATGGTCTGGTCAAACGACTTACAGGGATGGACGGCTTACCGGCCGATTCGTCAGGAAAACAAGGCGCCTTTTGCGTCGAGCATTCAATCGACGATATCGAACAGGTGCACCTGCAGTTTCCTCTGATCGACGATGCCGACAGCTCACAGCACAGTGCCTTGATCGATGTGATTCGCGGTGATGATCTTGTTATCGAGGGCCCACCTGGAACGGGTAAGTCTCAAACCATCACCAACATGATTGCAGCGGCGCTGGCCCAAGGTAAAAAGGTGTTGTTCGTTGCCGAGAAACGTGCAGCGCTTGAGGTGGTCAAGACCCGATTGACGAGAGCAGGTTTGGGCGATTTTTGCCTGGAGTTGCATAGCCATAAGAGTCAAAAAAGCGCCGTTATCGACAGCATTCGCCAGCGGATTCAGAACGGAGGCGGCTATCGCTCGCCCAAGCAGCTGACGGATCTGATCGCAAACTATGAGCGATTAAAGCAGCAACTCAATAAGCACGTGCACCACTTGCATGCCCAGTTCGAAGAGTCGGGCATGAGTATTCACGAAGTGCTAATGCAGGCAACTCGGTTGCGTGAGGCATTGTCGATTAAACCTGCCGATCTCCATCCGCAGTCAGAGGTGCGAATCGATAAAGCGCACCTGCAAGAACAGGCCGGCTTCTATGCACACATCTATCGCAAGACGGCTGAGGAAGCTGGTCACGCTGGCAAACTTGAGACGCACCCATGGTTTGGTAGCACCAAAACTCGCATGACGGGCGCAGAGCGCTCTGCACTTCTAGAGAGTCTTTCCCTGGCTCAGCAGGCACTGAGTCGTCTAGCCGCCCTTCGACCTCAATTAGCCGAGCAGTTGAAGGTAGCTGTTCTGGAAACCTATAGCCCAGATCAACTGCGAAGTTTGGCCGCTTCAATCCCGCTACTTGCGCTACCTAAAGGTGACGAGGATTGGGATCTGTTGGGGCGACTGGAGATCGAGTCTTGCGAGGCATTGAAACTCTGGCTGCAAGGTATGGACTCCTTGTTGGACGAGCAAGTTGTCTTGGCTCGGTCGCTGCGCGCAGATGTAATTGGCTCTGGGCAAGCGATAGCGTCAATCAAAAAATCCTGCGCGGCCATTCGTTTGCATAACGGCGATGAGGCCCTGTCCCTCAATGCGTTGCTCGATGTCATCGAAGAGGCTGAGGAGTTATTGGAACTGGCCCCGCGCGCCCAAATGCTGATTCGGCTGTTATCGAAAGAATCTGCGGTTCAGGGTTTGCGAAGCGATTTGGTCGGGGTTGAGCAACTAGTGCTCTTTCTGCAAATGCACGCGGCGATGCCCGAGGATTTGGCACACCTCCGCCATAAACGCTTCGAAGATGAGGGCTTGGACGAGTTGGTCGCAGAGTTGGATAGCGACATCACGGTGGTCAAGCAGTTGCAGGAACAGGCTGCGAATCATTTCACTCTGGACCAATTGCCAAGTCATACGCGACTGGAAGATTTGAGTCGAGTTCTGGCGGACAAATCACTTTTCCGTTGGTTCAAGGGGCAATGGCGCGCCGCGAAGGCTGAAATCCTGACCATGGCGCGACCAGGGCTCAAGCTGAACCAGCTTCTTGTTAGCTTGCCTGATGTCATCGCTTATCTGAAAAAATACAGTCAACTGAATGAAAGCAAACATTTCACCGAGAAACTGGGTGAGCACTTCAAAGGGCTTGATACTCCTATCGATGCGCTTAAGCGCATTCGGGGTTGGTACAAACTCCTACGTACTGAGTGCGGACGGGGATTTGGAGCAAAGGTATGGATTGCAGAATACCTGCTTAAGGCAGATAGCGATCTTCTGGCCAGCGTTGCATCCGATAGTGCGGAGCTGGAACCTTACTTGTTGGATGTTCTGGATCATCGGCTGGATCTGGAAGAACTATTGCCTTTTGACAGTCATGATTTGCGCTCAGAAGACTTGCTCTCCTCAGAGGGGTTGTATGTTCGCCTGATCAAGGACATCGGAACCGCACTGCGCTCTTTGTTACCCGTAATCAGCGAAGAGCAGCCAACCATGGGGAAAATGCTCCAGCTGATTCAGTCGGTGGAAAGTTGGCAAACCCGCTCGGCAGCCTTACAAAACGACGCAGTACTACAAACTTGCTTGCAGGGTGAAGAGCTACCTCGGATCGAAAATCTTTCAACGGCACGACCCCGGTTGACGAGTTGGCGGCATACCGTCGCCTTCGTTCAGCCCATTCTGGCATTGCCGATTCGGGATATTCTCATTCCGCAGTTGACTGCATGTACGTCAAAAAAAGCCGAATCCCTGATTCTCCACTGGCATCAACAAGCTAAAACACTCGCGTTCGCTGTGGAGAATTGGGAGCAGTCGATCTCGTCATTCTACCAAAGTGCTGGAGTTGTTGCTGGTCAGTGGTGGCAGACCATCGAAAAAACAGACTTCGACCCAATGGCTGGCCGGCTGGCCTGGGCGGCTCAGAACCCTGATTTGCTCGACCATTGGTTCGAGTACCGTCGCTTACGCTTGCACCTGGCTGAGTTGGGTTTCGAGACAGTTGTCGAAGCAATCGAGACACAAAAACTGGTGTCTGAGCGCTGCGTCGATGCCTGCCTGCTTGGTCTACTTGATAGCTGGGCATTGAAAGTCCTTGAGCTAAATCCCGCCCTGGGCCAGTTTTCGGGCAAAGAGCAGGAGGCTATCCGTGCTCGTTTTGCAGAGATCGATGAGCAGCTCAAGCGCCTTCAGCGAGAACAGGTTTCGTCACGTATCAGTCAGAACAATATCCCGACTGGGAATAGTCATGGCGCAGTTAGAGAGTTCACGCAATTGGCCCTGCTGCAGCGCGAAGCCGAGAAAAAGACGCGGCATGTACCGATTCGTAGCTTGATGAATCGTGCAGCTGAAGCACTGCAAGGCCTCAAGCCCTGCTTCATGATGTCGCCAATGGCCGTCGCTCAATATTTACCTGCAGGGCACGTCCACTTCGATCTGGTCGTGATGGACGAAGCCTCTCAAATGCGTCCGGAAGAAGCACTGGGAAGTATCGCAAGGGGCAAGCAACTTGTGGTCGTGGGAGACCCGAAACAGCTGCCACCTACGAACTTTTTCTCCCGCAATGGCGGCGATTCGGATACCGACGAAACCGATGCATCATTAGCTGAGGACTCGGAAAGCATTTTGGAAGCCGCCATGCCGCTGTTCAAGCTGCGACGTTTGCGTTGGCACTACCGTTCGCGCCACGAGAGTCTGATTGCGTTCTCCAACAAAGCATTCTATGAAAGCAATTTGGTGGTGTACCCGTCACCACACCGTGAATCCTCAGAGTTTGGCGTGAAGTTTGTCAGAGTGCCACGCGGGCGTTTTGTCGAGCAGCGCAACCTGGAAGAGGCAGAGGTTGTCGCCAAAGCCATTGAACACCACGTTATTCATCGCCCTGATGAGTCACTGGGTGTAGTGGCCATGAACGTTAAACAGGCTGACCAGATCGAGCGGATGCTTGAGCATCTGGCTAAACAGAGTCCGCAGCTACAAGTCGCATTGGATCGCAATCAGGGTCAAGATGAGCCGTTGTTCATCAAAAACCTGGAAAATGTCCAAGGTGATGAGCGAGATGTTATTTACATCTCCGGTACCTACGGTCCTATGGAAGTGGGTGGTAGCGTCCCTCAGCGTTTCGGCCCAATTAACGGTGCCAGCGGATGGCGGCGTTTGAACGTGCTCTATACCCGTTCGAAGAAACGCATGCAGGTTTTCTCCTCGTTTGGCTCAACCGATGTCCTTGTAACCGGGACCTCCAGCAGAGGCGTGCAGGCACTGCGTGATTTTCTGCATTTTGCTGAGTCTGGCCGGATGCCTCACATCAAAGAAAACGATCGCGCGCCCGACAGTGATTTCGAAGTGGCAGTCATTGAGATGTTGGCGCGGCATGGCTATCAGTGCGAGCCCCAGGTTGGAGTGGCTGGTTTCTTCATCGATCTGGCCGTCCGCGATCCTGGGCAACCAGGCCGCTACCTAATGGGGATCGAGTGCGACGGAGCTGCGTACCATTCGGCCAAATCGGCGCGTGACCGTGATCGCTTACGCCAAAGCGTGCTGGAGCAATTGGGCTGGAATATTCGCCGCATTTGGTCGGTGGACTGGTTCCGTAATGCTCGCGTGCAGATTGAGCCGATTCTTCAGGAGCTGGCGCGGTTGAGAACCGAGCCAGTAGAAGTGGCCGAAGTGCCGGTTGAGGAGTCGGAAGAACTAGCCATACAGCAAGTAGCCGATGAGCAGAGCGAGCATGCTGAACGTATAACTATCGAGGGGGGGCACAGTCTGCGAGAAAAGCTAATCTGGCTCGACGAAAATGTCATTCGCTCGAACCTACCTGATGTGCCAGATCACCAGCGTTTGTTGAGACCTGCGATGTTGGAAGCATTGCTAGAGTTTCAGCCTTCAGACCGTCTTGAGTTCCAACAGATGATCCCTGGGTATTTGCGCACCGGAACCCATAGTGCAGAAGGTCGTTACATTGATGATGTACTGGTGCTGATTGGTGGGCAGTGATCTTCAAGCTGCCTTTGTAATGGGAAGAATATTGCGTGCTCAATTTTGGGTTTTAGGAGGTTGGGAATGTTTGCTACTGCAGCTGATGGTCGAAAGGTCGTACTTAATGAAGACGGAACTTGGGAATATCAAACGAGTATTGTAGCTAGCTCAGGTGCAGGTAATAGTTTTCGGAAGCTTTCTTGGGGGACGCACCGATTAAATATAAAAGAGTCCGAGTCAAGTACCTCTTGGCTGGAGGGTGAGGGCTACTTGGGGTTTGAGTCGGCGCTTGGTGGAAATGAGTGCCTAGTGTTATTCGTTTTGTTAAATGATATATTGGTTCGGGGCAAGTATGTCTTTAACCAAAAATTTGCCAATGATAATACATACTTGTCGAAGTTTGATGAGTTTAAAGAAATGCTTCAGAAAAAGTACGGCGCGCCAGACAGCGATAACGAGTATTGGCTCAACGATCTATATCAAGATGATTATCAAAGTTGGGGCATGGCGGTAAGCGCCGGTCATATGTCGCGATTTGCCATTTGGATTGATGGTGCGACAAAAATTTGTTTGTCGTTGACAGGCGAGAGCTTTCAGTGCGATCTGTCAATAGAGTATTCATCTATTGAATATGAAGCTGAAGAGCGAAAATACAATGAAAACACTGTATTGGATCTTCTTTAATTTCGAATTTTTTTTGTCGGATATAGGTTTTGGAGGTAGGGATGTTATCCGGAAGATTCGTGGACATGAGTGAGAAAATATTCCAACGAGGCCTTAAAAAATTTTTAGCAAAACAGTTTTTAGCACCATGGCCACCATCAATTTTTTGGGTTAATTCCGAACTTTTTTTCACGGGTGACCGTGTCAAATTCAGAACCGAATATCGAAGAAAAAGTGCTCGACCACCAATCGCTGTTTCGCCAGCAGCAACCGTTGAAAAAACCGACATAGTTAATTAAAATCGACTAAGTCTTTAATCTTAAAGGAGCATTTAATGTTTGGGCTTTTCAATTCTAAACCAAATTATGAAGAGATATTTGCGTCTCAAGAAAAAACTAGAAGCTTTATCTACGCAGATAGAGCAAAGACATCATCTATACTTGGAGACAATTCTTTTATAGAAGCATGGCTTGATAGTAGGAATGTGGGACAAGTCACCGCTGTCATTGAGCATGAAGCCATGCAAGGTGACATTCCTTCACTGAAGCAAATGATCTGGGTTTCTGACCTTTATTTTGAGGACGCTACAAATAATTTTAAAGATAAAGGCCAACTTCTTGAGATGCAGACCATGTATCTTCAAGACCGCATAAAGTATTGCAGTAAAGCTATTGAATTCGGATTAAAAGACCAATCTTACTACGCCCTAGTTTCCTCAGTTAAACTTTACAGCCTTTATGGAAATATACCTCTTTCTAATCAAAATTCGGCAGCCCCTAAAGCTCTAGAAAACATTATTAAATTTGCCGAAATTCTTATTAAGTCAGGCATTAACGAGCCTGAGCTTATTCAGGATGCTAAAAATGCTATTGCGCATTACGGCCCAATGGCGAAATTGTTAGGCACCAAATTTTGAGAACGGTCCATTTCTCAACTTGACTGTACGCGATCAGGCGCATTCTTGCCTTGTTCGCGGCTACGGCCCTTGCTCTGGTCGTTGGCCTTCTTGTTTTCCAACTGGAACGTCATGGCCACCTCGAGTACCTCCTTCACCTGATCCTTCGTAAGGCCCTTAAAAGCGGTCTGAAGCGTCTCAAGACGCTTCCGAAGATCTACCGCGATCCACTCAATACCGAACCGCAAGCTTCTTTCGGTCATCTACATGATGTTCGGCAGCGCTTTTGCCAGATCCCTGAGGAAGGTGATTAGCTCTGGCTGTTCAAATTGATACTCGTGAAGACGAGGGTTTGGAATACCTCAACAGAAGCGGCAAGGTTGAAGGTTATGCTATGTTGCGAAGCGGTGATTTTTCGCTCACGTGGATTAGTGCCTGTGGAAAGACCTACCGTCCGTCGGACTGCTCGCGACCCGCATAACGGCTGGGTAGAACATAATCAACGTACGCCTGTTATTCCACTGAAAGAGCCTAGCAGCGGGCACCGTGTATCCCAGCGTGTATCCCTGACGGTATAATCGAGCTGCAAGCCACGTAATCTATGGTACCCGACAGTCTCCCTCGGGCACCAAAATTAAGAAAGGTCTTGCTTAGCAAGGCCTTTTTTTTCGCCTACAGAAAAGTGAGTTCGCCAAGCGTTGTGGTGTAGCAGCTGCGGGGATTGCGAGCTTTTGAT
>Ga0182007_10000651_pt1 | contig 19925 bp, 22 predicted proteins | sample Sormic07211113_1_FD_123023 | JGI IMG/M metagenome (GOLD analysis project Ga0182007, IMG submission 123023) | Rhizosphere microbial communities from Sorghum bicolor, Mead, Nebraska, USA - 072115-113_1 MetaG | ecosystem: Host-associated > Plants > Roots > Rhizosphere | place: USA: Nebraska... | reverse complement strand
GCCGGGTACCCCGCCGTGCGGAGATCGCTCACCGTGAGGCCGTCCGGCCGGAAGGATCTGGCGCCGATTCGGCGCCGGATTCGGAGCCAATTCGGCGCCTCAGCCGAAGCGTTCGATCCGGATCCGCTCCACGGGCTGCCCGGCCGCCACCAGCAGCCGCGAGGCGTGCTCGGCGAAGGCGTTGGAACCGCACACATAGGCCTCCCACCCACCAGGAGGCGGCTCGGCCAGGAGCGGCGCCACATGTGCGGCCGCCATACGTCCCACGGCCACCCCCTCGGGCGCGCTCCGCGTGAACACGGGAGTCGTCTCCGCCCCGAACTCGCGCGCGTAGATGAGCTCCTCGGGACTCCGCGCCGACACCAGGAGCCGCAGCGGCACATCGAGGCCCCGCGCCCGGTGGTGGCGCACCATCGACATCAGCGGTACGACACCGGAGCCGGCGCCGATCAGCAGCGCGGGCCGGTCGCCCGGCCAGGCGAAGAAGCCGCTCAGCGGGCCGCGCACCTCCACCTCGTCCCCGGGCTTGGCCACCGTGTGGAACCAGCCCGAGACCTCGCCGCCCTCCACATGGTCCAGGGTCAGCTCGATGTGCCCGGCGTCGTCGGGCGCGGACGCGATCGAGTAGTGGCGCTGGGCCGTGTAGCCGTCCTCGGCGGTGAGCCGCAGCATCAGGTGCTGCCCGGGCAGATGCCCCGCCCACGCGGGCACCGCGAACCGGAAGGTCGACGCGTGCGGTGTCTCGCGGCGGACCTCGGTGAGCGTGGCGGTCTGCCACTCGGCGGCGGCGCGATGGCTCACCGCGATCCGGCCGGGCACGGCGAACCGAGTCAGGGGCGTGAACGTGTCAGTCACCGGAGTACCGCTGCTCCTCCCACGGGTTGCCCCGCGCGTGGTAGCCGTTCTGCTCCCAGAAGCCCGGCTCGTCGTGGTCCAGGAGCCGGATGCCCGCGATCCACTTGGCGCTCTTCCAGAAGTACAGGTGCGGCACCAGCAGCCGCGCCGGACCGCCGTGTTCGGGAGCGAGCGGCTCACCCTCGTACGTGAACGCGATCCAGGCCCGCCCGCCGGTCAGATCCGAGAGCGGAAGGTTGGTGGTGTACCCGGTGTGCGAATAGGCGACGGCATGGGTGGCCGACACATGGGGCCGGACCACATGGAAGAAGGCGTCCAGCGAGACACCCCCGAACCGCACCCCGAACTTCGACCAGCTCGTCACACAGTGGATGTCGCCCTCGTAGGCCGTCTCGGGCAGCGCGTGGGCCTCGTCCCAGTCCCAGGTGTGCGGTCGCTCCACCAGCCCGTCGACGCGGAACGTCCAGTCGGCCGGTGCCAGGTCCGGGGTGACCTCGGCGGACAGCACGGGCCAGTCGTCGCCCGCGTCGTACTGGCCGGGCGGCAGGCCAGGATGGTGGACGCGGGGGCGCCCCGTGAAGCCTCGGGTGACGTTCATGGTGCAACCGTACGCTGTCCTCCGCCGTGCTCCGTCCCTGGTCAGGGCGCGATCATTGCGGCCGAATGAACACTCCGCCGCTCCGGGAATACCGGCTCGCCGATCTTCCTTGGCGACTGGTGCGAGGCGTGAGCGAAGGAGAGTGGGAGCGATGCCGAAGGCGTACGTCTTCACGCGGTACGGCGGACCGGAGGTCGAGGCGCTGGTCGAGGTGGAGCGGCCGGTACCCGGCGCGGGCCAGGTCCTCGTCGCGGTCCGGGCCGCGGGCGTGAACCCCGTCGACTGGAAACTGCGCACCGGCTACCGCCGCCCCGGCGAGAGCGGTGAGCGCGACTTCCCCGCCTACTTCGGCAACGAGGTCGCCGGCGTCGTGGAGGAAGTCGGCGAGGGCGTCGAGGGCTTCGCCCCCGGGGACGAGGTCTTCGGCCGGCCCGTGGTCGGCGGCTACTCCGAGTTCGCGCTGCTCTCGCTCGACCTGCTCGCGCACAAGCCCGCCGGCCTGTCCTTCACCGATGCGGCGACCCTGCCCGTCGCCGCCGTGACGGCGTACGACGGGATCCGCCGGCTCGATCTGCCGGCCGGCGCGACCGTGCTGATCACCGGCGTCGGCGGCGGGGTCGGCGTCGCGGCCGTGCAGATCGCCCGGGCCGAGGGCCTGCGGGTCGTGGGCGTGTCGAGCGACGCCAAGAAGGCGTTCGTGGAGTCCCTCGGCGCCGAGCACGTCCCCTCGGGGCCGGGCTGGACCGAGCGGGTGCCGGGCGCCGTCGACGGCGTCTACGACCTGGTGGGCGGTGAGGTCCTCGCCGAGGCCGCGACCCTGCTCACCGACCGCACGAAGCTGATCACGGCCGGGGCGCCGCCCGGCGTCGTCGAGAAGCTCGGCGGTTCACGCGTCGCCCGCGTCCGCACCTCCGAACGCCTCACGGCGGTGGCCGACCTCGTGGTGAACGGCGCCCTGGACCCGCAGGTGACGCGGACCTTCCCGCTGGAGCGGGCCGGGGACGCGCTGCGTGCCGTCGAGGACGGCCACGCCCGCGGCAAGATCGTGATCGAGGTCGCCGTATGAGCCACGTCCTGGACCGTCCCGCCCTGGCCTCGCTGACCGGCCCGCACGCCCACTTCGCCGAACGGCGCGGCCGGCTGCTGCGCTACCCCGTCGACGTCTCGCCCTGGCTCGCCCTGCCCGACGAGATGGACGCCGCGGACTGGGCCGACCTCGCCGCCTTCGCGGGCCCCGATGGCGAGGTCCCGCTGCTCGGCTTCGGCGGCGAGATCCCCGCCGACTGGGAGATCACCTTCCAGGTGGAGGGCGTTCAGCTCGTCGACGACGGCGTCGCCGCCGCTCCGGAGCCGGAGGCGGTCCGCCTCGGCCCCGCCGACGTGCCGGAGATGCTCGACCTGGTGAACCGCACCCAGCCAGGCCCGTTCCGGCCCCGCACCATCGAGATGGGCACCTACCTGGGCATACGCCGCGACGGTGCCCTGATAGCCATGGCGGGGGAGCGGTTGCACCCGCCCGGCTGGACCGAGATCAGCGCCGTCTGCACCGACCCCGCCTTCCGCGGCGAGGGGCTGGCCACCCGTCTGATCCTCGCCGTCGCCCATGGCATCCGGGAGCGCGGCGAGACCCCGTTCCTGCACACCGGAGCCGCCAACACCAGCGCCGTCCGCCTGTACGAGTCCCTCGGCTTCGCCCTGCGCCGCAGCACCGTCTTCGGCGCCGCCCGGGTCCCCGAACGCCTCATGGACACAAGGGAGTTGGCGGTCTCCTAGGCCTCGGTCCGGGTCCAGGAGTTGTATCGGACGAGATACGTGGCGAACCGCTCCAGATCCTCCCGCGGCCACTGCGCCAGCCGCTCCCGGAACGCGGCCCGGCGGCTGTCGGTCACCTGGGCGAGGATGCGGCGGCCGGTCTCGGTCAGGTGCAGCACTTGCACCCGGTGGTCGTCGGCGTCGATGAGCCGTTCGATGAGCCGCGCCCGCTCCAGCGCGGCCACCTGACGGCTCACCGTGGACTTGTCCAGGGCGTAGTGGGCCGCCAGGTCGGTCGCCCGGCAGCCGTCGTTCTCCTCCAGGTGCCCGAGCAGCGTGTACGACACCAGCGACAGCTCGGGGTGCATCCGCGCCGCCGAGGCCCGGGCGCGACGGGCGAAGACCGTCATCTCGCGCTGGATCGCCTCCACGGCTTCGTCCGCGTCCACCGGTCCTCCTCCCTCGCTCATCTGGTTGCAGAGTACAACTTGAGGCCGGAGCGGGTCGCCCGCGGCGCTCGCGAGAGGAGGCCGGAACCGGGCGCCGGCGTCTGACCGGTGGTGTAATGTGGCCGTCCGGCCGTGGAGCGTCCCGGCCGCCGGTGACCGAGGAGGTGAGTCCCATTACCGCTGTGTCAGGTCGGGTGCTCTCTCCTCGTGCCGACGTGGGTCGTCGGCCGTAGGCGATCGCGAGAGCGCCCTTCGACTCACCGAAAGGCTCTCGGCTTCCATGCCTTCACCTTCACCTTCGCCCTCCTTCTCCACCGATCCCGCTCGTCCCACCGGCCCCGCCGATCCCACGGATCCCACCGGATTCGTCGTGGCCGCTCTGCGTGCCGCGGGCTGTGTCTTCGCCGAGGACGAGGCCCGGTTGCTCCTGGCCGCCGCCGCGACCCCGGCCGAGCTGACCGCACTCGTCGAGCGCAGGGCGGACGGCCTGCCCCTCGAACTCGTCCTGGGCTGGGCCGAGTTCCGCGGTCTGCGGATCGCCGTCGAACCGGGGGTGTTCGTGCCCCGCCGCCGTACCGAGTTCCTCGTCGAGCAGGCTCTCGCCCAGGCTCCGCGCGCCCGTGTCGTGGTGGACCTGTGCTGTGGCTCGGGCGCCGTCGGCACGGCTCTGGCGAGCGTGCTCGGCGACGTCGACCTGCATGCCGCAGACATCGACCCGGCCGCGGTGCGCTGCGCCCGCCGCAACATCACCGGCGTCGGCGGCCACGTCCACCAGGGCGACCTCTTCGAGGCCCTGCCCGGGGAGCTGCGCGGCCGGATCGACATCCTCGCGGCCAACGTGCCCTACGTCCCCACCGACGAGGTGGGCCTCCTGCCCCCGGAGGCACGCGACCACGAGCCCCTGGTCGCGCTCGACGGCGGCTCCGACGGCCTCGACGTCCTGCGCCGGGTCGCGGCCGGGGCACCACGTTGGCTCGCCCCGGGCGGCTGCGTGCTGGTGGAGACGAGCGAACGGCAGGCGGAGACGGCCGTGGAGGCCTTCACCGCCCACGGGCTGACCACACGTCTGGCCACGGACGACGACCTCTACGCCAACGTCGTGATCGCCGTCAGGACGTAGCGCCGTCGGAACGTAGGGGCGTCGGACGTGGCGTCGTCAGAACGTGGCGCCGTCCCGACCCGGCGGCGTCACCGCGCCGGGTCGGGCGCCCTCACGTCGTCGCGCCGCTGCCCGACGGGCTCGCCCAGGGGGCCGGCATACGCCAGTCCCTGGGACCGTGGCCGGGCCCGCGGCCCGGGAACTTCCCGCGCCAGTCGCCGCCCGGCCCCTTGCCCGTCAGATCCCCGGCGAGCACGCGCCTCGCGGTCCTGGTGCCGTTGTCCGCGCGGGTGCCGACCAGCAGGGCGGTCTCGCCCTTCTTCAGTCCGCCCGTGCCGGAGCCCTTGGTGCCGTCGTGCAGGACGGTGGAGTCCGAGCCGACGGTCCACGTCCACCGGGCGCCGTCCTCGCTCTTCACGGTGACGTGGTCGCCGTCGATCTTCTCGACGGTACCGCGCTGCCACACCCGTACGACCCACTTGCCGGTGTCCCGGTCCCTGACGGTCGCCTCGCCGTGCACGCCCATGCCGCCGAAGTCGAACCAGCGGCCGCCACCGTGCCGTTGGCCGGGTCCGCTCGGCGCGGGGGACGCAGATCCGGAGGCGGAGGGTGTGGCGCCGGTACTGGAAGAGCCCGAGGTCGCGGCGTAGGCGACGGTGCCGCCGAGCGCCAGCACGGCGACGGTCGACGCGGCGATCACCGCCCGCGCGCGGCCGGAGCGGCGCCGCCAGACCCGGTCCCAGGCCGGTTCGCCCGCGGGTTCCGGCCCGCCCGGGCCCGTCATCACCTCCCAGTCGGGTGTCGTCTCGCCGTGCCGGTCGGGCGGCTCGCCCCCGGCGGCGGGTTCCTGGCGCGGTTCGTGCATCACGGCTCGCTCCCATCGGCCACGGCACACGGCATTCCCATGCCATGCCTTCCTGTGATTGTGCGAGGAGCGCGATAAGGGCCGGGTAATCAACACCTGTGAAAGCCGGGTGATCAACACCGGTGATCAACACCTGGGAAGAGGGTGCGCGGCGGGCCCACGGCGTGGACGATCAGTCGGGCTTCTGCACCCGGGCGATGAGAAGCGCCACGTCGTCGGAGTTGTCCGGCTGGTGCAGCGTGCGCAGCAGCAGGTCGCAGACCTCCTCCAGCGGGCGGTCGGGGCCCTCCAGCAGGGACAGCAGGGCTGCCAGGCGCTCGTCGAGGGGGTGCTGGCGGGTCTCGACGAGGCCGTCGGTGTAGAACACGAGCCGGTCGCCCGGCTCCAGGTCGACGGTGGTGGTGGAGAAGGCGACCCCGCCCACACCCAGGGGCGCGCCGGTGGGCAGGTCGAGGAACTCCGGGGGATGCCCCTCACGCAGCCGGGCGGGCGGCAGATGGCCCGCGTTGGCGATCCGGCACTGGCGCAGTTCCGGGTCGTGGACGGCGTAGACACAGGTCGCGATGGAGCTGTCCAGGCTCTCCGTGATCCGGTCCAGGTGCTCCAGGAGCCGGGCCGGGTCGAGGTCGAGCGAGGCGAGGGTGTTCGTGGCGGTGCGCAGCCGGCCCATGGTGGCCGCCGCGGTGATGCCGCTGCCCATCACGTCGCCCACCACCAGCGCCGTCTTGCCGCCCTCCAGGGGGATCACGTCGAACCAGTCGCCGCCCACCTCGGTGGTGGCGCCGGCCGGCTGGTAGCGGGAGGCCACCTCCAGTCCGCCGGTGACCGGCGGGTGGCTGGGCAGCAGGCTGCGCTGCAGGGTGAGGGCGGTGTCCCGGGCGTTCTGGTACCAGCGGGCGTTGTCGATCTGCACGGCCGCACGGGCCGCCAGCTCGCGGGCGAGCAGCAGATCGTCCTCGGTGAACGGCAGCGGGTTGCGGCTGCGCTTGAGATCCAGGGCGCCGAGCACTTCGCCGCGCGCGATCAGCGGCACCGCGAGGTAGGAGTGGACGCCTGCCCGGGCCAGCAGGTGCGCGGCCTCGTCGGAGTGGGCGATGCGCGGCAGATCGGCCTCCTCGACCTGGGCCACCAGGACCGGCTTGCCGGTGCGCACGCACTCCGTGATCAGCTGGTCGGGGCCGTAGCGCGCGACCTGCCCGGGCTCGTCGGCCGCCAACAGCGCCTCCGGAGCGTCGTCGGCCCGCACGGCCAGCGCCCTGATCACCGCCGACTCGGCGGGCCCCAGGCTGCTGCGTCTGCCGTCGACCACCGCCTCCAGCAGGTCGACGGCGGCCACGTCGGCGAGCTCGGGCACCGCCACTTCGGCCAACTCCCGTGCCGTACGGTCGAGTTCGAGGGTGGTGCCGATACGGGCGGAGGCGTCCGCGATGAGCGCGAGGCGGCGCCGCGCGGCCTCCGTCTCGACGTTCGCCCGGTGCTGCTCGGTGACGTCGACGACCGAACCGGCCACGCCCAGCACGGTGCCCGCGGAGTCCTCCAGGCGGTACAGCGAGATCACCCAGGCGTGCTCCTCGGCCGGATCGGCGGGCGTCCGGCCGATGGTGAGCCGGTCGACGAGCGGTCGTCCGGTCTCCAGCACGCCCTGCGCGGCCGCCTCCAGGGCGTCGGCGTCCAGATGGGGGAGGACGTCGGATATACGGCGGCCGATGTGGTCCTCGGCCGGAATGCCGTTGAGCCGCTCCAGCGCGGGATTGACCGTCACGTACCGCAGATCGGTGTCCAGGACGGCCAGCCCTATGGGGGACTGCGTGATCGCGCTCGTGGCCAGCGCCACGTCCCGCTCCACGCGCCGTACCGTCGACCGGTCGGCGCACAGGCCCAGGGCGTAGACCTCGCCGTGGTCGTCCAGCAGGCGCATGTTGCGGAACTCCACCAGGCGGGTGGTGCCGTCCTTGCGGCGGACGGGGAAGGCGCCGGCCCAGCTCTGGCCGGTGACCATCACGTCGGCGAAGAGCTTCACGACCAGGTCCAGATGCTGCTCGTGCACCATGATCCGGGCCGCGTACTTGCCGAGGGCCTCCTGCGCCGGGTAGCCGAACAGCTCCTCGGCCTGCGGGCTCCACAGCGCGATGCGCCCCTCGGCGTCCAGCACCACCGAGGCCACACCCAGGACGTCGAGCAGGCCGCTCGGCCGCACCGACGCCTGGCCCTCGGTCACCGGAAACCCGGGTGCACTCATTGCCCGCACCGCCTTCAGCTGTTCGCGCGGCACGCCGTCCCCACCCGTGCCGACTCCCCTGTTCTACCGTGCTCAACCGTCCCTGTGGCGCCGCGGTCGCCCACCTCCACCATCCCTCGACAAGGCCGGCCGTCTCCGCGGCGGTGCCGACATTACTCGCGACGGGGCGTCGCCGAGCCGAAAGCCTCCCGTTGCCTGATTGGTCTGTACATGACTATCTGGACGGTCCAGACTGTCCGCCGGACGCACCCCCGACTCACCCCGCGCCTCACCCCCGCGGTGAACGGCACGTCGAACGTGAGCGGTCATGTCACGGCGCTCCAGCAGCTGCCGCTGCGCAGTTCCTGCTCGGGCACCTTCGAGGTCGAGGGCATCGACTACGACCGGCGGGACGGCACCCTGCGGGTGATCGTCGTCTCGCCCGGGTTCTGTGTGCTCACCGACAGCAAGACCTACCGGTTCAGGAAGAGCTGAGTCTCTCGCTGGTCCCGTTGTCGCAGTGGTGCTTTTCTGGGGATGTGGCGCGGTTCGCGGGGGACCCGTGCAGCCGCGCCACCGTCATGAGAGGAGCGTCACGATGGATCGTCAGCGCTCGCACGAGGAGCCCGTCTCCCTGGAGATCAGCGGCTGCAGCAAGGAGGACGCCCGGGTCGTCTTCGACACGCTGTGCGCCTGCTTCGAGTCCGACCGGGGGGCGGACGAGGTGCCGCAGCAACTGCATGAGACGCGGCCCATGGTGTGGCTCGGAACGTTCGAGGTCACCGACGCGCACGAGTGCCCGGCGCCCGGCCGGCTGTCGTCCTCGGTCGAGGTGGACGCGCAGGGCGGGTACTGGGCGATCGAGCGGCTGCGGACCACCCTGGACCCGCTGTTCCGGGTGCGGGATCTGTCCTCGGCGTCGGGGGACCAGGAGCGTGAGCTGCATGTGATTCTCGAGAGCCGCTGAGGCCCGGCGGTTCTGCAACTAGTTGCATAATGGCCGGGCGGTCCTCTACAACTGATGCACCACACCGTGCACGGAGGACCCCATGAGCCGTTACCCGCATTTGCTCAGCCCCCTCGACCTGGGCTTCACCACGCTGCCCAACCGCGTCATCATGGGCTCCATGCACGTCGGTCTGGAGGAGGCGGAGCGCGGATTCGAGCGGATGGCGGAGTTCTACGCCACCCGGGCCCGCGGGGGAGTGGGCCTGATCGTCACCGGTGGGATCGCGCCCAACGACGTGGGACGGATGAACGAGGGCGGCGCGAAACTCACCACGGACGCCGAGGCCGAGCAGCACACGGTGGTCACCGAGGCGGTCCACCGGGCGGGCGGCCGGATAGCCCTGCAGATCCTCCACTTCGGCCGGTACGCCTACCACCAGGAGCTCGTCGCGCCCAGCCCCCTCCAGGCGCCGATCAGCCCCTTCCCGCCGCGCCCGCTCACCGACGACGAGGTCGAGCAGACCATCGACGACTACGCCCGCGCCGCCCGCCTCGCCCGCGAGGCCGGCTACGACGGCGTGGAGATCATGGGCTCCGAGGGCTACCTCATCAACGAGTTCATCGCCGCGCAGACCAACCAGCGCACCGACCGCTGGGGCGGCTCGTACGAGAACCGCATGCGCTTCCCCGTGGAGATCGTGCGGCGGGTGCGGGAGGCGGTCGGCGAGGACTTCATCATCATCTACCGCCTGTCCATGCTGGACCTGGTCCCCGGCGGCTCCACCCTCGACGAGGTGATCACGCTCGCCAAGGCCGTCGAGGCGGCCGGCGCGACCATCATCAACACCGGTATCGGCTGGCACGAGGCCCGCATCCCCACCATCGCGACCTCCGTGCCGCGCGGTGCCTACACCTGGGTGACCAAGCGGCTCATGGGCGAGGTGTCGATCCCGCTCGTCACCACCAACCGCATCAACACCCCCGAACTGGCCGAGGAGCTGCTCGCCGAGGGCTACGCGGACATGGTGTCGATGGCCCGCCCGATGCTCGCCGACCCGGACTTCGTCAACAAGGCCGCCGCCGGCACCCCGGACGCCATCAACACCTGCATCGGCTGCAACCAGGCCTGCCTCGACCACACCTTCAGCCTCAAGATCACCTCCTGCCTGGTCAACCCGCGCGCCTGCCACGAGACCGAGCTGGTGCTGTCGCCGACCCGGCTGCGCAAGCGCGTCGCCGTCGTCGGCGCCGGACCGGCCGGACTCGCCTGCGCCGTGTCGGCCGCCGAACGCGGCCACGAGGTCACCCTCTTCGACGCCGCAGCCGAGATCGGCGGACAGCTCAACGTCGCCCGGAAGGTCCCCGGCAAGCAGGAGTTCGACGAGACCCTGCGCTACTTCCGCCACCAGCTCGACGCGCACGGCGTGGACGTACGCCTCGACACCCGGGTCGAGGCAGGTGACCTGGACGGCTACGACGAGGTCGTCGTCGCCACCGGCGTCACCCCGCGCACCCCGGACATCCCCGGCGTCGACCACCCGAGCGTCGTCGGCTACCTCGACGTCCTGCGCGACGGCGTCGCCGTCGGCGACCGTGTCGCCGTCCTCGGCGCGGGCGGTATCGGCTTCGACGTCGCCGAGTTCCTCACCGACGGCGGCGACAAGGCGCACGAGGACCCGGAGACGTACTTCCGCCAGTGGGGCGTCGACATGGACTACACGGCCGCCGGCGGACTCACCGCCCCCGAGCGGACCGCCCCGGCCCGCAGCGTCCACCTGCTGCAGCGCAAGACCAGCAAGGTCGGCGCCGGTCTCGGCAAGACCACCGGCTGGATCCACCGCACCGAGCTCAAGCACCGGGGCGTCACCATGGTCCCCGGCGTGCGCTACGACCGTATCGACGACGCCGGACTGCACATCACCGTCGGTGAGGAGAGCACCGTCCTGCCCGTCGACACCGTCGTGCTCTGCACCGGCCAGGAGCCGCGTCGCGACCTGTACGAGGAGTTGCTGGCCGCCGGCCGCAGCGTGCACCTGATCGGTGGCGCCGACGTGGCGGCCGAACTGGACGCCAAGCGGGCCATCAAGCAGGGCACCGAGGTCGCGGCCGCCCTGTAGGCACGGAAGGGGCGCCACGGCCCCGTCCCTAGGATGAACCCCATGTCTCTCCCGCACGCGATCCTCACCGCCCTGCTCGAGAAGCCGTCCTCGGGGCTGGAGCTGACCCGCCGGTTCGACCGGTCGATCGGCTACTTCTGGGCGGCGACCCATCAGCAGATCTACCGCGAGCTGGGAAGACTGGAGGCCGAAGGGCACATCCGGGCGCTGCCGACCGAGCAGCCGGCCCGCGGTCAGAAGAAGGCCTACGAGGTCCTGCCCGCGGGCCGCGAGGAACTGGCCCGGTGGACCGCCGCTTCCCAGGACCCCAGGCCCCACCGCGACACGATGTTGCTGCGGATGCGCGCGGCGGCCGTCGTGGGGACGGAGGGCATCGAGACCGACCTGCGCCGCCATCTCGCTCTGCACCAGCGGCAGTTGGCGGAGTACGAGGAGATCGAGAAGCGCGATTTCTCGCCCGGCGCCACCAGCACCCAGGGCCGCCTGCAACACCTCGTGCTGCGGGCCGGCATCGACCTGGAGACCTTCTGGACGCAGTGGTTCACGCATGCCCTGGCGGAGTTCGCCGACCTGCCCGACGACGGGAAGTGAGCCTCACAGCCGGTAGGGCCGCGAGCGGCGGCGCAGGAACCAGCCCGTCGCGATGACTCCCGCGCCGACCAGCGCGCTGCCCACCCAGATCGTCACCGGGCCGTAGTCCTGCACCGCGCCGCCGAGACCGCCCATGACACCGAGCGAGGGCGAGGGCGAGGAGGTGGCCGAGATGGTCGGGGTCGTGGAGGCCCCCGAGACGATCACGGACTGCGCGCCCGCGATGCTGTTGTTGGAGGCGCACATGACGACCACGGTGTACGTGCCCGGGCTCACCCCCTGCCAGGCCGCCGTCTGGATGCTGGTCGTCCCCGACAGCGCCACCTGACGGCCCTGGGCGAAGGTCGCCTGGCTGCTGTTGAGCAGCGAGGCCGTGCCCCACATGCCGTTGGCGGCGGTCTGGTTGCACACGGTCGTGGTGACCGAGACGGTCGACCCGCTGGTGCTCACCGAGATCCCGGTGCCCAGCGCGGCGGCGGGTGGGGCGGCCAGGGCGACCGGCAGCGCGGCGGCGGCCACGGCCAGGCCGGTGCGGATGAGAAGCTGAGATCTGCGCATGTGGACTGCCCTCCGACGGCACGGTTGGCGGTACATCCCTTGCGCCGCCGAGGGTCGGGAATCGCCCGTGCTGCCTCAGGGGCAGCCAACGTCCCCGCACGCCGCCGCGCATGCGGACGGCCCCCGGCCAGGTGACGGATTCCACCGTCCGGCCCAGCCGCCGCCCACCCGGTCGTCACCACCCGCTCCGCCGAGAACCCGCCCCGGCTGCCGCCGGGCAGTCTCGCCCGGATCCGGACGCGGGGGGCACCTCGGCCCCCGGCCGACGTGGAAGCTGTGGGCCGCCCGGTCGCGCGGAAGGTGGCGGGCGCGGTGCCGGGGCCGTCGTCGGAGCGGAGTGGTCAGCCGGACCGTGTCGCCGGGCGCCGAGGCATTGTCGGAGGCGTCGCGGGCGCGGACGGTGAAGGCGTAGCGGGTGCCGGGCCGCAGCCCCGTCACCACGGTCGCCGTCCGGGCCCCGCCCACGCTGTGCATCTTCGACGGACCCTGATGGACGTCGTACGACAGCACGCCCGTGTCGTCCTCGGACGCGGCCCAGGACAGCCGGACCGCACGGCTGCCGACCACCTGTCCCCGGGTGCGCCCCGGTCGGCTCGGCGCGGTGACGTCGGTCGGCTCGGCCGCCGAGGTCGTCGCGCGCGCCTCCTGGCCGGGCGGGCCGAGGCGGCCCTCGGTGTCACGGGCCCGCACGGTGAAAACATAGGCGGTGGACGAGCGGAGTGCACACTGACGGCGCTGCCCGCCGCCGCGGTGACGTCCAGGGGTGGGCCAGGGAGCCGGCGGGCATCGCCGTGGCCGGTGCGGTCGCGGCAAGAGGGCGTGCGGACCCCGGGGGTGTTGGTGAGCGCCCTCGGGAGTTACGTATGCTGAAGGTCCTCACGGCCGAACTCTCCATGAGGGCTCGGGAGTTCATGCCGGTGGCGCGGGCCGCTGTCGTCGCTGATCCCGCGCCTGACGCGGGTGGCCGGGCGACCGGAGCCGACGCCGGCTCAGGTCCCCGGCCCCTGCTCGACGTTCGGGACGTACGCCGTCCGGCCCCTCTGCGGTGGCCCCGTCGGGCGGGCGGGAACAGATTGGGCTGAGTGTCCGTCAGGTCCCCCAGGAGAGGCTCCCGTATCGTGCGTGTCCAGTCGCTGACGCTGGCCGCGGCCTGCGCCGCCCTGCTCGCCCCGACCACCCTTCCCGCGGCCCGGCCCGGCGTCCGGGAGCAGCCGGTGGCCTGGCGGGAGGGCGATGTGAGCGCCTCCGCCCTGCTGGCCAAGGTGCGGGGCTGTGCCCAGATCTCCCGCGGCCGCTACCGCAGCGACGAGGACAGACCGGCGGACATTCCGGTCTGCGCCACCCGGGGGGCCGTCTTCTGGAAGGCCGACATGGACATCGACTGCGACGGACGGCCCGGCCCGCGCTGCAACCGTCGCAGCGATCCGCTGTTCTCCTCCCTCACCGCCTATCAGCAGTCCGACGGCCGCTACCTGAGCGCCGAACGACTGCCCTACATCGTGGTCCCCGCCGCCGGCCCCATCTGGAACCACCGCGACCACGGGGTGCGCGGCGGGACCGTCGCCGCCGTCGTCTACCGCGACCGTGTGCAGTACGCGGTCGTCGGCGACATCGGCCCGCACGACGTCATCGGCGAGGCCTCCTACGCCACCGCGAAGGCCCTCGGGATCACCCCCGACCCGCGCGGCGGCGGCACGGCCTCCGGCGTCACCTACATCGTCTTCAAGGACTCGCAGGTCAAACCGATCGAGGACCATGCCGCCGCCGTCACGACCGGGCAGCGGCTGGCCCGGCAGTTCGTGAACGGCGGGTGAGGTGCGCCCCGGACCCGCCCGGGCCGTCCGCTCAGACCTTCCGGTAGCTGTACGCCTCCGCTGCCGCCGCCTCCACCGTCGGCAGGTCCGCGCCCGTCGCGGCCGTGACCACCGCGGCCACGGCACCCTCCACGAACGGGGCGTCCACCAGGCGGGTGTTCTCCGGGAGTTCGTCGCCCTCCGCGAGCAGGGCCTTGACGGTGAGGACCGCGCTGCCGAGGTCGGTGAGGACGGCGACGCCCGCACCACGGTCCACGGACGCCGCCGCCGCGGCGATCAGCTCCGCGCTCGTGCCGAGGCCGCCGCCCTCGGTGCCGCCCGCCGGGGCGACCGGCACCGACGTACCGCCGGCCAGGCCCTTGGCCAACTCGGCGACCGACGCGGCCACTTCAGCGCTGTGCGACACCAGTACGATGCCCACCTGCTTCCCGTCACTCACCGGCCGCCTCCGTGAGTGCCGCGACCAGCAGCGCCGACGACGTGGCGCCGGGGTCCTGGTGACCGATGCTGCGCTCGCCCAGGTAGCTGGCCCGGCCCTTGCGGGCCTGCAACGGCGTCGTCGCCAGCGCGCCCTGCTCGGCCGCCGCCCGGGCCGCGCCGAAGCCGTCGGCCAGCGCGTCCACCGCCGGCACCAGCGCGTCGATCATGGTCTTGTCGCCCGGCGCGGCCCCGCCCAGCGTCATCACCGCGTCCACCCCGGCCCGCAGCGCCTCGGCGAACTCCGACTCGCCGACCTCGGCCGCGTCCCCGAGCGCCTTGCCGGTCCGGCGCAGCAGCGTCCCGTACAGGGGCCCCGACGCACCGCCGACGGTCGAGATCAACTGGCGTCCGGCGAGCGTGAGGACGGCACCCGGGGTCTCGGGCGCCTCCTTCTCCAGCGTGGCGGTCACCGCCCTGAACCCGCGCTGCAGATTGCTCCCGTGGTCGGCGTCCCCGATGGGGGAGTCGAGAGCGGTGAGCCGTTCCGCCTCACGGTCGACGGACGCGGCGGTGGCCGTCATCCAACGGCGGAAGAAGTCGGCGTCGAGCACTGGATCTCCTTGCGTGGTAGGTGCGTTGCCGAGCAGTGGCGGGTCGCCGCGGCTCACATGCCCCAGCGCAGCCCCGGCGTCCGCACCGGCGCGTCCCACAGCCGCAGCAGCTCCTCGTCGACCTGGCACAGGGTGACCGAGGCGCCGGCCATGTCGAGCGAGGTGACGTAGTTGCCGACCAGTGTGCGGGCCACGGCCACCCCGCGCTCGGTGAGCACCCGCTGCACCTCGGCGTTGAACCCGTACAGCTCCAGCAGCGGTGTCGCGCCCATGCCGTTGACCAGGACGAGCACCGGATTGCGCGGCGGCATGTCCTCCAGGATGGCGTTCACCGCGAAGTCCGCGATCTCGCCGGAGGTCATCGTCGCCCGCCGCTCACGGCCGGGCTCACCGTGGATGCCGATGCCCAACTCCAGCTCGCCGGGCGGCAGATCGAAGGTCGGGCTGCCCTTCGCCGGAGTGGTGCAGGCGCTCAGGGCCACGCCGAAGCTGCGGGAGTTCTCGTTGACCTGACTCCCGATCGCCTGCACCCGCTCCAGCGGCTGCCCCTCGTCCGCGGCGGCGCCCGCGATCTTCTCCACGAACAGCGTCGCCCCGGTGCCGCGGCGCCCGGCCGTGTAGAGGCTGTCGGTGACCGCCACATCGTCGTTGACCAGCACCTTGGCGACCTGGATGCCCTCGTCCTCGGCGAGCTCCGCCGCCATGTCGAAGTTGAGCACGTCACCGGTGTAGTTCTTCACGATGAACAGCACGCCCGAACCACTGTTGACGGCCGCGGCCGCGCGCAGCATCTGATCGGGCACGGGCGAGGTGAAGACCTCACCGGGGCAGGCCGCCGAGAGCATCCCGGGACCCACGAATCCGCCGTGCAGCGGCTCGTGCCCGGAGCCGCCGCCGGAGATCAGGGCGACCTTCCCGGCCACGGGGGCGTCCCGTCGTACGATCACCCGGTTCTCGACGTCGACGGACAACTCGGGATGGGCGGCCGCCATGCCCCGCAGCGCGTCCGCGACCACGGTCTCCGCGACGTTGATGAGCATCTTCATGACTACCTCCGGGGATGCGTGTCCACTGAGCCGCAGTCCCGACAGCTCACTCTCGGAAGTATCGGCGCTCCGACGGCGGAGGTCACGTGCGCGGTGGTACCCAGTGGGTTCCGCGATCGGTTTCCCGGGCCGGGCCGGCCGATACGCCCCTTCTCATGGTTGCTCAGGGTGTCCGGTGGCTCCAGCGCGGCCCCACCAGCTCCCACTCCCTGCCCCACGCGTCCAGGCGCCGCCGGTCCAGGCACCAGCGCGCCGTGAGCCCCGCCCCGACCGCCGCACCGCCGACGGCCAGCGCGGCGGCCGCGCCCAGCAGGGCCGCCTCGAAACCGGCCTCCACCGGACCGGTCGGCTCGCGGGTGAGCGCGCCCCGGGCGTCCAGCCACACCACGACCCGGTCACCGGCCTTGTCGCCGACGGGCACCCGGGCCCGGCCGCGGTGGGTGGTCCCGTCGGACGCCGTCCAGCGGACCGGCGCCAGGACCCGGTCGTCGATGCCCCCGCCCGACGCCGTGCGCGGGGCGTTGCCGGTCAGGACGGCCCGTGTCGGGTGGCGCTCGGTGTACTGCCGTGCGAGCTCGTCGGCGGCGCCTTGGCCGGCGACCACCCCGGCGACCGCGCCGCCGAGGGTGACCAGCACCCAGACGGCCAGGACGATCCACGCCTCGACACGGTCCTCGCGCCGGCGCAGCGGATTGCGCCGCCACCGCCACAGCGGATCCCTCCGGGGTCTGGCGCTCATCGGTCCGCACCTCCTCCGCGTCGTCACGGACACCGCCGCCGGGTCGATCAGCCCGCCGCGGCGGGCAGGTCGTCGCCCGGTGCGGGGGCGAGGGCGTCGGAGAGGCGGTCGTACACCTCGAAGACCCCCGCCAGCCCCACCTGGCGCAGCATGCGTACGAAGTCCGCGCTCTGCGTGACCAGCCGCAGCCGCCCGTCACGTGCCGTGACACGGTTCCGTGTGCGGCACAGCACGCCGAGGCCGGAGCAGTCGATGAAGGACACCGCACGCAGGTCGAGCACGAGATCGGGGCGGGCGGGCGCACTGAGTTCGTCCAGCCGGGCCCCCAGGGGCGGTGCCGCCAGGAGGTCGAGCTCGCCGCGCAGCGCCGCGACGGTGGTGCCGGCGACGGACCGCACCGTGTCGACCGGGGCGGGTTCGGAGTTGCTTTCGGCCATGGTCAAAGACAACCCGGTCGACCCGCGCGGACGGTAGGGCCGACCGGCCCAACCCGCGCGCGGGAGGTGGGTCGGACGGACCGATCGGGCGGTTGGGCAGCGCCCGGTGGCAGGGCCGTCGGCCGGCAGGTTCGGGACTCATGGCCCTTGGGCCGGCGTCCGGCGGCGCGAACGATGGGGATATGAACCGACACCTGCGAGAAACGGCCGGCTGATGTATCCCAACGACGGATTCCGCGAACTCGAACGCCAGGAGTGCATGCGGCTGCTGGCGAAGGCACCCGTCGGCCGTATCGTGCACACCCGCCAGGCCCTGCCCGCCGTGCTGCCGGTCAACTTCGCCCTGGACACGGACGGGGCGGTGCTGGTGCGCACCTCGGCCGCCTCCGAGCTGGTCCGCGCGATCGACGGGGCCGTGGTGGCCTTCGAGGCCGACGAGGTCGACGCCGCCGCGCACTCCGGCTGGAGCGTCGTGGTGACCGGCCCCGCCAGGGTGATCACGGACCCCGCCGAACACGCACGTCTGTCCCGCACCGGGCCCAGCTCCTGGGTGCCCTTCCCGCGGGAGGTCTTCGTACGTATCGAGCCCGAGCTGGTCACCGGCAGGGAACTGACCGCCGGGCGGACCCTGTACGGGGTGGACCTGAACGTCTCCTCCTGACTCCGGCGCCGGGAGTCAGGAGGAGCCGGGGGGAGACGGCAGTCAGTCGCCGACGGACGTCAGGCGGACGCCCGTGACCAGGTCCGGGTCGATGCGGACCGCGTAGTCCATGGCGGCGCCCACCCAGGGGTGCAGCAGCTTCTGGTAGCGGGCCAGCTCCCGGGCGTCGGTCACGAGGCGGGCGTAACCGGTGACCACCACGCTCCAGCCCAGGTGCGTGACGGGATCGATGCTGTCGGCCTCGTAGGCGACGACCACGCCGGGACCGTCGGTGAGGCGGGTGCGGGAGGTGAGGGCCGCGCCCTCGTGGGTGCGGATGACGATGGCACCGTGGTCGAGGACATGGTTGACGGGACGGATGGTCGGCAGCGCGTGCTGCGTGAAGACGATCCGTCCGATGGACACGGTGCCCAGCAGGAGCAGGGCCTCGGCGCTGTCGAGCGGGATGCTCGCACGGGGGCCCGTGGGAGTCGACTGGGCGTGGTGCAGGTCCATGGGCGGTTTCCGTCTGCTCTCGTCACTCACTCGTGGTCGTCCGTCGACGCGTGTGGCGGATCGGTTCGATCAGGTCATCGAAACTCGGACGGGGCTTGGCGCGGTAGGGCCGTTCGGGCCCTTCCCTGACCCGGTCGGCCCCTCACACCACGCGCCGCCGCGTGAGCGGGCGGCCCGGCCTCACCTCGGAGATCCCGCGTCGGCGTCGGGCCCGGGCCGATACGGTGGCAGTCGACCGGCAGACAGGTGTCGGCGAGGCAGGGAGAGCTGGAGGATCACCGGTGGCACGCTCCGAGGAGACCGGTCAGGCCCGGGTGCGCTTGCCGCAGTTGAGGCTGGACGAGCTGCTGGAGGAGTTGCAGGCGCGGCTGGACGCGGCTCGCGGGACCCGGGACCGGGTGCACAGTCTGCTGGAGGCGGTGCTCTCGGTCGGCCGGGAGCTGGACCTGGAGCAGGCCCTGTACAGCATCGTCGAGGCGGCCGCGGTGCTGGTGGACGCGGAGTACGCCGCGCTGGGTGTGATCGGCCCGGACGGCAGGCGGCTGTCGGCGTTCCACACGGTCGGGGTCAGCGACGAGGAGATCGCGAGGATCGGCCCGTTCCCCGAGGGACACGGCATCCTCGGCGAGCTGATCCGTCATCCCGAGCCGCTGCGCCTGGCGAAGATCGCCGAGCATCCGGCGTCGTACGGCTTCCCGGCCCACCACCCGCCGATGAACTCCTTCCTCGGAGTGCCGATCCGGGTGCGTGAGCAGGTCTTCGGCAACCTGTACCTGACCGAGAAGCGTGGCGGGGCGCAGTTCGACGAGGAGGACGAGTCGGTCCTGTCGACGCTGGCCGTGGCGGCGGGCGTGGCGATCGACAACGCCCGGCTGTACGAGGAGTCCCGGCTGCGGGAGCGCTGGCTGCGGGCGAACGCCGAGATCACCCACACGGTGATGTCCGGCGGCCCGGGCAGTGAGGTCCTGCGTCTGATCGCCGAGCGTGCGGGGGAGATCACCGGCTCCGCTCTCGGGGCGGTGGCGCTGCCGATGGAGGACACCGACTCGCTCGCCGTGGAGATCGCGGTCGGGATGGACGCCGACGCGCACCGGGGTCTGGTGCTGCCCATGGACCGCAGCCTGATGGGGCTGGCGTTCTCCGGCGCCGCCCCGGTGACGAGCGCGGACGCGGCGCACGACGAGCGGATCTCGGCCGAGCCGGCGCGGTTCGAGGGGCTGGGTCCGGCGGTGGCGGTGCCGATCGGCAGCGGTGGGACGGGGCCGCGGGGCGTGGTGCTGCTGGCACGGGAGGTGGGCCGTCCGGTGTTCTCGGAGACGGAGACGGAGACCCTGCAGTCCTTCGCCGCGCAGGCCGCCATCGCCATGGAGCTGGCGGAGCGGCGCCGGGACGCGGAGGAGATCGCGGTGCTCAAGGACCGCGACCGGATCGCGCGGGACCTGCACGATCTGGCCATCCAGCGGCTGTTCGCCACCGGTATGACCCTGCAGAGCGCCGGACGCTTCATCGAGCACGAGGAGGCCGCCGAGCGGGTGGTGCGCGCGGTGGACGACCTGGACGAGACCATCAAGATCATCAGGTCGACCATCTTCGGTCTGCGGGCGCGCGAGGGCGGGGCCGGGACCGGCCTGCGCTCCCGTGTCGTGCGGGTG
>Ga0182007_10000650_pt1 | contig 19960 bp, 18 predicted proteins | sample Sormic07211113_1_FD_123023 | JGI IMG/M metagenome (GOLD analysis project Ga0182007, IMG submission 123023) | Rhizosphere microbial communities from Sorghum bicolor, Mead, Nebraska, USA - 072115-113_1 MetaG | ecosystem: Host-associated > Plants > Roots > Rhizosphere | place: USA: Nebraska... | reverse complement strand
CAGTTGGTAGAGCAGTAGGCTTTTAACCAATTGGTCGTAGGTTCGAATCCCACACGACCCACCATTTTTGAGACCAGTTAGCGCTGGAATCAAATCTTAGAATCAGAGGTTTTTGCTCTGATAGAGGCGGTTTTACGGTTTTGGAAAAGTGTTGCAGCACTTAGATAACGCCGTAGACATGCAGCCGTCTGAGGCGAACAGTAGTTTCGGTTCGTCATGATGTCAATGTGCATCGGTTTTGCGATGCGCATTCCGGGGTATAGCGCAGTCCGGTAGCGCGCCTGCTTTGGGAGCAGGATGTCGGGAGTTCGAATCCCCCTACCCCGACCATATTCAAAGAAAAAAGGCGCCTTTATGGCGCCTTTTTTCGTTTTTCTATCAAAAATGATTCGTTAATAGAGAAATGCTTTATTGAAGCGTTCTAAATATTTTTTGCGGGCGCACAAAATCTTCCGGTTAACCGAAATTCTTTTTAGCGGTGCGCTTTGACTTTTAGGACGTGCTATGGGGAAGCTTGAGAGAACGATGAGATTCCCATTGATCGCTCAGTTGAGGTGCGCTTTTTGAACGTGCCGACACCTAGCCCGCTCGCCATTAGCGTCAATAATAGACTCTGGTCTATCTGGTCAGCAGTGGGATCCATTGCAGATGGCGTGGGCCCGCGATGCAGTTGCGCTGATGCATATTCGAGTGCCCTCTGAAGCGCGCTTGGTCCAACCGATCTGTTTGGCCTATCAACAATAATTTCGTCGGAGCTCTCCGGATGTTGTCGTATGGGAAATTTTTTGGGCTCTCGATTGGCTGTTTCTGGTTGAGGTAGCCTTCTATGGCTGGTGGCGGGTACGGGTGTTCCACTAGAGTCTACCCGCCTAACCCGGCTTAAAGCACCTTGAGCCAAACTTCGCTCATGCAGAACCGCCCGCATGTGGTCGTAGTCGGCCTCGATGTAGTTCATCGTCGTCGCTATATTTGAGTGGTTCAATAAGCTTTTTGTTAAGTGGATGTTGCGTTCTGGTTGTTTCATCAGGTCTGTTGCCAGGGTGTGTCTAAAGCGGTGAGGGGTCATTCGCACGCCGATCTTATCGGTGAGCTTGCGGTACATCGACTCCACCTGGTCGATGTTCATTTCCTTCCCATGATAGTGACGAGAGAATCTGTTGACGTTGAACAACTGGTCGTCCGGTGAGAATCCTAGCTTTTCCGCTTCGCCCAGAATCCTGCATAGGTGCGGGGCGAGGCCCTCCATTATCGGCAGGGAAAACTCGCGATGGGTTTTTTCCGTTTCACCTCGGACCAAGATCATCTGGTTGTCCCAGTCAATATCCTTGTAGCGCAGGCACAGTAGGGCATTGAGTCGAATGCCTGTGTAATAAAACATTTCGAAAGCAGCAAGCCAGAACCATGCAGGTGTTATTTGGCTGCGTTCGTGGGTACAGCGTTCTTGTCCTACGAGAGCGGTAAGCCAGTTGCGTGCTCTTTGGATGGCTTCTCCATTGACTGTCTTGCTGGCCCGTTTTGGCGGAATAACGCTGGTTTTTTTGAATGGGTTGATCGAGGTGTGAGTAGTCAAGCCATGTTCTATTGCATAGCCCCAAACAGTACGAAGATGATTTGCATAGGTGTTCCAGCTACGTTTGGATAATCCACCCTCAAGTCGCTTCTTTCGCCAGGCCAGGATTGCACGGTGGTCGATTTCCTCGATCGGGGTAGTACCGAAATGCTTGAGTAGCGCTTTGGTGGATGCGCGATAGATTTTTGCGCTAGCGGAGCGTAGATCGTGGGCAAAGATGTACTCCTCCGTCAGCGTCAAGGGCGTCGTCATTGTGGCGGCTCCATTAATTCTGACTTAAGGGACAGGCTGATGTTGTCGAAGGGGACCTCCGAGAAGATCGTGAGAGGATCTTGGAGCAAGTAACCCTTAAGCTGCTTCGATTTTCGAGGTCCAACAACGTCACACGTCCAAATATTCAGGCTTTTAGGGGTTTTTTGATGAAGTTTCTGCTTCTCGAAACTGCGCTGAACCAACTGCCAAGCGTTAACTTGTTGGGCTTTGGCTTGCTGTTCGATGTGTGGAAACTCAAGGACGTAGCGCTTGAATATCCCCGGCGTCACCAGCATGGCGGTCCCTGCTACGGTATGAACCAGTGCTTTGGTGTCGTTGATAATGATGCTGCGGGATGCGATGCCTTTTTTAAGCCATTCAACAAATCCCTGACCGAGCTCGGTGTTATTGCTTGGCATCGGAGCGACTTCTTCGACAGTTGCATGAGGCGCACCTCCTTGCTCGGAGGTTTGGGAAGGCTGGATGTCATCCAGTTTCGGGGGCGCGGTGTGTGCCGCTAAGACCTGATTATTTTTGGTGTCTTCTAATGGCTCATTGATACTACCAAGGAGGGCCAGTAGTGCGTCAAATTCTGCAGGATTGTTCGAAGGGTGCTGCTGAGTTTCAAAAGGTGATAACTCTGCCGGCGCTAAAGCTGCTGGCGCAGCATTAGGTTCAAAGTTAAGGGACGAGGTTTTCGCTGGTGCAGCGACAGGGTTTTCTATCGAGGGCTCTTCTGCCGGATTGCCGGTTTCTACCTCAAGAGTGCCTGTGAAAGCTGTAGGTCGGTCATTTGGATCATTCCAGATCAGGGCAGGTGAGAGCTTGAGCAGGGTGAAGGTATTTCTCCAGCCGCGACCGTTGTCGATCGTTGCTTTCCAGATGGCCTTATCCTGGGCGTTGGTCTGGATTACACCCTGGTCCTGCAGCATGTTGAAGAAGGGGGCGTTCGAGCTGGGAACACCTTCAACGCCTTGGGTCAGCAAGTAAGCGCGTAGTTGATCGGCAATCGGTTTGCTGACGAGCCATAGAGCTTCTTGTGTCAGCCACCCATCTGAGGGGCCATCAGGCTGATTCAGCTTGAACGTGTCACGCACCAGGTAGCGCAAACCGTCCGCCAGTTGACGTTGCAAGGACTGTTTTGGCGCTGACAACGCACGAGCAGGGTTACCGCCGAGCTCCTGCGCGACAGAGGCTTGGTCGGCCTTGACCACAATCTCGCCCAATATGCCGGCGTGCTCATACTGGCCGGCCAGCACAAAGATCAGTTGCGACCAGGCTTCGGGGAATCCGCTGAGCCAGTCCAGGATTTCCGAGGACAGGATCTGCGCGTAAATCAGTGCGGCAGCGGCCCCGTGCAATTGGTAGTTGCGTCCTTTCACATAGCGAAAGCGATAAGGGCGGTTGATTGGGCCATGCCAAGGGTGCCAGGTTTTACCTCCCTCCAGTTCGATGTGCACGTCGACGGCAATCTTGCCGAGGTCGTGAATCAGAGCGCCATAAGCAGCTGCGGCAGTCCACGCTTCGGCCTGAGCCGATTGAGACTCCGGTGGTGCACCGATGGGTAGGAGGTAGGTCTGTCGAATCTTCAGCGCATAGGCGACGATCTCTAAACCGTGATCAAGCATGCCGCCTGGGTGTGCATGGTGGTGGTTCTGCGAGGCAGGGAGCTGCTGGACCAACTCTGCGTAGCGCTCCAGTGGGCGCCGATAGAGCTCCACAAACTGTGAGCGTGATAACGAAGCTCGCTGCCAGATGTTCTCCAGCAATTTTTGACGCCTTGGGGTCGCCAGCAAATCCTGTCCCTGGGCAGGTTTCAGAAAACCGTTTGGTGAAGGGGCAGCAGCAGGTAGGGTTTTGCTGCGGCGGAAGAATGAGAACATCACCAGCTCCATCAACGAATCATGGACTGGCTTTTCCGCTATCTGGTGGGTTTACTTCAATGGGAAAAGGTCACCGGCTGCGTTAGGGTATTTCGAGAGGCGTTACGCCATCAGTGTGACGCTCCAGGTGATTTCGCCTGCGCAGAACAGTTACACGACGAGTTTCCGAACCCTTTTTTATTGAGTGTCGCATCCATGAGATGCAACGAACAGCAGGTGAGGGCGACGACCTTTTTGCGTAGCAAGCCCTTTCGGGTAGGGCTTTTACCCTTGTGAACCATTCCATTCGCTTTTAGAGACCATTTACCCTTTTGGGCCATTTGGCGGGGTGGCCGGGAGTAGGGCGTCCGCGAACGCATGGCGGAGCATCCGTTTATCCATTGGTCTTGCAGCGGCGTGAAATCAGGATTATAAATAATGTCAAAGCGCCTTCAGTTCAAGGAAGGCCAGGAGAAGCATGATGACCGTGAACACCTCACAGACCGTTGCAAGCCGCTTGGGCTATAGCCTTGGTCAAATCGTGCGCCTCGTTTGGTTTAGTCAGAACCGCACGCTTCGGTGGGCCAAACGTCTTGTTTTGATTGCAGTGGTGGTGATTTTTTCTTCTCAAATCATCAGCGGAATTGCGAGTGTTGCGCTGTTCGCCATTGTTTTTGGTGTGGGGCTCTGGGCGTTGAGAAACAAACCTACGCTACGCAGCAACCGTACAGAGTATGGGCAGTGCTATGGGCCTGATGGATATGGCTACTATGTTGCTGGTCAACGTGTAGATGAAGATGATTAAGGGGCCAATATCATTGATATTAGCCCCTTCAACTTACATGACATTACGCTTAACAGTGTTTGCAGCCTCTTGACCTGCTTTGTTCACATCTTTCGTTCCACTAGTTAGACCCTCTAGTGCATTTCCTGCACTGATCCCTGCCCATCCCAGTGCGCCTATCCAAAACATCGGTAGGATGATAAACATTGCTCCCATTACGAAGTTCAGGATCGCATCCTGGGCCGTTGAGTTCAGTCCCATGACAGGGTCAAACGACAAATGGGGTGAGCCTGCTCCATACAGGGCGTCCAGGATAGTTGTGTCGACCCATCGTGCCAGCTGAAACCAAAAGTCCACGAAGATCAGCGCAAAAAATACCACTGTCATGGTCATTGCTACTTTCAACTGATATGCGCCGACGATCAGTACCAGCGGGATGCAAATCACCATCGCCATCTTCAAAAACGCCATAATCATTGGTAGCGCCTGACGAACCATGTCCATAGCCGGGAAGTATGCCAATGAGCCCAGTGCTACCCCTAGGGTGCCGGTGACACGGGCTGCGCCATTCCACACCGTCCCGTTAATTTGCCCACCGTAGTCCGTATAAACATCCCCTTTCACCTGGTTCGAAGGCGAGACCAGTTGCCGAACAAGTGAGTCGGTCACTTCGTCCTGGGACAGCCGCTTCGCCCAACCAAGCATTTTTGTCATGAGGTCAGGAGATACCTGATCTTTGATACGATCTCGTAAGCCTACTCCGCTATCGGACCACCATTGTTTACAGGTTGGATATCCTCCACCTCCGCTCACCTGTGGCAACCCCACATCACGCGAAGCGTTGTATGGCCAGGATGTTCTGGGTGTTTTGGAGTAGTCCGTGTCGTAGTAGCCCGAGGTGTTCAGCAAGAAGTGGGAGCCGATCCAACTAAGGTCCTGCAGGAACTGGGGATCATTGGCTTTAGTGCCCCAGTCTGGTTGACGCATGAAGAGACGGGCGCGTGAAGGCCCGTAACAGTCGTGGGTGAAGTCGCCGATTTCCTGGGCCAGCAGTGGGTTGTTGATCTTGGTGTTATTCACCTCCATCCGGACTTGTCGCAGGTCGGTCCCACAAGGGATGGCTGCGACTGCTCCGTTGGTTAACCCTTTTGACAGCGCATGCATGAAAGCCCACCACATGGGCATCTGCGCACTCTTTCCAGCCAGAGAGCTGAATGTCGTGTTCCAGCCGGTGTCAGCTGGTTTGGGTAAGTTGTACTGGCATTGCTGGGCTCTACTTTGATCGAACGCCAAAGTATCGAAGCTCACATTGACGGCCGGGACTGCGAAGAATGCGACGACGACGTACCCAACGTAGATGTTGGTCTCGATCCGGGCCAGTGAAAGCACGCCTTTGTTACCCTCATCAGCCCCTTCGCCACGGACCTTGAGCCATTCTCGAATCACGATTATGCAGAAGGGCAGGGCGAACAGGCCGGTATCTGAAATCATGTCCCAGATGCCGTTGTTGATGATCCAGCCCACCAGGGTGAGGTAGTACTCCAGATAGTCATTGGTGTAGAGCGTCACTGTACACCTCCTCCCTGATACAGCACTTTGCTCATCTCAACCATGGCAAACAATAAAGCCACCATGACCTCGATCTTCAGCAAGCCTTTGCGCCTCGATTGCGGCAAACGAGCCTTGAGCTTGAGCCAGGCAACCGTCAATGCGATATAAAGCATCAGTCGCCAGGTGAGCATCGTCCAGTAGTTGTCGACACGCCATGCTTGCCATTGCTCAGCACTGTCGAACATGCTCATCAATACGGCGTTGAGTGATACCACGAGTGCTGTAGCGGCTAGCAGAGTGCCTAGAACAACGAGAATGCCCCGCCCGACTCGTCGAGTCAGCGAGCGGTTGGGGGCGGCGGCAGGATCTTGAATATCAGTCATGGCCTACACCTCACTACTTGCTTTTGGCAGGTGATTGCAACTGATTCAGGCGATCCGTTTCTGGATCGCCTGGAAACACGCCGCGTGAGTCTTCGGCCCGAGCTTTGCCGCGTTCAATGATGGTCAGTGGTGAGTTCTTCGCGAGCTGCTGACGCATGTCCAGCTCCATTTTCAGGTTGCTGATTTCCTGTTGCAGCGACGAGCTCTGCTGACCGACTGCCTGAACGGCTAGGTCGTTAGCCGCGACGTTTGGTTCTCGGCTACCTGCCATCAGGGTACGTTGAAGGGTCAAGGCTTTCTCCAGTACATCCGACAGCGCGACTTCGGAGGCAAGTCTGCGAGCGAGTACGTCTTGATCTCGCTCATCCTTGAGAGCCGCCACAACACCACGGGTGATGGGCAGAGAGTTGCTGCTTGCGGCTTCTAGGTTTTCGACCGATAAACTTTTGCTTCCAGTCAGCAGCTCCTGCAGTGCCTTAAGCTTGGTGTCGTAGGTTTCCTGGATCAGTGGTGTGAGGCCTACACCCGCTGCTGTCACCGTTTTAGGGCAACTGTCACAGGTTTGTTGTTGCTGTTCTCCCAGCACACGATTGGCGAACGTAGTGGCTTCCTGGGGCGATGACCAGACATTGCAGACCATGCCATTGTTGCAGCTGTCTTTGCTGATCGAGCCGGTGTCACCGGCCGCACGTTTGTTCAGCAGGTTGTAGCCTGCTTTGGTAACGTCCCCCACTATACGAATGGGCTTCTGACCGGAGCCGCCTGCTCGATCACCTCCAACCCAGGTGACGCCATCGTTGCCACCTTTCTTTTCGACCTGCTCCACAGCCGAGACTGCGTCCGTGTTTGACGTCAGCGCCTGGCTCATTGCCTGACCTTCAGCGAGCTTGCCCCAACCCATTTGATTGCCGGCGATATCCGCCATTTTTTCGCCAATGGCCCTGCAGGTGCCTTTGGACCGGTCAAAGTCCAATCGAGCTTGCAAGATGCCGTTCGTGATGAGGTTGTACAGCGCTGGATTTGCGCGTTGGAGGATCAAGGCTGGCAGCGAGGCGACGGCGCTGGTGGCGTTCTGCACCACCGAGCTCATGATGTTCTGGAACCCAGAGGTGGCACCATTCAACTGGTTTTGCAGGGTGTTGCTCATGCTCATGTTTCCGCAGACCAGGTTGTTGTTCCAGCCACCGCCGACGGAAATACTGTCCATGTTGCCGGCGCTCCCCATTGTCACGGCGTTCCCCCCGCCGATGTTGTAGAGCACGTCGTCGCCAATGACGCTGCCAGAGGAGGAGACATTGATTGGGTCTGCAGATTGAGCTACTGCGCTGCTAAAACAGCAGATGAGGCAGATCGCCAAGGGGGTGAGTTTCATATGGTGCTCCGATCACTGAAGTTCATTGGAAGTCCGTACTGCCCAGGAAGGTCTGGCCACGACGTTGGCAGCATGAATACGGACGCCAGAGCGCCCAGGCGTATCCGCCGTCCTGGGCATCGATATTGGGTGTGATGGTTGGAAAGGTTGCGCAGGTGGGATTGAGCACCGGGGTCAGTTCCTGCCACTTACCGGTGGAGGCGTCACCTTCGCGCAGCGCTCCCGCTGGCCAGTAGCCTGGATAGGGAAGGGCGAGCATCGGCAGGTAGACGTGAACTTGACCGAGACGCGTGGTCACGTCACCGGCGCGCTGTGCAATGACGGCACCGGTCTTGTAGTCATCGACTTGATTAAGAAAACCACTGCGTGGGTAGACACTCCCCCAGCTGCTTGCAGTGAGCAGGCTACCGACCTCACGCATCCCTGGGATAAGCGCCTCGGGATATACAGCTTCAGGTACGCCGTACCGCCACGCTATGGGGTCCAGGGTGCTGAGGAAGTAGGGGACAAGTGGTAACGTTGCGCCTTTGCAGACATAGCCAGAGGCGCTAGCGAACTGACTCAGTGTCGCACCACCAGGATGGCCGATCACGTCGGCTTCCTTGAACTTGATCATGTTGTTTTCGGCGACGTGGTTGGTGGTGCCATCGTTACCTGCTTGAGCCATCGGGTTAGGTGTGCCGAGAGGCGACATCTCTGTCCAGGGGTTCATCCCCGTATTTGAGTATGCGGACACCACGGCGTCCGGGACGTAGTGACGAACCTTGGTCGAAGTTTTGACCTTGCAGCCGAAGGGTGTGCAGAGCAGCCAATAGCAAATGCCGACGACTTTGTATTCCAGACAGGTCGGCGACAGCGTCGAAGCAATGATTGTGGCCGAAGTGATCGCAGCTGATGCGCTGCAGGACAAGCTGAAGGCGATGGCCAGTGACAGTGGGCGGATCGCCAAGCGTGAGCGTCTCATCGTGACACGCTCCTAGCTCGATCAATCTGCGCTATGGCTTTTGCCACGTCCGCCTCCCCGTACACAACGTAGCGGCGGTCGACGACAACTGCGGGGATTTTTTCAACCCCCACACTCCAGGCATCTGTAATGCCCTGCTGTGCTTGAACCAGGTCGCTTTGAAGACGTTTGCCGGCTGGAGTTGCTAAGTAACGTTGAATGGTTGCTTCAGCCTGGCGTTGATCGTTAGGAAGCTGTCGAGACAGCAGCTCTTCGAGGCGTTGCTGGTCGTCGAGGCGAATGATGCGCACGCCAGTAGGTACGGACACGGGATGTGCCTGATCAGTGATGACCCACGTTTCCGCGTGTGCTGTGGCAGACAGGAACGTGAAGGCCATTGAAGCAAGCCAATGCTTCGTCGTTCGGGAAGGCTTATGGATAGGGGTCATCGCACCGTACCTAAAGTGAGTTCAGGTACAGGAAACCGGATGGCCGCGTTCCGTGCAGTAAGAAATAGGAGTTCGAGTAGTATGGGTTTTCGGCAGGGCTCAATTCAGGTCGGAGGGCATTTGGTCGGCTCGAATTGACGCGACTTCCGCGGCGCAGTTAACTGTGTATCCATACAGTTATTTGTTCAGGCCAGGTTTATGAGCGTGACCCTTCATGGTCCCATTGCCAGTGGCGGCGTATCACTCCCACTGTATTCCTCCCAGGTGTCTGCCGGTTTTCCATCGCCGGCAGCGGATCACCTCGAAAGGTTGATATCGCTGGATGAGCTGTTCGAAATCAGGGCACCGCACGTGTACCTGGCCAAGATTTCTGGGCACAGCATGCAGGGTGCCGGTATTTTCAACGGTGACCTGGTGATCGTCGACAGAAGCAAAACGGCGCGGCATGGCGACATCGTCATTGCGGCGCTCAATGCCGAGTGCGTGTGCAAGCGTTTGCACCATCGAGATGGCCAAGTGGTGTTGATGGCCGAAAATCCCAAGTTTCCGCCCAGATACGTGATGGAAGGTGACGATCTGGTGATTTGGGGTGTGGTCAATTACAGCGTGCGTGACCACGAGCGCTCGACATGAGTGTGAAAAGTGGGCTGCATTTTGGGGGCCCGGTGTTCGCACTGGTGGACTGCAATGCGTTCTACGCCAGTTGCGAGCGAGTGTTTCGGCCGGATCTAGCCAACACGCCAATCGTAGTTCTCTCTAACAACGACTCAGCAGTTATCGCGCGCAGCTATGACGTCAAGCCATTCGTGAAAATGGGAGCCCCGTATTTTCAAATCAAGGATGTGTTGCGTCGGCATGGCATCGTGGCGTTTAGCAGCAATTACGCGCTTTATGGTCAGCTATCAGAGCGCGTAATGACATTAATAGAATCTATGGTTAGCGAATCCTCCGTATATTCGATTGACGAAATATTTTGCGACCTCTCCGGCATGCCCGGGGACCTCACCGAATTTGGCCGAAAGATCCGTGCCAAGGTCCTAAAACACACCGGAATTCGGGTGGGTGTGGGCATTGCCCACACCAAAACCCTTGCCAAACTGGCCAATCACACCGCAAAACGCCTGCAGGCGCAGACTGGCGGCGTCGTGGATCTGTGCGACCCCTTCAAACGCGACTGGGTATTGCGCAACACCGCCGTGGAAGAGGTGTGGGGTATTGGTCGACGCATGACGGCGCATATGCAGGCCCTGGGCATTCACACCGCCATGGACCTGGCTAAGGCTGATCCTGTCTTGCTCGGGCGTAAATTCAGCGTTGTCCTGGAGAAAACGGTGCGCGAGCTCGCCGGCACTTCGTGCCTGGCCCTGGAAGAGGCCGCACCGGCCAAGCAGGAGATCTGCTGCAGCAGAATGTTCGGCGTGCGCCTGGAGACCATCGAGCCGATCAAAGAGGCGGTGGCCACCTACGCGCAGCGTGCGTCGGAAAAGCTCAGGGCCCAGCATTCGCTGTGCAAGAAGATCCGCGTGAGCATTCGCACCGGCATGTTTAACCCCGATGAAGCCCGTTACGCTAACGGCGTGTTGGTTGAACTGCCTTACCCCACCAATGACGTGCGTTTGATCACCAAAGCCGCTACGCAGGCTGTGGAACGCCTGTTCCGTCCTGGGTTCCGATACAGCAAGGCCGAAGTGTTGCTGATGGATCTGCGTCAACCGGGTGAGTTCACCGATGATCTGTTTGCGCACACGCAACCGGCCGCGGCCGACAAGGTGATGAGCGTCCTGGACGAAATCAACAACCGGTGGGGACGCGGTACGCTGCGCGCCGCGGCTGTGCCGGCGGCGCCGGCGTGGGCGATGCGCCGTGAGTTGATGAGTCCGAGCTACACCACCCGGCTTGACCAGTTGTGGACGGTCAACGCCAATTGAGGCGTCAGGATCTGGAAGGAGTGTGTGTATGTGCAGTCATTATGAGGCACCGGCGCCGCATCGGGTGGCCGAGATATTTGGCGTTGAGCCGTTTGAACAGGGCAAGCTGGACCTGTACCCAGGCTACACCGGGCCTTTCATTCGCCGTGCGGAGCACGTCGACGACGAATCGCCGGCGCCGATGGAAGTGCTGCAAGGTGCGTTTGGGCTGATCCCAACTTGGAGCAAGGACACGAAAATCGTGCGCAGCACCTACAACTGCCGATCAGAGACGGCCAGTCAAAAACCGTCGTTCCGCACTGCTTGGCGAAAAGCGCAGCACTGCATTATCCCGGCCGCAGCCATTTATGAGCCCGACTGGCGATCAGGAGAGGCGATCGCCACGCGTATTGCGCGGGCAGACGGTCAGATAATGGGCATCGCCGGCCTGTGGGAGCATTGGCGCAATCCCGGTACCGGGGAGACTGTTCACAGCTTCACCATGCTGACCATCAATGCGGATGATCACCCGTTCATTCGCAACTACCACAAGCCCGAGGATGAAAAACGCATGGTGGTGATCCTGCCCCAGGGACTTTACGGCGATTGGCTTAAAGCGCCTGCAGGCGAAAGCATGGAGTTCATGCGTCAGTACCCGGCAGACCGGATGAAAGTCGCGATGTGATCGTCAGGGTTTGGTAGCCAACACCGCATTGACCGTCTGAGTCTGGGACATCCAGGCAGCAGTCTGGTCGCAGCGATATCTGACGACCCTATATATCAGCGCGTAGTCCTGCGCGAGTTGGCGTGCGAAGATGGGCTCATGGTGGGCAATGCGATTGCGAAATTTTCGGGTCGCCTCCAAGGCGTTTCGAATTTCCGCGCGTAGCTTGTGATAAGGAAGAGCAGCCGGAGCGTGTGGGAACAGGCGCTTAAGATGGTTATCCCAGAGCCCGTGATCGTAACGCGCAGTAAACATGGACTCCCAGAAAGCAAAACTCATTTCGGCAATCGCCTTGTCCGCAGACGGCGGGTTACCACCAGCGCTTTGTTCTGCTTTCTGCCTGGCCGCCAACAGAGCTTGACGCGGCTTAAACGCTGAACCACCAGGGTCAGGCAAACTCAGAAAAAAACCTTGGCTCCAGGGCCAGTGAGCGCCATAGGTAGCAGTCAAAGCTTCAGATACGGCGTTTCGGACCACAACCTCACAGAAATGAAGAGGATGGATGAAAGCAGCCGAAATCGCTGCGTTCCAAGCGTATAAGTGGATGGCGGCGCTCAGCGGCGAAGGCTTGTTGCTGCAAGCGGTCAAGTAGGTGCCCATCCTTGGCATGGAAAGGGCAGTCTGCTTGGCAAGATCAGGCGACGTGAAAGACATGAAATTGGGCCGAAGTTGACGAAGCCGTCATTTAGCCATACTATTGTTCCACTAACCACTTGGATAGGAGTCAACCTACAGCAGGATTGATTTCGCCGAGGGATGTACGACAGTACACACAAAGCCCACCGAAAGGTGGGCTTTGTGTATGTGGTACAAAAACTGCTGCGTCCTGCATCGTATGCGGCAAACGACCTGAAGCACTTGTCAACTATGGAAGGCAGCGCTTGTTCCTTTGGTCCGTACCAGGCTGCTGCAGGTTGGCTCGCTCTACTCTATACGCCGGCGTGGGCGGTCGTTTAAATCGCCTGGGCTCGACACAACCAACATTTCACCTTTCGCACATGAGTGGCAGTTGCCGGCCGCGTGTGTACATGGGGCAAATAAGGTGCGCAACTAGTTTTTTTTCTGAATCAACAAGTCAATTGCCGACAGCAACATCACATCATCGGCAGGGCCTTCCAGTTTTAGAAACCTGCCCGTTTTGTTGTCTCTAATCAGCACAGTGGGTGTCGATGTGACCCCAGACTTCATCGCTTCTTCTGCCTGCCGACTGATGCGTAGAGAGATCTGTTTATTGTTTGCAGCACAGGCCATCAGTGCCTGGTGACCAACGTCGTTGACGTCCAACTGACCATTAAAGCCTAGGCCGTTGCTACGGGTTCGTTCAAAGACCTGGTCGACGGCTTGCCAGAATGCCAGCGCGCCACCCAGCTCTCCTGCGCACTCGACGATTTTGGCTTCGTTTATCGCGGCCGAACCGTGAAAATCCAGTGGCAGATGGTGCCACTGCAAGTTCACGCTCTTCTGCTTCTGAACCCAGGCTTTCAGAGCCGGTGTATAGATCTTGCAATACGGGCATTCAAGATCCGCAAACTCTGTCACAGTCCAGCGAGCATCGGCTGGCCCCAACACCCAAGGTCCGGTGTGCTGTGGTATTTGTGCCTCGCTTTTAATGAGGGCAAGGCATACTAACGATACGCCTGCCAAAACGAGACCTGGAATTGCCCATCGCCTACTAAGACGCATCAGCTCTGAGCCTCTGCCGCGGATTTCGATGACAGCAGCGCTTGTTTGCGCAGGGCTTCAAGAAGCGCGCTCTCCGCGTTCTCGGGTTGCGGGTGCTGCCCAAGCCAGTTGGCCAACGCCGTTTGAAGCTGGGACTCGATGTCACGACGGTCCACTGCACGTATCAAGACCTGTTGCAGTTCTTCTATCAGGACGGGGGCGCAAACCTCTAAAGTCTGCAAAGCATCCTCACCAGGCTGTTCAAGCAACTGGGTCAGACTTTCGATCAGGTTTTGGGTCAAGGAATTCAGTGTTCTCATACGTGGCGCTCCAAGGCCGTGACTTGCTCGGGAAAAGTGATGATGTGAGGTTCGATACCGCGATAGCGGTCTAGCGTTGCTGCTACTTCAATGGCCGCGTCGAGCTCGTTGCAGCCTTTGGCCTGCATGATGTCGTAGCGTTGTTTCTTCTCTTCCGGTTCTGTCATGGCCAGGGCCAGGTACAAGCTAGGCGGAACCACCCGGAACAACATCTCCATGCTTTTGGATAGCACTACGCCCTCGGTGAACTTCCCGCTTTCTTTGCGTGCGGACAGCATCATCGACTTCTGAGCTGGGGTCAGTTCACGAAAGCGTGCGATCTTCTCCACCTCATCAGGCGGCATATTCAAGCAGATCCACCACTCGATCATGTTGAGCAGGGCCGATGCCTCTGGCGGCACGTCGTCAACGTTTTGAGTGGCCATCCAGAACCAGGCTCCCAGCTTTCGCCACATTTTGGTGATCTTGACGGAGTAGGGGGACAGCAGTGGAACCTTCAACTGGATGTGGCCTTCATCGGTGAAGAAGATCAGGGGGCGGCCTTTGAATTGATCCCGCTCAGCGATGTTGTTGACCGTGTTGAGCAGCGAAATGTAGGCGATGGCCATCTGTGCGCTGTAGCCTTCTCGGGCATACGTAGCCAGGTCCACAATGGTGATGTCCGCTTCGGGCCATGGCGTACCTGGACGGTTGAACATGTCGCCTTCAGTGCCCATGCAGAACATGGACAAGGCTTCCGCCATCTCCAGAAAACGGGAGCTTCGAGCAGCCGGTATACCCGGTTCATGCCCCATCTCTCGCAGTGCCTCACGAATGTCTTCAGGGAGCACGATCCGTTGTTCCGCTACACATTTCTGTGCCGCATTGAGAATGCATTGGCGGATGGCACTACGGTCGGCCCGTGTAAGACGGGCATCTTCTTTATCCTCACCACCGGTAATCATCAGCCTGGCCGTAATTTCCATTTCACCCAGGATGTCGCGTTGTTCGTCTTCGGTTTGACTTGCCAGGTGTTCGTCCGAAGCCTCAAGGTCATCAGCCTTGAGCGTTTTGACGTTCGCGGTGGGCTCAATGAGTTTTTCAGCATCGGCGAAGGGCGCTAAGCTAACCCCAGATCCAGGAGCTAGCCGGACACGGTTGACCGTCAATCCGAGCTTCTTGGCAAAGTCTCCCAGCAGGCCAAAACTGTTGCCGGCTTCAACGATGAAAAGTCGCGGCCGATAGATGGCAACGATCTGACTGAGGATATTCGTTGCGCTGGCCGACTTTCCTGAACCCGTAGGGCCGAAGATGAATAGATGCGCGTTCATCTGGCGGTCGAGCTTGTTCAGCGGATCGAAGGTGATCGGCGCTCCACCTCGGTTGAACAAGGTGATTCCTGGGTGCCCCGTGCCGGTGGACCGTCCCCAGACGGGGGCCAGGTTCGCAATGTGTTGAGCGAACATCAGTTGCGCGTACCACTCCAGTGCTTTGCGCTCATTGGGATCAAAATTGCCGGGCAACCATCTGAGGTACGAGTTTAATGGGGCAACCTCATCGCGAGGTTCCACGGGTTCCATACCCGCTCCCAGCAAGGCACTGCTCAGTTGCAAACTACGCTCCTGCAGCTCCAAGTCGTCTTTCCCGCGTAGGTAAAACGCTACGCTACCCCGGTACAGCTTGTGCTTGCGGCCAAGCAACTGGCGCGCGACTGCAACGTCTTCGCGGGTCAGGATCGACGCTTGAGTATCACCAACGGCCTTGCGTGAAAGCTGCTCTAGGTGGCCTTCAAGTATGTCCTGGGGAGTGATAACGAGGGTGATACAGAGAATGGTGTCCTCTGGCATTTTGTCGAACAGCGCGTTGAGCGCATCACCGCCCTTGCGTGTTTCACCGGTTAGATGTCCTGTTTTGGGCGCCTCCCGCAGACGATCTAGCATCACCACGCGGTGGGGTAGGCCGTCGAAGTACCACAAGCCTTTCTCTGTGTCCGACAGCGGTTCGCGGTAACACAGGTTTTGCGAAAAGTCGGTCCCGCTGGCCAGCGGCAACTCGCCTTCCTCCGCTGCCGGCACCTGCTTGCAAACCACCTCATAGAAACGGCGGATATCGGCGTCTGAAGGGCCGAGATGATCAGGCCGTGGATTGAACCAGTGAATCAGCCAGTGTCGGATAGCATGGCCATCCATGCGATGGGTTTTAATGCCGGCGTTCGCCAACCCGCCTACCAAGCGATCACAGATGATTTTTAGGTACGGGGCAGGTGCTTGGCCGCGCACGTCAGCTTGAGCCCCCTGAGTGCGTCGGTAGACGACAATGCGGACACGGCGTTGCTGGCCCCTCCAAGGCAGTTGGCTGACCTTGGTGTCTTCGAACAGTCCACCTGGCTTGGAAATGGCTTCCAGGTGCTGCTTGATCAGCTTCAAGTAAAGCTCGGTGAAGTCACTGCCCTGTGCCCGGGGTTGGATGTAGTCGTGCAATTGCTGCAGGTAATTGTCCCAACTGGTTTCGTCCTGAGCGTACAACTGCACGACCCATGGGGAGGTTTCCAGTTCATCGAAAGAGTCTTGCAGGGCGTTTTCCAGGGCGTCCCGGGCTTTGCGCAACCAGTCGGGATCTCGACCTTCGGTGCCGATCGGTGTCAGCTCGAAGAACGCAGCACGAGACACACCATCTTCCAACAGCATGGCTTTTTCCGCCGGCAGATAGTCCACCCACGGCAGAAGATCCACGAAAGAGGGGTTCACGTCGTACATGCGGTCGACATCAGCGGTAGTTGCTGGCTTTTTCTTTGGGTTGCGCCAATCACTCGGCGAGGGAATGCCCATGGCAGCCAGGCGTGCGAAGTAGCGTTCGGTCGCTGCCTCCAAAAATTCAGTGGCTGATGCCTGCACGTCGACATGCTCGGTAGCATTCACTGCGAGGTCCGGCTCGACTCGGTCTGAGCCACGTCGTGTTTTAAACCGCTCAAAAAACCTCATTAATAGGCCTCCGTGCGTTCACCGGGCATGGCGTATTGCACGCGCTGGTACAGTGGAAATACTGTTGTGTACCCCGGAATTGGTGCAGGGTCTGAGCCCGCTAGATGGGGAAAGACATACATGACCAGGTCCGGATTGGGCAGGCGCTTAAACTGGCTGTAGATCTCGTTTTGGGCTGTGCGGGTGAATTTGGCAGTGTCGTCCAGGGTCCCAGTCTGGGTAGGTTGCAAAGGCCTACGCAGATCCTGTCGTGCATCGAGCAACTGACGGTTACTCGTGCTATTGCCTGAACCACTGGCACCTTGATCCCAAACATCCATCATCGTGTTGTCGCCATGGGGGAGTAGTTCGTCCTTGCTCGTAGAGCAGCCCGAGGCAATGAGTGAGATGACGATGTATGCACCTAATTTGAGGCCGCAGTTAGTCAAGCGAAGTCGAGGCATGACGGGCTCCTGAGCGATAGTTGACCTTGCGGCCTTGGAGTTCGTAATCGATGGTCAGTTGCTGATCCAAGTGCACCGCGACCTTCGCCCCGGGCTGCACGTACACTGCCGCGAAGGCTTGCCCGTAGAGCTTGTTCACCCAACTGGAGACATCATTGACGCCTTGGCCGATGATCTTGCCCATGGCATCACTCCCCGAGCCGCCAACAGAACCGATGGTCCCGGACTGCGGATTTATAAATGAACTGCTGTTTCCATCAGATTTGATGAGGGAGGCAGCGCCGGCGCCGGCCGCGGTAATCAGTACCTGGGAACCGATGTACTGCGAGGCGTTGCTTTTACGATCGCCACTGATGCACGGAATACCGTAGGCATCGCTTATCCAGCCCAGGCCTCCCTGGATGGTGGTTTGGTTGGCATTGTTCTGGTTATTGCTGTTCTGACTGCCATTCGTTTCTTCTTGTGGCTGTGGCAGCGTCCGTACCGTGCCGTCATTAAAGACAAAAGTCAGGCTTTTGATCTGCCCGCGTACGCAAGATAGGGTCCAGTCGCCGGACGCTGTTCCGCTGGCCACGGCGCCGGCAACGTCGGGCAAATCGATACCGTTGGCGGTGAGGTTGTCCGGACCTATCAGCACTTTGAAGGGGTAGGGGTCGTTGACTGTACCGTCGATGGGCACGCGGCCAATCAGAGCTGACATCGCGACAGAGCCCATCAATGTGGAGTTCTGTGGCAGCGTATAGACCTTGCGTACCTGTTTGCGGGCCTGCTGTGGCGAGATCTCACTCGCAACGTTCTGAGCGCCCGTACGCAGAGCATTTTGCCCACGGTCTACTGACTCGCCGAATGAGGTTGGGAAGTTGAATCCCGAGGCGGTTTGATTGGAACCGGCCGCGATGGGCTTTCCATTGATATCGACAGGGGTTGCGTCCTGCGGCTCGATCCAGACGACATCCGGTCCAGGCGCGCCTTTGAAGTCCTGCCCATCACCAGGCTGAATGCCAAAGCCGATCGGCAAATCAGCGTTCGAAGAGCCTGCGTTCGCAGCTTTGTTACTCAGTGTGTTGTATTGCTGCTGCAGCGTATCCAGGATGGACTGGCTTTGTTGTTGTGACTCCTGTTTCATTGTTTGCTGGGCGTTTTGCAGCTTGCTGTCAACATTGTCGTTGATCGACTGCAAACGTCTTTGTAGATCAAGGTTTTGTTGCTTCAGCTCATCATTGTTCTTCAACGCATTGGAGACCTGGTCTTTGAGCTGTCTGCTTTCCACGACGATGGTGCGAAGCGTGTCGCCGGGGGTATCGCCGTCAACGCCAAGCTTTTTAGCTTCACCCGTACTGAGCACGAGCGTTTCTGGAGCCTGAGTCTGTTTCTCAGAACTGTCCTTACTGAATAGTTTGACCACCACAAATAACGCCAGGATCGCGAAAGGGATGACTAGGAATTTGACCAGGGGATTACTCTTCACGGCGACCTCCTTTCGGATCGATCTGGCTGACGGCCGCCGGCAGTAACGATTCGGCCAAGCCATGGCCGCGTGTCACCAGATAGACCGTTGTGGTGTCACTTGCATCACCCTTGTTGCCGAGGTAAGGGTGCTGAAACGTCGCCGTGATGAAGTCTCCCATCAGCTCCCGAGGATCCAGTGCAAGGTGCTGAGTGCTGGTGTTGCGCAGTTTCACTGCCGTCACCCAGTAGTCGTCTAACCGCCATGCTCCTAAAGCAGAGGCCTCGACCGGCAACGTCGGCAGCAACGTGGTGAGGTTCAGGCCCCGCTTAAGATTGACCTGGGCGATACCATCCACAGGTTCAACGGTGCGTAGAGGGGCATAGAGCATCTGCGCGGCATAGCGCGTCATGACCACAGGCAGAGGCGTCTCACGGCGCGGAGTCGGCGGATCCTCGTCTTGAACGTTGGGCTCCGACGTGGGGGCCGGAGCGCGGCTGCTCGTCGGCTTTGAGCTAGCCTGCCCGTAACGAGGCAAGGGACCTTCTCCGGAAACAATTTTTACAGGCTCGGCCGCGGCCTGATTTGGTTTACCTTCTGTAGCGATGATATCCACCAACATGATTTCGCCACTGCTCATATTTTGGAGCTGCAGGCGAGTCGGAGGTATGGGTTCTTTGGCCAGAAGGTACAGTGCGCCACCGGTGCTCTGGACGCGCAGCTTATCAACCAAATTCCGGGGCAGACCCACTCGAACATTTTGGTCGACAAAAACAATGCGTTCCTGGCCGGCGATCAAGGGCAGTGCCAGTGGAATTCGGTCCCAGCGTAAGATCTCGACGGCGTTGGCCATGCCGAAGAAGTTGAGCATGAGCAACCCGATAATCAGCAGTCGACGCATCATCACTTGCCTCCCGACCGGGCAGGTTCTGCGGAGACTTCGATGCGCTGAGGGTTACTGCTGTAGCAGTCCCAGGCGAGTCCAAAAAGATTCTTCTCGGGGTCAATGTCAGATCGGATGATGTGCAGCGGGTAACGCGCTAGTGCCCGTTTCACGCGTTCGCCGCCGTAGTGCTCGTCAGCGGTGATATCCAAGTTGACCGTCCAGTCGTTGATGCTGTGCTGCTCAATATGCTGTTCTGATTTATCGTCAATTCCTCGGCCTGGAATCTCGAATACACCGCGCTCGCGTTTGCGCAACTCCCCACTGTTGCGGCGCAGTTCGAAGTCTTTTTGCAGATAAGCTTTGCAACTGGGCGTCAGGTAGCTTTCCAAGCGGGTAATGTTGTCCTCGTAGTCGGTTTCACCGTCAACGGGCCAACGGTTCATCT
>Ga0182007_10000648_pt1 | contig 20025 bp, 18 predicted proteins | sample Sormic07211113_1_FD_123023 | JGI IMG/M metagenome (GOLD analysis project Ga0182007, IMG submission 123023) | Rhizosphere microbial communities from Sorghum bicolor, Mead, Nebraska, USA - 072115-113_1 MetaG | ecosystem: Host-associated > Plants > Roots > Rhizosphere | place: USA: Nebraska... | reverse complement strand
GGCTCGGCACCCTGGCCGAGTCCCGGCCGGAAGGCTACCTGATTCCACTTTCTTCGCAGAAAGGCTTCAAGGGACGGCTGCGGCTGACGGTGCAGCGACCCGTGCCGGCAGGGGGCTGAGCTTCCGAGGCAGGAGTCCCAGCAACGATCCATGTCTGGCTTGCCGAAAAGGCAGCTTGCCGCTTGTTCGCCCACTGGCCTGAAAGCCCGTTTCCAGTTCAATCGAGTCTGGGCATCCCTCGAAGCATTGGCCACTGGCGGAGTTTGGACGTTCTTGGTTCTGCGCGGGGAGCGATGGAGCCGGCAAGCGGCCGGGAAGGCGGGAAAGGAATCATCGGACCGATCACCATAACCGGAGTCATCCATTCGCATGGCTGGCGCCGTTTTGCCCTGGTTTTCACAGCCCCGGTCGCCAATAGGCCCTGCGAACGGGCTTGCGACCAGCTTGGCAACCCACCCCAGTGGGCAACGGGCTGCCTTTACACTACGCGGATGAACGACTCCGCCTGCGCGTCACCCTGGCGTCTGTCCGTCGCCCCGATGATGGACTGGACCGCCAATCCAAGAAAGCTTAAGCCTTAAGAGGTTGCGCGGGCATCTATCTTAGGTCGTGTAGCAAATATGTTGCACTGGTCCGGAATTATCTTGGCGCACCGGCGCGGTCGCGCGACAGATCAATCGCTCCAAGATGAGGCAAACGTTAAAACAGATCGACTCCACGGGGGCGGCTCCCGACCCAAAGCGGACACCGCAACGGCGGCAGCTCGTCGCTGCGGCACGCATTCTGGTCGCGCGGTAGATCCGAAATTCCGTCGACCCGCTTTTAGCTCGCGCCTTCAGGCGTATCATTTCCGCATGGCCACCCCTGCCCCTGTCGTCCCAGCGGACAGCGTCATCGTGAGCGTGGCGAGAGTCGGAGATCTCGCCTCAGCGCTACGCGCGGCAAACGTCACCGCGCCTGGTCGGGCGAGCGGGCGGACGCATTACCAGGTCGAGATCTACTCGCTCATCCGGGTGTTGGCGTCGCGGCCCTACCGCCTTTCCGATTTCCCGCTGAAGCTCATCAAGCGCGAGCGGCCAGATTTCCTGCTCTCGGCGAACGGAGTGGCGATCGGCGTCGAGCACACCGAAGCGGTTCCCCAAAACGCGGCGAAGGAAGCCTTCCTACGCGATAGCGGCATCGGTCCCGAGATCCACTACGTGCGTCCTGCCGCCATCGGCGAGCGAGCAAAGGGCTCCAAGGAAATCCGCGCCGAAATAGAAGCGGACAAAATGGGCGAAGGGTGGATGGGCGATTCGGCCGAGCGCAGCTGGGTCGAGGCCATGACCCAGTTCGTCATTGCCAAGATCCACTCCGCGCAGTCGCCCGACTACACTCGCTTCGATCGCACCTGGCTCGTGATCTACGACAACTGGCCGGCGCCGATCCTCAACCACGCGAAGGCGGTGCCGCTGCTGACTGCCGAACTGGTCAAGCTCGCGACCTGGTCGGTCTTCGAGCGCGTCTTCATCCTCGACGAGTCTGTTTTACTCGAGATTGAGCAAACCGCGGTTCGCGTCCATTGCGTCAACCAATGCTGAGGACGCGCTGCCGATTCAGCGGCTGTCGGTGCCTCTCGGCTCCTCGTCGGTGAATGCGACCTTGATACGCGAGGGCGATAGCCATCCAATCGCCAGCTGGTAAGCGAGGCAACGCGATGCTGATGCCACGGCTGTTCGAATAGGGTAGTAGACCGTGGCAATCCTGCCTTGGAATGGCTGCAGCAACGCCAGGCGCTCGCCATTGCCTTCGACCGCCCACCCGCCCCTAGTGACCGGGCTGTCGATGTCCACCCAAGTCAACCCGTCGAAGGCATCCGGCACGCGCTCAGAACCTGATGGCATCGAGGCGGATCTTCCGGAATGGCTTCGACCACGTCCCGTCCGCGTGCGCGCGGCGCACGTACCCGACGCCGGTTCCGTTCGAGTACGTCACGGCGCCGGCGCGCCACCGGATGAAGTCGGGCCAGCCGCTCGGCCGCGGGTACAATTTCTCGGAATGGATCAGCGCATCCTGGCCGCGAGCTTCTTCAGCGGTCGTGACGCGATATCGCTTCGTCACTCCATCATCCGAATCCAAGACCGCGTGGTTGATGCGGTGTTTGGAGGGAATGCGCCTAGCCTCAGATTCATCAAACTCGCGACCGATCGAGGTGGCATCGCCAATTTCGCGGAAATAGACGTTCGCCATCGCGGTGAGTAGTTGCTGCTGGTTGAGCATGCGCACGTCGCTATCTCTCTTGACGCCGACCCAACCGTTGGCCACCGGCAGCGAGTAGACATCCCCGTCGTACGCCAGAAAAAGATGCCGGGGCGTAAGGGGCAGCAAGCAAATCGTCCCGGATTTTGCCAACCCCGGCGCACCGAGTCGTTCGTGTCCTGGTCGCAGGTACCAGCGATTCGTGTAGATGGCCGGGTCGTCGCTCGTGAAGAAATCGACGGTCGACCGATTGCGCAGCAGGCACACCTTCAGGTCCTCCACGACAGAAACCATCTCGGGGACCGCCGGCATCACCAGCTGCACGGCCTCTGCGAGCGACGTCCGGAATTCCTCGGGCGCTCCCGTCGTGTCGACTACCTCGTCGGACATCGCCGCGAACGTGCGCGAAGCGGCTTCTGTTCTCAAGTGCTGCAGCACCCAGAACGCGCAAAATACCTCACGATCATCGCTGGTCAAGTTGTAGCCCGGGACGGAGATCCGCGAAATTGCCGCGGAATACAGCCCTTCAATCAGCTGCATCTTCTTTTCGTAGTGAAGGTCCTTTCCATAGAAGTAGTCGGCGGAACACTGATTCTTCACCGGCGCATTCGGCACGGCGCGGCGGCGCACGAAGTTGAACAGGTTGATCGCTACGCCTTCGCCATCGAGCGTGAATGGGCGCAGGTGGCAGCGCGGCACGAAATGCTGATTCTTGAGCGCAGGCATGGGACCCGCAGTCTGCCTTCAGCGGGCCTTACGGAGCAAGGCTCTCCCGACGAGGCGCGCCGCGCGCCAGGGAGCAACCATGGGGCAAGTGCCGCCGGTCGAAAGCCGCGACCCGGGCAGATAGTCGAGTCATCGGCCATCTCTAGAAATACCGCCACTTCGAGGCATTGGGCCCCTTCTGGCCGCTTTGCGCCGAGCGCTACCGACCCGTAGCTGCCCTTTACGTATTAGCGTTGGATCTTATCCGGCGGGTATCCTGATAGGCATACTTGGCAGCGACGGCAAGGCGTCTGGTCGAGAATTCCTTTAATCATTGGCGTGGGGGGTTGCATGGAACAGGATGATGAAACTAATCCTTTAAAGGTGGCGAAGGGGCACAACCCGACGTTCGGACCTGGCGAACACTGGTTTCTGAATGCCTGTGTCGGCACAAATACGGGCGCGAACCCCTGGGAGGGCTACCACGGAGGGTTCCAAGCAGGTGCTGAGGTGCTTCTCGCTGCGGCCGGCGTATCCCGACCAGAAAGCGCGAGCGAAAGCTGGGGGATGCCAAATGTGGATTACCTCGTCTACCCTGTCTGCCTTTGCGCCAGGCACCATGTTGAGCTCTCTCTCAAATTAGCGATTCCCCTCGCCTGGAACATTTTCAAGCAACGCAATCCTAATTCGAACAAGGGCCTGCAAGAGCCTCCCGAACAGGATGAACGACACGGACTGCTCCCAATCTGGAAAACGCTCAACGCAATTAGCGACAAGGCGGATCAAAGATTAGCTAAGGCGGTGAGCGTCCTTGAGGGATTTATCCAAGACTTCAACAAGGTTGATCCAACTGGCCAAGTCTTCCGCTATGCCACCGGCTTGGACAGCGCGCTCCATCTCGAGGACATCACCCATATCAACCTGCAGACGTTTGCGGAGCGCTACGCCAAGCTGTGTGGGGAACTTGAGGCGCTTCATATTCTCCTGTCCTTTCTCACGAGAGAATATGCGACTGGCTCTTTTACGGCGGAGCTCAATCGCGAACAATTGACCGAAATAGCGGGATCCCTCCCAGATCGGGCTAACTGGGATTCAGAGGAGTTCGACCAGGTCAAGAAGAATGTCATTGAAAGGTATGGCTTAACGTCACAAGGTTTTCAGCGCGCCCTACGCAAGATCCAGAAGACGCGCTCACTAGCCCTGCATATTGGTGTTGTGGAGCCACTGACCACAATCACCGCTGAGACGTTCGAGAAAATCATGTCAGCGTCCGATTGTGCGTTCCAGACCAACCCTGGCTTTTTCCCCGAAGAAGGTGCCGCAATTAGCGCACTCCTACAAATTTCCGACTACGATTACCCCGAGCACTTCGCTTGGTATTCGAGGCCTTTGTCAGAGGAGGCTGATGAGGACCGGGCCGCGTCGCTCGAGAACGAACGCGAATGGTCGTACCTGGCTCGCAAAGTTTGCCAGCGGCCAGACAGGCTCCTGCGTGGCCTTCTATTGCTAGGGCAGGCTGAACTTGGGAAGCAACTTCAGCAGATACTCAATGCCAAATTTGAGGCTCTTGAGCGCGCTCGAGAAATTGGAAAGAAAAAGTCGAAGTCTTTTTTTGCCAAGAGCAAGCCGAAGGCGCCGTCAAGAAAAAGGAGAAACGATTCGTGATGGCGGTCGGAGCGTCTGCTCGGAAGGACCACAGAAGTTAATAGTCCGTATTGTCTTGGCCATCACACGCCGATATCTGAGTGGGAAATGTTGGACCCGAAGCGGACGCTCGCTCGACTTCCTTCGTGTGCTTATCGATGAGCCATGGATGGCGAACAATACTGGACAGTCCCGGTAGGGCACGACGGTTTAGCACGGGGCGCCAGTGTTGGGTCTCGAAAGGACAGTCGTGACAGAAAACTTGGCGCCAACTTCAGGAGCTTCAGATGATCGTTGCGAACAGCTGGCAGGATAGACTTAAGTTGCCACGCATTGATGTTGAGGACTTGTATCTGGCCAAATGCATGTTTCTCGACATTCGGAGCTTGATGGAAAGGAACCCCTTACTTCAGCGTCGGGATTACTTCCACACGTTTCATCGCATGACATACTTGGCTCACATCTCCACACTGCTTCGCCGCAATCTCACCAGAAATCCCAAAGGCAGTTCCTTTCTGAGTTTTCTAGATTCGGTCGCAGCAGAGACAAAGGGCTCAAAGGATTCGGTCATTGCTGACATAGCTGAGCTTGAAGGCCGCGCAAAATTGTTTAAGGGCTTTTTCGACAAGCAGGTGGCACACCTCGACAAGCAGCGGCCCACGAGCTTGCCGACGTACAACGACCTTCATGAAACAATCGATCTACTCACGGACCTATGCCACAAGTATTCGGAGCAGCTCGTGGGAGACGCTTGGTCGCCTGGTAGAAAAGAAATTGGTGACGAGTGGCTCACCATATTCGACTCGCCGTGGTATGACCCTTAACAGCTCATTCGAGCAACGCTTTGTTCGAGGCGGATGGCTACGCCGCCGTTAAATTCCAGCGCTAGGGTTTATTCGCATCTTATGCCGCAACTCCTTCGCCCAGAAGCGCTGCCGTACTTTTTTGGACAGCACTTCAACGTTGACGTGGCGCTCAGCGCGGCCTCCAACTTGCCGGATCTGGATGCCGTGTGCAGCGCCGTTGCGCTCTCGATCGAGGAAGGACGTCCTCATATCGGACTGCACTTGGTCGGCTATGAAAACATCGACACAGGCATGTCAGCCTTGGCGGCGGTCAACAGGCCCGGCGCACCAAGCATGGTGTCTTTCTTTGCCGAGAGTTCCCACCGGGTGTTTGGTGGCGCAACGCTCGTGTGCGTACCACTTGCATTCTGCAGTCCGCACTACACGACCCATGGCGACTACTTGGTTTATAGGCATACATTTAAGCGTCCACTCGTGAGTGAAGACGAATACAGGAAGGTAATGGCATTTGGCACTGACGAGGAGCGGATGAGAGTGTTTTTGCTCACTCGATCTCGTGATGGTTTTGAGACCATCCCCGGAATGAGCTACGTTGGGCTGTCGAAGAGACCTTGGCAGAGGCGGTATCAAGAACACATTGTCAGTGCAATGGAGAAACAATCAGCCACAAAGCTTCATCAGGCCATGAGAAGCATGCAAGGACAGCAAGTTGTACACGTCCACGACGTATCAGCCTTTGGGCTCACCGAGGAGGAAGCAAGAGAGTACGAGTCTAAGCTCATAGCGTTGTCTTCTCTTACGCCCCTGGGGCTCAACATGAAGCGCTAGTGGCGAGGTGCCAGCAATCGCTCTAGTTGACGCCAAGCAGCGTGGGGATCTGGCTGCAAGTTGACTTCAACATTCACCGTCCGCTTCTGGCCGAGAGCAGACGTCAGGGCAGGGCTGTGTGAAGTCCGCCACGGATGAATCAGTGAAGCACGTGTTGCGTGCCTTGGCACAGGGGGGTGCCCCACGTGCACCAGACCCACAGGTGCGGCAGAGCAAGTAGTACGACCGCGCGTCATCTTCTGGTGCTGACCGCATGACTTGGCGGATAGCGAAGGGCGGCCTATATCCGCCCTGACAGACACGGGCTCACGGCGGCTTCTGGCGGCAAGCAACGGCCCATGTCCAAGCTACTTCTGGTCAGAGGCTCGCGCAGGTACGCCTCAACCGGCCCAAAGTACACGAAGCAAAAAAATATTTTTTTCTCGAAAATTACGGTTTAGGCGCAAATTCGGCCCTAAAAAAATCAATACCTTAGGCGGGTAGATCGCCGAACATTTGTGCCAAATAGATAATCCATCTTATAATTGAAAAAAGTAGAGTGATATATATATCGGACAAAAAAGTACCTCTTGCCAAGAGCCTTTTTTGTTAGGCAAGCTGCCGTCCAACTTAGGCCTTGTTGGGCAAATGGTGAGCCATGGAAACTAGTGAAAGGTTGGTCGCTCGCTTTGGTGAGCTGATGACATATCCGCAGCTTGCGGAGTTACTAAAGCGCAGCGCAGTGGGCTTGCGGTACAGTCTGTCGAAGCGGGACTCGGCGTTCTCCAAGGAGCTTCTTACCGCAAGGGTGAAGCTTGGCCGGCGTGTGTACTTCCGTACTGACGTCATTGCTACGATCGTCGATCGAGCGTAGAGCCGGCCATGTCTGAACTAATTGTCGTCCGCAGATCGCGGCCACAGAACTTCACTGTTCTCGACAATGCTGTTCTTCGAGATCGCAATTTGAGCTGGAAGGCGATGGGGCTCTTTGTCTTTCTTTCCTCCTGCTCCAGCTCATATCGCCTGACTATTCGCCGGCTTGCAGAACAGTCTGCGGATGGGAGGGAGTCAACGATGTCTGCGGTCAGGGAGCTGCAGCGTTGCGGCTACCTAGAGATCGAGCGTCTTAGAGGTGCTGGCGGAAGATTCGTGAGTACCACCTGGATCATCAAGGATCCGGCGGATCGCGCTCCCGAGGTTGCTCCATCACGGGTGGCTGACGAGAAACAAGGCGCTCCGTCGTGGTCATCCGATAGTAGGCGCGAGCGGCACTCGCGGCCCAAGGTGCGCGAACCGGGCAGCGACCACGAACGGCATTCCCGTATTGTGGCAAGCGACCACAAACGGGATTTCCGTATCGTGGATGGCGACCACAAGCGGGATTCCCGTATCGTGGACGGCGACCACGAACGGGAAAACCGGGTTCTGGTAACACCGTCCAGTACTACAGAAGTAGCAGTACAAAGCATAAGCACTACTACAAACAACGGCGTTGTGGCCGAGTCTGAGTTCCACTTTCAAGACGGACTGCATCAAGCCGAGCGAGCGGAAATGTTGAAACTGGTGCGGAGGTATCCGCAAGAGCTCGCTCAGCAACTCCTCGATGAAGTGGCTGATTACTCGAACGCCGAGATAAAAAGCAGCCGGGTCGGCCTCCTGGCATCGCTCGCTGGTAAAGCTGAGCGCGGCGAATTCAGATTCGCGCGGGGCGCGGCTGTAGCGAAGAAGCGCGAAGCCAGGCGTGCGGACGCGGCACGACAAGCGATTACCATGAAGGCACGGCAAGAACAGAGGGATCGGGCCGCTCAGCCACCGAGCGCTACCGCGCTCGCCAGCATCGAACGGGTAAGAGAGCTTTTTGGGGAGCGGGCATGAATACGCTCTTTCTCCTCATGGCCGAATATGGGACCGCGCAGATTCCTCTGGGCCGTTGCGCCCAGCTCTTCGGCATGACGCCGGAGGAGGCGGCAAAGCGCGCCGGCCGCGCGGCGCTCCCGGTACCGGCATTTCGAGTCGGGAGCCAAAAGTCGCCTTGGCTTGTTGATGCAACACGCCTTGCGGCTTACCTCGACGAGCGCAAGGCTCAAGCTGCAACGGACTGGTACCGTATCAATGCTGCAGGCAGTCCACATTGAGGCGGTTGCCGGGCAGGCGAGCCCAAGGACCCTTTTCCTGCGGCTGCTTGCTGCGGGTTAGCTTCCACAGGCCTGCGGCCCAAGCACAGCAACCCACAAACACAGTTTTTTTGAGGAGCCCTCAAAAATTCTGGAAAAAATTGGAAGCAGCTATCCCGGTGCTCAGGTAGACCAAGCCAAGCAACCCACGGGCGGGAGTTTTTTGCGGAGTCCGCAAAAAACTCTGCAGCTGATCCGCGGCAGCTACCCCCGTGCTCAGGTAGTGCAAGCGCAGCAACCCACAACCAGAGCTTTTTGCGGAGTCCGCAAAAAGCTCTGGACCAGATCGGCAGCAGCTTTCTTCGTGCTCAGGTAGTGGAACATAAAGGAGTGGGATTCACTTTCGCGCGATCAGCCACGCAGCCGTTGGTATCGCTCAGATACAACGAATCCCAAAAATACAACCATCGAATCTCAGGTGAATCCCGCTATGGCGACCTCCCAAATTAGCGTTCGTCTCGACGACGGCATGTTGCAGAAGCTAGAAGCCCTGCTCGCAGAGCGCGGCGGGACGCGTGCGGCCGCGGTCCGCGAAGCCGTGCGTGACTGGTTACAGGAAGAGCGGCGGCGCGACGAGCAAGATCACCTGGAGGCGCGAATCGCCGGGTCGCTAAGCCGCACCAGGAAGGAGATCAGCCTCGTGCGCAATGACGTGCACGTGCTGATGGCCTTCTTCGACAGATTTGTGCGGTCCTACCTCGTACACACGCCCCCGGTTCCGTCGGAAGCCATTGATGCGCAGGCGGCAACCGCGAGCGAGAGATACCACAAGCTCATGCGCGACATACCTTCCGCGCTTCAAAATGGCGAAGGCCTCGCGGCGCTCTGGTCGGTTGCGGAGTAACCCATTTTTGCGGAGTCCGCAAAAATGGGGTGCTTAGGGGCGGCTGAACCTCATCATAAATTGGGTCCCGCGCACTGCCTTCGATCGCCACGAAGTCGGCGTTCGGTCAGATGGGGCGCTCGCTCAGCGACTGGTTATGTACTTGGAGCGGGAATGAAATTGCATTTGAACGATGTCAAGGTCGGCCAAATCTTGGGCCTGTATTGCACCTATTTAATGCAAGAGGAGGGGCTGCAGGCGCCTGTCAGCGACATAGTCGAAGGCATCGTTCTGTACTTCTTGGACGAGCACCCACAGTTCCGCGCTTGGAATGCTCATCGGCGCTTGAACGGGATGGGAGCGAATGGCCCATCAAGCGGCTAAAAAGAGCGAGGTCTCTTCCTTGAACGAAAACCGCTTAGAGAGGCACACACTGTCCCGGCGCGCGCCGCGCGAGAGTTCAAGTGTTAGCAGGCTGTCTTCTGGGAATGCCGGGCTAAGTTCAAGCTTGAGATACTCGAACAGCTGGCGATCATGGACCGCAATCATCACTTGACGACCATGTTCTTTCGACAAAGTCCTTAGCAGCGCGGCGAACTGGGCGATATGGACGTCGTCCATCGACTGCACAGGATCATCCAAAATCAGCCAAGGCAGTTCCCGTGGCACCGAGAGATGCAGCGCGATAAATAACGTCAGCGCAGCCGTATTGAGATTGCCGGCGCTCAGCATTGCACCCGGAGCTCCGCCAGTCTCACCGCCGTCCCGATGCTCTGTGACGAGCTTGGGTTGGAGCTTTTGCGTAGACGATTCTGGTATCCGAAATGCCGGCACGAAAGGCTCGCTCGGCGCCAGTCGCACGAACAGATCGCGCCACACACGATTCAGCCGGTCGTTGAACTCTTCCCGGATAATAGTTGAACGAACATTGTCGACAGCGTTTCGGACCGCAACACCGTGTTCCCGTAAGGCCTGCGCTCGACCGAGAGCTCGCTCGACACGCTTCATTGAGTCCACGTCAGCCGAAATCCGTTCGTCAGCTTCTTTCCGGCGCTTAATCGACGAACGGACAGTTGCGATGTAGTCGCTTCCCCTACGCCGCATCAAAAGCCGCCCCTCTAGGCGCGCCGCCTGAGCTAGAAGAAGCTCGTTCATACGCGCCGCGGCTGCTTCGAACGATTCACCCTCCTCAAGTGCGGAAGCTCCGATCGAAAGCGCAAAATCGTTCAAGGTGTCGCGCGCGGCCGTCAGCGAAACATGGCGTGCCTGAAATTCACCCATTGCACGCCGCGCAGCGACATCGGCTGCGCGCAATCGTCCCCCTTCACGCAACGCCTCGGAAATGGTCTTAAGTTCATTAGTCAGTAGCTCAGCAGAGGCAAGTCGGCGATCGAGTTCGGCTAGCGATTTCTCGTCGATCTTGCGCGCAGCAATCGCCTCGATTTCGCGGCTCAATCGCTCGATGGTGACCTGGACTTCGCTTCGGGTGCGGCCGAGATTAAGTAGCCGCTCTGCCGATGCGGACAGCGTCTTCACCTTGCCATGGACATGCTCGCTAAGCGTGGTGTGGCTCACTTCGCCGAAATTTCGATCGCAGACCGGGCAGGTCTCGCCTGTGATGAATGTTGTTAGCTCGGCCAGCGCCGTGCTGAGGCTTCCCGCGCTGTTCGACAAGCCAGCGACTTCTTCATCGATCGTGCTCCTTTGGCGTATCAGCACATCAAGCTCATCCTGCCCCACCGCATGTCGTGTGATGTCAGCACGTGCTTGTGAGGTGCGATCAGTAAGCTGCTTCCGCTCGGTGCTTAGGCGTATCAGCGCCGCTTCCGCGAACTGCTCCGGATCACTTGGCAGTGAGATGTTGATTAGCAAGGCTTCAACTCGGTTGCGTAGCGCACTGACGCGTTGACCGTATTCAGCGTCCCAGCGGCCAAACGCCTCTCTGGCCTCGTCCCCGCCACCTGGCGTTACGGCAGCCTCAGAGTTGATCGCGCTTTGTGCTCCGTAGATCTCACGTAGGAGCGAGGCCAGCTTCCGTTGCTGGTCCGTCAGCCGAGCAAAGGCCTCGAAGTCATAGTTGTCCGAAAGGATCCCAGCGATCTCATCCAGCGTTTCCTCCCGCACTGGGACGGGCAGCTCAAACGCGGCACAGAGTGTCGCCAGCTCGCTGATCTCGCTCCGAATTTGCTCATTCAGTCCCTCGCGGATCTTTTGCTGGTCGTAGAGCAATCGTTCAAAGCGCGACTTTTCATTCTCCATCGCCAGCCAGCCATCCACATTTTTGCGGACGTTGCGCACGTCCACGAGCGGCTTCAGCCCGGCTTCAAGGGCATCCAGCCGATCGAGGCCTAGGAGCTTGGCTACAAACTGCGCTAAAGGCGATGCCGCATCATTTCCGGCGTCCTGATAGATCCTCAGTAACTGGCCGAGCAGCGACTGGGGCAGAAACGCACGCTCCCGGAAGAAGATGGCACGCTGCACATCGAGCGCGGCGATCGACTGCGCACCGGCTGCATTCAGAGATGCCTGAAAGGATTGTTCCGATGTTCCAGCCAATGTCCTTAGCAGGACGCTGCCTTGGGCCGCTGAGCGATGAAGCAGTTGCTTCTCATAGCCGGGATCGGCGCGTTCCAGCGACTGGATCTCCCCAGTCAGCGCGAGTTCGAGCGCGGACAGCAAGCTCGTCTTTCCCGCGCCATTTTCACCGTGGACTAGGACAACCTTTGCATCGAGCGGCGCATGGATATGGCCGCGGATGCTACGAAAATTGTTGATGTCTAAACTCTTGAGTATGAGGTCGCTCACGAATTCCCCTCCCCAGGTTCGGACTCGAAAGAGCCGCTTATCATGAACGCCACAGCATCGGTTACTGCCTGCTCCCCGTTACTCGAAGCAGTGATCACGGCATCCACAAGGGCCATGTCTGTGCCTGCAGGAAGCGCGTGAATGAGTTGCTCCATTGCCGGCTCACTGCCATCCCGCGTCTCCCCAAGCGGAACGGGGAGCATGAGCGGTAGCAGTACACGAATACGGTCGTCGAGCTGTCGTCCGCTAATCTCGCTCGCTGGCTGACCTCGATCATCAAGCGCGATGCCTTCAACGTGCAAGACGCGGCAGGTCTCGGTAAGTGCCTCCATGTCTTCTGCGAGAACTGCGCCAACAAGGATCACAGTTACGACGTAACGTGAACCGGTGACGTCGAGCGCGCGGCTTAATGCCTCCACTCGTTGTCGGACGCGCACGCCGTCGCGATCACCAAAACCTCCCGTCGTGGTATCGACGAGAAGTACCAGGTCCAGCGCCCGTCCGTTGCGACCACGCATCGCGCCAGTAAATGCGAACTCAACGCCCGCGACCTTGAAGGGTGTCGACAGATCACTATAGCCGGCACTGCGAAGCCGCTGCTGAACTGCCTCCACAAGGGGTGAACCGCTCACAGCATCATCTCCGATACGAACTCTTGCTGCAGTGTCATCGCATCGCGGCAGCGCGCCAGCAGATCCCCAAGACTTACATGCGTCTCCCCGACATTTCCGGTCCGTCCCGGTGCGACGCTCACACGCCGCGCGCTTGTGCCGCCTCGCGCTAGCTGGTGCCAAGCATCGTCGGCATGGATCACGACCACGTTGTCGTTGGCAAATGCGCCGTTGTTCATCAAAGCGATCGCTTCGGTAGCCGACTTCACGATGAAGAGCGCGCGGTCGGTCCCATCCGGGCGTGACGAGCGGGCCGTCATCGCCCCTGATGCCAAATCGTTAGCCGCTGGCTCGCGCAGCTCCCAAAGTCCGGCCAAGCGTCCATGTTGGAGCAGTGACAAAGCGATCCCAAGGCGTCCTAGGCCCGTGGCTTGGGCGTTGTGGTCAGCCGCAATGAGTTTAGGTGTCGAGTTACTGATTGCCTCGTAGGCATCCGGGTTTGTGGGTAACGCACCGCCGCGGAACAGCGAAAGCATGCGTGACCACAGGGCGATGGAACGGTTCAAGAAGGCGGTCCGGTTTTGCATCCCAGGCTCGGGGACTGCAAAGTCAGCAATGTCGTCCCGCAGTGCCATTAGCAAGGGTTCGAGAGTTCCCGTGATCGGATTTTTCCCCAAGGCGGTTAGCGCAAGAGCCATCAATTTGATGAGCTTGTCTGCCAGAAGCTTCAAAACCAGCGCGATAAGCACACCCTCGCCCCATGCGCGCAACAGGGTGGCTTCATGAACAGTGGCCGGGTCGGCATTGTATGCACCGCCATAGGTAAGGCGCAGCACGTCGCGCTGGCCCTGCTGGATCTCATCCTCACAGAAGATATGCGCCGGAGCAGCTGGCGCGCACGGCCATGGCCAAGCATGCGCTGCCTTCGCACGAGCGAAGATCGTCTGGAGGTTATTGTCCTGGATCGAAAGTCCAAGCACGAGCGTCTTTTGAGCCGTTGCTAGCCCGACGATCGCGTTGCACATCGCCTTGAACTCAGCCGTCTCTGGCCAGTCCGTGATTTGGGATTGGCTTCCAGTCAGGAACCTTCGGAAGATCAACGGCTCCTGCGTGGCATACACGATGCAGCCATGAAATTTCAGTAACCGCGCAAGACCTGCCGGTCCACGGAGCTGACCGGGATCCACAACGACTTGCATCACGTCCGGCACACCGTTGCTCAGACGCTCAACGGCCGCTTCGATGAAGCCGTCCCAATTCGCGGAGGCAATTTCACGTACCGCGTTCTCCAAGATAAGGATCGCGATGCACAGATGCTCGGCAGCGGGTGGCGCGGGATTCTCGAATGCTCTCCTGATGTCGATCGCCTCCCACAGGATGAAATCTGGGTCGGTCCCGGCAATGCGTATGTCGAGCACGCGAGAATATTTAGCCCACAAACGCCTGATGATCTCGGCATACTCCGGCCATTCCGCGAGCGGCTGTCCATATTGTGCCTGAACTCCTGGCGGATCGACCCCGGCTAGCCCGAGTGCCTCTTCGAGTGCCGGCATATAAGCCGCAGCGGTCACGGGATCGATTGCCCTCACACGAAGATAGTCGAAAGCCCGCTCGATGAGGTTGCCCAGATTGGGAGCCTGCCTTGAAATACCTGAGCCGACCCAGAGTGCAAATTCACCATTCTCGACTGCGTCCGCAGTCGTTGCGAACTCAGCTTCGAACTTCTCGAGCACCCCTCGGACCGTAATCTCGTCAGCGGTTGGAGTCCCTGGCATATCTCTCCCTTTTCCAGTCAGAACGCGGATGCGCCATCGTTATCGTTTGGGGAAACACTATATCCTTCATCAGGGCATGTGGCCGAGTGGGGGCGGGTCCTAGTTCAATTACCAGTGCCCGTTCCTGATCGACTGAGACCAGTTCACTCCGCTGGCAGCGAATGTGTCGGGTTTGGTGCTGGCCGTTACCAGCCACGACGCTGGACATGGGCAACGCTCTGACGACGATGCTCCAAGGCTTAACGCTTCGCCTTACCCATGGCATCAACGATGCCTTGGGTCTCCACGCTGACACGGGTGAGGCGGGACAGCAGGTCGATGACCTTGTCCTTGTGGTCGGCGAAGCGGTAGGTGTTGAATTTCTCGCGGATGGTCGGGTCCTTCGGTTTTTTTTCCTTGTACTGGTCGAGCACCCATTCCAGCGCGCTGCGATTGCCAAGCTTGTATGCCCAGGCCTCCGCCGGCACGCCGGCCAGCGTGGTTTCCGAATCCAGCAGCAACCGGCCAGTGTCGGTATCAGCCTTGAGCGCGACCTTCGGCGCCGCGCCGTTCGCGCGCGCCTTAGCGTCGGGGATATCGGTGCGCTGCAGCGGCCACGGCGCTACCGTCTCGTAGCCCAGGTGCAAAGCCATCAACTGCTCGCCCCACGCCGCCCATTGCCAGAAGTCGTCGTAGAACGGGATGCGCGGAAACTCGCGCTTGAGATTCTGCGCATACTTCTTGCGGTACAGCGGATCGTGCAGCACGGCGTAGACGTAGTGGAAGATCGCCTGCTTGGTGATCGCCGCCGGCTTCCGCTTTCCTTCTCCCTTCGGCGACCCTTGGGAAGTCCCCCTCTGGGTGAGAAGGTGACGCGCTGCGACGAATGAGGGTGCGCCCTTGTAGCGATCCTTGAACTGCTTGAGAGCCCAGTCGGTAATGTTGTCCTGAGAACCAGTAGATTCAAATGCTCGAAACGGCAAGCAAACGGCGCCGGCAGCAGCGCCGACATAATGGAGGTCGGGTTGTCGATTCGAGGAAGCTACGAGCCAAGGCTTCATCGCGGTCGGGTCCGTGACAACGATGCACTGATTTTTTTCATCAGGCGGGAACATCTGTTGTTTCGCCCCGCCTTCATCGATGAACAACTCGGAGTCATATAGGAATTGGGAACAGAAGGGGCGATACGCTGCACGCACAATCCGATCTGCAGAAAAATCCTCGCGACGTCCTTGTTCAAACCGCCTCTTCAGGTTTCGTGACCATTTGATATCTGGCGCCAGTTCCTTTCCAGGAACTTGATCGGAGTAACGCGAAACAAAAAAATGCATTCGTCGCGCTAATTCCTCTTGATTGAAGTCGTAAAGCCACGCGTCGCGGTTTGTCGAAACGCCCATGGAAAACAGCTTGAAGATGGCCTTCTCTTGACTTGGCTTTTTTGCTGCCTTGGCGGCCCTCGAAGCAATCGGCAACAACTCATCAAAATCATTGCTCGTCAGATTGATCCAGTTGCCCTTGCCATCCGGCCGAACTTCCTCCGCCATCAGTGCGCTCAACTTCGACCGTCCCAGCCATGACAGCTTCTCCTCCGCCGTCTCGAACTCCGGCCGGCGCGTGTAGAAGATGCGGCAGGAGTGTTCCCCCTTGGTTCCCTTGGCACCCTTCACCGCGCGCGTGGTGCTGCGGCGCTTGACCAGGAAGCTGATCGCCACGCCGGTCTGGATGCCGAACACGTTGTGTCTAGTGCCGGACAGTTTCGGGTTGGCGCGCACGTCGCCGCCGAGGTCGACGATGCGGATCTCGTTGAACTCCTGCGCCACCACGGCGCGGAAACCGTCGAAGGTGCGCGAGTCGATGAAGCTACGGTTGGTGATCAGCGCCAGCACGCCATCGTCGTGCAGCCGATCGGAGGCCCAGCGGAAGAACCTCGCGTACATGTCGTACAGCTTGGTTTTCTGCGCGGTGCTGGCCTTGATGTAGCTGTCCTTGATGCGGCGGTCGATCTCGACGTATTCGCGGTTCTTGTTGTTGTCGTTTTCGTTGAGCTGGTTGGCATTGTACGGCGGGTTGCCGATGATCACGCTGATTTTGCGGCGGTTCTGCCGCTTGATGCGTTCGATGTTTTCCTCGCCCATGCCGAACAGGTCGGCGATCTGGTCGCCGGTCTTTTTGCCAAGGCCGGCCACGTTGTCCAACGTGTCGACCAGGCACAGGCCGGGGAACTCGTGATACTCGCCGGCGATGGCGGCATAGGTGGCTTCGATGTTCAGGTTGGCGACGTAGTACGGCAGGATCGCCACCTCGTTCGCGTGCAGTTCTTCGAGGTACTTGTGCTTGAGCTTGGCCGGCTGGCCGCGGAAGTGCTCGATCAGTTCGGCGACGAAGGTGCCGGTGCCGCAGGCGGGATCGAGGATCTCCACGTCTCGGTCGATCAGGCTGCGGCCGAAGTGCTGCCCGCACAGCCAGTCGGCCGAGTCGATCATGAAGCGCACGATCTCGTTCGGCGTGTAGACCACGCCGAGCCGGTCGGCGGCCTTGGGATTGTAGACCTTGTAGAAGTTTTCGTAGACCAGCTTGAGGAAGGTCTGCTTCTCGTGGTGGCCACTGATCTGCGAGGCGCCGCCGCGGATCGCGCGGTAGTAGATCTCCAGGCTCTTCAGTAACTGGAACTTGGTGTTGCCGGTGAAGAAGGTGTCCTCCAGCTTGTGCAGCTCGCGCGCGACGTTGTTGTCCTTGTGGAACGGCTGGCCAGGGAACACCTGATCAAAGATTTCATCGGTGAGGATGTGCTGGATCAGAATCTCACGCACATCCTCCTCGATCAGGTGCGGGTTGATGGTTTCGCGAGCACGGTCGAGGAAGGTCAGCGCGGCCTTGCGGAACGCGGCATTGTCGGCGTAGGCGGCGTCGATCATTTCGCGCAGCGCCTTGAGCACCGCTGGCAGGTCGGCGGTGAACTGGGCCACCGCCTTGCGGAATTCAGCGATCTCGGGGCGCTGGTAACGGAAAAATAGGCCCAGCAGTCGTTCCAGTTCGTCGACGTCGTCGATCGGACAACGCATGACCTCGCGCGCGTTCTGGATCAGCACCGCCTCCACCGAGTCCTCGAAGATGATGTTGTCCTTCGGGTAGCCACGCCGGAATTTCAGCTCGATCTCGGCATCCAGATCGTCGTTGGCGTCCTTCGCTTCCCAGTAGCCGAACGGCATGCGGAGCGCGTGCAGCAGCGCGCCGTCAACGTAGCGGCGCTCCTTTGCCGGCGATTCGATCTCGAACTCCGGCACGAATACCAGATCTTGGCTGCGCGCGTAACCCTTGAGCAGGTCCTTGAACGCCTCGCGCACTACCGATTCGCGGTGGGCGCCGCTGACCTGTTTCAGGCGCGCCAGGTCATTCAAATATTGCGCAATCAGCATCCTGGACATTCATCACTCCCCTGTAAAACATTTTTTTGTACCCGCGATTGACATGAGATGGTACGCGGCCGGGAAAGGTCGTGGTTCGGTTCATTGACGAGGGAACCTCAATCAGAGCCCTCACAGCGCGCCAAGGAGGCCTCAGTGCCAGGGCACTTTCATTGACCGCTCCTGGCCGAAGACGAACGTAGAGATGCCATGGACGTGCAATGGTTTACCGTCGTTCTATGAAAGAGAGGACGCCACGAAGGTCGGACGTAGAGACGCAGCGCTGGTCCGGCCTGGCTTCTCGTTGCCGATCAAGGTGAATGGCTTGCAGGCCTGCGCCGGTCGCACCTGAGTAATCGCAGCGCCACGTGTCGCCGATCATGAGTATCTCTTGGGGAAGAAGGTCCAGACGTTCGCAGAGTGCATTGTAGAAGTCGGCGTCCGGCTTCACGAACCCTACCTCGAATGACATGCATGAGACGTCCAATAGGTGGCCCAGCTTGTCATCGATGGGGCGAGCGTAGGGCAGGGCGAGGTTTGATGCGACGGCAGTGCGGATGCCGAGCCTTCTGAGTTCTTCCAGAACCTCCTGTGCTTCTGGATAGGGCTGGGTAGATGCGAGTTCCGCTTGCAGGTCTGCATGGAGGTTGTCCATCTCGCTGGCGTCAAGAGTCAAGCCGCAGAGGCGGGCCATCGCGTCCAGGTCGATCGGTTCGCACATGGGTGATCTCGCCAGCGGCTGCGCTGCAGCTTTCGCTAGCCGGGCATAGGGCCGTCGCTTGTCACGTATCTCGACGAGGGTGCCGAATGCATCGAATGCGACGGCCTTGATCTGATATTGCATCCCGGTTCCTTGTTCGAGGTTCAAGCGCGACCTGGCTGCGACAGCGGGCGCGCTAAGCCGATGTATCCGTGGTTTACCGGTCTGGCACGTCTTCCGGCTTCAGATGGGTGTAGCGCTTGAGCGTGGCCCAGGATTCGTGCAGCGTGAACTGAGCTACCTCTTGGATGCTGTGTCCACGCTCGAACAGACGCGATGTCGCCTCATGACGCAAATCGTGGAACCGCAGATCCTTGATCCCGAGCAGCTTGCAGGCGCGCGTGAATGCTGCGCCGATCGACTTTGGGTTGTAGGGGAAAACGAGGTCGTTATCCGCAGGCTGGCGATGAATGATCTCCCAGGCCGTAGGCGGCATGCGGAAGCTGCGGCGGTTGCCGATTTTCTGCCGCGGGTGCTTGACATCGTCGAGCCAGGCGATGCCCTTTTCCGGCACGAGGTCATGGCGACGCAGGCGCGTGATCTCCTCCTGCCGTCGAGCGGACGCCAGGGCGAACTGAACTATGTCCGCCATAGGGATTTCGGCTCGCCCGTCGCGCGCGCGGAAATGCTCCAGCAGCTTCTCTTCCTCGGTGGTGCTGATGCGTCGATCGCGCTGCTTCGATTTCTGGATCACCTTGCGGCTGCGAAGCTCATGGCGGGCATCGTCGAGCTTCGTGAGATCGACAGGGACGCCGAGTGCTGATCGTGCCGACTTCAGTATCTGGCCAATCCAGATGAAGTCGTTTCCCACGGTGGCTGGGCCAGCTCCCTCATCGCGCCTTTCTGTGGCGTGTTGCAGGTAGTCCGCGACCGAGAGGTTGGCGGCTCTCTTCGCTGAGATGGGGTAGCCACGAAGTCGGTTGAGATCGGCTTCCTTGGTCCTGCCCCAGTTCGCGGACGCTTTGACCTCGGCGACGTACCAGTCGATGAGTTCCTTCAACGTATGGCGCACGCCTAATGGTTCGCCACGGGCGCGCTGCTGATCAAGCTCCGACTCGCGCCGTCGCAGCCACTCCGTTGCGAGGGCTTTCTTCCCGAAGGTTTGGGCCTCCGTATGCACCATGGTGCCATCGCGCTTGAGCCTGATTTGCGCGGTGTACCCTATTGAGCCGTTGCTTCGACGGCGCTGCACGATCGTGCCCATATGGCAGTGCTACATGGCTGGCTGTGTAGCAAGTACAGTAGCACTGTAGCACTCAAAACACCCGAAAATTGCCGGAAATGCCCGAAAACGCAACCGCCCCAAATGTCCTTCAAAGCCAGCCTCAGGGCCGAAAGTCGCTAGAATCGAGCGATTGGCGCATCTGCGTGGCCCCGATGATGGACTGGACCGACCGGCACTGCCGCTACTTCCACCGGCTGCTGACGCCGCGGGCGCGGCTGTATACCGAGATGGTGACCAGTGCCGCGCTGGTGCGCGGCAAACAGCTGCGC
>Ga0182007_10000647_pt1 | contig 20069 bp, 20 predicted proteins | sample Sormic07211113_1_FD_123023 | JGI IMG/M metagenome (GOLD analysis project Ga0182007, IMG submission 123023) | Rhizosphere microbial communities from Sorghum bicolor, Mead, Nebraska, USA - 072115-113_1 MetaG | ecosystem: Host-associated > Plants > Roots > Rhizosphere | place: USA: Nebraska... | reverse complement strand
GTGATGACGAGCAACATCGGCTCGCCCATCATCCAGGCCATGGTGGGCAAGCCCTCCGAAGAGATCAAGGAAGCGGTGTGGGACGAGCTGAAGAACTACTTCCGCCCCGAGTTCCTGAACCGCATCGACGAGACCGTGGTGTTCCATGCGCTCGACGCGAAGAACATTGAATCGATCGCAGCGATCCAGCTCAAGGTGCTGCAGGCGCGGCTCGCGAAGATGGACCTGGGGCTGGAAGTGTCGCCAGCGGCGCTGGCGGAGATCGCCAAGGTCGGCTTCGACCCGGTGTTCGGTGCGCGGCCCCTGAAGCGCGCGATCCAGCAGCGCATCGAGAACCCGCTGTCGAAGCTGCTGCTGGACGGCAGCTTCGGGCCGAAGGACACGATCGAGGTCACGACCGATCCGATCCGGTCGCCCGGACAGTTCTCCTTCGGCAAGGCGGGGGAACCAACGGCGGCCGCTTCGGCCTAAAGTCGGATGATGAATTTCATTTTTCGCGTCATTCTTCTGCTTCTGGGACTGGTCTTCGCGGCCAGCCTGGCCGTGGCGGTCATGCTGCTGGCGGCCGTGTGGGGTGTGCGCTACGCCTGGGGGCGTCTCACGGGCAAGCCCGTGACGCCCTGGGTCATGCGTTTCAACCCGCGCTCGGGCTTCGATAAATTTCGCCATGCGGCACCGCCGGCCGAGCCGACGGCCGCCGACGTGGCCAATGCGCGGGCGCGTGGCGAGTCGGTGGAACGCCCGGTGCGCATCCGCGGCAGCGCCGGCGATGTGACCGACGTGGCGCCGAAGCCGGTTTCGCGCGGCTGAGGCCCCGGTGTTCCCGGCGTGACCACCCGTCGCGCCGTTCGCCGTCAGAATCGTCCTCCTGCAGCCGCCGCTGAGCGCGGCTTTCGCTTTCATCCAGGAGAGACATTCCATGACCCAACGCGACATCTTCGTGGTCGGCACCGCCCGCACCGCCATCGGCACCTTCGGCGGCTCGTTGAAGGACGTGCCCAACACCCAGCTGGCCACCACCGCCGTCAAGGCCGCCATCGAGCGCAGCGGTGTCGCGGCTGACGCCATCGGCCACGTGGTCATGGGCAACGTGATTCCCACCGACGTGAAGGACGCGTACCTGAGCCGCGTGGCCGCCATCGACGCGGGCTGCCCCATCGAGACGCCGGCCTTCAACGTGAATCGCCTCTGCGGCTCGGGCCTGCAGGCCATCGTGTCGGCGGCCCAGGCCATCGCGCTGGGCGACTGCGACATCGCCATCGGCGGCGGCTCGGAGTCGATGAGTCGGGGGCCGTATTTCGACACCTCGGCCCGCTATGGCGCCCGCATGGGCGACGCGGTGCTGGTCGACTACATGCTGGGCATCCTGCACGACCCGTGGGAGAAGATCCACATGGGCATCACCGCCGAGAACGTGGCCGCGCGCTACGGCATCACGCGCGAGCAGATGGACGAACTGGCCGTGACCAGCCAGCAGCGTGCGGCAGCCGCCATCGCGGCGGGCCGCTTCAAGGAGCAGATCGTTCCGGTCGAGGTGAAGACGCGCAAGGGCGTCGTGCTGTTCGACACCGACGAGCACGTGCGCGCCGACACCACCGTCGAGGCGCTGTCGAAGATGAAGCCCGCGTTCAAGAAGGACGGCCTCGTGACCGCTGGCAATGCCTCGGGCATCAACGACGGCGCCGCTGCCGTGGTGCTGGCCGAAGGCGGTCGCGTGAAGGCGCTGGGCCTCAAGCCGCTGGCGCGGCTGGTGGGCTATGCGCATGCGGGCGTCGAGCCCGCGTACATGGGCATCGGCCCCGTGCCGGCCACGCGCAAGGTGCTGGAGCGCACGGGCCTGAAGGTGGGCGACTTCGACGTGATCGAGTCGAACGAAGCTTTTGCGGCGCAGGCCTGCGCCGTCATCAAGGAGCTGGGCTTCGACGCGGCCAAGGTGAACCCGAACGGCTCGGGCATTTCGCTGGGCCACCCGGTGGGCGCGACCGGCGCGATCATCACGACGAAGGCGATTGCCGAGCTGCACCGCACCGGCGGCCGCTATGCACTGGTCACGATGTGCATCGGCGGCGGCCAGGGCATTGCCGCCGTGTTCGAACGCGTTTGAAGGCACACTCGCGCGCATGTTCCACCCACCCCTCCTGATCGACCCCGACGAAGTCGAGATCAGCGCCATCCGGGCGCAGGGCGCGGGCGGGCAGAACGTCAACAAGGTGTCGAGCGCGGTGCACCTGCGCTACGACATCCATGCGAGCTCGCTGCCGGCCGACGTGAAGGAGCGTCTGCTCGCGCTGCGCGACAGCCGCATCACGCAGGAAGGCGTGTTCGTGCTCAAGGCGCAGCAGCACCGCACGCAGGAGATGAACCGCGCCGATGCGCTCACGCGCCTGCAGGCGGTGGTCGACAGCGTGGCCATGCCGCCGCGCGTGCGGCGCGCCACCAAGCCGACCTATGGTTCGAAGCAGCGCCGCCTCGAGGGCAAGAGCCAGCGTTCGCAGATCAAGAGCCTGCGCGGGCCGGTACGCGACTGAGCGCGCATTCGGCCGAATTCGTCTGATCTGAGGCGAATTGAGCGCAAAAGGCCCCGCTTTACGGGGCTGAAACATCTCCCAAGCAGAATCGCGGTCATGAGAAGGTTCTTTTCGCGCGCCGTGTTGGCTGTGCTCCTGCTGGCGCCGGCCGCGGCACTCCTGACCGGCTGCGGTCCGGGGACAGCGGCGATGCAGGGCACGAGCACGGCCGCGGCCCCTGAACTCAAGTGGGAAGAGTTGATTCCCAAGAGCTGGGACCCGACCAGGCGCTACCGCAACATCAGCCTCGAAGCGCTGCGCGACAACGATCCGCGCGCGATCCAGATGCTCGACGAGATGCGTGCAGTCTGGGACAACGCCCCGGTCAACGTGGCGCTCGACGGCAAGGCGGCCAAGCTCGCGGGCTTCGTCGTGCCGCTCGACGCCGCGCAGGACGGCATTCGCGAATTCCTGCTGGTGCCGTATTTCGGCGCCTGCATCCACACGCCGCCGCCGCCCGCCAACCAGATCGTGCACGTGATCGCGCCTGCCGCCGTGAAGGGCCTGCATGCGATGGACACGGTGTACGTCAGCGGCACGCTGAAGGCGGCGCGCTATGCGTCGGCGGACATGGGCGTGAGCGGCTACGAGATCAAGTCGGCGTCCGTGGAGCGCTTCGTCGCGAAGCAGGCGCAGTAAGCAGCGCCGCCGCTTGCGCACTCAGGCCATGCGCTGCGACAGGAAATCCAGGAACGACGTGATGCGTGTCGACAGCTGCGTATTGCGGTAGTACACCGCGTTGACCGGCTGGCGCACGTCCGCCGTGTCCTTTGCCAGCACCTGCACCAGCGCGCCGCTTGTGCGGTCGGCACCGGTCATGAAGTCCGACAGGCAGGCGACGCCCACGCCGGCCAGCGCCAGCTGGCGCAGCGTTTCGCCGCTCGATGCCATCAGCGTCGGCGCGATGTTCCATTCGTCGCCATGCACGCCGCGCAGGGGCCAGCGGTTCAGCGACTCGGGTTGGGTGAAGCCCAGCAGCACGTGTTCGGCGAGGTCGCTTACCTTGCGCGGCTTGCCGTGCGCCTCGAGGTACGCAGGGCTCGCGAGCACGCGCAGGCGGTGCGTGCCGAGCGGGCGCGCATGCAGCGTGGAGTCGCGCAGCGGGCCGATCCGGATCGCGATGTCGGTGCGGCGCTCCAGCAGGTCGATGGGCAGGTCGTCTGTGTCGAGTTCGAGGCTGATCTGCGGGTAGAGCTTTCGAAACTCCGGCACCAGCGGCACGATGGCGTGCAGCATGAAGGGCGAGGCCGCGTTCACGCGCAGGCGCCCGGCCGGCTGCTGGCGGCGCGCGGCCATCTGCTCTTCGGCGTCGTCGATCGCGTCGAGGATGGCGCGCGTGCGCTGCAGGAAGGCCGCGCCTTCCTCCGTGAGTTCGAGCCGCCGCGTCGTGCGGCGCAGCAGCGTGGTGTCGAGCTTCTGTTCGAGCCGGCTCAAGGCGCGGCTGATGCCCGAGACCGTTTGCGCCAACTGTTCGGACGCGGCCGTGATCGAGCCAGTGTCCACCACCGTGCGGAACGCGACCAGTTCTTCGATGGTGGACTTCATGGGCGCTGGCGGGTCAGGCGGCGGCTTCCTGTTCCTCGGACTCGTCGATGCGCGGCATCAGCGCCGCGAGCGCCTCGCCGTCGGTGCGGTAGCTGAACAGCATCGGCCCCGGCGCCAGCAGGCCGGCGCGCTCCAGCACCTGCATCGCGGGCAGCTTGAGGCCGCTCAGGTGCAGGCGGATGCCCTTGGCTTCCATCATCCGGCGGATCGAGCCGAACACTTCGGCGCCGGTGATGTCGATGCGATTGATGGGCTGCGCGAACAGGCACACGTCGGTCAGATCGGGCCGCTCGGCCAGCGCCACCGTGAGCGCGCGTTCGAGCGTGGAGGCCGAGGCGAAGTCGAGTTCGGCGTCCATGCGCAGTGCATAGAGCTGCGGCGCCAGCGGCGGCAGCTTCCAGAGGTTGCGGTCGCGCAGGCTGCCGTCGGGGTGCAGGCCCACCTCGATGATGCGCGGATGCAGGTGGCGGTACATGTAGTGCGCCATGCTCGCGAGCAGGCCACCGAGCACGCCCCAGTAGATGCTCGGTGCGGTCGCGATGGTCAGCACGAAAGTGCCGAAGGCAATGCCGGCCTCGATGCGCGAGATGCGCCACAGCGCCGTGAAACTCGCGGGCTTCACCAGCCCCAGGATGGCCGTGACCACCACCGCCGCCAGCACTGCCTGCGGCACGTGGTACAGCAGCGGCATCAGCCACAGCAGCGCACCGGCTACCACTGCCACGCTGAACAGCGTGGCCCAGCCGGTCTGCGCGCCCGCATAGAGCGTGATGGCCGAGCGCGAGAACGACGAACTGGTGGGAAACCCGCCCGTGAAGCCCGAGGCCAGCTTGGCGAGGCCCTGGCCGATCAGATCCTGGTTTTCGTTCCACAGCGTGCCGGCGCGCGCGTTGTCGACCTTGGCGCTCGACGCGGTTTCGAGGAAGCTCACGAGCGTGATCATCAACGCCGGCAGCACCAGCGCGCTGAAGGTACTCATGGGTAGCAGGCCGGGCCAGTAAAGCGAGGGCAGGCCCGAAGGCAGGCTGCCCACCACCGCACCGCCGCGCAGCGCGTAGTCGACGAGCCAGCTGATGGCGGCCGCGCCGGCCACCAGCGCCATGGTGGTCGGAAAGCGCGGCAGCAGGCGCTTGCCCAGCCACAGCACCGCGATGCTGCCGAGCCCGAAGGCAATGGCCACGAGGTCGGGCAGCGGGCCGCCGCGCAGCACCTGCGCAATGGTCCGCCCCGTGAAGCCCAGCAGCGCCGGCAGCTGCGAGATGGCGATCAGCACCGCCGCGCCTTGCGTGAAGCCGATGAGCACCGGCGAATTGACCAGCCGCAGCAGCCAGCCGAAGCGCCCCGCGCCCAGCACGATCTGGATGGCGCCTGACATCAGCGTGAGCCACACCGCCATCGCCACCCATTCGGCGCTGCCTGCCACCGCCAGCGGCGCGAGCGAGGCGCCGACCAGCAGGCTGGTGAGCGCCGTGGGCCCGACCGACAGCCGCTGCGACGAACTGAACATCACCGCGATCAGCGCGGGGAACAAGGCCGCGTACACCCCCGTCACCAGGGGCATGCCCGCCAGCGCCGCATACGCCACGCCTTGCGGGATCACCATCAGCGCCACAGTGATGCCGGCCATCGCCTCGTTGCGCAGCAGCGCGGCGGAAGGGCGCGGCCAGGCGAAGCAGGGAACCCAGCGAGAGAGGCGCTGGCGCAGGGAAGGAGAGGTTGTAGCCGGATTCATGAATGACGGATGGCACGCGCAACGGCGCTGGAATGCTGCGCTGGCACAGGGAGCTTACGCGGCCAGTCGGGGAATGCCGCGGAACCGGCTTTGCCGGGCCGCTGGCATTGCCCCCGGGGAGGGGGTGTGCGAAGCGACACGCAGTGCGCGAAGCATGGGGGTGTCTAGATGAGCGAGGTCGCGTTCTTGAGCACGTAGTCGCAGGCCTTGGTCTTGACCTTTGACGACAGGAGCTTGAAGTTCAGCGACTTGCCGTCGCCACCTTTCAGCAGGCCCTTGGCGCCGCTCTCGAAGCCGGTCTCCTGCTGCTTCTGACCGGTGATCTTGGCGAGCAGCTTGTCTTTCACCGAGGCCGCGTCGCCGCCCAGGTAGTTGTTCTTGACGCAGTACTGCAGCACACCGGCCGCGTTGCCCACGGTGCTGGAGCCGATGGCGGGCATCTTGAAGCCGAGGTTGCCGAGCGAGGAAGCGCCGCTGCTACCGCCTTGTGGATTGGCGCTGACGGCCTCGCCGGCTTTTTCCTTCAACTGGTCGAACAGGTCGTTGGCCTGGGCCGAGGCGCCTGCGGCAAGCAGGGCCAGCGCGATGAGGGTGAAGCGGGCGTGCATGAGGTCCTCCTGTCGGTAAGCATGATGGAAAGCGGCCATCAGCATACCGGAGAGTCCCGGGGGGCGAGGCCCTCGAGGTTCGTGCATCCTTTCGTGAAGCACCGCGGAACCGGCTTCGCCGGGCCGCAGGTGTTGCCCCCGGTAGGGGGTGGTGAAGCGACACGAAGTGCGCGCGAAGCCTGGGAGCGAGCCTAGTTCTTTCGCGGCGGGCGCTTTTCGAGCAAGGGAGCGCTCGTGCCCTGCACGCCGACAAGGCCCAGCACGGTCACCAGCGAGTTCTGTGCACCCTTCCAGCCGTCGGTCACGTCGATCCACTCGGACAGCGCGTGGAAGCCGCCGGTCTTGCCGCCGCCGCCGATGATGATGGCGGGGATGCCCAGCGACATAGGCACGTTCGCGTCGGTGCTCGCGCCGCTCAGCAGCGTCTTGTGGCCGAAGGCGCTGTTCGCGCGCGTGGCGGCCTCGACGATCACGGTGTCCGACTGCGTGCGGCCGCCCGGACGGTCGCCGATGAGTTTGGCGCTCACGCTCAGCGTGTTGACGTTCCAGCGCTTGTTTTCCTCGACCACGGCTTCGTCGATGGCCGTGAGGATCTTCTTTTCGGTCTCCAGCAGCGGTGCCATTTCGTCGGAGCGGATGTCCACCGCCATGCGCGCATCCGGCGCGATGGTGTTGACCGAGGTCCCGCCGCCCACGGTGCCGACGGTGAAGGTCGTCTTCGGGAAGCTCGGCGTGCGGATCTCGGCGATCTTCGCGATGGCGCGGCCCATGCCGTGGATGGCGCTGGGCACCTGGCCGAAGGCGCCGTAACTGTGGCCGCCCGGGCCCTTGAAGCTCACTTCGTAGCGGTGGCTGCCGGTGCCCAGCATCAGCACCGTGCCGTCGGGCGCGGGCTCGAGGCCGACCATACCGTCGATGTCGAGGTTGTCCCGGAAGACGGCCTTGATGCCGCGCAGGTTGCCGAGCTCTTCCTCGCCCACGTTGCCGACGAACAGCAGGTCGCCCACGGTCTGGACCTTGTTGTCGTTGAGCACCTTGAGCCATGACAGCAGCACGGCGAGCCCGCGCGTGTCGTCGGAGATACCGGGCGCGTAGAGCTTGCCGTCGCGCTCCTTCACCTTCACGTCGGTGCCGGCGGGGAACACCGTGTCGAGGTGCGCGGAGATCAGCAGCTTCGGCCCGTTGCCCGTACCCTTGCGCAGGCCGACCACGTTGCCTTCGGCGTCGATCTTCGCGTCCGCCAGGCCGAGGGCCTTCATGCGCGCGAGAAAGGCTTCGGCGCGCTTCTGTTCCTTGAACGGCGGCGCCTCGATCTCGGTGAGCATCTTCAGGTCTTCGACCGAGCGCTCGTGGTCGGCCCTGACCGCGTCGAGCAGCTTCTGGATGGCGGGCGATGCCATCAACTGCGTGTAGGCCTTGTCGACTTCGGGGCGCACCTGCGTCGGCGTGGCCGCGACGGCGCCGGTCTGGGCATGCGCGAGGCCTGCGGCCGTGGAGGCCAGGGCGAGGACGAGCGGGGCGAGGCGAAGTGACATGGGGCGGGGCATGGTCGGGATGTCCTTGGGAGTGAAGCCGGGTTGGCGACGCCGGCGCGGCGTCGCCGACGATTCTTATGGCTGTGTTAGCCACGCGCTCTGGTTTAATCTTTGGCGTTGTCAGTTTTTCTAACGAGGCTCGCCATGCGCCGCCACATCCCCAGCACCCGCGCGCTGCTGATCTTCGACGCGGTGGCGCGCCACCATGGCGTGGGCAAGGCTGCGGAGGAGCTGTGTCTCACGCACAGCGCGGTGAGCCAGCAGCTGCGCCTGCTGGAGTCGCAGATCGGTGTGCGGCTGGTGCAGCGCACGGCGCGCGGCACCGAGCTGACCGAGGCCGGGCGGCGCTATCACGGCCAGGTTTCGGGCGACCTGCTGCGGCTGCAGAACCACACGCTCGAAGCCATGGCGCAGCGTGCCGACGGCCTGCGCCTGCTGGTGGGCGCGGTGCCGGTGCTGGCCGAGGGCTGGCTGACGCCGCGGCTGCCGGAGTTCATCGCCCGGCACCCGGGCTGCAGCCTGCACCTGCAGGTGTTCCCGACGCATCTCTACATGGAGGACATGCCCTTCGACGTGGGCGTGCAGTACGACGATGCGGTCTGGCCCGGCGCGAATGCGCTGCCGTTGATGGGCGAGTCCTGCGTTGCGGTGTGCTCGCCGAAAGCGAAGGGGCGCCCGGCGATGGCGCGCGGTGACTTCCGCTCGGTGCCGTTGCTGCAGCTGCGCACGCGCATGGGCGCGTGGGAGGAATGGTTCGGGCAGACGGCGCATGCGCGGCCGCCTGAGAACCTCGTGGCGGGGCATCGCTTCGATCTGTTCTCTTCGCTCGTTGCCGCAGTGCGTGCCGACCTGGGCGTGGGGCTGGTGCCCGAGTATTTCGTCGAGCGTGAACTGCGCTCGGGCGAACTGCTGCTGGCCTGCCCGCACAGGGCGCCGTCGAGCCGGGGCTACAGCGTGTTCGTGGCGCCGAGCCGCACGGACGATCCGCTGGTCGGCGCTTTCGTGGAATGGCTCTGCGCGGCGGCTGCCTAGGCGCGGCGAAAGAGCAGCACGGAGTTCGTGCCGCCGAAGGCGAACGAATTGCTGATGGCGGCCTCGAGCGAGGGGGCCGCTGATTCGTTCGGCGTCACGAGGTTCAGGCTGCAGTCCGGATCGATCTCGCGGCAGTTTGCATTGGGCGGCAACTGCCGCTGGTGCAGCGCCAGCACGGTGACGAGCGCTTCGATCGCGCCCGCCGCGCCGAGCATGTGGCCGTGCAGCGCCTTGGTCGAGCTCACGCGCAGCGCGTCGAGATGGTCGCCCCACACATCGGCCAGCGCATTGCGCTCGACCACGTCGCCGATGCGCGTGGCCGTGCCGTGTGCATTGCAGTAGCCCACGTCGCGCGGCTGCAGGCCGGCCTGGCGCAGTGCGGCGCGCAGTGCGCGGGCCTGTCCCGGGGCGTCGGGCTTGGTGAGATGGGTGGCGTCGCTGCTCAGGCCCCAGCCGGCCAGCGTGGCGTAGCGGCGGGCACCGCGGGCGCGTGCGCGCTCGGCGGATTCGAGAATCAGGAAGGCCGCGCCCTCGCCGAGCGCGAAGCCGCTGCGGTCGGTGGCGAAGGGCCTCACCGCGCCGGCCGCTTCGCCGGGCTGGAAGGTGGCCAGCGTCTGCATGGCCTGCCAGGCCACGACCACGCCCGGCACGATCAGCGCTTCGCTGCCGCCGGCAATGGCGACGTCGACTTCGCCACGCTGCACGGCCTTGGCCGCTTCGGCGATCGCAGCCGAAGAAGAGGCACAGGCGACGGAGTAGGTGAGCACCGGTCCCTGCACGCCTTGGCGCATCGCCACATGGGCGGCCGGCGCATTGGGCATGAAGGCGGGAATCGTGAGAGGCGACACGCGGCCGTTGCCGCGGTAGGCCGCTTCGAGCGCCGCGGCGCCGCCCATGCCGCAGCCGGCAAAGACGCCCACGCGCTCGGGATCGGTGTCGGCGATGACGAGGCCCGCGTCGCGCATCGCCATGTCGGCAGCGGCCACGGCCAGCTGGCTCACGCGGTCGACGCCTGCGAGCTGCAGCTTGGTGAACCAGCGGGTTTCATCGAAGGCCGCGGTGGCCGCGGCGGCCGGCTTGGGCAGATCCGGAAAGACCGGCTGGATGGCCGAGCGGCCTTGCAGCAGGGCCTGGAACAACGTGTCGGGCTCGCCGCCATGCGGCGCCATGACGCCCAGCCCGGTGACGGCGACCTCGTGGTTCACGCGGTTTTGGCGGCCCGGACCTTGTCGACCAGCAGCGCGAGTTCGGCCAGGGTGTCGATGCTCGCGTCCTCGTCGGGCATGGTGATGCCGAAGTGGTCTTCGATGGCGAACAGAAATTCCGCTAGGGCGAGTGAATCGAGCCCGCCGGTTTCCCGCATCGAAGCGTGTGGGTCGAGCTTCGACGGTTCGATGCCGTACTTCTCGTGGATCAGGTCCTGCAATTCCTTCAGCGAACTCATCGTGCAATGCCTGTCGTCATGTGCCGCTGATCGATTGCCACCCTGTGCGGGTGCCATTGAATCGATCCCTTCCTCGTCGGCCAGTGGTGAGTGTGGTCAGTGAGCGTCGATGATATCCGCTCCCACGCGAGGGACATCCCCTCGCAAACGCGGTTTCGGCCGCCAGCGCAGAGAGGGCAGTGCGAAGGCCATGCCCAGCAGCGCGCCGGCCGCCACGTCAAGCGCCACGTGCTGCTTGACCGCCAGCGTCGAGTAGGCAATGGCGGCGAACCAGGTCCAGTTCAGCACGCGCCACAGGGCCGGCGTGCGCGCTTCGCGCAACACATGCTCGATGCGGATGGCGGTGAAGATGGCCACGGCCACATGCATCGAGGGGCAGGCGTTGCCCGCCGCGTCCACGCCCTGCAGCATCGCGAAGCCAGGGTAGCTTGCGGCGTCGATGGCCATGGGGGGGATCTGGGTCGGCCAGAAGTAGAAGAGGCCCAGGCCCGTGATGCAGAGTGCGCCGATCCACAGTCCGTAGACCACCAGTTCCCGGAACGTGAGCTGCAGGCCCGGCGCGACGCCCACATATACCCAGAGCGAAAGGTATGCGCCCAGCGTGTAGGGCTGGAACGGGACCAGGTGGTCCAGCGGCGTCAGCGGCATCACCGCGATCGGAAAGGCCGGGTTGCGCAGCAGGTGGAAATAGCCGATGAAGAACAGCCACGTGAAAACCGTGGTGCCGACCGCCTTCAGCAGGAAATGGCGGCGGATGCGCAGCCAGATCTCGGCGGTCCAGGTGGGTGGCCCGGCGTCGGGCGCCATGTGCAGAGGGATCGGTGAGTGCATGGTGTTGTCGGCCGCCGATCTTGCCAGAGCGCCATGACGATCCCCCGCAATGCCCCCGCCGTGTCAGGTGGGGGCAGGGCGCTTGCGGTGCTGGAACGAAGTCGGGGAGCGGCCCGTGGCCGCCTTGAACATCGCGCAGAAGGCACTGTCGGTGGCATAGCCGCTGGCGGCAGCCACCTGGCTCACGGCCATGCCGCGTGCCAGCAGCGGCAGCGCATGCGCCATCACGGCCTGCTGGCGCCATTGCTGCCAGCTCATGCCGAGCTGGTCGCGAAACAGGCGCGCCACCGTGCGCTCGCTGGCGCCGATGGTGGCGGCGCGTTCGGCCAGCGTGGCACGGTCGGCCGGGTTGCGCAGCAGCGCCTCGCAAAGCTGGCGCAGGCGCTTGTCGGTGGGCAGCGGCACGTCGATGCGGATCTGCGTGGCGCGCTCCACTTCGTCGATCAGCAGCGGCGCGATCATGCGTTCGCGCTGCGGTGCATGCGGGTCGGACGGCGGCAGGCCGTCGGGCGTGGTGTCGAGCGCGAGCATCAGCGCGCGCAGCAGCGGGCTGATTTCGAGCACCTCGCATTTTTCCCAGGCGGGGGCGATCCAGGCGTGCAGGTAGACGGTGCGCAGCTCGGCGTCCTCGATCAGCGTGATGCTGTGCGGCATGTTGGCCGGCACCCAGAGCGCGCGCGAGGGCGGCACGATGTAGCTGCCGTCCTGCGTGCTCAGGCGGATCACGCCGCGGGTGGAGAAAGTGAGCTGTGGCCACGGATGCTCGTGCAGCTCGACCAGCGTGTCCGCGCTCAGGAAGTGCTCCTTGGCGCGCAGCGGGCGCACCGCGTCCGGCGCGTAGAGGTGCGGCGTGAGAGAGGCGACGCTGGTGATCGGGGCAGGGGCTGCGCCGCGCGGCCTGGCGGGCGCGGTGCTCCTGGAGGTGGATGAGGCGGCGCTTGGCATGGTTTCGACAAATGTTGTCGCTGTATCGCCATTCTGCCGCGTCTCCGGCGCATAGCATCGATCCCTGCCCCGTTTTTTTGTAGCAATCCATGTCTTCCACTTCGTCAACGACCGCCGCTTCTCCTCCCAACACGACCTTGCGCACCGACGCCAAGCTGATCGGACTCGTCGGTCTGGCCCACGCGGTCAGCCATTTCAGCCAGCTCATCCTGGCGCCGCTGTTCCCGTGGCTCAAGGACGCGTTCAACGTGAGCTATGTCGAATTGGGCGCGGTGCTCACGGTGTTCTTCGTGGTTTCGTGCATGGTGCAGGCGGCCTCGGGCTTCATCGTCGACAAGCTGGGCCCGCGGCCGGTGCTGTTCGTCGGATTGGGCGCGCTGGGCCTGGCGGCTTTCGGCTACGCCGCGGCACAGAGCTACTGGATGCTGCTGGTGTGCGCGGTGGTCGGCGGCATCGGCAACGGCGTGTTCCACCCGGTGGACTACACGCTGTTCAACCGCAAGGTCGCGCCGACGCGGCTGGGCCACGCCTACAGCGTGCATGGCATCACCGGCAGCCTGGGCTGGGCGCTGGCGCCGGCCTTCGTCGTGCCGATCGCCATCGCGTACTCGTGGCGCGTGGCGCTGGCCTCGGCGGGTGTCGTGGCGCTCGTGGTGCTGCTGGTGCTGTGGGCGTACCGCAGCGTGCTGTCGCTCGACGCGGCGGCCGTGCACAAGGCCACGGGGCAGGGCGAGCCCGCGCCGGTCGGCGGCGAGTTCGACTTCCTGCGCATTCCTGCTGTGTGGATGTGCTTCGGTTTCTTCTTCTTCTATGCCGCCGTGATCAGCGTGGTGCAGACCTTCGCGCCGGTGGCCGCCGGGCACCTGCATGCGGTGCCGGTGGCGCTGGTGGCGGTGTGCCTCACGGTCTACATGGTCGCTAGCGCGGCGGGCATGGTGGTAGGGGGCTTCCTGGCTTCCGATCCGTCGCGCTGCGAGCGCATCGTGGGTGCGGGCTTCGGCATTGCGGCCGCACTGGCGCTGGTGCTGGCGTTTGCGAGCTTTCCGCCGATCGTGGTGCCGGTGCTGTTCGGCGCCATGGGTTTTGTCTCGGGCGTCGCCGGGCCGTCGCGCGACCTGCTGGTGAAGAGGTCGACGCCGCCCAATGCGACGGGGCGCGTCTACGGCGTGGTGTATGCGGGGCTCGACATCGGGCAGGCCCTGGCGCCGCTGGTGTTCGGGCGGCTGATGGACCATGGGCAGTACACGAGCGTGATCGTGGGGCTGGCGCTGGTGCAGGGGGTGCTGATTGCCAGCGCGTTCAATGTGCGCCGCGTGCGGCGTACCGTGCTGGTGCCGGTCTCGGCCTGAGCCGCGCTCTCTTGGTTGAAGTGCGGTCGATATCATCGGCCGCATGCAAGCCTTGTACGTCTACGTGATCGCCGGAGCCGTGCTGGCGGGCTTCGTGCAGGGCCTGTCGGGCTTCGCGTTCGGGCTGGTGGCGATGTCGGTCTGGGCGTGGACGCTGGAGCCGCAGCTCGCGGCAGTGCTTGCGCTTTTCGGGGCGCTCACGGGGCAGGTGATCGCGGCAGTGACCGTGCGGCGTTCTTTCGACAGGAACATTCTCTGGCCGTTCGTGTTGGGCGGGCTGGTGGGAGTGCCGTTCGGTGTCTGGCTGCTGCCGCACCTCGACCTTGTCGTTTTCAAGCTGTGCCTCGGCGTGCTGCTGGTGCTGTGGTGCCCGGCGATGCTGATGTCGCAGCATCTGCCGAAGGTTTCGTTCGGTGGGCGTGCGGCTGATGGAGTGGCCGGCGCCATCGGTGGTGCGATGGCGGGCATCGGTGGGTTCTCGGGGGCCATACCCACGCTCTGGTGCACGCTGCGCGGCTTTCAGCGCGACACGCAGCGCGCAGTGATCCAGAACTTCAATCTGTCGATGCTGATGGTGGCGTTTGCCGTGCATGTGTTCAGCGGGAGCATCGAGCGCTCCGTGGTGCCGCTGCTGGGCCTGGTCGCGTTGGCCGTCGCGGTGCCGGTTCTGCTCGGTGCGCGGCTGTATATCGGGATCAGCGAGGTGGCGTTCCGCAAGCTGGTGCTCGGGTTGCTGACAGCTTCGGGAGTGGCCATGCTGGCTTCGTCCGTGCCCGCCCTGTTGCAGCGGGGATAAGCCTGTGCTCGGGGAAGGTACTCACCGGGGCAGCGCCAGGGCAAACGGCAGGCTCACGACACCCAGCAAGGTGGACAGCGTCACCAGCCCCGCCACATAGGGCCCGTTGTAGCCCATGCGCGCAGCCAGCACATAAGCACTCGAAGCCGTAGGTACAGCCGAAAAAGCCATCAGCACCGAAGCCTGGGTCGCATCCAGCCGCAATGCCAGCGCCAGCCCCCATGCAACCAGCGGCAGCAGCAGATGCCGTATCGCCAGCACCGAAGTGGCCAGCACCTTGCCTGCCCCCAGCGTGGAGAACTTCATTCCCGCCCCTGCGGCCAGCAGTCCCAATGCCAGCGATGCAGCCCCGATGCGCGTCAGCGTCGGCGTCGCCCATGTCGGCACGGCAAGGCCCAGCACATTCGCGAGCAGGCCGGCCACCGTTGCGACGATCAGCGGGTTGCGCACGAGCTGCCGCACGAATCCGGTCTGCGCATGCCGTGTCATCGGCCACACGGCGGCGATGTTGAAGATGGGCACGCAAACGCCGATGAGCACCGCGATCAGCAGCAGGCCTTCAGACCCCGCCAGCCGCTCCGCCAGCGCAAGGCAGATGAACGAGTTGAAGCGGAAGGCAATCTGTGCGCTGGCCGCGTGGTCGCGCCGGTCGATGTGCGTGCGCAGGCCCGGAACGAAGGGCAGGGCGTAGGCCAACGCGATGCCGCAGACACCGACGCCGACGCCCGCCGTGAGCAGGCTCGACGTGGCACCAAAATCCAGCGGACTGCGCACGATCGAGTGGAACAGCAGCACGGGAAAAAGAAAGTAGTAAACCAGGCTCTCGACCTGGTCCCACACGCGGCGGTCGAGGGCGGTGTAGCGGCACAGGAGCCAACCGATGGCGATGAGGGAGAAGTCGGGGAAAAGCAGCTGAGCGTAATTCACCGCTTCGAGGATAAACCCGCTTGACCATGGGTAATCCACAGCACGAGGACTGCCCCTGAGCCGCTAGCATCCGGGCTTCGTTTTTCGACATCAATCAGATCAAGGAGTTTTCGATGCAACGTCGTCAATGGAGCACGCTGGTGGGAGCTGCGGCACTGGTCGCGGTGGCGGGCCAGAGCTTTGCACAGGGCTATCCGAACAAGCCTGTCGAGCTGAGCGTTCCGTTCGCACCGGGCGGCACGACGGACATCGTGGCGCGCGTGATCTCCGACCCGCTGGGCAAGGTGCTCGGCCAGCCGGTGGTGGTGATCAACCGCGCCGGTGGCGGCGGCATCGTCGGCGCGGCCGAAACGGCGCGCGCGACGCCCGACGGCTACAAGCTCGGCGTTGCCACGGTGTCGAGCACGGCGGCCAACCCGGCCATCAACCCCAAGGTGCCGTACGACCCGATCAACGACTTCACGCCGATCATCAACATCGCGGCCACGCCGAACATCATCGCGGTCAACCCGAGCTTCCCCGCCAAGAACTACGCCGAGTTCGTGGCCGAGATCAAGAAGAATCCCGGCAAGTATTCGTACGCCTCGTCGGGCACGGGCGGTATCGGCCACCTGCTGATGGAGCTGTACAAGAGCCTGACCAACACCTTCATCACGCACATCCCGTACCGCGGCGCGGGTCCGGCGCTGAACGACGTGGTGGCCGGCCAGGTGCCGATCATGTTCGATAACATCCCCTCGGCCATGCCCTTCATCACCAGCGGCCGGCTGATCCCGATCGTGGTGTCGGCACCGCAGCGCCTGGCCGCGCTGCCGAACGTGCCGACCTTCAAGGAAGTGGGCCTGGAGCCGGTGAATCGCATGGCCTACTACGGCATCCTCGGCCCGAAGGGCCTGCCGAAGGAAGTGGTCGACAAGATCAGCGCCGGCGTGAAGAAGGCGGTGGAAGAACCGGCCGTGCGCAAGCGCATCGAGGACACGGGCTCGCTGATCGTCGCCAACACGCCGGAGCAGTTCGCCGCGCAGATCAAGGCCGAGTACGAGGTCTACAAGCAGGTCGTGAAGAAGCAGAACCTGAAGCTCGACTGAAGATTTTTTTCCCGCACCCCGAAGCCGCCCGCATGCCGGGCGGCTTTTTCTTTTGTTATCTTGCACGGCATGACCGAGGCCTCTCCGCAGATACAGACGCAGACATCCGATATCGACGACTTCATCGACGCGCTCTGGCTGGAAGACGGCCTGTCGAAGAACACGCTGGCCGCCTACCGCCGCGATCTCGCGCTGTTCGCGCAGTGGCTCGATGCGCAGCGCAACGGTGCCGGGCTCGATGCCGCGAAAGAGACCGACCTGCAAGCCTACATGGGTGCACGCCTGTCGACCAAGGGCAAGGCCACTTCGGCCAACCGCCGGCTCACGGTGTTCAAGCGCTACTACCGTTGGGCGCTGCGCGAGCGCCGTGTCGTGGCGGACCCGAGCATCCGGCTTGCGCCAGCGCGGCAGATGCCGCGCGCCATCAAGACGCTGTCGGAAAAACAGGTCGACGACCTGCTGGCCGCGCCCGACGTCGAATCGCCGCTCGGCCTGCGTGACCGCGCGATGCTCGAGCTGATGTACGCGAGCGGCCTGCGCGTGAGTGAACTGGTGGCGCTCAAGGCCATCGACATGAGCCTCAACGACGGCGTGCTGCGTGTGCTGGGCAAAGGCAACAAGGAACGGCTCGTGCCCTTCGGCGGTGAGGCGCGGCGCTGGATCGAGCGCTATCTCGAGGAGTCGCGCCCCCTCATCCTCGACGGGCAACAGACGTCCGACCTGTTCGTGACCGCACGCGGCGCCGGCATGACGCGCGTGATGTTCTGGATCATCGTGAAGAAGCACGCCACCGCGGCAGGCATCCACGTGCCGCTGTCGCCGCACACGCTGCGCCATGCCTTTGCCACGCACCTGCTGAACCACGGGGTCGACCTGCGCGCGGTGCAGTTGCTACTGGGCCATGCCGACATCTCGACCACCACCATCTACACCCACGTGGCGCGCGAGCGGCTGAAGCAATTGCACGCGCAGCATCATCCGCGCGGCTGAGCGCACCACACAAGCCCGCGGCCCGGCAATGCGATGACGCTGGCGCGCCTGCTTCAACATCGCTGATTCGCCAGGGCCGACAATGCGGTGGAAGGGTCCAGGCTCATTCGCGAGCGCAAGCCGCCGCTGGACCGATGCAACCCACGTAGACGATCGACAGGAATCCTCATGAATTTCCTCGCTTCTTCGAAGCCTTCGCACCGCACGGCAACCCGGCTCCTCGCAGCCGCGGCACTGTGCGCTGCCTCGGGTGCGCACGCACAGGCCATTCCCAAGACGGTGCGCCTCATCGTGGCGTACCCCGCGGGCGGCGTCAGCGACGTCGTTGCGCGTGCGCTCGGCGACAGGCTCGCGGCGCAACTGGGCGTCACGGTGATCGTCGACAACCGGGCCGGCGCGAGCGGCGCCATCGGCATGGACGCCGTCGCCAAGGCCGCGCCCGATGGCGCGACGCTGGGCTTCTCGGCGATCAGCCCGCTGGTGCTGAGCCCGCACCTCGGCAAGCTGCCCTTCGATCCATTGAAGGACATCGCGCCGGTGGCGAGCGTGATGTATTCGCCGGTGCTGCTGATCGCCACGCCGGCCAGCAAGGCGAAGGATTTCCGCGCGCTCATCGCCGATGCGAAGGTGCAGCCGGGCGCGCTGCGCTGGGCCACGTCGGGGCCGGCTTCGCTGGGTCATATCGTGCTGGAGCAGTTGCGCTCGGCGGCGGGGGTCGACATCACGCACGTGCCGTACAAGGGCGGCGGCCAGCAACTGAACGACGCCATCGGCGGGCAGTTCGAGATTCTCTCGACCAATGCGAGTCCGACGCTCACGTCCCACATCCAGTCGGGCAAGCTGCGTCCGCTGGCCGTCGGTGCGCCGGCGCGGCTCGAGAGCCTGCCCCAGGTGCCCACGCTGGGCGAACTGGGCTACAGCGCGGCGAACATCAATTCGCTGTTCGGCGTCTTCGCACCCGCGGCCACGCCGCCCGCGCTGATTGCCAGGTACAACGCCGAGATCAACAAGGCCCTGGCCAGCGCCGAGCTGCGCGCCAGGCTCACGGCCACCGACAACGTGCCGACCGGCGGCACTTCGGCTGCGTTTGCGAAAGAGATCGCCAGCGAGTTCGAAAGCAACGGCCGCATCATCAAGGCCGCGGCCATCAAGGCGGATTGACCCTGCTGATTGCGGCTTGAAATTCCCTACCTTATAGTTGGTAGATGACCTCCGCCACAGCCCTTGTCACCGGCAGCACCCGCGAGCAGATCCTCGCGGTGGCGCGCGGCTTCATCGAAACGCGTTCCTACCTGGGCTTCAGCTTCCAGGATGTGGCCGACGCGGTCGGCGTTCGCAAGGCCAGCCTGTACCACCACTTTCCGACCAAGGAGGCGCTGGGCATCGCGGTGATCCGCGGGGCCACGCAGAGCTTCAAGGACTGGGACGCGGGCCGGGCGCGCGAGCCCAAGGACGCGCTCGAATCGTATTTCCGCATGTACCGCAACACGCTGAAGGCGGGATCGGGCATGTGTCCAGCGGGAGCATTGGCGCCCGGATGGGGCGTGATCAACGACGAACTGCGCCAGGCCGTGCAGGAACTGCGCAATACGCAGGTGACGTGGCTCACCGGGGTGCTGGGCGCACTGATGCCGGCGCGAAAGAAGGGCACCTCGGTCGCTTCGCTGGCCGCCTATGTGTTTTCCGTCTGTCAGGGCGCGCTGCTGTCGGCGCGCATGACGGGCCGCGTGGACGACTTCGATGAAGCCATCGCGCAACTCAGGAGTTCATTGCCGGGCTGACCGCCCGGCCCAACGCGGGCACGCCACGGCGTGCTTATTTTTTGACCTCAATGCCTACCGATTGGATGGTAGTTTAAATTTGCTGGAGAACCTTCATGAAAGCCGTCATTTCCGCCTACGCTCGTTCCCCCTTCCATTTCTCGAAGAAGGGCTCCCTCGCCGAGGTGCGGCCCGACACGCTGGCTGCCGGCGTGGTGCGCGGCCTGCTGCAGCGCACGGACCTCGACCCTGCGCTGCTCGAAGACCTGATCCTCGGCTGCGCGTACCCTGAAGCCTCGCAGGGCAACAACCTCGCGCGCATCGTCGGGCTGCTGGCCGGCCTGCCGCACGAAGTGGGCGGCATGACGGTGAACCGCTTCTGCGGCTCGTCGATGCAGGCCGTGCACATTGCCGCCGCGCAGATCGAGGCAGGCATGGGCGAGGCCTTTTTGTGCGTCGGCGTGGAGTCGATGACGATGGTGCCGCAGGGCGGCTTCAACTTCTCTCCCAATCCAACGCTGCATGAAGGCAGCGATGCCTACATCTCCATGGGCGAGACGGCCGAGAACGTGGCCGCGCGCTGGAACGTGAAGCGCGCCGACCAGGAGGCCTTTGCGGTGGAGTCGCACCGCAAGGCCGCCGCTGCGCGCGCGCAAGGGCGGCTCGCGGGCGAGATCGTGCCGGTGCGCCTGGCCTCGGGCGAGGTGGTCGATGCCGACGGCTGCATCCGCCCGGCCACCTCGGCCGAGGCGCTCGCGGGCCTCAAGCCGGCGTTCAGAAAGGACGGCACCGTCACCGCCGGCAACGCGCCTGGCGTCAACGATGGCGCCTCGGCGCTCGTCGTGATGGCGGCCGACCGCGCCAAGTCGCTGGGGCTCGAGCCGCTCGCGCGGATCGTCGGTCAGGCGACGAGCGGCCTC
>Ga0182007_10000645_pt1 | contig 20152 bp, 16 predicted proteins | sample Sormic07211113_1_FD_123023 | JGI IMG/M metagenome (GOLD analysis project Ga0182007, IMG submission 123023) | Rhizosphere microbial communities from Sorghum bicolor, Mead, Nebraska, USA - 072115-113_1 MetaG | ecosystem: Host-associated > Plants > Roots > Rhizosphere | place: USA: Nebraska... | reverse complement strand
CCGGCGTCGGCGGCCCGGTCCGTTTCGGCGCCGTCGCCGCCCCGTTCGTGGCGGTCACCGGCCTCGACGGCACGGAGGTCGCCACCTACACGATCACCGGTCTGGACGCCGAGTCCGCGGTCGTCGCCCTGGAGCTGTACCGCCGGCAGGGCGCCTGGAAGGTGCGCGCCGTCGGCCAGGGCTACGCGGGCGGTCTCGCCGAGCTCTTCACCGACCAGGGTCTGCCCGAGGCCGGCCGGCTCGCCGGTCACATCAACGAGGCGGTGGCCGGCAGCCTCGCCCGCGCCGTCCCGGCGCCCCCGCAGCGCACCGCCGACGGCGACCGTGCCCGCCAGACGGCGGCGCCGACGCCCGGGCCCGCTCCCCAGAGCGCCCCCGGTGCCGTATCACGGGACCAGACGTCCCCCTACGCTCCCCAGGCTTCCGACACACCCGGGCAGCCCACCTCGTCCTACGGCGCTCCGGGGGCGCCCGGCCCCGGAGCGCCGCAGGTCCCTTCCGCCGCCGACCCGTCCGCGGCCACCCCCGCCGCCAACGCCCCGGTCGACTACAGCCACCCGGGCCGACAGCCCGCAGCCCCGCCACCACCTCCGCCGACCGCGCCTCCGACCCCGCCCGGGCAGCCCGCACAGCCCGTAGCGGGCGACGCGACCGGCTGGTCCATGGACGAGCGGCTCTACCACCAGGTCTGGGGCATGTTCGAGGACCTGGCCCGGACCACGGCCGCGTACCGCAGCGCCGTCGACTTCGCGGACTCGCGGATGGAGAAGGAGCTCGATCAGGCCCTGTCCGACCCCCGCAGCAGGCTGGGCGGGCAGGGCGACGCGGCGCGCGAGGCCGCCCAGGCCAAACACGCCCAACTCGTCGAGCAGGCCCGGGCGGCCCTGGACCGTGACCTCGCCCAGCTCTCCGCCGAGGCCGACGTCGTCGAGCCCGCGCTGCCGCCCGCCTACGCGCGCTGGGACAACCCCGTCTGGCACGGCTACCGGGTGCCGATGGAGATCCCCATGGCCGTGCGGCTGGGCGACCTCCACCTGCCCGAGAGCGAGCCGCTGCGCATCCCGATGCTGGTCCGGCTGCCGCTGGAGCGCGGTCTGTGGATCGACAGCGGACCCGCCGGGTTCATCGACGAGCCGTTCGCCGACAGCGCCGAACTGGGGCGCCTGGCGCTGGACACGGCGGTGGCGATCGCGGCCCGGCTGCTCGCGGTCCACCCGGCGGGCGAGTTCGGCGTGCATGTCATCGACCCCGCCGGGGAGGGCGCCCAGGCACTCGCCCCGCTGGTGCAGGCCGGGGTGCTCGCGGCGCCGCCCGCCCTGGGAGCCGCCGGGGTGACGGATGTCCTGACCCGGCTCACCCAGCGTGTCGACCTGATGCAGATGGCGGTCCGCGGTGGCGCGGCCGACTCGCTGCCGCCCGGTCTGGACCCGGCGGAACAGCTGCTGATCATCCACGACTTCCCGCACGGCTTCGACGACCGGGCCGTGACCCAGCTGCGCTATCTCGCGGACGAGGGCCCGGCCGTCGGCGTCCACCTGATGATGGTCGCGGACCGCGAGGAGGCCTCCGGTTACGGTCCTTTGCTCGATCCCCTGTGGCGTTCGCTGCTGCGACTGACCCCGCTGCCCGACGACCACCTCGCCGACCCCTGGGTCGGTCACGCCTGGACCTATGAGCCGGCGTTGGTACCGCCGGGCAGCCAGGTGCTCCAGCAGGTGCTCACCCAGGTGGCAGCCGCTCGCACCAAGCAAACGTAAAGTCCTCCGACCTGCACTCTTGTATCTTTTTTGCCAATCGCTTTACCTTTTCTTGGTGATTGGGGTACTGTTGTTCTCACGGAGGGGAGTACTCCCTGTCGACTGCGGCGTACCCGTCAATACGGATCAGATCGGGTTCTGATCCCGGGGCGCCGGCCCACCGTGGGTGGAAGAGACCTCCGGCAGCGCGACGACGCTGGTTATTTGCCGTTCCGTCCTGCCGGAGGCGCAGTGGATGTTTCCGTGACCCTTTGGGTCCTCACCATCGTGGGCCTTGCCGCCCTCATCGCGGTCGACTTCTTCATCGGCCGCAAGCCGCACGACGTATCGATCAAGGAGGCCGGGATCTGGACCGTCGTCTGGATCGCCCTCGCCGGACTCTTCGGGCTCGGCCTGCTCGTCTTCGGCGGTGGCCAGGCCGGTGGCGAGTTCTTCGCCGGCTTCATCACCGAGAAGTCCCTGAGCGTCGACAACCTCTTCGTCTTCGTCCTGATCATGGCGAAGTTCGCCGTGCCCTCGCAGTACCAGCAGCGGGTGCTCCTCGTCGGTGTGCTCATAGCCCTGGTTCTGCGGGCGATCTTCATCGCCGCCGGCGCCGCGGTCCTCGCCAGCTTCGCCTGGGTCTTCTACATCTTCGGCGCCTTCCTCATCTGGACCGCGTGGAAGCTCATCCAGGAGGCCCGGGCCGACGACGAGGACGAGGAGTTCGAGGAGAACAAGCTGCTCAAGGCCGTCGAGCGCAGGTTCGGCGTGGCCGACCGCTACCACGGCACCAAGCTGTGGATCCAGGAGAACGGCAAGCGGGTCATGACCCCGATGCTGGTCGTGATGCTGGCGATCGGCACCACGGACGTCCTGTTCGCGCTCGACTCGATCCCCGCGATCTTCGGCCTGACCCAGGACCCGTACATCGTCTTCACCGCGAACGCCTTCGCCCTGATGGGGCTCAGGCAGCTGTACTTCCTCATCGGCGGCCTGCTGAAGAAGCTGGTCCACCTCAGCTACGGCCTGTCGATCATCCTGGGCTTCATCGGCGTCAAGCTGGTCCTGCACGCGCTGCACGAGTCCGGTGTCCACGTCCCGGAGATCTCCATCCCGGTCTCCCTCGGCGTGATCTGTTCGGTCCTGGTCGTCACCACGATCACCAGCCTGCGGGCGTCCAGGAAGCAGGCGGCGGCCGAGGCGGCGCAGGCGCGGAGCGAAGGCGCTCCGAAGGACAGCATCCAGGCCTGACCACGACCGACGTAGGAACAACCAGCACCGGGAGCGACGCAGGATGAATTGCCGCATATCGCTCCCGGTGCTTCGTTGGGTGCTGAGCACTCCCGCCCCGGGAGAGCCACGGCCCGGTGGAGGAATGCGTGGACGCAACCAAGAAGTTCGTTCAGATCATCGACTTCGAGACCGACCGCTTCGAGGAGATGCGGCAGCTGTCCCAGGAGATGGACCAGCACTTCGCGGGCCGAAGCGGTGGCCCCACGCACCGTCTCGTCCTCAAGGACCGCAACCAGCCGAACCGCTATCTGGTAGTGGTCGAGTTCGACTCGTACGAGGAGGCCATGGCCAACAGCGACAGCCCCGAGACCGCCAAGTTCGCCCAGCAGATGGGCGCGTTGTGCACCCGGCCGCCGTCCTTCACCGACTGCGACGTCGAGGGGATCACCGAGTTCAAGTGACGAGCTCAGGGCCCCGCACTGCCGGAGTGCGGGGCCCGGCCCCCTCTGCGAGGATCGCTCCATGATCGTTCGGCTCAGGTCGCTCACGACTCGGTGGACGTATCTGGTGCCGGTGGTGGCGGTCGTCCTGCTGCTCCTCACCTGGGGCCGTGACCTCCCCGGCGTCGTGGTCGCGCTGGTGACGGCGGTGCTCGCGGGAGCCGTGCTGGCCGCGGTCCATCACGCCGAGGTGGTCGCCCACCGGGTGGGGGAGCCGTTCGGCTCCCTCGTCCTCGCCGTCGCCGTCACGATCATCGAGGTCGCACTGATCGTCACCTTGATGGCGGACGGCGGCGACAAGAGCTCGACCCTCGCCAGGGACACGGTCTTCGCCGCCGTGATGATCACCTGCAACGGCATCGTCGGCATCTGCCTCCTGGTGGCCTCCCTGCGCCACGGCACCGCCGTGTTCAACCCCGAGGGCACCGGCGCCGCCCTCGCGACCGTCGCCACCCTGGCCACACTCAGCCTGGTGCTGCCGACCTTCACCACCAGCAAGCCGGGCCCGGAGTTCTCCGGCGTACAGCTCACCTTCGCGGCGATCTCGTCCCTGATCCTCTACGGCCTGTTCGTCGCGACCCAGACCGTGCGCCACCGCGACTACTTCCTCCCCGTCACCCGGCAGGGCGAGGTGATCACCATCGACGGCCACGCCCACGCGCCCTCCGCCCGCACCGCCGGGATCAGCCTGGGCCTGCTGGGTCTCGCGCTGATCGGTGTCGTCGGCCTGGCCAAGGGCGTCTCGCCGACCATCGAGTCCGGTGTGGAGGCGGCCGGTCTGCCGCATGCCGTGGTCGGTGTGATCATCGCGCTGCTGGTGCTGCTGCCGGAGACCATCGCCGCGCTGCGCTCGGCCCGCCGCGACCGCGTCCAGACCAGTCTGAACCTCGCGCTCGGCTCGGCCATGGCGAGCATCGGCCTGACCATCCCGGCTGTCGCCCTGGCGTCCATCTGGCTCTCCGGCCCGCTCGTCCTGGGCCTCGGCTCCACCCACATGGTGCTGCTCGCCCTCACGGTCGTCGTCGCGTCGCTCACGGTGGTGCCGGGCCGGGCCACGCCGTTGCAGGGAGGCGTGCATCTGGTGCTGTTCGCGGCGTACCTGGAGCTGGCGATCAACCCATAGCGAGGCGGACGACCGAACCGGGGAAGAAACGTGCCCGCACTCCCGCACTCCCGCACTCCGTGCCCGGCCTTCCTCACCCCGTGCTCGCACTCCCTCACCCAGGGGCCGGCTCCACCACCCCCACCGGCGCCGGCCGCGTCTCCGGCAGCAGCGCGAAGCACCCCAGGCTCACCAGGGCGATCACTGTCAGATAGGCGCCCACGCCCCACGGCACCCGGCCCCCGTGCTCGGCCAGTGCCGTCGCCGCGATCGGGGTGAGCGCGCCCCCGAGGACCCCGCCGAGGTTGTAGCCGACCGCCGCTCCGGTGCAGCGCACCCGAGGCTCGTACAACTCGGGCAGATACGCGGCCACGACCCCGAACATCGTGACGAACGCGAGCAGCGCGCCAAGGATGCCGAGGAACATCAGCAACGGCTCGCCGGTCGCGAGAAGCGCGACCGTCGGGAACATCCACAAGGCCGCCGCGGCGCATCCGGCCAGACACAGCGGCCGTCGTCCGTAGCGGTCCCCGAGGAGGGCCACCACGGGCGTGAGGGTGCCCTTCACCACCACGGCGGCCATGACGCAGGTCAGCATGACGGTACGGCTCACCCCGAGCCGCTCCGTCGCATAGGCGAGCGACCAGGTGGTGACGGCGTAGAAGATCGCGTACCCGACGGCGAGTGCCCCCGCCGTCAGCAGGACGAGCCGCCAGTGGTCGCGCGCGACCTCCGCGAGCGGCACGCGCGCGTGGTCGTCGATCTCCAGGAAGCTGGGACTCTCGGCGAGCGACGACCGCAGCCACAGTCCGACCGCGGCCAGCACGCCCCCCGCCCAGAACGGCACCCGCCAGCCCCACTGCGCGAACTGCGCCTCGGACAGCGTCGCCGACAGCGCCAGCACCACCCCGTTGGCGAGCAGGAACCCCAGCGCGGGGCCGACCTGCGGGAAGCTCGCCCACAGAGCGCGCCGCTGCGGGGGCGCGTGCTCGGCGGTGAGCAGTACGGCCCCGCCCCACTCTCCGCCGAGCCCCAGCCCCTGCACGAACCGCAGGACCAGCAGCAGCGCCGGCGCCGCCGCGCCGATCGTGTCGTACGTCGGCACACAGCCCACCGCCACCGTCGCGGCGCCGGTCAGCAGCAAGGAGCCGACGAGCACCGGCCGTCGCCCGCGCCGGTCCCCGATGTGCCCGAACAGCACGGAGCCCAACGGCCGTGCGACGAACCCCACGCCGAAGGTCGCGAAGGCGGCCAGCGTGCCCGCCAACGGGGAGAAGGTGGGGAAGAACAGCGGCCCGAGGATCAGCGCGGCCGCGGTCCCGTAGACGAAGAAGTCGTAGAACTCGATGGCCGTCCCGGCGAGCGAGGCGGCCGCGAGCCGCGGCATGGAAGGCGCCCTCACGGAGCGTACGTCGTGCATGCCGCGTCAACTACCCACGGTGACGGTGGGTTACGGGGGCGTGCGGGCGCGGAAGGGCGCGGTCAGTACGTGACCGTGATGCGCCGTGCGGGGCCGTCGACGCGGACGAGGCCGCCGTAGGGGATGACGAGTTGTGGATCGGTGTGGCCGAAGTCCACGTCGAAGACGATCATGGTGTTGGGTGCATATACACGCAGGGCGCGCAGCACGGCCTCGCGCTGCTCGTCGGCGTAACGTGCGCCCTCCTCCGGGCTGTTGGGCCGCTCGAAGGACCAGGTCTTGGCGCGTCCCATCAGCAGCGCGGAGAAGCGCTGCAGAAGCCCGCGCTCGCCCATGTTGCGCAGGGTGTAGAAGACCTCCGTGGCGCTCGGCATGTCCTCCGAGGTCTCCAGGAGCAGCACTCCGCCGTCGTACTCGCTTTCGTCGCGCGCGATCTCGCGGTCGGCCATCAGCAGCCAGCCCAGGATCTCCAGACAGCCGCCCCAGCTGCGGCCCTCGACCACCCGGTCGGGATGCACCCAGGTCCATCCGCTGCCGGGCCTGGTCTCCGCTTCCGTCTCGTAGGTCGCCGGGTCCGCCCAGTCGCGGTTGACGTCGTTCCAGCGGTCGGCGGGCCGCAGTTCGTACGGGCCCGAGGTGAACAGGGCGGCCCGCAGGGAATCGGCGGTCAGCGGGTCCATGGCGACCGGCCTGCCCAGCGCGGTCATCACGGTCGCGCCGTGGTAGCCGACGATGCCGGTGTTGTACAGGAAGGCGAGCAGGTTGGTGTTGTCGCTCATCCCGAAGAACGGCTTCGGGTTCGCCCGGATCAACTCCCGGTCCAGATACGGCAGCACGGTGATCTGGTCGTCGCCGCCGATCGACGCCATGACCGCCTTGATGTCCGGGTCGGCGAAGGCGGCGTGGATGTCGTCGGCGCGCTCCTGGGGCGTCGAGCCCATCTTGCGGGTCGCGGGGTACTCGACCGGTTCGAGTCCGAACTCCTTGCGTAGCCGTTCCAGGCCCAGTTCGTGGGGGCGGGGGAAGAGGCCGGGCAGCCCGGAGCCGGGCGAGATGACCGCCATGCGGTCGCCGGGGGTGGGCTTGGGCGGGTACGCGATCGTCGTCATGCGGGGAGGGTAAGGGCCGTCGTTCGCGCGGCGCACCGTGATAAACCGGGGTCCGAACAGCGGTCCCGTACGGATCGCCGCACCTGACCGGACCGGAGGAACCGTGCCCCGCACCCTGGCCAACGCCCCGATCATGATTCTCAACGGGCCCAACCTGAACCTGCTCGGCCGGCGCCAGCCGGAGATCTACGGCAAGGACACCCTCGCCGACGTCGAGGCCCTGTGCGCCAAGACGGCGGCCGCGCACGGCGGCACCGTGGACTTCCGGCAGTCCAACCACGAGGGCGAGTTGGTCGACTGGATCCACGAGGCGCGGCTGAACCACTGCGGGATCGTGATCAACCCCGGTGCCTACTCGCACACCTCGGTGGCGATCCTGGACGCGCTCAACACCTGTGACGGACTGCCCGTGCTGGAGGTCCACATCTCCAACATCCACCAGCGCGAGTCCTTCCGGCACCACTCCTACGTCTCGCTGCGCGCCGACGGTGTGATCGCGGGGTGCGGTGTGCAGGGTTACGCGTTCGGGGTGGAGCGGGTCGCGGCGCTGGCGGGGGCGGCCCGGGCGGACGCGTAAGCCCCGTCTGCCAGGCGGGCGCCCCTTACGCGCGGCCCCTTACAGCCGGCCCGCCTCCACGATCCGCCGCAGGAAGCGCCGCGTGCGTTCCTGCTGCGGGTCGCCGAATACCTGCTCGGCCGTCCCGCGCTCCAGGACCACGCCCGCGTCGAGAAAACAGACCTGGTCGGCGACGTCCCGCGCGAAGCCCATCTCGTGCGTGGCCAGCACCATGGTCATGCCGTCCTCCTTGAGGTCGCGGACGACCGTGAGGACCTCACCGACGAGCTCAGGGTCGAGGGCCGCGGTGACCTCGTCGAGCAGCAGCAGCCGGGGGCGTACGGCGAGCGCGCGCACGATCGCCACACGCTGCTGCTGGCCGCCGCTCAGCCGGTCCGGGTACTCGCCCGCCTTCCCGCCGAGCCCGAGCCGCTCCAGGAGCTCCCTGGCACGCCCCTCGGCCTCTTCCCGGGAGGCGCCGTGCACCCGCCGCGGGGCGAGGGTGATGTTGTCCAGGACGGTCATGTGCGGGAACAGGTTGTACGCCTGGAAGACCACGCCGATACGGCGTCGTACCGCGTCCTGGTCGGCACGCGGGTCGGTGATCTCCTCGCCGTCCAGCCAGATCGCGCCGTCGTCGATCTCCTCCAGGAGGTTCGCGCACCGCAGCAGGGTCGACTTGCCGGAGCCGGAGGCGCCGATCAGCGCGGTCACCGTGTGCGGGGCGACCTCCAGGTCGACGTCCCGCAGGACGACCGAGTCGCCGAAGGTCTTGCGCACGGACTCCATGCGCAGCACGGGCGCGTCGCTCATATCGCTCCTCCCTGGGCCCGCCGGCGGTCCATCCGGGCCGTCACCCAGTCAGTGAACCGGGTCATCGGGATGGTCAGCGCCACGAAGACCAGGCCCGCCACGATGTACGGCGTGTAGTTCAGGCTGCGCTGGGCGATGATGTCGGACGCCCGGACGGCGTCGATCGCACCGCCGATCGACACCAGCCCGGTGTCCTTCTGGAGGGACACCAGGTCGTTCAGCAGGGGCGGCACCTGACGGCGTACCGCCTGGGGCAGCACCACGTGCCGCAGCGCCTGCCGGTTGGTCAGGCCCAGCGAGCGGGCCGCCGCGCGCTGCGAGGGATGCACCGACTCGATGCCGGCGCGGAACACCTCGGCGACGTACGCCGAGTACGTCAGGGTCAGCGCCGTACCGCCCAGCCACACGGGGTCGACGGTCACGCCCTGCAGACGCAGCGCGGGCACGCCGAAGACGACGATCATCAGGTTGATGATCAGCGGCAGACCTCGGAAGAAGTCGGTGTACGCGGCCGCGAGTGCCCGCAGGGGGAAGAACACCGGCCCCGGCAGGGTGCGTGCGACGGCGATCAGCATGCCCAGGACGAGCACCAGCACACCGCAGATCAGCAGTAGCCGGACGTTCAGCCAGAGGCCTTCGAGGACCTTGGGGAACGCCTCGCGCGCGTAGCCCGCGTCGAAGAACGTCTCCTTGGTGCGCTCCCAGCCGGGAGCGCTGACGACGACCAGGTAGAGGACGACGGCGGTGACGAGGGTCGAGACGGCGGCGATGGCCGTCGCGCGACGGGCACGCGCGCGCTTGTAGCGCTCACGCTCCAGCCGCCGCTCGGACGGGGTGTACCCGTCGGGCATGTCACCCTTGCCCGCGTCCTCCCCGGACTCCTCCTTCGTGACCGTCACTTGAGCACCGGAGCGTCGACGGCGTCGGACAGCCACTGCTTCTCCAGCTTCGCCAGCGTGCCGTCCTTGCGCAGGGCGTCCACGGCCGACGACACGCACGAGGTGAGGGCGCTGCCCTTGTCGAGGACGAGCCCGAACTGTTCGGGCGTGCCGCCCTGGTTCTCGAACTGGCCGACGATCTTGGCGTTGGTCACCTGGGCGGCGGTCACGTAGAAGGCCGTCGGCAGGTCGGTGACGATCGCGTCCACCTGGCCGTTCCTGAGCGCGGAGATGGCCTGGTCGTTCTTGGAGTACGCGGCCGCCTCCTGCGAGGGCTTCACCACGTCGCCGATGTAGTTCAGGCTCGTGGTGCCGACCTGGGCGCCCAGCTTGAGGCCCTTGAGGTCCGCGATGCTTGTCGCCTTCGCGGCCTTCGAGCCCTTCAGCGCGATGACGGCCTGGCGGACGTCGTAGTAGCCGGAGGAGAAGTCCACGGCCTTCTTGCGCTCGGCGCTGATCGACACCTGGTTGATGTCGAAGTCGAAGGTCTTCACGCCGGGCGCGAAGGCCTTGTTGAAGGGGACGCGCTGCCAGACGACGGCGCTCTGGGCGTAGCCGAGCTGCTGGGCCACGGCGTAGGCGACAGCCGACTCGAAGCCCTTGCCGTTGGCGGGCTTGTCGTCCTTGAACCACGGCTCGTACGCCGGCTCGTCGGTGGCGATCGTCAGCTTGCCGGAGGCCTTGGTGGCCAACTTGCCCTTGGCGCAGGTCGTGCCGGTCGAAGCCGAGGCGTTGTCGCTCGTCTTGTCCTCCGGCTGCGGCGCGCAGCCGACGGCCGTGGCGAGCAGGGCGATGGTTGCCGCGGCGACGGCGCGGCGCAGTGCGCGAGGGGCGAGATGCATGGCGGGAGATTGACAGTCCGACGTCCCGTTTGTCGAGGTCACGACGGCATTTGTCCGCATACTGGGAACGGGTGTTGCATTTTTGTGAACACTTTCCGGCCAGTCGGCGGCAGAAGGCCGGGGCCGCCGGCCGAGGGCGGGGATCGAAAGACCGGCGGCCCGTACCGCGCAGGAGCCGTCATCCTGTGCGGGGCTGCTCCCAGTTGACTGCGCAACAACGTACGCGGGGAGCGCACGCATGACTCCGGCTCGTGTGAATGCTTCACACGGGGCGCATGAACCGAGTTTGCGCGGGGCGCACGTCAATCCGTTCGCGCCCCGCCTGCACACATGCTCCGCGCGCCGGTGTTCACCACCCGCGCGCGTGCCACTCCGGAAGCTGCGGGCGCTCCGAGCCCAGGGTCGTGTCGTTGCCGTGGCCGGGGTACACCCACGTCTCGTCGGGGAGCACGTCGAAGATCTTGGTCTCGACGTCGTGGATCAGACTGGCGAACGCCTTCGGGTCCTTGCGGGTGTTGCCGACGCCTCCCGGGAAGAGGCAGTCCCCCGTGAAGACATGGGGATGGCCGTGCGGGTCGTCGTAGACCAGGGCGATCGAACCCGGCGTGTGCCCGACCAGGTGGCGCGCGGTGAGCTCCACGCGCCCCACCCGGATGGTGTCGCCGTCGTCGACGAGGACGTCCGTCGGCACGGGGATGCCGCTCGCGTCCTCCCGGCCCGCGTAGGTGCGGGCGCCGGTCGCGGAGACGACCTGGGCGAGCGCCTGCCAGTGGTCGCCGTGCTGGTGCGTGGTGACGACGGAGGCGATGCCGTCGTCACCGATCGTGCCGAGCAGGGTGTCCGCGTCGTTCGCCGCGTCGATCAGGAGCTGCTCGTCCGTGGCCCGGCAGCGCAGCAGATAGGCGTTGTTGTTCATCGGGCCCACCGCGATCTTGGTGATCATCAGGTCCTTGAGCTCGTGCACGTCCGCCGGGCCGCCGACCGTCACCTGTCCGCTGTACGTCATGGCGGCCAGCCTATAGCGGGGGAGCGGCCCGGGAATCGCGCGCGGGCCGCGGGCCGGGTCCTGCGGGCCCTACAGCGGGGGAAGTGCCGGCAGTCCGCCACCGCTCACCGACAGCCCGGAGCGGTCGCGGCGACCCGCGAGCCAGCCGAGGAGGTCGGGTGCCGGGCCCGTGACGGTGATCTCCGGGGCGTCCGCCTTCCGGCCGGTGTTCCACGCGCGCGTGCCGTCCGTCAGGCGCGTGGGCGGCACCTCGGGGTGCCCCGAGAACCGGTCGGCGAGGAAGCCGATCTCGCGTTCGGTGAACTCCTCGGGCAGGTCCTCCAGCTCGTACCCGATGCCGAGGTCCACGTGGTGCAGCTCCACCTCGACCCAGCGCCGGAACGGGATGCGCGACGCCGAGTCAGTGACCCCGTTGCGCAGCTCCACCGTGCGTGACCAGTCCCCCGGTACGGTCCCCGCCGCCTGGAAGCGGGCCGCGCTCTCCCGGAGGTCGGTGAGCTGTACGTCGAGGGAGCGCGGGCCGTCCCGCTCGATGTCGGCGTCGCGGGTCTCCCCGGACGCGTACATGGGGTGGCCCCCGAGGACGTTGACGAGAGCGTCCGCGTTGCGGGCGAGATGGGCGAGGACATGGCCGCGGGTCCAGCCGGGGAGCCGTGACGGCTCGGCCACCGAGGCGTTGTCCAGCTTGGCGGCTGCGGTGAGCAGTCGGTCGGTCGCGTCACGTACAGACGCCAGGTCATGCGCGTGATCAATCATGGTGCTGACCCTAGCGCCGCCACACCTTTGGGTGAAGGTGGTGAAGCCGTGCCGTAAATCGAATGCACGTGCTATATGGTCGGGAGCGGCGTCGGGCATGCTGGATGGCCGGGGATTGTTATGCCTCCGGGGAATCCGACCGGCGTTGTCAGTGGCTCCCCCTAGTCTGAGAAAGCACGGGGGCCTCGCCCCTGTCACTCCTCTCAAGCCAAGAAAGGTGCGGACCGGCGTGGCCGACCGTCTCATCGTCCGTGGCGCGCGCGAGCACAACCTCAAGAATGTCTCGCTCGACCTGCCGCGCGACTCGCTCATCGTCTTCACGGGCCTGTCGGGGTCGGGCAAGTCCTCGCTGGCCTTCGACACCATTTTCGCCGAGGGACAGCGGCGCTACGTGGAGTCGCTCTCCTCGTACGCCCGCCAGTTCCTCGGGCAGATGGACAAGCCGGACGTCGACTTCATCGAGGGTCTGTCGCCCGCCGTCTCCATCGACCAGAAGTCGACCTCGCGCAACCCGCGCTCGACGGTCGGCACCATCACCGAGGTCTACGACTACCTGCGTCTGCTGTTCGCGCGCATCGGCAAGCCGCACTGTCCCCAGTGCGGCCGCCCGATCTCCCGACAGTCGCCGCAGGCCATCGTCGACAAGGTCCTGGAGCTGCCGGAGGGCAGCCGCTTCCAGGTGCTCTCGCCGCTGGTGCGCGAGCGCAAGGGCGAGTTCGTCGACCTCTTCGCCGACCTCCAGACCAAGGGCTACAGCCGTGCGCGCGTGGACGGCGAGACCATCCAGCTCTCCGACCCGCCCACGCTGAAGAAGCAGGAGAAGCACACCATCGAGGTGGTCGTCGACCGCCTCACGGTGAAGGACACCGCCAAGCGCCGCCTGACCGACTCCGTGGAGACCGCCCTCGGTCTGTCCGGCGGCATGGTCGTGCTCGACTTCGTCGACCTCCCCGAGGGCGACCCCGAGCGCGAGCGGATGTACTCGGAGCACCTCTACTGCCCGTACGACGACCTGTCCTTCGAGGAGCTCGAGCCCCGCTCCTTCTCCTTCAACTCGCCCTTCGGCGCCTGCCCCGAGTGCACCGGCATCGGCACGCGCATGGAGGTCGACCCGGAACTGATCGTCCCGGACGAGGACAAGTCCCTCGACGAGGGCGCCATCCACCCCTGGTCGCACGGACACACCAAGGATTACTTCGGCCGCCTGATCGGCGCCCTCGCGGACGCGCTGGGCTTCCGCACCGACATCCCCTTCGCGGGCCTGCCGCAGCGCGCCAAGAAGGCCCTGCTCTACGGTCACAAGACACAGATCGAGGTCCGCTACCGCAACCGGTACGGCCGCGAGCGCGTCTACACCACGCCCTTCGAAGGCGCCGTGCCCTTCGTGAAGCGCCGGCACAGCGAGTCCGAGAGCGACGCCAGCCGAGAGCGCTTCGAGGGCTATATGCGCGAGGTGCCCTGCCCCACCTGTGAGGGCACACGCCTCAAGCCGATCGTCCTCGCGGTCACCATCATGGGGAAGTCGATCGCCGAGGTCTCCAGCATGTCCATCAGCGACTGCGCGGACTTCCTGGGCGAGATGAAGCTCAATGCCCGCGACAAGAAGATCGCCGAGCGCGTGCTCAAGGAGGTCAACGAGCGGCTGCGCTTCCTGGTCGACGTCGGCCTCGACTACCTCTCGCTCAACCGCGCGTCCGGCACACTCTCCGGCGGCGAGGCCCAGCGCATCCGGCTGGCCACCCAGATCGGTTCCGGCCTCGTCGGCGTCCTCTACGTCCTCGACGAGCCGTCCATCGGTCTGCACCAGCGCGACAACCACCGGCTGATCGAGACCCTGGTGCGGCTGCGCGACATGGGCAACACGCTCATCGTCGTCGAGCACGACGAGGACACCATCAAGGTCGCCGACTGGATCGTCGACATCGGCCCCGGCGCGGGCGAGCACGGCGGCAAGGTCGTGCACAGCGGCTCCCTGAAGGAACTGCTCGCCAACGCCGAGTCGCAGACCGGCCAGTACCTGTCCGGCAAGAAGGCGATCCCGCTGCCCGACATCCGGCGCCCGCAGGACCCGTCCCGCCGGCTCACGGTGCACGGGGCCCGCGAGAACAACCTGCAGGACATCGACGTCTCGTTCCCGCTGGGCGTGTTCACCGCGGTCACGGGCGTGTCCGGCTCCGGCAAGTCGACGCTGGTCAACGACATCCTGTACACGCACCTGGCGCGTGAGCTGAACGGCGCGAGGAGCGTGCCGGGACGCCACACGCGCGTGGACGGCGACGACCTCGTCGACAAGGTCGTGCACGTCGACCAGTCGCCCATCGGCCGCACCCCGCGTTCCAACCCGGCGACGTACACCGGCGTCTTCGACCACGTCCGCAAGCTGTTCGCCGAGACGACCGAGGCGAAGGTCCGCGGCTACCAGCCCGGCCGCTTCTCCTTCAACGTCAAGGGCGGCCGCTGCGAGAACTGCGCGGGCGACGGCACCATCAAGATCGAGATGAACTTCCTCCCGGACGTCTATGTCCCGTGCGAGGTCTGCCACGGCGCCCGCTACAACCGGGAGACCCTGGAGGTCCACTACAAGGGCAAGTCCATCTCCGAGGTCCTGAACATGCCCATCGAGGAAGCGATGAACTTCTTCGAGGCCGTCCCGGCGATCAACCGTCACCTCAAGACGCTCAACGACGTCGGCCTCGGCTATGTCCGCCTGGGCCAGTCCGCGACCACCCTGTCCGGCGGTGAGGCGCAGCGCGTCAAGCTCGCCAGCGAACTGCAGAAGCGCTCCACCGGCCGCACCGTCTACGTCCTGGACGAGCCGACCACAGGTCTGCACTTCGAGGACATCAGCAAGCTGCTGAAGGTGCTCTCCGGACTGGTCGACAAGGGCAACACGGTCATCGTCATCGAGCACAACCTCGATGTGATCAAGACCGCCGACTGGGTCGTCGACATGGGCCCGGAGGGCGGCGCCGGCGGCGGACTCGTCGTCGCCGAGGGCACGCCCGAGGAGGTCGCCGGGGTTCCGGCCAGCCACACCGGCAAGTTCCTGCGGGAGATCCTCGGCGCCGACCGGATCAGCGACGCGGCGTCCGTCAGGGCCCCGCGCAGGACCGCGGCCAAGAAGACGGTCGCGGCCAAGACCGCGGTGAAGAAGACGGCGACGGCCAGAACCGCAGTCGACGGCGCCACGAAGAAGGCGGCCGCGGCGACGAAGAAGACGGCTCCGACGGCTCCCGCGAAGAAGACGACGCGGGCACGGAAGGCCTGACCGTCGGCCGGCTTGGCCGAACAAATCCAGAAAAAGGCGGGCGCCCCGCGGGAACTTCCCGCGGGGCGCCGCTCGTTCATCGATCAGCCACCCTGGCCCTGCGGTTCGGCGGGTTCCACGAACTGCATGTCCAGTTGCACCTTGACAACATCACCGAGGAAGCCGGCGCCGAAATCGAGCCCGAAGTCGCTGCGCCGGATCTCACCCGTCGCCTCGAACCCGGCGTGCCTGCGCTGATCCACGGGGGAGTCCACGGCCCCGCCGAACTCGACGGCGAGCGTCACCGGGCGGGTCACGTCCCCGATGGTCAAGTCCCCTTCCATCGACCAGTCCTCGCCCCGACCGGACACCCGCGTCGAGCGGAACGACATCGTCGGACGCTTCTCCACATCGAGCAGCTCGGCCGAGCGGGTGTGCGCGTCCCGGTCGGGATTCCCGGTGTCGATGGAGGCAAGAGCGATCTCGGCACTCACCCGCACCTCGTCGGCCGTCCCACCGACGTACAGCCCGGCCGAGTACTGGGTGAACCGACCGCGCACCTTGGCGATCCCGAGGTGGCGGATGGTGAAGTTGACGGCCGAGTGCAGGGGGTCGAGCACCCACTCACCGGGGGTGAGCGGCAGAGTGGCGACGGAGGCGGCGGTGGTCGGGGAGTTGTCGAAAGTCATGCCTCCACCCTGCGCGGCCCACGGCCGGGAAGGGAGGCCGGGCCAAGAGTGGTAGTGACAGGGACACCCTCCGCGTCGGCACGCGTTGTACGTTCGATCGGTGAGCGACAACGAGTTGGGCAGTTTCCTGCGCACCCGCCGTGAAGGCGTCACCCCCGCCGAGGTGGGCCTGCCCACGGGCCCCCGCCGCCGCACACCGGGGCTGCGCCGCGCCGAACTCGCCACCCTCGCCGGCATCAGCGTCGAGTACCTCACCCGGCTCGAACAGGGGCGTGACCGCAACCCCTCGCCCCAGGTGCTCGGCGCTCTCGGCGAGGCCCTGCGTCTGTCGTCGGCGGACCATCTGCTGCTGGGCCGGCTGGCCAAGGAGCAGGGCGTGGACAAGGTGCTCTGCAGGTCGGCCACCGCACCGCCCGCCCGTACGGTGCGCGCCACTTTCCAGGCACTCCTCGACCGCCTGGAGCCCACCCCCGCCGTCCTGATCAACTGGATCGGCGACATCGTGGCGTACACCGGGGGCTATGAGCGCTACGCCCGCCCGCTCGGCCTGCTCGACGGCAACCCGCCCAATGTCGTCCGGTACCTGTTCACCGATGAGCGGGCCCGCACCGTCTACCCCGGATGGGAGCGGCTCGCCGACGAGCAGATCGCCCATCTGCGCAACGAGGCCTCCCGCCACGACCCCCGTGTCACGGCTCTGGAGGAGGAGCTGACGGTGACGGCGGGGGCACCCTTCAGCGACCGGCTCACCGCCGTGCCGACCCTGCCCACCCGGTCCGGCACCGACCTCGTCGAACATCCGGAGGCGGGGCGCCTGCGGCTGTCGTACGAGACGCTGTCCCTTCCGGAGGAGGGCCAGCGTCTGGTGGTGCACATCCCGGCCGACGAGGCCACGGCCACGGCGCTCGACCGCCTCAACGGACGCAGGCCGGGAGCCCTGCGCGCGGTCAGCGGTTGAACAGCCCCGGGAAATCGCCCAGTTCAGCGGCGTACGGCGACTCCGCGCCCGCCCGGGAGCAGGTGATCGCGGCGGCCCGTGCCGCGAAACGCAGCAGCCGTGTCCAGCCGTCGGCGCCCAGTTCCAGGAGCGCCTCGGCGGACAGGGCGTCCTGGGCGGCCAGACCGTGCAGGAGAGCCGCGTTCACCGTGTCGCCCGCACCGATCGTGTCGACGACGTCGACCCTCTCGCCCGGCACGGGATGGACGGCACCGTCCGCGGTGAACGCGGTCAGCCCGTCGCCGCCCTGGGTGATCACGACCGCCGTGGGTCCGGCGGCCAGCCACTCGCGCGGGGTGCCGCCCAGCCAGAGGGCGTCCTCCTCGGAGAGCTTGAGCAGGGACACCGAGGGCAGCCAGCTCTTGAACCGGGCCCGGTAGGCGTCCGCGTCGGGGATCAGCCCCGCCCGGATGTTGGGGTCCAGGGCGTTGAAGACACCCTGTGCGGCCGCGGTCCGCAGCAGGGTCTCGTAGGCGGTCGCGCCGGGCTCCAGAACGAGCGAGCAGGTGCCGAAGGACACGGCCCGCGTCCCCGTGGGAAGCACCTCGGGAGCGGTGAACAACCGGTCGGCGGTGCCCTCGACGTAGAACGAGTAGGCGGCCGAGCCGTTCTTGTCGATCGTCGCGACCGCGAGCGTGGTCGGTTCCGCGCCGCGCTGCACGGCCGAGACGTCCACGCCCGCCTCCCTGAGCCCGTCGAGCAGGGCCTCGCCGAAGGCGTCCAGCGAGGTGCGGGAGCAGAAGGCCGTCGGGGAGCCGAGGCGGCCCAGCGCCACGGCCGTGTTGTACGGGCCGCCGCCGAGCGCGGGTCGCAGATCCGCGAGGGCACCAGCGCTCTGCGGTACCAGGTCGATCAGGGCCTCACCGGCGACGACGATCACGAGACGGTTCCTTCCTCGAACTCCGTGGGGTGCGGGTGGTGTGCCGCTGAGGAGACGCGACCACGGTCCCGCGCCTCCGGTCTCGCCGGACCGCCACGCGTGCACGTGAGCAGTTGTACCGCCTGGGCGCCGACCTCATTGACGGGCCCGGCTCCGGTGGTGCGCGTGAACCCTTGCGCGAACGTTCACGGCCGCTCGGCCCGTCTCACTCCCAGTCCCACCCGATCCCCACGACCCCCGACCGCACCCGCGGTTCGACGAGGTGCACCGAGTGGTGGTGGCCGCTGACGACGAGTTCCTGGCGTCCGCTGCGCGGGGCCGCCGCCGAGTGCTGGGCGAACCGGTGGCAGCGCAGCGGCAGGGCTCGTTCGTCGAAGCGCACCTGCAGCGCGTACTGTCCGCCCGCCGGCCCGAATCCGCGGACGTACTCGCGGCAGACGCCCGCGGTGCCGTCCTCGACGCCGTAGCGGAAGAGGAAGGTGTCCCCGGCCCGCAGTCGCGTGTCGAAGAGCAGTTCCGCCACGAGCACGCCGGTGTCGTGGTGCACGCGCACGCGTCCCGTGCGGCAGTTCTCCAGGGCGTGCACGTCCATGCGCTCGGGCGCGCACCCCGGGTCGCCGTGGTGGACGGCGACGAAGCGGTCGACGCCGTCCTTGTGGGCACGGACGATGTGGTGCGACTCACGTCCCGCCAGCTCGCGGCACGCGCCGATGCGGACCCGCTCGTGGTGCCCGAGGGTGTGCAGCCCACCGTCCGGCGGCAGGTGCAGGTCGGCCAGCATCCGTTCCAGGACGTCCGAGGCCGCCAGCAGGGAGCGGTACGAGCGGCCGGCGGACCGCTCGGCACCAGGGCGCTCGTCGGCCTCGGCGAGCAGCCGGATCAGGGACTCCTCCGGCAGCTGGAGTATCTCCTCCAGCGCGCGTACGGCCCGCAGGGACTCGGGGCGCTGCGGGCGGCGGGCCCCCTGCTGCCAGTAGCTCAGGCTGGTGACGCCGACCTTGACCCCGTAGCGCGACAGATGGTGCTGCACACGCTGCAGCGGCAGCCCCCGGGCGGCGATAGCGGCGCGCAGCGCGACATGGAAGGGTCCGCCGCGCAGGGCCGATTCCAGTTCCGCGGTGGCGACGGTGGCGACATCCGCGTGCTGTGTGGCGTGCGGCATGCAGGGGGCCTTTCTGTGAATGCTCGCTACGGCTGGTCGGGCCGGGTTTCGTGCGGCCCGGAGCCACCCCGTCGGCGTCGCGGGGCGTCTTCACATCCGTACGCCGTCGTTCACGGCCCCGAGTTCCCCCGCATTGAAGCGTGTTGACCAAGTCCCGACAACACCTGATGCCCAACAGCCTTGTACTCCTGGCCGAGACGCGGCCGGTCGTCTCAGGTCGGTGGGGCCGTCCCGTCGCCGCCCGGCACCTGCCGGATCGCCCGTGCCGGCACCCGTGCGGACAGGTGACTTGTGAAGGAAGCCGCGGGTCGGACGGCCGGCGATCAGTTCCTCGCGGTCCTCCGGGGAGTGCGTGAAGATCAGGATGATGACGGAGGAGACGCGGTCGGCGAGCCGAGCCGCGACGTCGAAATCGCTTTCTCCGCCGAGGTCGAGGTCCACCAGCACGACGTCGGGGGAGAGGTCCGCCACTCGCGCGAGAGCCTCCGCACCCGTCGAGGCCGGGCCGACGACGGGAATTCCGTCACGTTCGAGCAGGGTGCGTGCGGCCTCCAGGAACCGGATGCTGCCATCGACGAGAAGACAGCGCAGGGATATTCGGACAGAGGCCGAGCGAGGGGTGATCGCGCTTTCCGGCCAGCCGGAAACCGTCGGCGGCCGGTGTCACCGGTCAGCTGGAATGTGCTGAAGTCCCTTGCCGGGCAAGCGGGTTCGCGTTGACCCGGCGCGGTGGCGCATCACCGGCGGTGGCACGAGGGCCGCACTGGAGAGACCGAAGGGCCGGTCGAGTGGGGGTGCGCATGAGGGTGTCGCTCAGCCGGATCGTGCGCTCGGGACCGGCGGGCGCGGCGCTGCTGTTGGCCGGATGCAGCGGTGGCGGAAACGGGGACCGCACGGGCGCATGGAACTCGTCGCTGGAGCTGCCGGCCGGCGGCAGCGAGATCGGGTACCTCCTCAAGAGCCGGGTCACGGCCGTCGGCGAGTTCATCGAGGCCCTTGAGGGCACCCACCCACCGGGCCGGCTCGGCCATCGCCCCCTCCCCGGCCCACGAGATCTCCTCGGCCCACCGCCGCGACGACCCCCTCGCCCGCCCCGGCGCCCGCGGACGTGTCTCTCGACCGTACCCCTCGGTGACCCGCAGGCGGCGGTCTGTGTCGGCGTT
>Ga0182007_10000642_pt1 | contig 20182 bp, 17 predicted proteins | sample Sormic07211113_1_FD_123023 | JGI IMG/M metagenome (GOLD analysis project Ga0182007, IMG submission 123023) | Rhizosphere microbial communities from Sorghum bicolor, Mead, Nebraska, USA - 072115-113_1 MetaG | ecosystem: Host-associated > Plants > Roots > Rhizosphere | place: USA: Nebraska... | reverse complement strand
TAGATGAAGTCGCCCGGGCCGGCCTCGGCCGTGAATTCGAGCTGCTCGCCCCAGCGCATGCGGGCCCGGCCGCGCACCACGTAGATCACGGATTCGAGATGGCCGTGATGGTGGGCGCCGGTCTTGGCGTTGGCGTGGATGGTGACGGTGCCGGCCCAGAGCTTCTGGGCCCCGACGCGCGCGAAGTTGATCGCTGCGGCCCGGTTCATGCCCGGCGTCTGGGCGGTGTTGGTGTCGAGCTGGTTGCCGGGAATCACGCGCACGCCGTCGTGCTTCCACGCCGGCTCGGCGTGTCCGTGATCGGCGTGGTCGTGGCTCATCGCCCGGGGCAGGCTCAGGCCGGGCTGCCGTTGAGCATCTGCTGCAGCTCGCCCGACTCGTACATTTCCATCAGGATGTCCGAACCGCCGACGAATTCACCCTTGACGTAGAGCTGGGGGATGGTCGGCCAGTTGCTGTATTCCTTGATGCCCTGGCGCACTTCGGCGTCGTCCAGCACGTTGACGGTCTTGAGCGTGCGGGTGTCGACACCCACGGCCTTGAGGATCTGGATCGCGCGGCCCGAGAAACCGCACATCGGAAAACTGGCATTGCCCTTCATGAAGAGCACGAGGTCGTTGCTCTTGACGAGATCGTCGATGCGTTGCTGGGTATCGGACATGGGGGACTCCTGGAAATTGGATTGGGCGGATTATTTCACTGTGCGACGGATTCCGCCCGAGCAGCGCGCGATGCCGGCGAGGTCGTCGCGGCTTTGGACCTCGGCGAAGCCGCCTGCGGCCAGCAGCTGCCGCACCGCGTCGGCCTGGTCCCAGCCGTGTTCGAGCAGCAGCCAGCCGCCCTCGGCCAGGTGCTCCGGCGCCGCCCGGACGATGCGGCGGATGTCGTCCAGCCCGTCGGCCCCGGAGACCAGCGCCCGCAGCGGCTCGTGGCGCAGGGCGGCCAGGTGCGGGTCGCCGGCCACGATGTAGGGGGGGTTCGAGACGATCAGGTCCAGCCCGCGGTCGGCGCCGTCCAGCCAGTCGGCCTGGGCGAAGCGCACCGGCAAGCCGAGCCTTGCCGCGTTGGCGCGGGCCACGGCCAGGGCGTCGGCGCTGGCGTCGACCGCCGCCACCCGGGCGTCGGGCCGGGCATGCTGGATCGCCAGGGCGATCGCGCCGCTGCCGGTGCCGAGGTCGAGCACGGCCGGGGCCGGCCGGCCGTCCAGGCACTGCAGCGCCCATTCGACCAGGGTCTCGGTGTCGGGACGCGGCACCAGCACGCGGGCGTCGACCCGCAGGCCCAGGCCGTGGAACTCTTTCTCGCCGACCAAGTAGGCCACCGGCTCGTCGGCGAGGCGGCGCTCGCACAGCCGCTCGAAGGCCTGCCGGGCGGCGTCCGGCAGCGGGTCGGTGTCATGCGCCAGCAGCCAGGCGCGCTCGCCGGCGGCACGGCCCAGCGCATGCAGCAGCAGCAACTGGGCGTCGAGCCGCTCGATGCCCAGCGCGGCCGCCGCGGCCAGCATCTGCGCCGGGGTCGAGGGCGGGTGTTCGGGCGGAGGGGTCACGCGGGGAGGCTGGCTTCGAGCTCTGCCAACTGCTCGGCCTCGCGCGCCGCCTGCAGCGCCGCCAGCACGTCGCCGAGGTCGCCTTCCATGATCGCCAGCAGCTTGTAGAGCGTGAGGTTGATGCGGTGGTCGGTGAGCCGGCCTTGCGGGAAGTTGTAGGTGCGGATGCGGTCGGAGCGGTCGCCGGTGCCGATCAGGCCCTTGCGCATGGCGGCGTCCTTGGCCGCGCGCTCGCTGCGGTCTTTTTCCTGGATCCGCGCCGACAGCACCTGCAGCGCCTTGGCCTTGTTGCGGTGCTGGCTGCGGTCGTCCTGGCATTCGGCCACGATGCCGGTCGGGATGTGGGTGATGCGCACCGCCGAGTCGGTCTTGTTGATGTGCTGGCCGCCGGCGCCGCTGGCGCGGTAGGTGTCGATGCGAAGGTCGGCCGGGTTGATCTGCACCGCCTGGGCCTCGTCGGGCTCGGCCAGCACGGCCACCGTGCAGGCGCTGGTGTGGATGCGGCCCTGCGTTTCCGTCGCCGGCACGCGCTGCACCCGGTGGCCGCCGGATTCGAAGCGCAGCTTGCCGAACACGTCGTCGCCGACGATCCGGATCACGACTTCCTTGTAGCCGCCGAGTTCGCTCTCGCTCTCGCTGACGATCTCGCAGCGCCAGCCGGCGCGCTCGGCGTAGCGCGTGTACATGCGCAGCAGGTCGCCGGCGAACAGCGCCGATTCGTCGCCGCCGGTGCCGGCACGGATCTCCAGGAAGGCGTTGCGGGCGTCGTCCGGGTCCTTGGGCAGCAGCAGGCGCTGCAGTTCGTCGTCGAGCTGCAGCAGCTCGGCCTCGGCGGCGGCGATCTCATCCTGCGCCATCTCGGCCATCTCGGGCTCGTCGAGCATCTCGCGGGCGCTGGCCAGGTCGGCCTCGCGCTGCAGGTAGCGGCTGTAGCGGCCGGCCACCTGCGTCACCTCGGCATGCTCGCGCGAGATGGTGCGGTACTGCGCCATGTCGGACATGATGTCCTCGCGCGAAAGCAGGAAGTCGAGTTCGCCGAGGCGTTGCGCGTAGCGCTCGAGTTGGTGACGCAGGAAGGGTTTCACGGAGAAGAGGGCGTTGCGAATGAGAGGGGGCGCAGCCGGTGCGCGGCGGCGGGCGTGGCGGCAGGCGGCGCCGCCGGGACGGCCAGCGTCGCTAACGCTCTTTGCGCGGTTCGTTGCGCAGGAACAGGCGCGAGATCGTCTCTGCCGTCTGCTCGCGGGCCGCGGCATCGCCGGCGTGCAGCTCGGCCATCGCCCCGTGCAGCATCTTTTGCGTCAGGCCGCGCGACAGGGCTTCGAGCACCGCGTCGACGTCTTCGCCCCGGGCCAGCAGCTTGCGCGCGCGGGCCAGTTCGGTGGCGCGCCATTCGTCGGTCTGGGCGTTGAGCTGGCGGATCAGCGGCACCGTGCCGCGCTGGTCGAGCCAGTGCATGAAGCTCTGCACGCCGGCATCGATGATGACCTCGGCCTGCGCCACGGCGGCCTGCCGGTTGGCGTGGCCCTGCTGCACCACCTGCGCCAGGTCGTCCACCGTGTAGAGATAGACGTCCTCGAGTGCCTTCACTTCGGGTTCGATGTCGCGCGGCACCGCCAGGTCGACCATGAACATCGGGCGGTGCCGGCGCACCTTGAGCGCGCGCTCGACCGCGCCCAGGCCGATCAGCGGCAGCGTGCTGGCGGTGCAGCTCACGACGATGTCGAACTCGGCCAGCCGGGCCGGCAGGTCGGCCAGCCGCATCGCCTCGCCGCCGAAGCGCGAGGCCAGCTTTTCGCCGCGTTCCAGAGTGCGGTTGGCGATGACGATGGCTTTGGGCTGGCGGGCCGCGAAGTGGGTCGCCGCCAGGTCGATCATCTCGCCGGCGCCGATGAACAGCACGCGCGTGTGCCGCAGGTCTTCGAACAGCTGGCCGGCCAGGCGCACGGCGGCGGCGGCCATGCTGATCGAATGGGCGCCGATCTCGGTTGCGGTGCGCACCTCCTTGGCGACCGCGAAGGAGCGCTGGAACAGCTGGTTCAGGGTGCTGCCGAGGGCGCCGGCGGTCTCGGCGGCACGCACGGCGTCTTTCATCTGGCCGAGGATCTGGGGCTCGCCGAGCACCATCGAATCGAGCCCGCTCGCGACCCGGAAGGCGTGGCGCGCGGCGTGGTCGTCGTGCAGGGTGTAGGCGTGCGAGCGAAGCAGGGCCGGCGAGACGCCGCCGCTGTGGGCCAGCCAGTCGACCGTGTGCTCCAGCGCGACCTGGTCGGCGGCGCAGTAGATCTCGGTGCGGTTGCAGGTCGAGATGATCGCCGCCTCGACGTCGGGATGGCGGTTCGAGCCGAAAGAGTGGCGCAGGCTGTGCAGTGTCGGGGCGATCTGGTCGATGGCGAACGCGAAACGACCGCGCAGGTCGAGCGGCGCGGTCGTGTGGTTCAAGCCGAGGGCCCAGACTGACATAGCCGCTGATTATAAAATGAGCAAGGCCCAGACCACCCGCGGCCGGAAAAAAGGCCGCAATCCGATCGGCGACCCCCTGACATGGCACCGCTGGACCTTTTCAATCACCTGATCAATTTCGTCGCGCCGGCCTTCGCGGTCGGTTTCCTCTCGGCGCTGCTGGGCCGGTTGACGATGAGAAAAGCCGCCGGAACGCCGTCCTGGTGGCTCCAGGGCGCTATCAATTTCATAGTTGGCGTGGCTGTGCTGGCCGGCGGTCTGGTCTACTTCGGCCGCGACGGAAAGATGGCGACCTATGCGGCCCTGGTGCTGGCCTGCGCCACCAGCCAGTGGCTGGTGGCCGGCGGCTGGCGCCGTTCCTAGGTCGCCAAACCGGGCAGAACGGGCGGCGGCGGTGGTGGCGCCACGGTCGCCGGCGCGGGCGGTCCTCCCGGATAAGGGGGCGCCCCCGGATAGGCCGCCATCGGAAGTTCGGCCGCGCGCAAGCCGTCGAGCATGGCGAACAGCACGTCGCTGCGCACGCCGCCGGCCAGCCGGGGGCTTTGCACGTAGGCGACCGCCTGGAAGATCAGAAAACCGACCTCCACGCCTTCGAGCGTGACCGAGGGGGCCGGGCTGGCCAGCACGCCAGGGTGGTCGGCGAACGCCGCGAGAATGACTTCCCGGGCCCGTGTGGCGTGGGTCGTGAGCGGCATCGGCAGGCGAATCAGCACCCGTCCCTCGGCATTGGCGAGGGTCATGTTGCGCACGGTCTTGGTGATGAACTCGGAGTTCGGCACGATCATGGTGGAGCGATCGCCGAGCTGGATTTCGGTGGCGCGCACGTTGATGCGGCGGACGTCGCCTTCGGCATTGCCCAGCACCACCCAGTCGCCGACCTTGACCGGCCGCTCGGCCAGCAGGATCAGGCCCGAGATGAAGTTCTGCACGATGGCCTGCAGCCCGAAGCCGATGCCGACCGACAGCGCGCTCGCCACCCAGGCGATGCGCTCGATGCCGATGCCCAGCGCCGAGAGTCCGAAGGCGACCACCAGGATGCCGCCGACGTAGCCGAGCAGGGTGGTGATCGAACTCTGCATCCCCGGCTCGAGGCCGGTATGCGGCAGGTACCGCTGTTCCAGCCAGCGCTTGACCACCCGCAGCGCGATGAAGCCGAGCACCAGCACCGTGACGGCGCTGATGATCGCGCTGGGCACCAGTTGGATCTCGCCGATCTTGATCCCGCTGCCGAACTTGCCGCTGCGCTGGTAGACCTCGCCGGGGCTGGTTCCCAGGGGCGTGGCGAGCGCGATCACCATGTAGAAGAACAGGATCACGCGGCTCAGGCCGGAGAGCACCACCGCCGCCTGGTCAAGCGTGCGCGGTTCCAGGCCGAAGCTCAACTGGAGGCGTTGGCCGAAATTGCTGCGCGATGACACCACCGACACGAACAGGTCGTCGGCGAACTTGAACAGCACGTAGAAGGCCGCGGCCACGATGCCGGCCCAGGTGAGCTGGCTGGCGAGGAAGCTCGCCATCGCGACGTAGCCGATCGCCACCAGCACCCAGATGCCGATCAGGTTCAACGTAACCGCGGCGAGCAGCACGCCGACCCACATCGGCCGCTCGTCGAGGCTGCCCTTGGGGGGTTCGGGCGCGACGACGGCCGGCGCCGGGCCCGGCGGAGTTTCCTTCGGCGGCGGCGCCGCCGCGGGCGGCTCGGCCACCGGCGCGCCGTGCAGGCGCAGCAGCATCGCGCCGATCATGGCGGTCAGGATCAGGGCCGTCATCACGTGGGTGGCGACGACCGCGGCGAAGCTGGCCTCGACGACGGCGTTGATCTGGGTCGGCGCCCAGACCACGATCGCCACCAGCGCCATGACCCAGGGGAAGGGCGCGAGCCGTTCCGCCATCGGGTCGGAGATCGGCGGCAACCGCCACGAGGGACGCCCGTTGGACAGCAGCGCGCGCCCGAGCCCGACCACGAAGGCGATGAAGATGCTGGACTGGACCACGCTCTGCGCCAGCTTGCGGGTCTGCGGACCCCAGACGCCGTGGTTGTCGAACACCGAGAACGCGCCTTGCGCGGCCAAGCCGACCAGCACCATGTTGGTGGTCACTATCGCGATGACCAACAGCGAGCGCCGCAGGCGCCCGGGCGGCAGGTAGCTCGCGGCGAACCGGGCCAGCGCCCGCTCGGCCAGCCAGTTGCCAAGGAGCGCCAGCAGCAAGGCGGCGGCCAGCGTGCCCAGCACCGGGGCGGCGTGGTCCGGGCTGCGCGCGGTCTCGAAGCCGCTCTCCAACTCGGCGCCGAGCCGCTCGAGCCGCGCGACGTCGCCGGACCAGGCGTCGGCGATGTCTTCCCAGAACTCCCGCCCGAGCGGCGAGGGCGCGCGTTCGGTCAGCTGGGCCTCGAACAGGGCACGCCGCTTGCTCAGCAGGTCGTTGGCGCGTTGCTGCGCATCCACCGACACCAGCCGCGCCAGCCGGATATTGGCATCCAGCGCATTGCGGTCCCGGGTCAGCGCCGCCCTGCGGCGGGTGATGTCGGGGTTCTCGGTGGTGCCCGCGGCGGGCGCGTTGCCGAGCTCGCCGAGCCGGGCGTTCATGTCGTTGAGTTCGCCGGTGCGCGCGGCGATGAACTTGTCGGTCGCGGTGCTGATGGCGTTGAGCTGCTCGACCACGCCGCGCACGTCGGCACTGGTCTCCACCGAAGACGGGATCGCTTCGAGCTGGCTGCGCAGGGCAGCCACCGTGGGGGCGGCATCGGGCGCGGCGGGGGCTTGTGCCCAGGCGCCGCCGCCGCACAGCGCGACAGCCAGCAGGAGGGCCGGGAGACGGAGGAGCCAGCGCATGGGCTTCATCATAAAAGCCGGCGGACCGGATCGATGTCGGCCGAGGGCGCGCTCAGGCCGGCGCCGGGCCGGCATTCAGGCCGGACTGAAGCGATCGACGCGGTCGGTGATGATGCCATCGGTGCCGAGCGCGAGCAGCCGTTCGGCCGCCCATTCGTCGTTGACGGTGTAGCTCAACGCACGAAGTCCGGCGGCATGCACCTGCGCGACGGTCGCGGCGTCCCAGAGCGCGTAGTTGCAGACGACCGCGACGCAGCCGAGCGCGAGCGCGGTGGCTAGCCAGCCCGCGGGCAGCGTGTCCAGCAGCAGGCCGCGCGGCAGTCCCGGCTGGGCGGCGAGGGCGCCGCGCAGGGCGTCCGGGGCGAAGGAGGTCAGGAAGGGCGGAGGCTGGGTAGCATCGGTCCAGAGCCGCGCCGCGTGGTTGGCGACGACCTCGCCGGTGCGGCGCTCGGTGCCCGGTGTCGGCTTGATCTCGATGTTGAGCGCGTGGCGGTTGGCCTGGCAGAAGCGGATCAGGCCCTCGAGGCTGGCCAGTGGCTCGCCGGCGTAGCGCCGCGAGTGCCAGCCACCGGCATCGAGCTGCGACAGCGCCGCCCACGGCAGCTCGCCGGCGACCCCGCGCCCGTTGCTGGTGCGCTCGAGCGTCGCGTCGTGCAGCAGGAAGGGCACGCCGTCGGCGCTCAGCTTGGCGTCGCATTCGAACATCCGGAAGCCATGCTCGGCGCCGAGACGGAACGCCGCCAGCGTGTTTTCCGGCGCCAGCTTGCCGGCACCGCGATGGGCGATCCAGCGCGGGTAGGGCCAGTCGGTCATGGGCTTCGTTTTCCGGAGCCGGCGTCGAACCAGTGCAGCTTGTCCTGGCGGGCCGCGATCTTGACGGTGTCGCCGGCGACCGGCGGCGCCTGGCCTTCGTCGACCCGCATGATCAGCGGTTCCTCGCCGATGCGGCCGTAGATCAGGCGCTCGGCGCCCAGCAGCTCGACATGCTCGACCTGCACCGACCAGCCGTTGGCGTCGAGGCTCAGGTGCTCGGGCCGGATGCCGAGGATCATGCCGGGACGCACGCCCGGCGCGTGCCGCAGCAGGTTCATCGGCGGCGAGCCGATGAAGCTGGCGACGAAGGTGGTCGCAGGCCGCGAATAGACCTCCTCGGGGGTGGCGAACTGGTCCATCACGCCGCCGTTCATCACGATGATCCGCTCGGCCAAGGTCATGGCCTCGACCTGGTCGTGGGTGACGAACAGCGAGGTGATGCCGAGCTCGCGGTGCAGTTTCTGGATCTCGAGGCGGGTCTGGGCGCGCAGCTTGGCGTCCAGGTTCGACAGCGGCTCGTCGAACAGGAAGACCTTCGGCTGGCGCACGATCGCGCGGCCCATGGCGACGCGCTGGCGCTGGCCGCCCGAGAGCTCGCGCGGCTTGCGCGTGAGCAGGTGGCCGAGCTCGAGGATGCCGGCCGCCTTGTCGACCCGGGTCTTGATCTCAGGCACCGGCACCTTGGCGATCTTCAGGCCATAGGCCATGTTGTCGAACACCGTCATGTGCGGATAGAGCGCGTAGTTCTGGAACACCATCGCGATGTCCCGCTCGGAGGGCTCGAGGTTGTTGACCACGCGGTCGCCGATGCGGATCTCGCCGGCGCTGATTTCTTCCAGCCCCGCGACCATGCGCAGCAGGGTCGACTTGCCGCAGCCCGAGGGGCCGACGATGACGACGAACTCGTGGTCGGGGATCTCGGCGCTCACGCCGTGGATGACCTGGTTGGCTTTCGGGCCGTGGCCGTAGCGCTTGATGACGTTGCGAAGTGAGAGGGCAGCCATATCTAGTCGGTTGAAGGCAAGGGGTGGGCCGGGGAGGGTGGGCGGGTCACTTCTCGGTGTCCACCAGTCCCTTGACGAACCATTTCTGCATCAGGATCACCACCAGTGCGGGCGGCAGCATGGCCAGCAGCGCGGTCGCCATCACGATGTTCCATTCGTTCTGTCCGTCGCCGCCGGCGATCATCCGCTTGATGCCGATCACCACCGGGTACATGTCTTCGCTGGTGGTGGCGAGCAGCGGCCACAGGTACTGGTTCCAGCCGTAGATGAACTGGATCACGAACAGCGCCGCGATCGAGGTCTTCGACAGCGGCAGCAGCACGTCCCAGAAGAAGCGCATCGGGCCGGCGCCGTCCATGCGGGCGGCCTCGATCAGCTCGTCGGGCACGGTCAGGAAGAACTGCCGGAACAGGAAGGTCGCGGTCGCCGAGGCGATCAGCGGCACCGTCAGGCCGGCGTAGCTGTTGAGCATGCCGAGGTCCGACACCACCTGGTAGGTCGGACCGATGCGGACCTCGACCGGCAGCATCAGGGTGATGAAGATGGCCCAGAAGCAAAGCGACTTGAACGGAAAGCGGAAGTACACGACCGCGAACGCCGAGAGCAGCGAGATCGCGATCTTGCCGAAGGTGATGACCAGCGCCGTCACCAGGCTGACCCACATCATGCGGGCCACCGGCGCGGTCGAGCCGGCGCCGGCCGTGCGGCCGAACAGGGCCGACTTGTAGGTCTCCCAGAGGTGGCCGCCGGGCAGGAGCGGCATCGGTGCCTGGACGATCTCCTGCGCCGTGTGGCTCGACGCCACGAACGCCAGGTAGAGCGGGAAGGCGACGATCAGCACGCCGAAGATCATCACGGCGTGGGCCAGGATGCCCAGGGACGGGTTTCGCTCGACCATCAGTAGTTCACCTTTTTCTCGACATAGCGGAACTGGACGACCGTGAGAACGACGACGATCGCCATCAGCACGACCGACTGCGCGGCCGAGCCGCCGAGGTCCATCGCCTTGAAGCCGTCGTAGTAGACCTTGTAGACCAGGATCGTGGTGGCGCGGCCCGGCCCGCCCTGGGTCGCGGCATCGACGATCGCGAAGGTGTCGAAGAAGGCGTACACCACGTTGATCACCAGCAGGAAAAAGGTGGTCGGCGACAGCAGCGGGAACTGCACGGTCCAGAAGCGGCGCCAGGGTCCGGCGCCGTCGATGGCCGCCGCCTCGATCAGCGACTTGGGGATCGACTGCAGGCCGGCCAGGAAGAACAGGAAGTTGTAGGAGATCTGCTTCCAGACCGCCGCCATGACGATCAGGGTCATGGCGTGGGTCCCGTTGAGCAGGTGGTTCCAGTCGATGCCGACCTTGGCCAATGCGTACGCCACCACGCCCAGCGAGGGCGAGAACATGAAGACCCAGAGCACCGCGGCCACCGCGGGCGCCACCGCGTACGGCAGGATCAGCAGCGTCTTGTAGATCATCGCCCCGCGCACGATGCGGTCCGCGAAGACCGCCAGCACCAGCGAGATGGTGAGGCCGAAGAAGGCCACCAGGATCGAGAACAGCGCCGTGGTCTCGAACGAGGCGATGTACTTCGGGTCCGCGAACAGCTGCTTGAAGTTGTCGAGGCCGACCCATTCGGTCGAGGTGCCGAACGCGTCCTGCATCTGCATCGACTGCAGCAGCGCCTGGCTCGCCGGCCAGAAGAAGAACACGATGATGACGATCATCTGCGGCGCGAGCAGCGCCCACGGCAGCCAGCCCGAGCGAAAGACGACGCGTTTTTCCATGGATCCCTCAAAAAGAAACCCCGCCGATTCTTGAGCCCGGCGGGGCTGCGAGTCTAACTGTGTCTCAACTGTGTCAGCCCCGCCAGCAGGAGCCCTCCCCGCCCGGCGGGGAGGGTTGGGAGGGGTGCGGCAATGCAGCGCAAGCCAACAAGGGCTTTCAGCCCTTGTTAGCTTTCTGGAACTTTTCCAGTTGCTCGTTGCCGCGGGTCACGATGGCGTCGAGGGCTTCCTTGGCGGTCTTCTTGCCGCTCCAGACCTGTTCGAGCTCTTCGTCCTCGATGGCGCGGATCTGGACGTAGTTGCCCAGGCGGATGCCGCGGCTCTTGTCGGTCACCTTGCGGATCATCTGGGTCACGGCGACGTCGGTGCCCGGGTGTTCCTTGTAGAAGCCGGACTTGTCGGTGAGCTGGTAGGCGGCTGTGGTGATCGGCAGGTAGCCGGTGCGCTTGTGGCTGGCCGACTGCACTTCAGGCGTCGAGATGAAGCTGAAGAACTTGGCGATGCCCTTGTACTCCTCGGGCTTCTTGCCCGCCATCACCCACAGGCTGGCGCCGCCGATGACCGTGTTCTGGGGCGCGCCCGGGACATCGGGGTAGTAGGGCAGCGCGGTCAGGCCGTAGGCGAACTTGGCGTTCTTCGCCACGTTGCCGTAGAAGCCCGACGAGGTGGCGATCATGGCGCACTCGCCCGACACGAACGAAGCCTCGGGCACGTTGCCGCGGCCCTTGTAGATGAACAGGCCCTGCTTGGCCATGCTCGCGAGGTTCTCGACGTGGCGTTGGTGCAGCGGCGAATTGACTTTCAGGCGGGTGTCCAGGCCGGACAGGCCGTTGTTCTTGCTCGCGAACTCGACGTTGTGCCAGGCCGAGAAGCTCTCGATCTGGGTCCAGTTCTGCCAGGCCGTCGTGAACGGGCACTTGTGGCCGCTGGCCTTGAGCTTGGCGGCGGCGGCGACCACCTCGGGCCAGGTGGCGGGCGCCTTGTCGGTGGGCAGGCCGGCCGCCTTGAAGGCGTCCTTGTTGAAATAGAAGATGGTGGTCGAGCTGTTGAACGGGAAGCTCAGCATCTGGCCGCTGGGCGCCGTGTAGTAGCCGGCCACCGCGGGGATGTAGGCGCTCGGGTCGAACTTCTCGCCGGCATCCTTCATGACCTGACCGACCGGGATGATGGCGCCCTTGCTGGCCATCATGGTCGCGGTGCCGACTTCGAACACCTGCAGGATGTGCGGCGCGTTGCCGGCCCGGAAGGCGGCGACGGCGGCGGTCATCGATTCGTCGTACTGGCCCTTGTAGGTCGGCACGATCTTGAATTCTTTCTGGCTCTCGTTGAACTGCCGGGCCAGGTCGTTGACCCATTCGCCGTTGACGGCGGTCATGGAATGCCACCACTGGATCTCGGTCTGTGCCAACGCGGAAGTGGAAAGCGTTACAGCCAGCGCCGATGCCATGGCGAGCGTTTTGAATCGCATGAAGACTCCTGAGGGGGAAATGAAAGCGCGGATGCTAGGTCGTGCGTATGACACGACAGCGTCACATATTCTTGGCGCGCGGCCCGGCGTCCACCAACGGGGGAAACCCTTTTGGTGCGCCGCGGCGTGCGCTGCATGCTGCGGCGCACCATGCTAGCATCGTCCCTCGACTTCCTGGCCCCGGAATGAGCAAGACTTCACTCGACAAAAGCAAGATCAAGTTTCTCCTGCTCGAGGGCATCCACCCCTCGGCCGTCGAGGTGCTGCGGGCCGCCGGCTACAGCAATATCGAATCGCTCCCGGGCGCCTTGCCGGACGCCGAACTCAAGGCACGCGTCGCCGACGTCCATTTCCTCGGGATCCGCTCACGCACGCAACTGACCGCCGAGGTGTTCGCCGAGGCCCAGAAGCTGGTGGCAGTCGGCTGCTTCTGCATCGGCACCAACCAGGTCGACCTGGAAGCCGCGCGCGAACACGGCGTGGCGGTCTTCAATGCGCCCTATTCGAACACCCGCTCGGTCGCCGAACTGGTGCTGGCCGAAGCCATCCTGCTGCTGCGCGGCGTGCCCGAGAAAAGCGCGGTGGCCCACCGCGGCGGTTGGCTCAAGTCGGCCGACAACGCCTTCGAGATCCGCGGCAAGACGCTCGGCATCGTCGGCTACGGCTCGATCGGCGCCCAGCTGTCGGTGCTGGCCGAGGCGCTCGGCATGCAGGTCGCCTTCTTCGACGTCGTCACCAAGCTGCCGCTCGGCAACGCCCGCCAGGTGCGGCTGTTGCCCGACCTGCTCGCGCAGAGCGACATCGTGAGCCTGCACGTGCCCGAGACCCAGGCCACGCAATGGATGATCGGCGCCGCCGAGATCGCCGCCATGAAGCCCGGCGCGATCCTGATCAACGCCTCGCGCGGCACCGTGGTCGAGATCGAGCCGCTGGCCGAGGCGCTGAAGGCCAAGAAGCTGCTGGGCGCCGCGGTCGACGTCTTCCCGGTCGAGCCGCGCAGCAACAAGGACGAGTTCCAGTCGCCGCTGCGCGGGCTCGACAACGTGATCCTGACCCCGCACATCGGCGGCTCCACCATGGAAGCCCAGGCCAACATCGGCCTCGAGGTGGCCGAGAAGCTGGTGAAGTACAGCGACAACGGCACCTCGACCTCGTCCGTGAACTTCCCCGAGGTGGCGCTGCCGGCGCACCCGGGCAAGCACCGGCTGCTGCACGTGCACCGCAACGTCCCGGGCGTGCTGTCGGAGATCAACCGGATCTTTTCCGACAACCACATCAACATCGCCTCGCAGTTCCTGCAGACCAACGAGAAGGTCGGCTACGTGGTGACCGACATCGACGCCGCCTCGTCCGACCTCGCGCTCGAGAAGCTGGCCAAGGTGCCGGGCACGATCCGCAGCCGGGTCCTCTTCTAGGGGCCGATGCCCCTGCCGCCGCACGCCGGCCGGTGCTGCCTTAAAATCCCCACCCCTGGTTGATGGGCGCGCAGCGCCCGACCGAGGCCACTCCCCGATGAATGCTCCGACCGCGTTGACGGCGTTGTTGTCGCAGGCCGCAGAGCCCGCGCGACTGCGTGAGATCCCCTACAACTACACCAGCTTCTCCGATCGCGAGATCGTCATTCGCCTGCTGGGCGAGCGCGGCTGGGAACTGCTGCAGAGCCTGCGCTCCGAGCGCCGCACCGGCCGTTCGGCCCGGATGCTTTACGAGGTGCTGGGCGACATCTGGGTGGTCCAGCGCAACCCCTACCTGGTCGACGACCTGCTGGACAACCCGCGCCGGCGCGGCCAGCTGGTCGAGGCGCTCAACCACCGGCTGGGCGAGGTGCAGAAGCGCCGCACGCCCGCCAGCGACGCCCAGCGCGACGTCTCGGTCGGCGAGCTGACCGACCTGGTGGCGCAGGCGGTGACCGCCTTCGACGCCATGTTCCGCGACGTGGCCGCGCTCAGGCGCAAGGCCACGCGGGCGCTGCGCCGGGTCACGGCCAAGGACAACATCAAGTTCGACGGCCTGTCGCGCGTATCGCACGTGACCGACGCCACCGACTGGCGGGTGGAATACCCGTTCGTGGTGCTGACGCCCGACACCGAGGCCGAGATGGCGGGCCTGGTCAAGAGCTGCATCGAGCTCGGCCTGACCATCGTGCCGCGCGGCGGCGGCACCGGCTACACGGGCGGTGCGATCCCGCTCACCTGGAACAGCGCGGTCATCAACACCGAGAAACTCGAGGCCATGACCGAGGTCGAGATGCGCGCGCTGCCGGGTCTCAATGTACCGGTGGCGACCATCTGGACCGAGGCCGGCGTGGTCACGCAGCGGGTGGCCGATGCGGCCGAGCGCGGCGGCTTCGTGTTCGCGGTCGACCCGACTTCGGCCGAGGCCTCGTGCGTGGGCGGCAACGTGGCGATGAACGCCGGCGGCAAGAAGGCGGTGCTGTGGGGCACCGCGCTCGACAACCTGGCTTCCTGGCGCATGGTGACGCCGGACGCCGAATGGCTCGAGGTCACGCGCATCGGCCACAACCTCGGCAAGATCCACGACGCCGAGAGCGCCGTGTTCGAACTGCAGTATTTCGCCGCCGACGGCAAGACGCCCTTGCGCACCGAGCGGCTCGAGATCCCCGGCAAGACCTTCCGCAAGGAAGGCCTGGGCAAGGACGTGACCGACAAGTTCCTCTCGGGACTGCCCGGCATCCAGAAGGAAGGCTGCGACGGCCTGATCACCAGCTGCCGCTGGATCGTGCACCGCATGCCGGCCCACACCCGCACCGTGTGCCTCGAGTTCTTCGGCAATGCCAAGGACGCGGTGCCCAGCATCGTCGAGATCAAGGACTTCATGTTCGCCGAGCAAAAGCGCTCGGGCGTCCTGCTGGCGGGGCTGGAGCACCTGGACGACCGCTATCTCAAGGCGGTCGGCTACGCGACCAAGTCCAAGCGCCACGGCGGCCTGCCGAAGATGGTGCTGTTCGGCGACATCGCCGGCGACGACGCCGACACGGTGGCGCGCGTCACCTCCGAGGTGGTGCGCATCGCCAACTCGCGCAGCGGCGAGGGCTTCATCGCGATCAGCCCCGAGGCGCGCAAGAAGTTCTGGCTCGACCGCAAGCGCACCGCCGCCATCAGCCGGCACACCAACGCCTTCAAGATCAACGAGGACGTGGTGATCCCGCTGCCGCGGATGGCCGAGTACACCGACGGCATCGAGCGCATCAACATCGAGCTGTCGCTGCAGAACAAGATCGCGCTGGCCGATGCGCTGGAAGATTTCCTGGCGCGCGGCAACCTGCCGCTGGGCAAGCGCGAGGACGCCAACGACCTGCCGGCCGCCGAGCTGCTGGAAGGCCGCGTGGGCGAAGGGCTGGCGCTGGTGCGCGAGGTCCGTGCCCTGTGGCAGGGATGGCTCGACCAGGTCCAGGCCCTGTTCCCGCAGCTGCAGGACCACGCGCTGCGCGCCAGCTGGAAGACGCAGCTGCGCGAGCCGCTGGCGGCGATCTTCACCGGCGCCGAGTTCGCGCCGATCCTGGCTGCATGCAACGACATCCACCAGCAGGTGCTCAAGGGCCGGGTCTGGATCGCGCTGCACATGCACGCCGGCGACGGCAACGTCCACACCAACATCCCGGTCAACAGCGACAACTACGAGATGCTGCAGACCGCGCATGCGGCGGTGGTCCGCATCATGGCGCTGGCGCGCAGCCTCGACGGCGTGATCTCGGGCGAGCATGGCATCGGCATCACCAAGCTCGAGTTCCTGAGCGACGCCGAACTGCAGCCCTTCACCGACTACAAGAAGAAGGTCGACCCCGAAGGCCGCTTCAACAAGGGCAAGCTGCTGCGCGGCAGCGCGCATGCCGGCCCCGACGGGCGGGCGCTGCATGCCGACCTGACCAACGCCTATACGCCGAGCTTCGGCCTCATGGGGCACGAGTCGATCATCATGCAGCAGAGCGACATCGGCGCCATCGCCGACAGCGTCAAGGACTGCCTGCGCTGCGGCAAGTGCAAGCCGGTGTGCGCCACCCACGTGCCGCGCGCCAACCTGCTCTATTCGCCGCGCAACAAGATCCTCGCCACCTCGCTGCTGGTCGAGGCCTTCCTGTACGAGGAGCAGACCCGGCGCGGCGTCAGCATCAAGCACTGGGAAGAGTTCGAGGACGTCGCCGACCACTGCACCGTGTGCCACAAGTGCCTGACGCCGTGCCCGGTCAACATCGACTTCGGCGACGTCTCGATGAACATGCGCAACCTGCTGCGCAAGATGGGGCAGAAGTCGTTCCGGCCCGGCAATGCGGCGGCGATGTTCTTCCTCAATGCGACCAGTCCGCAGACCATCAAGCTGATGCGCACCGGCATGGTCGACATCGGCTTCAAGGCCCAGCGCATGGCCAACGACCTGCTGCGCGGCCTGGCGAAGAAGCAGACCGCCGCCCCGCCGGCGACGCTGGGCCCGGCACCGCTCAAGGAGCAGGTGATCCACTTCATCAACAAGAAGATGCCGGGCGGCTTGCCCAAGAAGACGGCGCGGGCGCTGCTGGACATCGAGGATGCCGACTACGTCCCGATCATCCGCAACCCGCAGGCGACCACGCCCGAGACCGAGGCGGTGTTCTATTTCCCGGGCTGCGGCTCGGAGCGCCTGTTCTCGCAGGTCGGCCTCGCCACCCAGGCGATGCTGTGGCATGCGGGCGTGCAGACCGTGCTGCCGCCGGGCTACCTGTGCTGCGGCTATCCGCAGCGCGGCAGCGGCCAGTTCGACAAGGCCGAGAAGATGATCACCGACAACCGGGTGCTCTTCCACCGCGTCGCCAACACGCTCAACTACCTCGACATCAAGACCGTCGTGGTGAGCTGCGGCACCTGCTACGACCAGCTTCAGGGCTACCAGTTCGACAAGATCTTCCCGGGCTGCCGGATCATCGACATCCACGAATACCTGCTCGAGAAAGGCATCACGCTCGGCGATGCGGGCGGTGGCGGCTACCTCTACCATGACCCCTGCCACACGCCGATGAAGCTGCAGGACCCGATGAAGACCGTGAAGGCGCTGGTGGGCGGCAACGTGCTCAAGAACGACCGCTGCTGCGGCGAATCCGGCACGCTGGGCGTGACCCGGCCGGACATCTCGACGCAGATCCGCTTCCGCAAGGAAGAGGAACTGAAGAAGGGCGAGACCGCGCTGCGCGAAGCCGGCCAAGTGGCCCCCGGCGCCAACGTCAAGATCCTCACCAGCTGCCCGAGCTGCCTGCAGGGCCTGAGCCGCTACGGCAACGACCTGAACAACGGCCTGCTCGAAGCCGACTACATCGTGGTCGAGATGGCCAACAAGATCCTCGGCGCCGACTGGATGCCGGCCTATGTCGCGGCCGCCAACCAGGGCGGCATCGAACGCGTGCTGGTGTGATGGCGCTGCGTGTCGCGGGCTGCCCGCTGTGCGACGAACCGGGCGGCCGCCTGGTCTTCCAGGGCGCGAAGCTGCGTGTCATCCATGCGGCCGAGGCGGACTTCCCGGCCTTCTACCGGGTGGTCTGGGCCGACCATGTGGCCGAATGGTCCGACCTGGCGCCCGACGACCGCGCCCTCTGCATGGAGGCCGTGGCCGTGGTGGAGCAATGTTTGCGGGCGCATCTGTCGCCCGCCAAGATCAACCTGGCGGCCCTCGGCAACATGGTGCCGCACCTGCATTGGCACGTGATCGCGCGCTTCGACTGGGACAGCCGCTTTCCTTCGCCCGTGTGGGCCGCGGCGCAGCGTCCGGCCGACCCGCAGCGCGAGCAGGCGATCGCGCAACAATTGCAGCTGCTGGAACGCGACATGATCCAGCAGCTGGCGACAAGGAGTTTCTGATGGCAGGTTTGCAGGCGGGCGCACCGACCCCCCAGTCGATCACGGTGCACGGCCAGTCGCGCGTGCTGGAGGTCGGCTTTTCCGACGGCGCGACCTTCCGCATCCCGTTCGAGCTGATGCGGATCTATTCGCCCTCGGCCGAGGTTCAGGGCCACGGGCCCGGGCAGGAGGTCCTGCAGACGGGCAAGCGCAATGTCGAGCTGGTCGACCTGCAGCCGGTCGGCAACTACGCGGTGCAGCCGACCTTCAGCGATGGCCACGACACCGGCATCTTCTCGTGGGACCTGCTCTACGACCTCGGCGCCCGGGAGGCCGAGCTCTGGGCCGCGTACGAACAGCGCCTGGCTGCGGCCGGCGTCGATCGCGACGCGCCGATGGCCGAAAAAGCCGCGGCTTCCGGCCACGGCGGACACGCCTGCGGCAACCACTGAGCGACGAAATTCCGGATTCCTTGCGGGGTATCCGGCTTGAGGTGAACGCTTCCGGCCTAACATCGGAGGTATGAGCACCACCCATTTCGGATTCGAATCGGTCGACGAAAGCGACAAGGCCACGCGCGTGCGCGGCGTCTTCGATTCGGTCGCCTCGCGCTACGACCTCATGAACGACCTGATGTCGATGGGCCTTCACCGCGCCTGGAAGGCCTACACGGTGATGGTCGCGAACGTCGGCGAAGGATCGAAAGTGCTGGACATCGCCGGCGGCACCGGCGACCTCGCGCTGGCCTTTGCCAAGAAGGTGGGCGCCAGCGGCGAGGTGGTCCACACCGACATCAACGAGGCCATGCTGCGCACCGGCCGCGACCGCCTGCTCGACGCCGGCGTCGTCCTGCCCACGCTGGTCTGCGATGCCGAGAAGCTGCCGTTTTCCGACAACCACTTCGATGTCGTGACCGTCGCCTTCGGCCTGCGCAACATGACGCACAAGGATGCGGCGCTGAAAGAAATGAACCGCGTGCTGAAGCCGCGCGGCAAGTTGCTGGTGCTCGAATTCTCCAAAGTCGCCAAGCCGCTGCGAAAGGCCTACGACTGGTATTCGTTCAGCGTGCTGCCGCGCCTGGGCAAGGTGGTGGCGGGCGACGACGCCAGCTACCGCTACCTGGCAGAGTCGATCCGCATGCATCCGGACCAGGAAGACCTCAAGACCCTCATGAAGGAGGGCGGTTTCGGTCATGTGGACTATCACAACATGACGGGCGGCGTGGTCGCCCTGCATGTTGGAATCAAGTGTTGAAGCTGTTTTTGGCCGAAGAGGAGACGTCATGAAGAAGTTTGGGTCCTTGTTGCTGGTGTGCGCATTGGCTGTCGTGAGCATCGATGCCAGTGCCGCCCGCATGGGTGGCGGCAAGTCGTTCGGCCGGCAATCCAGCAACGTGACGCAGCGTCAGGCGACGCCGCCCGCCGCACCCGCGACGCCCGGCGCGCCGGCGCAGACCGCGAACAGCGCCACGGCCGCCAAGCCGGCACCGGCGGCGCCCGCGGCCGCGGCGCCCAAGCGTCCTTGGGCCGGCATGCTCGGCGGCCTCGCGGCCGGCCTGGGCCTGGCCTGGCTCGCCCATTCGCTCGGCCTCGGTGCCGCCTTCGGCAACATCCTCCTGATCGGCCTGCTGGTGCTGGCCGCCGTGGTGATCTGGCGGATCTTCTCGGCCCGCTCGCGTGCCGCCGCCGCGCCGCGCGCCGGCGGCTTCGCCTTCCAGGGCGCGGGCAGCCCGGCCGATGCCACCGCACCGCCCCAGTACAGCCCGCGCAACGTCGGCAACGACGCCTCCGCCAGGCCCTGGGAGAACCATGCCGCCGCTTTCGATGCCAGCGCGGCCCCTGCCGACCATCCGGCCGACCGCACGGGCGGCTCGTCGATGGCCGGTGCCGCCGCCGCGGGCGGCAGCATGATCGGCTCGGCCCTGGCTGGCTCGCAGTCCTGGGGCATCCCCGCGGGCTTCGACGCCGACGGCTTCCTGACGGCGGCCAAGCGCAACTTCGTCACCTTGCAGGACGCCTGGGACCGCGCCGACATCGGCACCCTGCGCTCGATGATGACCGACGGCATGGTCGGCGAAATCCGCCAGCAGCTCGCCGAGCGCGAGACCCACACCGGCGGCCAGCCGAACAAGACCGAAGTCGTGATGCTCGACGCCAAGCTGCTCGGCATCGAGGAACTGCCCGATGCCTACCTGGCCAGCGTCGAGTTCTCCGGCATGATCCGCGAGGACGTGTCCTCGGGCCCGAGCCCCTTCCGTGAAGTCTGGAACATGACCAAGGACACCAAGGGCGGCAGCGGCTGGCTGGTGGCCGGCGTCCAGGCATTGCAATAGACGCGAACTTCCCTTGGGCCTGGTCGCAAGACCGGGTCAAGAGCGGGAATAATGGGGACATGGTTACACCATCGTCCCCTTTTTCGTTTCTGGAAGACCTCGCGAACCGCGTCGGCAGCCGCCT
>Ga0182007_10000641_pt1 | contig 20230 bp, 22 predicted proteins | sample Sormic07211113_1_FD_123023 | JGI IMG/M metagenome (GOLD analysis project Ga0182007, IMG submission 123023) | Rhizosphere microbial communities from Sorghum bicolor, Mead, Nebraska, USA - 072115-113_1 MetaG | ecosystem: Host-associated > Plants > Roots > Rhizosphere | place: USA: Nebraska... | reverse complement strand
CAGTCAGAGCAATATTTCTTGGCTAGCGGCCAATCCTTGCAGGCGAGCCACCAACACCCAGTCGCTGCTAGCACCGAGAGGATGATCAATCGCATCACCGAACGTGAACAGCGGATCGCGGATACTATCAACCATGAACTGCGCCCTAAATTCAACTCCACCGAACTAAGCGGCTACGCAGATGCCTGGAAGCTGGTGCATCACGGTTCCGACGAAGGAAACGTGGCCACTGAACCAGAAACAAACCTGCCGGCAACGGTCATCTGTCCCCTGCTACATGACCTCGATCCGGTGCTGGTCCTTGACAGTGAACAAGCGTTAGGGCAACTGATCAGCGTCGCAAGCAGGCATGGCTACCGGCTTGCAGGTAATCCCGGTTGGACACCTGACTTGAAAAAAGACACCCTCTTCAGCCTGCGCCTGGACATGTGGGAATCTCTTACTCGCCGCGATAGTCTTTTTTAAAGCGGCTCGCCCATCCCGGCCAAGTACCATGTCGGCCACCATTCCCCCTACCCTCAGCAGCAAAGGGCCAATCAGATGATGCGCGGCTCTGATAGCAATAGCGCCACACCCAAATCAGCATGTGCAGTCAGGTCGAACTAAGCGATCAGGCGACCAAATAGCATTTACCTTGCGCTGCAAACGCAGCAATCTTTGAGCTGCCAGGTCATTAATGATTTGGGGCTGCCAACCCTGAAAACGTCAGTCAATACGCGAATCGGAACTCATACACTGTGACAGCCCACTAACCTCGGTTGCCCATTGGGATCTCGATGATGTGGGCATCGATAATTGACCTGGGCGTAGCACCAGCATCGGTTGGGTGCTATCCAAAGTCGGGATTCGGGTTTTTCCGTCAACCGACAACACCAAGGCATTATCCGGTGGGTTCAGAAAGAGCCCGACTACTTCGACTACCTTGTCGGCGAAATGAAGATCGCTGCTGATTTTGAAGGTCTCCAGGCGATGGGGTTGAGGTCGGAAGCGGAACAGACCTGCCGGACCTGCCACGTAGTGACCCGCGCATACCTTCCACGCATTCGGACGGCGATGATTGGAAAATTGAAACGTTTAAACTCGGATCATTCAAGATGAAAGTCTACTTCTTTGTCAGCGTATCCTTGGCGCTAATGGGTACGGTGATATATGTATTATTCGAATGGGAAGCCGCCAAAAATCGAAAGCAGCATGCATTGTGCGAAGTAGCGCAACAGTATATGGAAGGCCTGGATGCTCAAGCGTGGTCTTCGACTACCGGGCTTTCCCTCTACGCGTACAACGAGCATAAAGAGGCTGGATTGCTCACGCCTAAAAGGATAGTTATCGTTACCGCTGGAAGCATTAGCGGCGCGGGTACTGAAGCTGTCATACCTGACTATGTGGAGCAGTTCAGTGGTTCCGATATTGACAACCAGCTCATTCGTGCGGCTGCTGGACAGTGGATACCCGATGAAATCAAACAGGAAATCAAGCGCGCCATAAAGTCGCTGAGCGCTGCTTGCAACAGGTATTGATTACGTTAAGGTGCCGAAACGGAATCGGGTGACACTTGAGGGTAGTAGCTCTCCCAGTCTGCGTCACGGGCTCGCTGTATCTTTGTTCAAAATATCCTCTCCTTTGCCGTTCCAAACTAGCGAGTCGGCTGTGCATTTCGCAGCGCCAGGAACGTAGTGATCGAACTTTCCAGCTCACGCACTGAGCTGAAGCTGCCCTCACGTAGGTACACCGTGATGTCGCGCAAGAAGCGTTCAACCATGGTAAGCGGCTGGCTAGTCATCTAGCCGACTAGCCGGTCAAGAGCGATAAGGGCAATAGCGTCCACGATTTTTAAGCGGACGCAATCACCCTTAACGTTTGGATCCCCATGCGCCAACGACTTGCCCCCACAGATCAGGCAAAGCCTGAGACATCGGTCAGCATCGAGATACCGTACGAGCAAGGGGCCCTGACCCTGACATGGCCAGCGGCCGACCCGTCAGGGTGTGCCCGGTTTGTTCGCGGACTGACACGATGTCTCGAAGAAAGGTCGCGGCGGCAGCCGCGCTTTCGGTCGGTCGGTTCACTTTGACGGTGCCGCGTGCGTATGGGATTTCGAGCCAGATCATGGCTGGGGTGATATCTGATCGTGAGCGCCGACGACGGTAATGCGTAAGGGGCCGGGGAACACACCTTCCGAGCCCGAGCAATAAGGGCGATTGTGTCCGCGTATTTTTAAGCGGACGCAATTACCCTTAATGCCAGGATCGCCATGCGCCAACGTAAGTCATACCCGAAATCCTTCAAGACCCAAGTCGTTCAAGAGTGCGAGCAGCACGGTGTTTCCGTGGCAGCTATTGCGATGAGTCACGGGATTAATGCCAATGTCGTTCGCCGGTGGTTACCGCTTTACCGTGATCAGCAGGCAGTCGCGCTGCCAGCTTTCATTCCTTTGAAAGTCGCGCCGGTTGAACCAAAACATAAGACTGAAGCATCGGTGATCATTGAGCTGCCGCTTGGCGAGCAATCGCTCATCGTGAAATGGCCAACTTCCGACCCTGACGGATGCGCCCGCTTTGTCCGAGGGCTTGTCCTTTGATCCGCATCGATTCCATCTGGCTCGCCACCGAGCCGATGGACATGCGCGCCGGTACCGAGACGGCATTGGCCAGGGTGATCGCGGTGTTTGGTGCGGCGAAGCCGCACTGCGCTTATCTGTTCGCCAACCGCCGCGCCACGCGCATGAAAGTTCTGGTGCATGACGGCTTCGGGATCTGGCTGGCGGCTCGCCGTTTGAACCAAGGCAAGTTCCATTGGCCAGGCATTCGCCAAGGCTCTGAAATGGAGTTGGATACCCAACAACTCCAGGTTCTGGTGTTGGGTCTGCCATGGCAACGCGCCGGCTCCGGCGGTGCGTTCACACTGGTTTAACGGCTGCCATTAGCCTATCAGTCTATCGCCGCGAACTGCTTGCTCTGGCAAAATCGGCGCCATGACTTCGCTCCCCAATCTCGACCATCTTACCCCTGAACAACTGCGCGCTTTGGCTGCACAGTTGTTACAGCGTGTCGAGACGCTCGACCATCAAGTCGACACTTTGGGTAAGACAGTCGAGACGATGGGCAAGAAGATCAACCGCGATCAAACGGTTATCGAGAAGCTCACCCACGAGATCGCCCAACTCAAGCGTTTGAAGTTTGCCAAGCGTAGCGAGCAGATGAATCCTGAGCAGGCCAGCTTGCTCGATGACCTGATCGATACCGACATCGCGGCGATTGAAGCAGAGCTTCAAGCCTTGCAACCTGTTGCGTTGCCCGCCGAGAAAAAGCAAAAGCCCAAACGCACTGCGTTGCCAGCAGCGTTTCCACGTACGTTGATCCATCACGAACCGGACAACACTCACTGCCCATGTGGCTGCGCACTCAAGCGTATCGGTGAAGACGTCAGCGAGAAGCTGGACTACACGCCCGGCGTGTTTAACGTTGAGCGCCATGTCCGTGGCAAGTGGGTCTGTGATGACTGCGAAACGCTGATCCAGGCGCCGGTTCCGGCGCAGGTCATCGATAAGGGAATCCCGACTGCCGGTTACTTGCCCACGTCATGATCGCGAAGTTTGCTGACCATCTCCCTCTTTACCATCAGGAATCGATTTTCGGTCGTGCCGGCCTGGCGATTCCACGTTCAACTTTGGCTCAATGGGTGGGTGTGACTGGGGTGCAGCTGCAACCTCTGGTCGATGCACTGCGCGACGTAGTGCTTGGGCAGCAGGTTATTCATGCCGATGAAACACCCGTGCAGATGCTCGTGCCGGGCTCAAAGAAAACCCATCGCTCTTATGTTTGGGCTTACGCCACCAGCCAATTCTGCGAAACAGCGGCAGTCGTTTACGACTTCAGCCCCAGTCGAGCCGGTGAGCATGCTCGCAACTTCCTGCAAGACTGGAAGGGCAAGCTGGTCTGTGACGATTTTGGCGGCTACAAGGCCAGCTTCGCACTCGGCGTGACCGAGATCGGATGCATGGCCCATGCGCGACGCAAGTTCATCGAACTGCACGCGACAACAAGAGCATGCTCGCCGAACAGGCCCTGCGCTACATCCAGTTGCTGTACGAAATCGAGCGTGAAGTGCGCGACCTGGAGCCGGATTTACGGCGCCGAATACGGCAAGAAAAAGCCGTACCGGGGATGGATATGCTGCATGCCTGGATGATGGCCCAGCGCGATCTCGTGCCTGAAGGTTCAGCCATCAGCAGAGCGCTGGATTACAGCCTTAAACGCTGGGCAGCGCTGTCGCGCTACCTCGATGACGGGGCCGTCCCCATTGACAATAATTGGGCGGAGAACCAGATCCGGCCGTGGGCTCTTGGACGCAAGAACTGGCTCTTTGCAGGGTCGTTGCGCAGCGGCAAACGGGCGGCGGCGATTATGAGTTTGATCCAGTCTGCGCGGCTGAATGGCCATGATCCGTACGCGTATCTAAAAGATGTCATCACGCGCCTGCCGACGCAGCGCGCGAGTGAAATCGATCAGTTGCTACCGCATAGGTGGCAGCCGGTTTAATCACGCAAGGCGTGATGCCCGGACGCATACAAATAGTTAGCGCGTATGCTGGAATTGATTGCTTGCAAACGATGAAGACTGAGCGTTTTCAGAGGCTCATCTCCGGCTTGCTCGGCAATTTGAGCCAATAGCTTTTGCCTAAACATCACTATCTTTTGATCATCCAGATATTGGGCTTTTTCGCCGTTTTGGCCTTTTATCCGCACGATTAGATTTGCAGGCAACTCGACCTCTTTTATAGCGCACCCAAGACACAAGGTGGCAAAGTCAGCCAGACTTCGCACTTCCACTTCTTTCAGCTTGCCGCCATTTTCTGAACTCCCGGACAGCGGATGCTCGGTATTCTGATAGGAATATTGCTTGATCTTGGAAGAGTAGTGGATACGGTGCGTGGACAGATTGTTTATTTTCTCGAAGCCAAAAACCAATGGGACGATGCCTCCCTTGTTCAGCAAGCCCAGATAAGGGGCTTTGCCATCCTCTAGAGAGCGCTGCAACTCACTTGCCGCCTGATGATAAAAGCGGTTCAGGTCTTCAACTCGCAGCTCGTTTACCTGCCCGCCAGATTTCAAAGCAAAAGATCCAGGCAGTTTCAGGGAGTCCAGATGCTCATCCAGAGGGGCGCCGATGAATTTCCGACCCCCAATATTTTTGATGTAACTGGCATGCAGTAAACGCTGTAGCCATGCTGCACCTTCGATCTGCGGTTGCTTTGGGTTGGCGACTTCGATCGATGGCGAAGCAGTGGAGGTCGAGAGTGTTTTTCCATTGTCCAGCGCATGCAGGATGACTTGCGCCATGCGGTGTTGTAGCGCTCGCGAGTAAGCGTTACTGGGATGAAGACCTTCGCCAGCAGAATAGTCTCGAGGCTTCCTGCGCAAGTCAGGCCGAGTGGTCTGATCGGTCGTACTCTCAGGGGTGCGGTCAGAGAAAAATACTTTGCCCTCGAGGGATTGGGTTCCGCCCTTGGGATCGTTGACGCCACCCTTGAGAGCCCCTGATTGCAGGATTTCAAGCCCCCACGCCGTTCCATGCAGCGCCTCCGGTTTGGTATAGCCCAAGGGCGCTGTCGGGTTGAGTGATTGCAGTAAAGCCATGTGTAGACTGGAGCGACTGCGCTCGTCAATATCGCGCATGTGCTCGAGCGCGTCCAAGGGGGAGCGGCCTTCTACATTTAATGTATTGGCGCGCAAACCTTCATTGCGTAGACGCGCCACAGCCTCGCTGTCTAGTTTGACTACCGCCGCGTGCAGCGACGTACTGGAGGTTTCAATACCTGGCGATGGGATAGGCGGGACGGAAGACTGGGAAGACCGGATGGGCGTCACGAGTGGGTCTCATAGCTGAAAAATGTGAGTGGCATTAGCGCCCGTAGTGGTTCCATGGCGGGTGGATGTCCACGGGAGGGAAGCAAATCGCCGGGACGCCCATGCCCCCATAGAACCTGTAGGCATGATCGGTAGGCTTATCTGAAGGACGTGCTAACTCGTCAACGCAAGGTGTGTTCCCCGTTCGCTTACTCGCTTCCTACGATTTCTCGCAGCAAAACGACCAAACTCGATTAGTCGTGTCTTCGAAGCGTTGAGCGATAAACCGAACCTGGCTAGCCGTTCCCGCAATTGCACCAGGAACTGCTGTGATTGCGTCTTGAAACCCACCACGCTGTCGTCCGCGTAACGCACGATAATTACATCGCCACGGGCATACCGCTGGCGCCACTGCCTTGCCCATAAGTCCAGCACGTAGTGAAGGTAGATATTCGCCCGCAATGGCGATATCACTGCACCTTGGGGAGTTCCCTTGGTCGCAGCCACCCTACGGCCATCCTCCATAACGCCCGCTTGAAGCCATTTGCAGATAAGTCCGAGCAGGCGTCGGTCTGCATTCCGGTGTCCCAGAAACATCAGCATCCATTCATGGTCGATCTCATCAAAGGACAACGTGATATCCGCATCCAATATCCAGTTCACCTTCTGGCCCTTCAGCTCGACCGTCAACACGTTTAGCGCATCGTGCTGGCTGCGCCAAGGTCGAAACCCGTACGAGAAGCCCAGGAAGTCCTCTTTATAGATCGCATTCAGAACGGTAACGACCGCCTGCTGTACGATCATATCCTCCAGAGAGGCAATGCCCAGCAGACGCTGCCTGCCGTCGGCTTTGGGAATATAGACCCGCCGCGACGGCGTTGCCCGATAGGCTCCACTGTGGAGCCTTGCGTGCAAATCGGTCACCCGCTGGAGAAGACCTTCCTCATATTCTCGCCACGATATGCCGTCCACGCCCACCGCTGCATCGCGGCGCAGGGCATAGAAGCTCTGCGCCAATAACTGCGGTGTGATGTGCCGTGAACTGCATACCCTTGTCCCTTCAGGCTGCTTCACGTACACCTTCAAGTCCCACCGACGCACAACTGATCCGGCTCAGTGTCCGGGGCGCGGGGGGCTGTCGGTGTTTCCCTTGGCTACGTCCCTTTCCTCCACTATATCCGCAGGGCCAGGCCCTTTGTTCGATGGCTTCAGGTACTACGGACGTATCCGACTTCTCAGCGGCGTGGGCAGCAGGGTTACGGCTTTTGGCCTTTCCTGCTCCGCACCGGGCACCGCTGAGATCTCCCAGTTTCTGTGCGAAGGACTTCCCGACGTGCACAGGGCCTCCGACCGCGCTGGATCAGAGCATGACTGGCGTATGACGCCATGCTCCGTATTGCCTTCTGCTTCGCTTAACAGCATCGGCATGCCGGATTCCTGATTACGCGGCTCAATGGCTGCCCATCGGTTTCCCCTGTCAACGCTTTACCCTGCACCTCACGGTGCAATATGCATGACTCGGGGTCTGGTTAATTCGCCATTTCTTACCAGTATCGAACTTTCATCGACTATCCTCCGCCAGCTTTAACTGGCGCACTAAGCGTCCGGTGAAGTCACCCACCCGATCTCTGCAATAAGGGCGATGTTCTCCACTTAAAAATACGTGGACACTTTCGCCCTTACCGTCAGGATTGAAAGCCAGTTAGCCGAACAGACACTTTACTCGATTGGCGGCTTGTACGAAGTTGAATGGCAAGCGCGGGACATGAGTGATGAAGACCGCTGGCGAATACGACAGGAAAAAGCAGCTCCGATAATCGCAACGCTGCATGACTGGATGTTGGCCCAGCTAGACCTCGTGCCCAAAGGATCGGTAATGGCCAAAGCTCTGGATTACAGCCTTAAACGCTGGATTGCGCTGACGCGCTACCTTGACGACGGGGCTGTGCCCATCGACAACAATCAAGTAGAGAACCAGATCCGGCCGTGGGCACGTAGACGCTCAAATTGTTTGTTTGCCGGATCGCTACGCAGCGGGCAGCGGCGATCATGAGTTCGATCCAGTCTGCGCGCATGAACGGGCATGATCCGTAGGCTTATCTGAAGGACGTGCTGACTCATCTGCCGCCGCAGCGGGCAAGTGAGATTACGCAGTTGCTGCCTGCCGCATAAGTGGGCGCCCGTTTAACTACGCAAGGCGTGTTTGCCGGACGCTTACACTCTAGCTTGGTGTGGTACCTGCAAAATGCACCAAGGCGCTGAGCATGGTTCGCCAAGGCCGGGCTATGTGTTTAGCGCTTGGGGGGTTTTCTACCGCTGAAACCGCGAAGCTCTAATCCATATACATTATTGGTGACCGCTCGGAGCACCTCGGTGGCTTCCTTATTACGTATCGCGTCGTTAATAGCGTTTTCGAGTGGAATCGGTCTGGTAACTCCATCGTCACCCCTAAGCTGCATCCAGTCTTGCCCCTTACTTTCCAGGGCTCGCCAATATGTTATAAGCTCCGAGCGATACGCACCTTTCACAGTTGTTGGCAGTGCGCTTTCCATCTGCTTATGTATTGGAGACTTTAGAAACTCTAATTCTCCTGCCGGAGTTACCGGATGAGCGTTAACAGCAGAGGGGGACGCCAAAGCTCCCGCCGTTGCAACCTGCGGGTTTTGAAAAAGCGTACGCACTGAATGCCGATGATCTAGCGTTCGAGTGCTTTCGGGGCGTGACGAAGGCCCGCCTGAGCCCAAGGATGTGGGATAAGGTTCCACGCGGGCTGTAGGAGCGGCTTGATGCCGGGTAGGACCAGGGGTGCCCGTACTGGCGGCCGTCGGATCGTAATGCGAAGATGCCATGTATTGGGGAGCGAACGATCCGATTGAAGACAGAGGGGGGCCCGAAAAATCCTGATTTTGACGAAATCTTGCTGCTGCCAACTGGCCTCGCGAATGTTGTGCGTCTATGTGATTCGATACCAATGACGATTGTTGATGCACTGGAGGTGAAGTTTCGTCGTGCGCGGGGGCTGGAGGGCGACAAGACAGCTTGATAGATACAGGCGCGCTCAATGACGTGCCATCTAAATCTATTCCAATGATGTCATATTGAGATTGATCGTTTAACTGCGTTTTGATCGTTAGATCAGAACTGATTAAATTAGCAAAGTTCATGGGATTAGCATCAGCGGGCAGGTTAACTGATGCCTGATAGGTCGCTTCTATCTGATCGGTAGACTGAAGACGCAAAGCCCCGTCCTGTAGCGCATTGCGTACTACCGATGCCACGCGTTGATGATCGACATTGGACTGGGTTGCGAGTTGATCTAGAGCTAATTGAGCGTTACGGCTAAGTTTGGCCGGTGGCAGCTTGGTAAGGTGAGAATGCTGGGCTCCTGAGCCAGGTAACGCCGATGGCTGACTGACATTGGTTGAAGTCGCGTAGTGTTGTGCTGGAATACCTGAATTAATAGGATTCATTACTATATTATACCCGGGGTTAGACGAAGAGATTGGCTTGCTCTAGTTGAGCAAACTTCGCCCTAGTAGGTGGTCAGGAGGGGCTTGGGGGTTCCCACGGCTGTGGGTATAGTCGCCGTGCTTCGCGCAACTCGCCGCATGGGCCTTAACCAGCGCTTAGGTCAGTCCGACCGTCTGGAAGCACTGTGACAACATCAGCGGCTCGCCCAGGACCGGTAAGCCGGGTGCTGAACCGGGCATAGTAGTTTTTCGTACTGACCGAAATCAGCTGCATGGCTCATGCCCGCCGCAAGCTTTTTGATCTGCACGGCGCGAATAAAAGCCAGTTGGCCGAACAGGCACTTCACTCGATTGGCGGCTTGTATGAAGTTGAACGGCAAGCGCGGGACATGAGTGAAGAAGAACGCTGGCGAATACGACAGAAAAAGCAGCTTCGATAATCGCAACGCTGCATGACTGGATGTTGGCCCAGCTAGATCTCGTGTCCAAAGGATCGGCAACGGCCAAAGCTCTGGATTACAGCCTTAAACGCTGGATAGCGCTGACGCGCTATGTTGACGACGGGGCTGTGCCCATCGACAACAATCAAGTAGAGAACAAGATCCGGCAGTGGGCGCTTGGACGCTCGAACTGGTTGTTTGCCGGATCGCTACGCAGCGGAAAGTGGGTAGCGACGATCATGAGTTTGATCAAATCTGCGCGCATGAACGGGCATGATCCGTAGGCTTATCTGAAGGACGTGCTGACTCATCTGCCGCCGCACCGGGCGAGTGAGATTACGCAGTTGCTGCCGCACAAGTGGGCGCCCGTTTAACTACAAGACGTGTTTGCCGGACGCTTACGTAGGAACGGCGTCGTGGCTGCATGAAATACCCGCTTAAAAGGCTAGAACTGGTGCCCACTCAAATTTAAGTGCACACCATGTCTTGGCAATGCGGGGCTGGGTAGATGACTTAGCCGGACGCATACCAACCATTTGTAAGCGGCTGGCGAAGTCATCTACCAAACCAGCAGGTCAAGAGCGATAAGGGCAAAAGCGTCCACGATTTTTTAAGCGGACGCAATTACCCTTAACGCTAGGATCCGCATGCGCCCACGACACACCTATTCAAAATCCCTCAAAGCCCAAGTTGTTCAGGAATGCCTGCAACCTGGTGTCTCCGTCTCCAGTGTCGCCTTGAGGCACGGGATCAATGCCAATGTCGTCCGTAGATGGCTGCCGCCCAAGCGCAATAATGCGGTCGCCAATTTGCCCGCCTTTGTGCCCTTACAGCTTGCCCCCACGGCTCAGGCAACACCTGAGACATCGGTCAGCATCGAGATACCGTACGAGCAAGGGGCCCTGACTGTGACGTGGCCCGCTTCCGACCCGGTCGAGTTTGCCCGGTTTGTTCGCGGCCTGACACGATGATCCGCATCGACTCGATTTGGCTCGCCACCGAGCCCATGGACATGCGTGCCGGCACTGAGACTGCGTTGGCCAGGGTGATCGCAGTGTTCGGTGCAGCGAAACCGCACTGCGCCTATCTGTTCGCCAACCGCCGCGCCACTCGTATGAAAGTGCTGGTGCATGACGGGATTGGAGTCTGGCTGGCTGCTCGCCGATTGAACCAAGGAAAGTTTCACTGGCCAGGCATTCGGCATGGCTGCGAGATCGAGTTGGATACTGAGCAACTTCAGGCCTTGGTGCTCGGCCTACCCTGGCAGCGCGTTGGGGCTGGCGGTGCAATCACACTGCTTTAAAAAACTGTACTTAACGCCTCGGCCTGCTGTCGCAAGTGATCGGCTTTGGTAAAATCCAAGGCATGAATTCCTCGCCCAATCTCAATCAGATGACACCCGACCAACTGCGCGCCTTCGCTGTGCAGTTGCTGTCGCAGGTCGACACAATGGGCAAGAGAATCCATCGGGTCGAAACGGTCAACGAACAGCTTACCCACGAAATCGCATTGCTCAAACGGCACAAGTTCGCCAAGCGTAGTGAGCAGTTGAGTCCTGCCCAAGGCAGTCTGCTCGACGACCTGCTCGATACCGATATCGCGGCCATCGAAGCTGAGCTGAAGGCGTTGAATCCGCCGGCTACGCCGGCCGAACCACGTCAGCAACCCAAGCGCGGGCCCTTACCCGCGCAGTTTCCGCGAACCGTGATCCGTCACGAACCAGAAAACACCCAGTGCCCGTGCGGCTGCCAACTTCAGCGCATCGGCGAAGACGTCAGCGAGAAGCTGGATTACACGCCGGGCGTGTTCACGGTCGAGCAGCATGTGCGTGGGAAATGGGTTTGTCGCGAGTGTGAAACGCTTATCCAGGCACCGGTGCCGGCGCAGGTGATCGACAAAGGTATCCCGACCGCAGGCCTGCTGGCTCACGTGATGGTGGCCAAATTCGCCGACCATTTACCGCTGTATCGGCAAGAGAAAATCTTCGGCCGCGCCGGCCTGGCTATCGCACGCTCGACACTGGCGCAATGGGTTGGCCAAACCGGTGTGCAGCTCCAGCCTCTGGTCGATGCGCTGCGCGAAGCAGTGCTTGCTCAAGGCGTGATCCACGCTGACGAAACGCCGGTGCAGATGCTCGCGCCGGGCGAGAAGAAAACTCACCGTGCTTACGTCTGGGCCTACTGCACCACGCCTTTTTCGGCACTCAAGGCGGTGGTTTACGACTTCAGCCCAAGCCGTGCCGGCGAACATGCACGCAACTTTCTTGGCCCGTGGACTGGCAAGCTGGTTTGCGATGATTTCGGAGGTTATAAAGCAAGCTTCCAGCAAGGCATCACTGAAATCGGCTGCATGGCCCACGCACGTCGTAAATTCTTCGATTTGCATGCTACGAACAAAAGCCAACTGGCCGAACAGGCGCTGCATTCAATTGGCGGGTTGTACGAAGTCGAACGACAAGCACGGGAGATGACTGACGAAGATCGCTGGCGAATACGCCAGGAAAAAGCGGCGCCCCTTATCGACGCTCTACACACCTGGATGTTGGCCCAGCGCGATCTTGTGCCCGAAGGATCGGCTATCGCCAAAGCTCTGGATTACAGCCTCAGACGCTAGGCGGCACTGACTCGATACCTCCAGGACGGCGCTGTGCCCATAGATAATAATCCAGTCGAAAACCAGATACGGCCTTGGGCACTCGGCCGCGCCAACTGGTTGTTCGCTGGATCACTGCGCAGCGGCAAGCGGGCAGCGGCGATCATGAGCTTGATCCAGTCAGCACGGATGAATGGGCATGATCCGTATGCCTATCTCAAAGATGTGCTAACGCGGCTGCCGACGCAACGGGTCAGTGAGATTGATCAACTGCTGCCGCATCGGTGGATGCCCGCCTGAGTCACGCAAGGTGACTTCGGCGGACGCTCAACGGGCATGATCCGTATGCTTATTTGAAGGACGTCCTCACGCGCCTGCCGACGCAGCGAGCGAGTGAGATTGCGGAGCTGCTGCCACACAGGTGGCAACCGGTTTAGTTGCGCAAGATGGGATGCCCGGACGTACATGTATCGCAAATTGTATTCCGTCGATAAGCTGGAGATAACAATCTAGTGTTTCGCTCAATGCTTTGATCGAGCGCTGACTATCCAGCGTGAGACCTCCGACTGCGTTGAAAATGAAGACGAGATGATCTTATATCGATAACTACCCAATCCACTTAATAACGCCTCGCGATTCATCAGGTTGGACGCCATAAAATAAATACAACCCTTTGAAGTCAAGTGCTGTGACGCCTCAGTCAGAAAACGAGTCAGCAAATCGCCATTGGGGTCACATAATGCGATTTCAGCTTCGTGCTCTACAGTTTTGTCGAATAAAGGCGGATTAAATAGGATAGTGTCGAAGCGCATGCCTTTCAGATTTGAGAATAAATCACTCAATATCACTCTCCCCGGTATACCAATACGGCGGAGATTTTCGGTTGTGCTCGAGATTGAGGCATTTGAAATATCGGCCAGAACCAGATCCATCCCTTGGCAATAGAGAGAGATCCCGACAAAACCACTGCCACACCCCAAGTCCAACACGGTTCTCCCCATGTTTTCGCTCAAAAGTGCGTCGACCAAAAGGCTGGAGGATAGTCCGATCCCGGGATGGTACACATTAGGCGGAAGAAATAGCTCGACGCCGCCTATTGAGGCGGCAGGTTGCGGCTTGGCTAGATTGGCAACGTGTTGCGCATGACTCGAAAACGTTCTTGGCCCAATTTCAATCCATTCCATTGGAAAAACTTGGGTATAGATTTTTGTCGATTCAATTGTATCTTCGAGCATTGCCAACTCCCTGGTCTGTATTGATCCAAGGTGAGTGGTAACAAATCCGTTGGGGTTCCAATAATTCAACTGATTACCGCCGTTTGGCAAACCAAAACAGCGAGTTGGCCGCGCCCACCCCGTCTATTGCAGCATGGCGGCCTGCTATCGCGGTAAAGCGGTAGCCACCGGCGAACGACATTGGCGTTGATACCATGCTTCATCGCAATGGCCGCCACGGAAACACCGGGCTGCTCGCACTCTTGGACGACTTGGGTCTTGAAGGATTTCGGGGGCAGATCAAAATACGCGGACACAATCGCCCTTATCGGCCGGGCGAGGAAGGTGTGTTCCCCGGCCCCTTACAACCATTTTCATCCACGAGCTGGAGGTCGGGGTGAAGTGCACGTGAAAGCGCTTGTGCTTCTCAAGCCATGCCTTCACTTTAGGGTGATTATGCGTGGCATAGTTGTCCACGATCAGATGCAGCTGAAGATGTTTGGGCGTTTCGCGATTGATCTTTTTGAGAAGTCCCAACCACTCCTGATGCCGGCGACTCGCGCCATGCTTCAGCATGCTCCAGCGAGGCTGGCCAATACGTGGTTGAACCACTTGCTCAAACACTCGGATTAGCGCCGCTGGTGGCAAGGAGGACTCGCCCGCGCCCGCGCCTTGGCATGTCGTTCAAACCGTCTAGTCGCAGCTCTTGAAAACGCTGACACAAGAGTGGCTGAGCGCAGCGAAAACCCAACCAAGCGGGCTACTGCAACCCGGATCACCGGGCGCGACGACCGTCACGTTGACTGATCACCTAAAACCCCGGTTACAGGAGTTCAAAAGCGGACACTTCCCTATCCCAATCCTCGAACTGGAACATCGACTTATTCAATAACACCCATGGGGATGTCCTCGCCCGTATTGCCCGTATTGCCTGTACTGGCGACCTGGTCCCCACCTGCTGCTTCGACATCCGGTCGACGGCGGCGACTTGTCATCTCGTTATAACGACGATTCAGATTTGCGCCCGTGACTCTTGCATAGTCAGCACCTTGAGCGGCCAGCCTAACCCCTTCTTCGATACCCGCCTTGCCTGCGTCAATACCCGCGTTACCCACTTTCATACCGACGTCGACACCCGCTTTACCTACTTTCATACCGACGTCGACACCCGCTTTACCTACTTTCATACCCACCTTCGCGACTGTGGCTGGCGCGCCCTTTACATCATTCTTGAGCAACTTCTCGGCCTTATCGACTACCGAGTCGGTTACGATGCTTAGCGCAGCCCAACCTACGAAAACGCCGGCGGACAAGACTGTATTGGTCGTTTGGCTAACGGCCTCCTTGGCTACCGGGTGCGATACAAGGCCCGCAAGTGCTCCCTGAGACACACCGACAGCGGCGAATCCAGCGGACAATCCAATTCCGTTTTGAGCAAGAGCGGAAGGCGTAGCGAGATTTCTAATTGCGCTTAAACCGTCGGTTAAAACGTCGACGGGCAGGCCTGCCACACGTTTCGCAGCATTGAACGCCAGGCTGGATACACTGGCGTCCTTGAGGGCCTTGTAAGCGTCAAGCCACTCGGTTTCATCGGCCATATCTTCTTTTGGTTGAGTATCCTTGCGACCAAACAGAAAGGCCGCCCCTCTAAGCGAATCTCGCTGTTCCGTTGTGTGCACTCGGTTGCCATAGACCGCGCCGGCCGCCATCCCTCCCAACGCGGCGACGCTGATGTCCACCGCGCCTTTGGCCAATGGCGCGGTGACCTCCATGATCGTGCCCAGGCCGATACGGGCCGCATTGCGCACCGAGTAGCCCTGAATGGCAATGCCGTGGTCCAGGATCTTTTGCTTATTCCCGGGATCATTGTTCTCGAGCGAATGCGTCATGGCGTCATGCAACTGGGCCGGCGACGCTTTGAGGTAATGGGCATTGCCCGTCACCTGGTTCATCACGCCGGTCCCAACGGTATCCATGACCCCGACAACTGCCCCCGAGATAAAGGGTGCCAGAGGTTGCAGGGCGGTGGGTAGCCACTTGCCTTGATTGATGTGCGGTTTCATGTATTGCAGTACCGACGCCGCCGCAAAGGGCATGCTACGAAAAGCGCTCGAAGCGGAGGTCGAGACCCGGTCCAATGTGCCCGCCTTGCTCAGCATGGCCCTGATGTCGGCGGGGGTTTCGCCCATCTCCTGCAGTTTTGCAGCACGGCTATCGATCAGGCTGTCGATTTGCGCGTTGTGCTTCTCAACGCCTTTGTTGAGTTCGGTGATGCGCTGAAACTCTGCTGGTGTTGCGGGGGATCCAAGGGGGGCGTGAGGGGTGAGCAACTGTCTATGACTATCAAACACCTCTTTCATGACGACCTTGATGTCCGCAAGTTGACTGGTCGCCTGTACCTGTCCAACCGATGTGGCCGAAGAAGTCCCATGGAGACGGCCCGCGGCGGAGGTTTCAGCGGTTGAAGGAGAATCCTCTTGCCCCTGGAGGCGCAGCAAAGAGGGGTTCGGTTGAATGGTCATAGACATAAGAAATCCCTTTTTAAATAGTAAAAATGGATGGGCACCGGCGCCCCTCAGGCAACGACAGCAAACAGAAAGTTTTCGTGTTTTGCCGCCAAGGTGGATGCTCGAAGTGATCGCTTTCCGTGAATGACGGATGCAACTGTGTGGTCCCAAGCGAAGGTCGGTTCCCTGAGTGGAGAGTGCTTGGCTGTCGGGTGGAAAGGATCGGGAACCCATGGTTCGTTCACGACCACGCAGTCAACCGAATATGCCCCTAGAGCAGTTCACTCACACCCTTGGCGAGAGACAATAATAATGACCACGGACCGCTACCGATTACTAATCGACGAGATCTGCATCCTCAGCCTGATTCCTCATTCGCCGGATTTTCATGAAGCCGCGAATTTTACGGTCCACAAAGTCGACTTCAGCCTGCAGCATCGCACACTGGAACAAGGTGACCAGGTGGCCATCTATGCCGACATAGGTCCACTACCGTCGGGCAATCGTGACGCCGTGTTATTATCGTTACTGGAAATCAATTTTCACCTCTTCCACAGCGGCCAATCTCCGGTGTTCTCCTGCAATCACGAGACAAAACGGGTGTTGTTGATGGGATCGGTCGAACTGGCAGACGCCACTGCGCCGATACTGTTGCTGACGATGAAAGCCTTCGCACAACTGGCTGGCGAATGGCGCAGGAGCGCCTTTCAACAGGCGGCGTCGCAAGCGTCGTCGACACCGGTCAACCAGACACACCGAGACACGACACACTCAAGCGATGCCTCGCAGCGAACCAGGAGATTTCAATGATGACTCCGATCAGCTCGCGGCCACAAACATCCAATGCGTCTGACATCCAGAAAGTCGCGCGCTCCGGCGCGATTACAGACGCTGTTTCTCCTGCGACGAGCACGCCATCGCTTCAGGTTGAACCTTCTCGCCAATCGGTCATCCCCCGCCCACCTCCCAATACACCGACGACCCACTCGGCTTACGCGCCTGCCTTCCCCGCACGTTTTGCAAAAGTACTGTCGCATCTGTCCCTCAAAGCACCTTCACTCCAGGCACTTGAGCTGAAACTCAGGCTTGCGCCAACGACTGATTGGGCACAAAGCGCGAAGCTTCAGAGCCAGGCATTCACCGAACACGTGCAACAACTGACCGAACATCTGGCATTGCTTCATCTTGAGCACGAAGAAGACGCCCTGGAAAACCGCCCCACCGATGCCGCTGGTATCCAGGCGCTGGCAGCCAGCCGGCGTAGCCTGGCCGAGTACGCCAACCAGAGCAGCACGGCAATCTCTGGCGCCCTGAACACCTTCATCGGCAACCTGGAGGAGAAGGTCAAAAAGCTGCAGCCCCCTGAAGGGGCAACGATTCAGGCAGCCATCAATACCTTGCAGGAGATCCTCAAAAAGTCGTCCAAATCGCTGGACGCTGTACTCAAACACACTGGCCTGAACACCACAATCGAGGATCTCAACACCGCTCACCAATCACTTGGCTTTTCCGGTTGGGCAGGCCCGATAGCCGCCGCGAGCATTCCTCAATTCATCGCTTCCATGACCCATTTGGGCTATGCGCGCTCCGCCATCGACCAAGCTGCGGACAGCCGTTACCCCGACGACGCTGCACTCCTCACGCGCTCGGCAATCGTCGGCACGGTCGCCGGAATTGCGCACGAAAGTGTTAACGCCGTGGTGAAGCCCGCGTTCCAGGCATTTTTTCAAGCCACTTCCCTTGCGGAGAAGGCAAACATAGTCGGGCTCAAACCCGTGGACGCTAACACCCTGATCCCCGACCCGCTACCGTTCAAAAAAGTAGACGGCCGTCTGGCGAGCAAAAATGAGGCTGAACTCACTCAAGAGCTCAGCTCGGTAAAGGAACAAAGGACCAGGCTCGCGGATAAAAAGGCACTCGGCACATCGACGCACGTTCTTGGGGAGATGGTCCCCTATACGTCATTCGGCGGTGCCCAGGCGGTGCGGCAACTTCTCAATGACCTGACCCGGATCAATGGCACGACCTTGACCGCCAGGGCACTGGCCTCCGGGGCAGCAGGTGCAATGTCGGCCGGCGCGCAGACTGCTATCCAACTGGGCACCACCTTCACCGATGACAAGAACCGTACCTTCCCGGTGTATGCGCCGGACCGCGCGCCGAAGAACTTTTCTAGTGAACTTGGCAAGGGGCTGGATCTGCGGGAAAGCAAGGTACGCACGGCGTTCTACAGCAAAAGTATTTCTGGCATACAGAGCGCTATCTTTAACGGAAGTTTGCCCTCCGTCGCCCAACCAACACCCACCGCTACCGAACATGTTGCTCCATCTCCATTGACCCGTTCGCAGATTGTGAAAAATGCCTTGCTCGCCGCTGCCGGGTCGATCAGCTATTTGTCGACCCTCTATTCCAGTCAAGCCAGCGCCGGCGAGACCGCTGCACGCAAGGCAGCGCAATCTTCTGCCCCGCGGATATTCGATCGCACCGAAACCGCCAGGCGGAATGTCTTCGCCCCCGGTCGGCCGGATTTACCTCACATGTCCTCAAAAGCAGCCCTGGGTGGCGGGTTGCACGCATTGGAAAACGCGACTCACATGGGGCGAGGTGTGCTACAGATCGCACCGCAGGTCCTGGTGGACATTACCAAAGCGCTGGACGCAGGCGCAGTCAAGGGTGGCGAAGCCTACTCCAGAGCGACGACCTCGCGCACTCGGCCGTCGACGGTCGCAACTGACAAACCTGTCCCGATGCAGGTTCTGTCTTCGGCCATTGAGTCCGCGGGGATGGAAGACGAAACCCAAAGGCTCAGAGCAGCCGAAGAAGGCCAGGCTGGCCCCAGCGGTACGAATAGCAACCCATAGGTCATGAACGCTTGAACGTCCCCCCGTGCTGGGCCTGCCCCGGCCACAGGAGGATTGGGCTCACGCAAAAGGATCTATCTGACGCTTCAACTGCTCGCGTGCCCGTGACAGGCGCGAGCGCACCGTACCGATGGGCACGCCCAGTGACATCGCCGTTTGCTGGTAATTCCCGTCCATTTCCAGAGCCACCTCGATCACCTGCTGCATATTCGAGGACAAGGAGCCTATAGCCTCGACGGCCCGCACCAACTGCCGGTGGTCGTCGACCTGATGACCAATGTCGCCTTCACCTTGGCTGCTGATATCGGAGTGTATGTGGTCGTCCCAGCTTTCCTGATAGGGCTGGCGGTACATACGTCGAAAGTAACTACGGATAAGGTTCAGTGCGATACCGCACAACCAGGTCTGCGGCTTACTGGCGTGTTGGAACTTGTGCTCGCAGCGCAGCGCTTCAAGGAAAGTGCCTTGCAGGATATCGTCAACATCGTTCGGGTTCATCACGCGCTTGTGAATAAACGCTCGCAGCATCTGCATCTGGTCACTCGTGAGTTGACGAATGCCGGCTGGCGGCGTGGGGGTGGATGTCGAGTCGTTGGGGAACATGGGGGCTTACTCTTACTTAGAAGTGTGCAAGTCCCATAGCGATATGTATGCCAGCTAAAAAAAAACCGTAAATTATTGATTTTAAAAGATTAAAAAAAAACCAAACCACCCTTCTGTGCAAGAACTTGCATAAAGCACTCCACGGCACGACGGCGATTGGCACAAATACCAAGACCGTCAGAGGCATGGAACCAGAACACCACCGTGGCCCACCCAGAGCACATGACAATGCTCAGAAGCGCCTTATGAAGATAGTCGCCCCTACCTCGGTCCATCCGCTGCACATGCCCGTGGTCGCGCCGACGAAGACCGCCCTTGCACCCTTGCAGGCGCCCACACTTACGCCCTCCCCTGGCGGCACTACGGCTCAACAGGTAGCGCGATTCGCCACGGCGCTGGTGCAGCAAAGCAAGACCCTGAGCCAACGCGACCTGCTCGCCAGCAGCAATTTGTTGCAGTCGCGCGCGGTAAAACTGAGCGAGCTGTACCACCAGCTCACGGGCGCACATGACCAAAGCCTCGACGGCGCAGCGCGAGCGCTACGCAAACAATTGCAAAACCAGATGCCAAGCCTGGCAATGGTGATGGCCTTCGCCGGCGATGACGCCGCCAAAGCCCATGTGATGTTGCAGGCTGCAGCCAAACAGGCGCGAAACGAAGGTGCGACGGGGGAGCACGTGACGCTTGCGCAGCAGTTG